>Ga0207864_1000017_pt1 | contig 317219 bp, 283 predicted proteins | sample HigsolmetaAR202D_FD_184834 | JGI IMG/M metagenome (GOLD analysis project Ga0207864, IMG submission 184834) | Ionic liquid and high solid enriched microbial communities from the Joint BioEnergy Institute, USA - AR20-2-D (SPAdes) (version 2) ... | reverse complement strand
CCTTCCTCGATAGCAAAGCGCTGGCGAAGGAGAAGACACTCGCGGCGTAGCACCAACCGACAGTGACGAAGCGGATCGACACTCGGAGAGAAAACGCAGACTGTCAGATCAAGTATTGACTTCTACACCGTATGTTTTAGAACAAAAGCTCTTGCAGCCACGGTTCGGAAGGTACCGATGTAGCGGAATCGATGCGACCAGCCTGCACAAGGTCTGCGCAAACCGATCGAACCGTAGCTTCAATGTGCGCGTTCGTATCACGCGCGACCAAAGAACTTGCGTTACCCACCTTCTTAGCGCTGTTACAGCGAAGACATGCCCAAATTTCGCGTGTACCCCAGCAAGTTACTGCTTCTGGCAGGTCGCCGGTGCGATACGCATCTTGACACAATTCGAGATATGCACCAGGTGGCCCCTTGAATAAAGCATGACTCGTCGCGGTAGAAAGACGAATCTTACTTGGGGGAATTACACGTCCCTCAGGATCGACTTCTTGTGGGAATACGACACCATAGTCACCGAACAGGACAGTTCGAAGTTTGCTTTGATGTACGAGCGCGCGCCACACTGGCACTTCTAGACGCACCAATCGCAGGGGATCTCCTCCTACCGTTCGCGGCGTCTTCTCGGGGAAGCTGGACGCACATACGATCACGCTTCGAAGGTGACGTGGGCGCAAGGCAACAAGCGCCTCGCTAAGGACATCACACAGTGCGTCCTCGTTGCGCTCATTCTCGGGTAGCCGCTCCAAGCTTTCGAGATCCAGGACCAGATCTGTTCCTTGGTCAGCTACATTGACCTGCTCCTGGATCATGTCCAGAGCCCCAATAAGGTCTTTGGGATATGAAAAGGTGGAATACCTTAAGCGAATTGCTAGACCCCTCCCGTCCTTGGTCGCAACATGTCTGATCGAACGCAGGTAGTGATTGCCTGGACCACGGTCTTCCGGTGGACCAGTGACGGGAATTGCTACCAGTCTGCGCTGCCGTGCAACGGCAAAAAGAAGCTCTATCGGTGATCCCTCACCCGGTCCTGTAGGAGGAAAGAGCGAAAAATCAAAATAGATGGGTCGTGCTGTTCCCCAGCCACGTGCCACTCTTGTAGCAATCCCCGCCAATCGTTCCCGTAGAGTCTCTTGCGGCTCATCTTCTATCCACGCCCTCACCATGCCACCTGACAAAAGCCCCACCGTCTCGGCGCTCCTACGTACGCTTGGGCGCCGGCACATTCTTCTCTTCCTGCTTTCAGATGGAGAACGAATCTCAGCTAGTAGATGTCTGAGCCGACTTGGTGAGATTGATCCTGTAAAGCGAAGGTGCTCTTGGAAGCCCCTGAACACTGGACCAAATATTGGTCGGGACGGCGAGATTCGAACTCGCGACCCCTTGCACCCCATGCAAGTGCGCTACCAGGCTGCGCCACGTCCCGACCGGAGAGAGCTTCGAGCGCTGGGGCTCGAAGGAAGGGGCGCGAATCATAGCATGACCGCGGCCCGAGGCTGAATCGCTTCCTATCCGAGCACTTCGTGCGGCGCGGCGCTTCCCTGCCCACTACGCCGTCGCTCGAACGCGCCGCTCTCAGCGGCGCAAGATACGCAGGATCTCTTCGAGCTCGATGCGCACCTGACGAATGATCTGCTGCGCCTGCGTGAAGTCGTCGCGGGCGTCCTCGCCCATCAGGCGATTGCGTGCGCCGCCGATGGTGAAGCCCTGCTCGTAGAGCAGCGTTCTGATCTGGCGGATGACCAGCACGTCCTGGCGTTGGTAGTAACGGCGGTTGCCGCGGCGCTTGACCGGCTTGAGCTGCGGGAATTCCTGTTCCCAATACCGCAGCACGTGCGGCTTGACGCCACAAAGCTCGCTCACTTCACCGATGGTGAAGTAGCGCTTGCCAGGAATCGGCGGTAGCTCGTTGTTATTGCCTGGTTCCAGCATACGCTTCGACTCGCGCCTTCAGCTTCTGTCCCGGTCTGAACGTCACCACGCGACGCGCACTGATCGGAATCTCTTCGCCCGTCTTGGGATTGCGTCCCGGACGCTGGTTCTTGTCGCGAAGATCGAAGTTACCGAAACCCGACAGCTTGACCTGCTCGCCCGACGACAACGAGGCGCGCAGCTCTTCGAAGAACAAATCAACCAACTCCCGCGCTTCGCGCTTGTTGAGCCCGAGCTGGTCGAACAGGGCTTCGGCGATGTCGGCTTTGGTCAGTGCCATTGCTTATTTGTCTCGAATGGTGGCATTGAGCTCGCGACGCAGTCGATCGAGGATCTGCGTCACCACGGCATCAGCTTCGCTGTCCGTCAGAGTGCGGGAAGTATCCTGTAAATTGAGTCCTAAGGCTATGCTCTTCTTGCCTTTCTCGATCTGTCGGCCGCTGTAGACAGAGAGAATCTCGAGATCCTTGAGGAGCGCACCGGCGCTCGCGCGTACGACGGCCACGACGGCGTCGGCCGGGACGGCTTCGTCGACGATCGGGGCAATATCACGACGGATTGCCGGGTATTTCGAGATCTCGCGGTACTCGGGAATCCGCGCGGCGAGTCCCGCGGCGGTTTCGATCTCGAACAGAACCGCTGGATATGTCAAATCCAGGCTCTGCACGTGCCGGGGGTGCACCGCTCCGATCCAGCCGACGGGACGCCCGTTGCGCAAAATGCGTGCGCTCTGTCCCGGATGGAGCGTCGGGTGCTCCGCGCGCACGAAGGTGAATTCGTCCTTAGCGCCGGTCAGCGTCAAGAGCGCCTCGACGTCGGCTTTGACGTCGAAGAAGTCGACCGGCGCGGGCTTCTCCACGTCCCACTGCGGCGGCACGCGCGGTCCGCCGGCAATACCGGCGACGACCTCGGTTTCGCGCCCGTCCTCGGTCGCAAAGCGCCGACCGATTTCGAACAGGCGCACGCGCGGCTGCTGACGGCGCTGGTTCTCGCGCAAAACCACGAGCAGCCCCGGCCACAACGAGACGCGCATCGCCCCAAGATCGCTCGAGATCGGATTCTTGAGCGCGAGCCCGGGCTCGCCGCACAGCTCGGCTTGCAGCTGAGCGTCCGTGAAGGCGTACGTGATCGCTTCCTGATAACCGCGATCGACGAGCAAATCGGCGACCCGTTCGTTGCGGATCTGACCTTCCGTGTACGGCGCCGCCTGCTCGAACGTGGCGGCGGGCACCTCCGGAATGTTGTCGTAGCCGTACTGCCGCGCGACTTCTTCGATGAGGTCCTCTTCGATCCGCAGATCGAAACGCCAGGACGGCGGCACGGCCTGCCAGGTCACGCCATCGGCGCCGGTGCTTTCGGTGAGCTGCAACCCGAGGCGACGCAAGCATTCGGCCACCTGCTCTGCCGGTACATCTGCACCGAGCACGCGCCGTACGCGCGCATGCCGCAGGCGAATCGGCTCGCGCGCCGCAGACGTGCCTTGGCGCGTCACGACGAGCGGACCAGCTTGGCCGCCCGCGCACTCGATCAAGAGCTGCGTGGCGCGCTCGCTGGCGCGTTCCTGCAGCTCGGGATCGACGCCGCGTTCGAAGCGTTGCGACGCGTCCGTCATGAGGCCGTAACGTCGGCCGCGTCCGGCGACCGCGTCGGGATCGAAGTACGCGACTTCGAGGAACACGTCCGTCGTGGCATCGCTGATGCCGGAGTCTTCACCGCCCATGACGCCCGCCATGCCGAGCACGGTGCGCTCGTCGGCGATGACGAGCACATCGGGCGTGAGCTCGATCGTGCGGCCATCGAGCAGCTTCAATTGTTCGCCCGCACGCGCCTGGCGCACGACGACGGCGCCGTTGAGCTTGTTGAGGTCGTACGCGTGCATCGGCTGGCCGAGCTCGAGCATGACGTAGTTCGTCACGTCGACCACCGCGCTGATCGGCCGAATCCCGGCGCGGCGCAGGCGCTCTTGCATCCAGAACGGCGACTTCGCCTTGCCGTCGACGTTGCGGATCACGCGGCCGACGAACTTCGGGCAGGCGTTGTCCGCTTCCAGGCGCACCGGGAACGTATCGGAGATCGCCGGCTCGACGCGCGCTTGCGCGGGATTGCGCAGCTCTTGGCCGCGAATCGCCGCGACCTCGCGCGCTACGCCGAGCACACTCATGCAATCGCCGCGATTCGGCGTGAGGTTGACTTCGAGGATGACATCGTCGAGCGCCAGCGCTTCGACGAGCGATGCGCCGGTAGGGAGCGAGGCCGGCAGCTCGTACAGCCCGCTCGAATCCTCAGTGAGCGCGAGTTCGCGCGCCGAACACAGCATGCCGAACGATTCGACGCCGCGCAGCTTGGCCTTCTTGATCTGCACGCCGCCCGGCAGCACTGCGCCGATCTTGGCGAGCGGTGCCTTCATGCCGGCACGCACATTCGGCGCGCCGCACACGATCTGCAACGGCTCAGCGCCGCCGTCCGAGACGCGGCAGACCTTGAGCTTTTCGGCATCGGGGTGCTTCTCGACCGACAACACCTCGCCGACGACGACGCCTTCGAGCGCAGGGCCGGCGCGTTCGATGCCCTCGATCTCGAGTCCCGCCATCGTGAGCGCGTGCGCGAGCTGCGGCACGTCGGTGCCGACGTCGACCCATTCGCGAAGCCAGGCGAGACTGATTCTCATGGACGGTCAGTTGTTGTCTGTTGGTGATTGACGGCATCCGCCGTCGGCAAAACACGATTCGAACGCATGCGCCTCACGCGAACTGTCTCAGAAAGCGCAGGTCGTTCTCGAAGTACATGCGGATGTCGGTGACGTTGTAGCGGAGCATCGTGAGGCGATCGATGCCCATGCCGAACGCATAGCCGGTGTAGCGCTCCGTATCGATGTTGACGGCGCGCAGCACGTTCGGGTGCACTACGCCGCAACCCGCCACTTCCACCCAGCCGGTGTTCTTGCACACGCGGCATCCCGAGCCGCCGCACGACACGCACGAGATGTCGACTTCGGCCGACGGTTCGGTGAACGGGAAGTACGAAGGCCGCAGCCGCATCTTCACATCCTTCTCGAACAGCTCCTTCATGAAGCTGTGCAAGATCGCCTTCAGGTTCGCGAACGAGATGCCCTCGTCGACGACGAGACCTTCGACCTGATGGAACATCGGCGTGTGCGTCACGTCCGAATCGCAGCGATAGACGCGTCCGGGAACGATGACGCGCACGGGCGGCGCGACTTGCTTCATGACGCGCACCTGCACCGGCGAGGTGTGCGTACGCAGAAGCCGCCCGTCAGGGAAGTAGAACGTATCGTGCATCGCCCGCGCCGGATGATTCGCGGGGATGTTGAGCGCCTCGAAGTTGTGCCAGTCGTCTTCGATCTCCGGACCGTCGGCAATCTGGAAGCCGGCGTTGCGGAAGATCTGTTCGATGCGCCGCCGTACGCGCGTGACCGGATGCAGACCGCCCACGGGTTGACCGCGTCCCGGCAACGTGACGTCGACCGCGTCGCCTTCGAGCTGCCGCGCGAGGTCTTCTTCGATGAGCCGCGTGCGCTTTTCTTCGATTGCCGCGAGCAACCGGTCTTTCGCTTCGTTGATCTTGGCGCCCGCGCTGCGACGGGCCTCGGGATCCATGCTGCCGAGCGCTTTGAGTAGGGCCGTGATCTCGCCTTTCTTGCCGAGCAGCCGCACACGGATCTGCTCGAGCTGATCGATGCTCGTGCTTTGTGCGATCTCGGCGGTGGCGGTGGCGACGACGGAAGACAGGTCTGCAGCGGTTTCGGTCATACGCGGAGTTTACAAGGGCTCGTGGGCTCGAGGCGCTGGCAAGAAGGACACTGCAGGCAGTCTTGCACAAATCGAACAGGGTGCGTGCGCTGACGCGCACGCACCCCTTGTGCTGTCGCGAGCCCGGAGCCTGGCAGGCTCCGAGCCCGAAGTGACGGCGTTAGGCGGCTTTCTTGGCCAGACTGTCGCGCGCCTTCTGCGCGAGCACACCGAATGCCGCCGGATCGTGCACCGCGAGGTCGGCAAGCACCTTGCGATCGATCGCGAGGCCTGCGGCGTTCAAGCCGGCAATGAGCTTGCTGTACGACAAGCCGTGAACGCGCGCTTCGGCGTTGATGCGGGTGATCCACAAGGCGCGCATTGTGCGCTTCTTCGCCTTGCGGTCGCGATACGCATACTGGCCGGCTTTGATGACGGCCTGCTTCGCGACACGATAAAGCTTGCGGCGGGCGTTGTAGTAGCCCTTCGCCTTCTTGAGGATCTTCTTGTGACGGGCGCCGGCAATGACGCCTCTCTTAACGCGTGCCATGCGTCACTCCTTTACTTTGCGTACGGCAGCAGCTGCTCGAGCCGCCCCAGATCTTGTTTGGCGACCATGCTCGGCGCGCGCAGCTGACGCTTACGCTTGCTCGGCTTCTTGGTCAGGATGTGACGACGATGGGATTGGGTTCGCTTGAACCCTTTGGCAGTCTTGCGAAAACGCTTCGCCGCTGCCCGGTTGGTTTTCAACTTAGGCATGAGTCGAGAGCTCCTGGCTCTGTTGTATAGCCCTTGAGGAATGTTCGCGAGGAACACCCGTTCGGGCGGGACAACGCGCTTCGAACGCGTTGCTCACTTCTTGTGGCCCCGAAGGGCCGGTATTGCCGCGTAAGAACACTCGTCGGCGGCGCTTGGCCTCCGTCGCAGAGTCTTACGCGGCGCTACACTTCGATGCGAAGAAGCGAGCGTGAGCTCACTTCTTCTTCGGTCCGAACATCATCACCATCTGCCGGCCTTCCATGAGCGGGCTCTGTTCGACCTGCCCGTACGGGGCCAGGTCCTGCTGCACTCGATTCAAGAGCTCGCGACCGACTTCCTGGTGCGCCATTTCGCGACCGCGGAACCGCATGGTCACCTTGGCTTTGTCGCCTTCCTGGAGGAAGCGGATCAAGTTGCGAAGCTTGACTTGGTAGTCGCCCTCTTCCGTACCGGGCCTGAACTTCACTTCCTTGATCTGGATCTGCTTCTGCTTACGTTTCGCTGCATGGGCCTTCTTGTTCTGCTCGAACAAGTACTTGCCGAAGTCCATGATTCGGCAAACGGGCGGATCGGCCATCGGCGAGACTTCGACGAGATCCAGGTCGGCGTTCTGCGCCATTTGCAGCGCTTCGTAGCGGCTGACAATGCCAATCTGACGACCCTCAGCGTCGATCACCCGCACTTGCGGCGCGGTGATCTCTTCATTGCGCCTGATGCGCTTACCAATCGGAGCAGCGATGCGTCATACCTCCAAAACAGTCCGGCCGCGGCTCGCGACCTCCTGAGCAAGCTTCTCGGCGAATGCCTCTACGGACATCACTCCGAGATCCTTGCCGCTTCGCGTGCGCACGGCCAGAGAACGAGATCCTGCTTCGCGATCCCCGGCTACCAATAGGTACGGAACGCGTTGCAGCGTGTGTTCGCGGATCTTAAAGCCCACCTTTTCGTTGCGCAAGTCTGACTCGACGCGAAGCCCCTGATTTTGCAGGGTTTCGGTGACTTCGCGCACATAGTCTGCCTGGCGATCCGTGATGTTCATGACCACGGCTTGCACAGGTGCGAGCCAGGTCGGGAATGCACCGGCGTACTCCTCGATCAGGATGCCGATGAAGCGCTCGAGCGAACCGAAGATGGCCCGGTGGAGCATGACCGGGACGCGCTTGGAGCCGTCCTGAGCGATGTACGTCGCCCCGAGGCGCTCGGGCATGGAGAAGTCGACCTGCAGCGTGCCGCACTGCCAGAGCCGACCGATCGAGTCCTTGAGCGTGAACTCGATCTTCGGGCCGTAGAAAGCGCCCTCGCCCGGCTTGGGCTGCCAGGGCAAGTTGCGCTTGTCGAGCGCGTCGGCGAGTGCCCTTTCCGCCTTGTCCCAGACCTCGTCGGAGCCGATGCGGTTCTCGGGACGGGTGGCGAGCTTGTAGGAAATATCCTTGAAGCCGAAGTCGTCGTAGACCTTGTGGAACAGGTCGAGAAACGCGATCGCTTCGCTCTCGATCTGGTCCTCTTCGCAGAAGATGTGCGCATCGTCCTGCACGAAGCCGCGCACGCGCAGCAGGCCGTGCAGTGCGCCCGACGCCTCGTTGCGATGGCAGGAGCCGAACTCCGCGAGCCGATACGGCAGATCGCGATAGCTTTTCACGCCCTGGTTGAACACCTGAATGTGGCACGGGCAGTTCATCGGCTTGACGGCGAAGGTGCGCTTCTCCGACTCGGTGACGAACATGTCCTCTTGGAAGTTCGCCCAGTGCCCGGACTTCTCCCAGAGCGAGCGGTCGACGAGCTGCGGCGTGCGGATCTCGCGGTAGCCGTTACGGCGCCAGACCTCGCTCATGTACTGCATGATCGTCTGGTAGAGCCGCCAGCCCTTCTCGTGCCAGAAGACCATACCCGGCGCCTCTTCCTGCATGTGGAACAGGTCGAGGGCGCGGCCGAGCTTGCGGTGATCGCGTTTCTCGGCTTCTTCGAGGCGTTGCAGGTACTCCTTCAGGCTCTTCTCGTCGGCCCATGCCGTGCCGTAGATGCGCTGCAGCTGCTCGTTGCGCGAGTCGCCGCGCCAGTACGCACCTGCGAGCTTCGTCAGCTTGAACGAGCGCAGGAAGCGCGTGTTCGGCACGTGCGGCCCGCGGCACATGTCGATGTACTCTTCGTGGTAGTACAGGCCCATCGCCTTCTCGTTGGGCATGTCCTCGATGAGCCGCAGCTTGTAGTCCTCGCCGCGCTGCTTGAAGATCTCGATGACCTCTTCGCGCGGCGCCATGCGCTTGATCACGTCGTAGTCCTTCGCGATCAGCTCGCGCATGCGCGCTTCGATCTTCTCCAGATCCTCGGGCGTAAAAGGCCGTTCGTAGGCGATGTCGTAGTAGAAGCCGTCTTCGATGACCGGGCCGATGACCATCTTCGCCGTCGGATAGAGCTGTTTGACGGCGTGGCCCACGAGATGCGCGAAGGAATGGCGGATGATCTCCAGCCCTTCAGGATCCTTCGGCGTGATGATCTGAACGGTGGCGTCCTCTGTGATCGGATCGCACAGATCGACGAGCTTACCGTTCACCTTACCCGCGACCGCAGCCTTGGCGAGTCCAGGACCGATATCCGCAGCAATTTTTCCGGCCGTGACCGGCTCGGCGTAAGTGCGTTGGCTGCCATCCGGCAGAGTGATGACGGGCATGTTCGGCGTATTGGCTACTGGCGTTCGGGCACTGGCCAGAAAAAAGCGGCGTTACCGCCGCTCGATGCGGGTGCGCTCTTCACGCACCCGGACTTTATCCACCTTTTTCTTTCCCACCGAAAGAAAGGGTGGCGCCAAAGAAAGGGTGGTGCGCGCGACAGGGATCGAACCTGTGACCCCCACCATGTCAAGGTGATGCTCTACCGCTGAGCTACGCGCGCCCCGAAAAAGGCCGGCAAGGATAGCCAGGCAACGCAGCGGTGGCAAGAGCGGCAACGATGCATCCGCGTCGATGAGTCCGAACGCACATTGCGCCTGCCGCAACGTGCCCACTACTCCGCTGCTTCGCGTGCCGCTACCGCCTGCGGCGGCAGGCCCAGCTCGATCTGCCGCAGCTTGGCGATCTCGTCGCGCAACCGCGCCGCTTCCTCGAACTCGAGATTGCGGGCGTGCTTGAACATCTGCTGTTCGAGCTTCTTGATGCGCTTGGTCGCCTGCTCGGGCGTGAGCGTCGCGTAATCGCGCCCCTGCTCCGCAATCTTGAGCCCCGTGCCGCGTTCGCTGTCCGAGTACGCGCCCTCCATGATATCCGCGACGGCCTTCTTGATGCCGCGCGGCGTGATACCGTGCTTGGCGTTGTACTCGAGCTGCTTGGCGCGGCGACGGTTGGTTTCATCGATCGCGCGCTGCATGGAGCCCGTGATCTGATCGGCGTAGAGGATCGCGCGGCCGTTCAGATTGCGCGCCGCACGACCGATCGTCTGGATGAGCGAGTTCTCCGAACGCAGGAATCCTTCCTTGTCGGCGTCCAGAATCGCGACGAGCGAGACTTCCGGCATGTCGAGCCCCTCGCGCAGCAGGTTGATGCCGACGAGCACGTCGAACTTGCCCAAGCGCAGATCGCGGATGATCTCCGTGCGCTCGACGGTGTCGATGTCGGAGTGCAGGTAACGCACCTTCACGCCGTGCTCGTCGAGGTACTCCGTCAGATCCTCGGCCATGCGTTTCGTGAGCGTCGTGATCAGCACGCGCTCGTCGCGCTCGACGCAGCGCTTGATCTCCGAGAGCACGTCGTCGACCTGCGTGCGCACCGGGCGCACTTCGACCTGCGGGTCGACGAGGCCCGTCGGCCGCACGAGCTGCTCGACGACTTGGCCGGACTTCTGGAGCTCGTACGGACCGGGCGTCGCCGAGACGAAGATCGTCTGCGGCGCCAGGCGTTCCCATTCGTCGAACCGCAGCGGCCGGTTGTCGAGCGCCGACGGCAGCCGAAAGCCGTATTCGACCAGCGTCTCCTTGCGCGAGCGATCGCCGCGATACATCGCGCCGAGCTGCGGAATCGTCTGGTGGCTCTCGTCGACGACGAGCAAGGCGTTCGCCGGCAGGTAGTCGAACAAGCACGGCGGCGGCTCGCCGGGCGCACGTCCCGAGAGATAGCGCGAGTAGTTCTCGATGCCGTTGCAGTAGCCGACCTCGCGCATCATTTCGATGTCGAAGCGGGTGCGCTGCTCGAGGCGCTGCGCTTCGACCAGCTTGCCCGCCTCTTTCAGCTCCAGGAGCCGCACGCGCAGTTCCTCGCGAATCTCCTCGACGGCGCTCAACAAGCGCTCGCGCGGCGTCACGTAATGCGACGACGGGAAGACGGTGTAGCGCGGCACCTTGCGCCGGATCTCGCCGGTGAGCGGATCGAAGAGCGTGAGCGTGTCGACCTCATCGTCGAACAGCTCGACGCGCAGCGCCTCGCGCTCGGATTCGGCCGGGAAGATGTCGATGACATCGCCGCGCACGCGATACGTGCCTTGCGTGAGCTCGGTGTCGTTGCGCTTGTACTGCATGTCCGCGAGGCGCCTGAGGAGCTGGCGCTGATCGATGCGGTCGCCGCGCGAGAGGTGCAGCACCATCGACAAGTACGCCTGCGGATCGCCGAGGCCGTAGATCGCCGACACCGTGGCGACGATGATCGCGTCGGGCCGTTCGAGCAGCGCCTTGGTCGCGGACAGGCGCATCTGCTCGATGTGCTCGTTGATCGAAGCGTCCTTCTCGATGTACGTGTCCGACGAAGGCACGTAGGCCTCGGGCTGGTAGTAGTCGTAGTACGAGACGAAGTACTCGACGGCGTTGTGCGGGAAGAATTCCTTGAACTCGCCGTAGAGCTGCGCCGCCAGCGTCTTGTTGTGCGCCAGCACGAGCGTCGGACGTTGCACGCGCTCGATGACATTCGCGATGGTGAAGGTCTTGCCCGATCCGGTCACGCCGAGCAGCGTCTGATGCGACAGACCCGCCTCGAGCCCTTCGACGAGGCGTGCGATCGCCTCAGGCTGATCGCCCGAGGGCTTGTAGTCGCCGGCAAGCTGGAATCGTAGTGCTGAAGACATGGAAAGCTGCGCGTGAGTCGATCGAGGAGAAACGGGTGGCGGCCCGTCGGGATCCGAGGCTACAGAATCGAGCCCGGGCGCCGAAAAGTAGAGACCGCGCCCGATTCACTCTAAAATGTCCGTGTCGGAATTACCTTCCTAGTTGGTGCCCCCGTGACTCTAACAGTTTCGAAGCGCGTTCAGCGCGTCAAGCCCTCGCCCACTGTCGCTCTTACCGGTCGCGTTGCCCAGCTCAAAGCGGAAGGTAAGGACATTATCGGCCTCGGTGCGGGCGAGCCCGATTTCGACACGCCGGTGCATATCGCAGATGCGGGCGTCGAAGCCATTCGCAAGGGCTTCACGCGCTACACGCCCGTGGAGGGCACCGCCGAGCTCAAGGACGCCATCATCGCCAAGTTCAAGCGCGAAAACGGCCTTGAGTACAAGCGCAACCAGATTCTCGTCTCGACCGGCGCGAAGCAGACGATCTTCAACCTGATCCTCGCGCTCATCGATTCGGGCGACGAAGTCGTCATTCCGGCGCCTTACTGGGTCTCCTACCCCGACATGGTGCTGCTCGCCGACGGCGTGCCGGTGACACCGTACGCGGGGCCGGAGCAAGGCTACAAGATCACGCCGGCGCAGCTCGAAGCGGCGATCACGCCGAAGACGAAGCTTTTCATCCTCAACAGTCCGAGCAATCCGACGGGCGCGGCGTACACGCGCGCCGAGCTGCGTGCGCTGGGCGAAGTGCTGATGCGCCATCCGCACGTCGTCATCTGCACCGACGACATGTACGAGCACATCTACTGGGCCGACGAACCGTTCGTGAGCCTGGCTGCCGTCTGCCCCGAGCTATACGACCGCATCGTCACGACCAACGGCGTCTCCAAGGCGTATGCGATGACCGGCTGGCGCATCGGCTACTGCGGCGGCCCCGTCGAGCTCATCACCGCGATGGCTACGATTCAGGGCCAGAGCACGTCGAATCCCTCCTCGATCGCACAGAAGGCCGCCGTGACGGCGCTCAACGGCGATCAGCAGTGCGTGCGCGAGATGAACAAGCACTTCAAGGAGCGGCACGACTTCCTCGTCGCCGGCCTCAACAAGCTGCCGGGCGTCTCGTGCCTGCCGGGCGCAGGTACGTTCTATGCGTTCGCCAACATCGAGAAGGCGATCAAGATGCTCGGCGTGGCCGATGACAACGCCTTCGCCGAGCACCTGCTCGTGCACGGCGGCGTTGCGGTCGTTCCGGGCAGCGGCTTCGGCGCGCCGGGCCACATGCGCTTGTCGTTCGCCTGCAGCATGCAGACGCTCGAGGAAGCGCTGAAGCGCATGGAGAAGGTCTTGAAGGCGGCACAAGCCGCGTAAGTTGCGCAGCAAAGTGCGCCCAGCCCTGCCCTGGGCGCACTGGCCGCGAGCGTGCGTGCCGGCCTTTCCTCAGTCGCGCCGCACAGTTTCAACCGGCGATGGGCAGAGTTTCTTGACACCCTTCGCCGCGCTCAGCAAAATCGCGGCCCTTTGATTGAGCCGGCCTATCGTGTTCCCCGGTAGCTCAGTGGTAGAGCGACGGACTGTTAATCCGTTGGTCGCTGGTTCGAATCCGGCCCGGGGAGCCACCCTCCTTACCCTCTAGTCGGCTGTCCTTGTCAAGCCGCGCTGCGGCGAATCTTCACCGCTCCACGATTCGAATTGCCGCACGGCGAGCGGCGTGCAACCGATTCCACCACGCGCCTCGAGCACGGCTTTGCCGTCGCCCGTAGCCAGCGCAGGCTTCAGATCGATCGTCCTTAATTGTCGCTGGATTCAGGCGGGCTGACGGGCGCTCGCCTCGTGGCAGTCCAGACTTCCTTGTCGACGACAATCACTTTCCCCCGCTGTGACGGTGACGGACATGAGTTCGAGTTGTACGGAGCTCGAGGAGTGTAGGTCGACGGGAACGGTGGCGGTCCCCAACTCGCGAGCCAGAAGCGCTCGCGCATCGGCATGTAGAAGATTTGGGCGGACGGTCGCTTCCTCATATTCGACGATGCTCGCCAATTTCCCTCGGCGGGGCAATGCTCGATCGACTCCACGCGCGTTCGAGCGCTCGCACCGCTCGTGGCATGCTGTGGGCTCCGAAATCGCCACGAGGGTCGACTTGTGACGTACGCGCCCCTGATCTATGTCGGCGCCGCCTGCGCTGAGATCGCCGGTTGCTTCGGATTCTGGGCGTGGCTGCGGCTCGGCAAGTCGATCTGGTGGCTCGTACCTGCGCTCGGCTCGCTCGTCGCTTTCGCATACCTGCTCACGCTGATTCAAACGCCCGCTGCCGGCCGCGCGTTCGCTGCCTACGGCGGCGTCTATATCGCCACGTCGCTCATGTGGATGTGGCTTATCGAAGGCTATCGGCCGGACCGTTGGGATCTCATCGGCGCATCGCTTTGCTTGATCGGCGCTGCGGTCATTCTGGTCGCGCCGCGCAACTAGCGCGAAAAGCAGCGCGCTTTCCTATTTCATGGGGCACGTCGGTCGTCCCTAAGGCCGCGCCAGGGGCGCCGCGCGTAGCGCGTTCGCGAAGATCAGTCAACGGTTTTCTGCCGAAGACTCGTCAACCGCCGTTGCTCTTCCCAATGGCGTCGTTTCTGCGCGAACATTGGCCGGCTCGAACCGAGTCTCAGGGGGATGACAAAAAATGAACTCAAAATCCGACAAGGTTCTATTCTGGGGCTGCTTCATCGCCCTCATCACAACGTCGACCGCTTTCATCACTCGGGCGATCCTCGTCAACACTGTCTGGCCTGCTGAGTTCGGCTTGGATGCCGTGCGTTCGCAGGAGCTCTTCGGCGCCGGGGTCTGGCCGTTCGCCATCAGCATCATCGTGTTCAGCCTGATCATCGATCGCATCGGTTATCGGGCGGCCATGTTCTTCAGCTTCGCGTGCTACGTGGCGTACGGAATCCTCGCGATGATGGCCTATGGGGAAATTCATGCGCCCGGGCTCGAAGGCGCAAGCCTCGCGCAAGCGCGCGCCGCCGCGTGGAACTACCTCTATGCGGGCTCGGTGATCCTGGCGCTCGGCAACGGCACGGTGGAAGCGTTCATCAATCCGGTCGTCGCCACCCTCTTCAGGCACGAGAAGACCAAGTGGCTCAACATCCTGCACGCCGGCTGGCCGGCAGGTCTCGTCGCGGGCGGCATTCTCACGATCGCGCTGGCCGATGCGGTCAAGGCGGATTGGCGCGTCGTGCTCTACATCCTCGCGATTCCGGCCGTCGTGTACTTGGTGATCCTGGCGCGCGCGCAGTATCCCGTGCAGGAGCGCGTCGCCGCCGGTGCTACGTACCGGGAGATGCTCGCCGAGTTCGGCGTGCTCGGTGCGGCGCTCGCCGGCTTCTTGATCTTCCGTCAGCTCGGCCAAGTGTTCGGCTGGTCAGATGTCGTGACGTACGGCCTGTTGATCGCGAGCGTCATTGCGTACGGGCTCTACTGCCGTTCGCTCGGGCAGCCGCTCATCCTCATCCTGTGCTTGATCATGATGCCTGTCGGCACCACCGAGCTCGGCACGGACGGTGCGATCACGGGCCTCATGGAAGAGCCGATGCTGCAAGCGGGCTACAACGCCGCTTGGGTGCTCGTGTACACCTCCGCGCTCATGATGGTGCTGCGCTTCTTCGCAGGTCCGCTGGTGAAGGCCCTTTCGCCGCTCGGCTTGCTGGCGGCGTGCTCGACGCTGGCGATCATCGGCTTGTATCTGCTGTCCTTCGCCAAGGGCCTGTTCTTCGTGTTCGCCGCCGCGACGATCTACGGCATCGCGAAGTCGTACTTCTGGCCCACGATGATCGGTCTTGCCTCCGAGCAGTCGCCCAAGGGCGGCGCGCTCACGATCAACGCGATCGCCGGGATCGGTATGCTCACCGCAGGCGTCATCGGCGGACCGCTGATCGGCTACATGCAGGAGCGCTCGGCGGAAAAGGCGATCGAAGCGCAGGTGCCGGGTATCTACAGCCAGATCTCGCGTCAGGACACGTACTTCCTCGGCGAATACCTCGCTGTCGATGGCGACAAAGTGGCGACTCTGCCGCCTGAACAGCAAGAGCAGGTACGCACCGTCGAGCGTGTGGCGAAGCAAGGCGCGCTGGCGAAGATCACCGTCTTCCCGGCGATCATGCTGATCAGCTTCCTCGTCTTGCTCTTCTACTTCAGGACCAAGGGCGGCTATCGTCCGATCACGCTCGGCGAAGGCGCCGAGGCAAGAGCGCACTGAAGCGCCTGACCGACTGACCGGGTGACGAGGCCAGCGCGCTGGCTTCGTCACCCGTTTTTCATGACCGCGATGTCTTTACGTGCGCGCTGAACCAGTCGCTCGACGATGATGTCGGCCGCGCGCTCCGCACCGTTCTCCTGCGCCACGATCCGACCGACCTCTTCCGCTCGCTGATTGATCGAAGGATCGTCGAGCAAACGGCGCAGCTCGATAACGACTCTCTCCCGTGTGTACTTCTTCGCACTGACCCCGACGCCGCAGCCGAGCCGCGCGACGCGCCGCGCGTTGTCCGGTTGGTCCACCAGATACGGCACGATGAGCTGCGGGCGCCCCGCCCGCAGCGCCTGTCCCGTCGTGCCGATCCCGCCGTGATGCACGATGACCGCAGCCCGCGGAAACAAGGCCGAGTACGGCGCATAGCCGGCGATGAAGACATCGGGCGAGCTGTGCGCTTGCCATTCGCGCGCCCGCGTCGCATCGAGCACGAAGACGGCCCGCGCGCCGAGCGTTGCGACGGCAGCCAAACTCTCGCGGATGAACACGTCCGCATCGTGAACAGCCGAGGTTCCTTGCGTGAAGACGAGCGGCGGCTTGCCGGCCGCCAGAAAATTCTCGAGCGCCGCGCTGCTCGCTTCCTCATGGCGATCGTAGAGCGCAAAGCCGACGATCTCCGTAGCGGGCGGATAATCTGGCTGCAGCTTGCCGAGCACCCCCGAGTACAACGCGAGCGTCCCAAGCGGCGAAAACTGTCCCTCGAAGAATGGATGCGAGTGCAGATGCGGGAGCCCAAGCTTGCTTCGTAGCTCGTCGATCGGTCATGCCCAGCGACGGGAAACGAGCTTTGCCGCACCGAACGCCGCGCGATTCCAACGCGGTCCGCGACTCTGCAGCCAGCGAAACTATCCAGGCGCTTGCGCCAGCCACGGCGGATCGTAGGCGGAGAAGAAGATCATCGGTTGGAGCGCCACGCTGAGCCGCGGGATCCGCCACGCTTCGGCGGCGAGCTGGGCGGCGTAGGCGATCGAGTGGGTCACGATGAGATCGACCTCGCGCGCTATCGCGGCTATATCGTCGTAGGCCTCTTGCAGGTGCGGTAGCACCAGCTCGCGCACGATGAAGTCGGGCCGCTTGGCGGCGGCCCGCGCGAGCGCCCGCTCGGGCATTTGCAGCCGTTGCGTCATGGCCTGCATGTCCGGTCGCATCGGCTGGAAGCGAATGCCCTCTACTTCGATCTTGGCGCGATAGTCAGGGGCGGCGGCAATGATCGGCACGACGCCGCGGCGCTTCAACGCAAGCGCGACTGCGATGAACGGATGCAGATCGCCGAGCGTGCCGAACGTGGCCAGCAAGACCTTGGGACGGACGGCGGAATCCAAGGAAGGAGTCATCTATTGGGCGCGAGGGATGGCTTGCGTCGCGTGTCACGACTGCAAGCGTAGGGAACCGATTGCGGCGCGCACGGATTCAGCGTGCACGCAGCCGTCGCGCCGCTGCTCGACGGCGAGCGGTTACGGCCATGACGACCTTGCGCAGCTATCACGGAGGCTCGACCTTTGACCCGCGGCACCGAGCTCACCTTTGGCATCGAAGAAGAATTCTTCGTCAGTCATCGCCGCAGCCGCAACGTCGCCACGAAATTGTCTGGACGCCTGATCAAGGATGCGAAGCAGGCGCTCGGCCAAGATATCGTCCAGCACGAGCTGCTGCAATGTCAGCTCGAGCTCGTCTCTCCGGTGCTCGAAACGATGACGGATGCGATCCGCCACGTCGAAGGCAGTCGCCGCATCGTCGGCGCCATCGCCGCCAAACACGGCTTGCGCTTGGTCGCGGCGGGAACGCATCCATTGGCCGCATGGCGCGAGCAGGAAATCACCGAGCACCCGCGCTACGACGATGTCGTGAAAGGCTTTCAGATCGTCGGACGGCGCAATCTGTTCTGCGGCCTGCACATCCACGTACGCGTTCCCGACGGGATCGACCGCGTCGATCTCATGAATCGCGCCATGCGCTGGCTGCCGCTCTTTCTCGCATTCAGCACTTCCTCGCCATTCTGGAATCGTCAGCGCACGGGCTTGCTGAGCTATCGGCAGGCGGCTTACGACGAATGGCCGCGCAGCGGCATTCCCGACTTCTTCGCCAACGAGCAGCAATATGCCGAGCTCACGGCGCGGCTCGTCTCGGGCGGCGCGATGAAAGACGCGAGCTTTTTCTGGTGGGCGATCCGACCGTCCGTGCACTTTCCGACACTCGAGCTGCGCATCATGGATGCCTGCACGCATGCCGCCGATACGATCGCCCTCGCCGCCCTGTATCGCTCGCTCATTGCGTACCTCGTCAGGCACCCTGAACAGGGACGCGACTGGAGCGCGATCACGCGCCGCGTGATCGACGAGAACCGTTGGCGCGCCAAACGTTACGGCATCCGCGCGGAGCTCATCGACGATCGCACCGGCCACGTCGCCAGCTTACGCTCGGTGTATGGCGAGCTGCGCGACCGGCTCACGAGGGACGCGGCGATGCTTGGCTGTGAGGAGGCATTCGCGCATCTCGATCGTATTCTCGACGGCGGCACGAGTGCGGATCGCCAACTCGAGATCTACTCCAGAGAGCGTGCCGCCGGGCAGTCACGGTCGGCCGCGCTCAGGACCGTCGTCGATTGGCTTGCGGAAGAGACCGTTCGCCCCATCGACGAGTCGCATGCGCTCGGCGTCTAATAGGCGCCATGGAGCCAAACTCGCAACGCCGTCGTCGCATCCTGATCGGTCTGTCGCCTCGTATCCTGCGTCAAGTGCCGCCGGAGCTCGGCTTCCGCGGCAAGACGCTCCAATACCTCGAGCAATCGGCCGCGCACTGGATCATGAGCAGCGGCGCCATGGTCGTCATGATCCCGACGGTCGAGGTCGACAGCGTCGTGCGGCGCTCCGATCTTTCGGCCCACGACTATGCAGCGATGCTCGACGGCTTGGTTCTTCAGGGCGGCGCCGATATCGATCCGACGCTGTACGGCGAAGAGCCGAGCGATTCTTTGGGCGCCACCGACCTGCTGCGCGATCGCTTCGAGCTCGACCTATTGCGAGCGTTTGTCGAATACGGCAAGCCGGTGCTCGGCATCTGCCGCGGCATGCAGCTCATCAACGTGGCGTACGGCGGCACGCTCTACCAAGACCTGACCCTCGGCGGTGCGACCACCTACTCGCACTACTTGCGCGAGCTGTATGACGAGCACACGCACGAGCTCGCCTTTCGCGAGGACGGCTGGTTGCGCTCGCTCTACCCGAATCTGACGCGTGCGCATGTCAATTCGATTCACCACCAAGGCGTCAAGCGTTTGGGCGAAGGTCTCGTGGTCGAGGCTTGGTCGGCGGATGGCGTCGTGGAGTGCATTCGGGCCGAAGATCACCCGTTCGTGGTCGGCGTCCAATGGCATCCCGAATTCCACGATGGGCGCATCGAACATCTACTGCCCATGCAGCCGCTGTTGGAGGCCTTCATAGCGGCAGCGTACGCGAGGGCTCATAGCGGCTCGTCCAACTGAGCGACGACGTCTCTGCGCCTCTCTTCAGCGTTGGAGCTGTCCGCGCCGCGACAGCCACGCAAGCAAGCTCAGGCTCAAGGTCACGAGCACGGCGGCGCTAGCCGCAAGGGCCGCGCGAATGCCGATGGCGCTGCCCATGACGCCGACGGACACACCGCTGAACGTGCGCAGCCCCAGCGAGGACATGGTGAACACCCCGATGATGCGGCCGCGGCTGGCCGCCGGGGCGTTGAGCTGCACGAGCGTTTGCGCCATCGAATTGAACGAGAGCTCGGTGAAGCCCGCGACGAACAACACGACCAGCGAGAGCGCATAAATCGGCGACAACGCGAAGGCCCCGAGCGCACAGCACCAGACCGCCGCCAGGATGAATGCCGTCCGGGCACGCGGCGGCAGCAGACCGCGGCTCTCGAGAATCAACCCTGCGGTCAGTGCGCCGGCCGCGTCGGCGCCGAGCAGCATGCTGTAGAAAAAGTCGGCGTGCAGATGCCCGAGCTCATGCGCGAATCCGGGCATCTGCGCTTGATATGCATTGCCGATGAAGAACGAGGCTGCGCCTGCAAGCAGGACCATGCTGCCGATCGTCGGGTGCCGCGCGATCTCCCGCAGCGTGGCGGCAATGTCGCGTAGGCCCAGGAGGGCGCGCTGACCGGTGGGATGCACGCTGCGATCGTACGGCGCCTTCGCCAGCCACAGGATCGTGGGCAGATACAGCAGCGCGTTGAAGAAGATGCCGTAGATCGGCCCCATCACCATCAGGATGAGCCCGCCCACGGCCGGTCCTGCCAAGAGACCCAACTGACGCGCCGTGGCATTCAGGCGGACCGCGCTCGGCAACGCGTCGAGCGGTACGACGTGGTGAAGCAGCACTTGCGAGGCCGGGCTCCACAGCACGCCTGCGACGCCGTGCAGGACGAGCAGCACCATCGCATGCCACATCTGGAGCGTGTCGGTCGCGAAGAGCACGCCCCAGGCCACGGAGATGGCCATGAAGAGCACCATGCCCGCTTGAATGACGCGACGAGCATCGAACCGATCCGTGAGTGCGCCCGCATGAATCGAGAACAGCAGAAACGGCAGCCAGTGGGCGATCACCGCGAAGCCGCCGAGCGCCGGCGAACGAAACTTCTCGAACACGACCCAGTAGCTAATGACGTGCTCGATGTTGTCCGCCATCATCGCGCCGGCGGAGCTGAAGAAGAACCCGCGATACCCGGGGTGACGAAGCGCAGCGAAGGATTTCGGCGACGCTGGGGTCGGGCTGGAAGCTGTCATGCGATGAGCGAATGCGGCAGGGGCGCAGAGTGTAGCTGCAACGGGATCGCTCGTGGATGTCATCCGCGCGCCGCGGACGACCTCATCAGTGCATGACGGCTCTGCCCTGTTCTTCGTCCGCCGGCGCAGCCGCGTTCGCCACACGAGCCGACTCCGCGCCCGACTCCATCCAACGGCGCACGCGCCGCGCATCGGCGATGCGGGTGTACTTGCCGAACGAGTTGAGCAGCACCATGACGACCGGGCGCTCCTGCACGAGCGCGGTCATCACGAGACACCGGCCGGCGTCGGAGGTATAGCCGGTCTTCTGCAACACGATTTGCCAGTCGTCCTTCGTGACGAGCAGATTGCTGTTGCGGTATTCGAGCAGCTCCCCGCCGACCTCCACGACGTGGCTCGGGCTCGTCGAATACTCGCGGATCAGCGGGTCGCGCGCAGCCGCCAGCACGAGCTTCACGAGGTCCGCCGCGCTTGCGACATTGCCGCTCGAAAGTCCCGTCGGATCGACGAAGCGCGCCGTGGTCATCCCGAGCGCCCTCGCCTTTTCGTTCATGGCGTTCAGAAAGGCCGGCAGACCGCCCGGATAGGTACGTCCCAGCGCGTGGGCGGCCCGGTTCTCGGACGACATGAGCGCAAGGTGCAGCAGGTCATCCCGCGTGAGCTGCGTGCCGACGCGCAGCCGCGAGCTCGTGCCGCGCTCGGTATCGCGATCGTCGAGGGTGATCTTGATGACTTCATCCAGGGGCAGCTCGGCCTCGCGCACTACGAGCGCGGTCATCAGCTTCGTGATGGACGCGATCGGGCGCACCACATTTGCGTCCTTGGCGTACAGCACCTCCTCGCCGAGCTCGTCGAAGATCACGGCCGAAGCCGAGCGCACGTCCGGCGAACCGGACAGATCCCAGAAACGCTCCCTCGCTTCCGCTTCGACGGATTCGGGCAGTGAAGCTTCAGGTAGCAGCGTCGGCTCCGTCTCCGGAAGAGACGAAGGACTGACCGCGCCGCTGACGGCAAGAAGCATCGCCAAAACGGCGATGCGGCGAATCCCACGAGTACGCATTCCAGTCGAGTTCGTATTGGTTGTTCGTATCGCCCGCGAGCGGCGCTCCTCGCAGCAAGCGTGCTGGAGCAACAGAATGCAGAGTAGACGATCTTACCCAATTGAAACGTGAGGGAATGCCTGTTTGATGCGATTGTTCGTCCCGTCGTCAGCCGATGCGGCCCGCAAGGATCTTGGCCAGCACGTGCCGGTGGCAGTAGCGCGCATCCTCGGGGCAGTGACACAGGAGCGTCACGTTCTGCCGGCGGCCGAGCTCCTGCAACAGGCGGAGCGTGAACTTTTGGCCACGATTCTTGATGGTTCGGTTGGCCTTGTCCGTCGAAGCGCTCGTGAAGAGCTCGACCCTGTAGCGTCGTGCAAACTCGGCCGCGGTAATGCGGCCTGCTTGAAAGGCAGCAAGCAGCTGTTCGCTCGGACCGAGATTCGCCATCCAGACGTCGTAGAGCGATGGCGAGAGGCCGCGTCCCCGAAAACGCGCCACCAGGATCCGCAATCCGTCGCTGTCGGGGTCGATCGGCGAGCGGATGGACTTCGTGCGGATCACGGGACGATGGCGTGGCTCAACGCAGCTGGCTGTCCTTGCTGCCGCGTCGGTTGTAGCCCGTAAAGGGCGTTTCTGCGCGATCCTCGGCTTCTTGGCAGGTCACGCACAGGCGCACGCCGGGGATGGCCTTGCGGCGCGCCTCGGGGATAACCGCATTGCATTCCGCGCAGTATGTCAGGCTCTCACCGACGGGCAAGCGGCTCTTGGCACGATTCACCGCATCTTGAATCGTCGCATCGATCTGCTCGTGTACGGCGCCATCGCCAGCCCAGCCGGTCGCCATCGTCTTCTCCTCGCTATGCGCTCTGTGAAGGTGCTTTATGGTTCGTCGAGGCACCGTTTGCAAGCCCCGCTCCGCTCGTCCCTTCGTGCATAGCGCCTCCGTTCAATTTCCCGCTGCATCGGCTGCCTCTAGCGTGTAACCGCCGTCTCGCGAACGTGAATACGGCCTCGCGGGCATCGACGGTCATCGGCATGCGGACGGCGATGCCATGACGATTCATGGAGAAACGGACATGCCTCAACCAGCACGACACGTAAAGGAACTCGGCGTTCAGCAGTTTCGACATCCGGCCGCAGGCACGGCGCGGCGAGCTTCGGAATACCTCGCGATCTTCTGGAGAAACGACGCGCAGCCTGAGGCTCGCACGTCGCTCCTCGAGGAGCTCGGTCTGGAGCTGGCGCGGCTCGCCACCAAGGAGCAAACGCTGCTCCGAGTGAATCAGACGCAGCGGCTCTCGTGGGTACGCTCTGCCAACGGCAAGGACATCCGTTCCGACACGATCGCAAAGCTGGCCGCGAGCGAGCTCGTCGAATGGGTGTCGCCCGGTTATCGCAGCGAGCGTCAGGGCAACAACGAGCTCGGATTGTTCACGGTGAATCCGACGCGCTTCTACGTGCGTCAGCAAGCGTTCGACCAAGTCGGCGGCGTGTCGGCGCTACCTGCCGCCATCTCGGTCGATGCGGCTCGTTCGAATCGCCTGCACGGCCTGGTGGCGCTTGCCACTCCCGACATGAACGCGATCGAGATCGCCGAGCAATTGCAGCGCATGCCCGGCATCGCACCTGCGGGAGAAGTTCGTTACGAGACGATTCCCTTCGTCTCGCCGACCTGCGATGCGCTCGTGTGCCGGCCGCCGACGACGGATTACCTGCCTGACGATCCGATGTTCACGCAGCAATGGGGTCTGCAACGCATCGGCGCGCCGCGCGGCTGGCAGATCGCTCGCGGCTCTTCGCAGATTGCGGTCGCCGTCATCGACGAAGGCGTGCAGCTCGATCACCCCGATCTGCTGCTCCATCCGCAATCGTGGAACGCGACGAGCGACACGCCGGACGGCAGCCCGGTCGGCAACCACGGCACGGCTTGCGCAGGAATCATCGGCGCGCGTCTCGATAATGGCGCAGGCGTTGCCGGCGTCGCAGGCGGCGTGCGCATCATGGCGATCGCCACAGCGACGTGGGCAGATGTCGACGTCGCCGAGGGACTCTATTTCGCTGCCGACAATGGGGCGCGCGTCGTCAGCATGAGCTTCGGCGTCTATGAATCGTGGGGCGTATGGGACTTCGACCTGATCCGCGATGCCTTGCAATACGCCCACGCCAAGGGCCTGCTGCTCGTCGCCGCTTCGGGCAACGAGAACGCCAGCATCGCGCGCTTCCCCGGCAGCGATGCTCGCACGCTATGCGTCGGCGGCTGTAACCGTTCCGACGAGCGCAAGCGCGTCGGCGACTCGTCGAGCGAGAGCTGGTGGGGCGCATGTTACGGCCCGGACATCGATGTGGTCGCGCCATGCGTCGAGATCCCGACCACCAATCGCTTGGCGGGCCAAGGATACTCGCCGGGTGACTACTACGAGCGCTTCAACGGCACATCGGCCGCAACGCCGCACGTAGCGGGCTTGGCGGCGCTCATCTTCAGCCTCAAGCCTTCTCTCACGAACGTCCAAGTGCGGGCGCTCATCGAAAGCACGTGCGACAAGATTTCGCCGTCGCTCTACCCGTACGCACACGTGCCCAGCAAACCGAACGGCACCTGGCACGAGGAAGTCGGCTACGGCCGGATCAACGTCGAACGCGCACTGCTCGCTGCCTGCGCACTCGAGGGCTCCGACGACAAGAGCTGCACCGAGTGCGCCGGTTGCGGCGGCACGTGCGAACAAGAACGCTCCGCCGCATGCCGCAGTCCGGCGCCGGTACCTTGGCTCGCGCACGATCGCTGTCAGTTCTTCTACGAGAGCCGCCTCTTCGATCTCGGCACGTTCCAGGACCGGCTGCGCTTGCAGGTTCGCATCACGTATCAGCACTGCCTGAAGCTGATCGGCCGACAGCAGGGTCCCCTGCTCTACACCACGACGCTCTTGCCGGGCGAGGAGCTCAAGATCTACGAGTTCGATCGCTATCGACGCGTACGTTCGGCAAGCGAACGTGTGTCCGTTCATGCGTCCTTCCGCCAGACGCTGAGCGCCTTGTCGCAGGCGCGGCGCGCAACCTCAGCGAGCGCCTACTCGGAGCTCCTGACCGACATTCGCACGCACGCCGACACCTCCGTCTCGGCCGGCGGCGGCCTTGCCGGATTTCTCGGCGCCCCGAAGGTTTCCGGCAGCGTCGAGCAAGACTTGCAGACGACCATCGCAAGCGGCGCTTCGGTGCACACCGTCTCCGAGCAATTCACACAGCTCGCGACGACCGCCTCGCAGGCCATCGAAGCCGAACGCGCCATCGTCGTCAGCTCGTTCGAAGACGAAGAGCATCGCGCAACGACCGCTCGGACCTTCAAGAACCACAATCACTGCTACGCGGTGACCTACTTCGTGCGGCGCGTGAACGAGCTCTACGAAGCCTCGACGCGTGTGGAGTCGGTCGAATGGCGGCTCGGAGATGCGCCTTGGCGCACCTTCGACGACCTCGAAGACGTGCCGGATGCGCTGCGGAAACAATTCCTGCAGCTCGCCAGGGTGCTGCCGAAGAAGGGCGAAACGACGGTCGACGCACGCCCCATCACGTTGCCGACCGATGGCACGCTGTACGAAACGGAGCTCGCGCACTGCTCGTCATGCGAGCCGACGCTCGAAGCGGCCGAACGCATGCGTCTCGAACAATTGCGCCTCACGACGCGGCGTGCCTGCCTCGAAGTCGAGCTGCTTGCGCTCGAGGTCGAACGCCGCCGTGCTCTAGCGGCACAGGCGATCGACAAGGCGCCAGCGTTGAACCTGGCAGCATGGCCGATGCTGAATGCGCCGCCTCAGGACAACGGCGCAACAACACTGTTGACGCACGTAGCCCACGCGTAGTCTCTCGCGTTCAAGCGGCCGGCAAGCTTGACTTGTCGGCCGCCTCTTCTCAAGGCGATCGACGGCGCATCGCAACATGAGAGAACGTACGCAAGCGCGTATTCTCTCGCGCATGCTCCGTGCCCGCCTCATGACTGCCAAGACCGCACGCCCGCCTCCATCTCTCCTCGCTCGATCGCTCGGCCTTGTGCTGTCGTGTCTCGCTTGCGGCGCATCAGCCGAGCCGTTCCTCGGTCAGTTCGAGCTCAAGACATTGGAGAGCGAGCGAGGCGCGTTCGAGCTGCAAAGCCAGAACGCATGGGCGTTCGACCAACCGAGGCGGCGCATCGCCGACGTGGACGGCGAGCTCCTCATGGACGAAAACGCCCTCTTCAAGTCCCGTCACGCGCTCGAGCTCGAGATCGGTTTGACCTCTTCGCTCAAGATACGAGTCGGCGTCGAATTCGAGAACTCGCGCCTCGAGGAACCGACGCTCGCGGCCAAAGCGGATGACTTCGACGGCTTGGAGCTCGAAGAGATCGGTGCCGAAATCGTCGCCGTGCTCGTGCCGCGTGAAGGCGACGGCACAGGACTCGGCTTCGTCGTTGAGATCGAAGGTCCCATCGACCAGGATGGCGCTAATCATCTCATCGCAGGGCCGATCGTCGAGCATCAAGCCGGCGCGTGGTTCTTTGCCGCAGTACCGATGGTCGTGCGCGCTTTCGGTAACGATACCGAGGACGCCAAATGGGACTTCGCTTACGCGTTGCAGGCAGCGCGGCGTCTCTCCGATCGCTGGACCATCGCGCTCGAAGGTTACGGGACGATCGAACGCCTCGGTGGGAGCGGTCGACCTTCTCCGGCAAACGAATACTTCGGCGATGTCGCACAGCATCGCGTCGGTCCGGTCGTCTACTACGCGTGCCCGTTTGGGCTGTTAACGAACGGAGCGACGCGCGACGACGACACGCCGACGCTGACGATCGGGTTCGGTGTGCTCGAAGGGTTAACTTCCGAAACGCCCGAGCACACCATCAAGCTCAGCATCGAGCTCGACTTCTGAAGCTCGCTTGCTGACCATTGTGTGATCGATGCACATGTCTGCATTCGGCGTCGTTCACTGACACACGGCTCGATCGCGTCGTCAGGTGACAATTCCTGTCACCGGCAGTGGCCACGATCGTCAGCTGTCGCCTTATGTTGAGCCTCCCGGTAGCGCTGGCACGCTCATTGCAGAAATTGCGGCACAATGAAACATGGGGTGACAACAATGAATACGCATTGCGAGATCGTGGGATGGGTGCTCGACTCGGACCAGCCCCGCGTTCTACTTCGCGAGAACGGCCAAGTCGTTGCGGCAGCCGAGAGCACGTTCGCCGACCGTGCCATTCAGACCGGCGCCTTTCTGCGCGGCGCACCGATCGTCGATCCGATTACGCGACAGACCGTCGGCTACGAAATGAAGAGCCTGACCGAAGTTGTGCTCGAGGCGGTCTGAGTCACCATCTCAGACATGCCCTAGTTCCGATCGTCTCCAGTTCTGCGGTGGCGGCCACGGTCCCATCTCGAGCGGGACGTACCGCCTCTCTCCCAAATCCTCGATCCGTTCCCGTAGGACACGCTCAGGCTCACCAGAACAATCTTCTCCGGATACGGAGCGACGCGACGTTTACCGTCCGCTTCGTCGTGGAAGATCGTCGTAAAGAACGACTCACCCGTCAGGAGGCGCTTGCCTGCGCCGAGCAGCTAGCCCATCAGACCGCCGTGCTGGCTCGAGCCGTTGCCGAGAACGATATCCACCTCGATACCGTCCTGCATCATCATCGCGCCTGCCTCGCCGCTGGCTGCTTCGCCGGGATCGAGCTCGATCTCGACGTACTGCATGTCATCGCCGAAGATTTCTTAATTGATTACATCCATCGCCATGGAAGTTGCTCGTAGCTCAAGAACGTGCGGGATCGACAGCGATTCGAGCGGGTGTAGCCATTCGGCTCGCGGCACGCCGCGGGCACGCTTGGATTATTCTTCGTCGGTTATTTCCACGCGCACTTCGACGGGAGAACGAATGGCCGAGTTCGCGATTTATCACAATCCACGGTGCAGCAAGAGCCGAGCGACGCTCGCCCTGCTGACCGAACGCGGTATCGAGCCGCGAGTGGTCGAATACTTGAAGACGCCGCCCACCGCGGCAGAGCTCAAGCAGATCCTCAGGAAGCTCAAGATGAAACCGGAGCAGCTCGTGCGCAAGAACGAGGACCTGTACAAGACACGCTACGCGAAGCGCACGCTATCCGACGAGGAATGGATCGAGGTGCTGGCGAAGAATCCGGTGCTCATCGAGCGACCGATCGTCGTGCGCGGCGCACGGGCCGTCTTGGGACGGCCGCCCGAAAACGTGCTCGAGCTCATCGACTGAAGCTCTCTCTGGGGGGCGACGCAGGCGTGTCGGTCAGTGTGGGGCGAAGGATCGCGCCAGCGGCCGCCGATGAGGCCGGCACAGTGAGAGCATCGCGAACCAAGAAATAGACAAAAGCGCCCGGACGGGCTCACGCGAGCGAAGCGCCGACGCGCATCGCTCCAACAGCGATTTTCTTGATTGAGAGGCCGGTGCGCCGCAACGCACCGGCCCCTGCGGTTCGATTAGAGCGGACGATCGAGCGACGCGACGCGCGGCGCCACCGCATCCACCTGCATGCCTGCGGCGACGAGCTTGACGCCCTCATCCGCACGAGCAGGCTGTGACTTCGCAGCAATCGCGCCAGCCGACGTCGCGCCGACCAGCACCAGAAGACCCGCAACCGAAAAAATTCTCTTCATGGAACGGACCTCAGGCCAAAGCCGCTTCAGCAAGCGGGCGCGGCGGTGACATACCGACCGCAAGCTTCACCGGATCGAGCGGGCGCGGCGGCGACATACCGACCGCAAGCTGCACCGGATCCAGCGGACGCGGCGGCGACATGCCGACCGCAAGCTTCACCGGATCCAGCGGACGCGGCGGCGACATGCCGACTGCGAGCTGTACCGGATCCAGCGGACGCGGCGGGGACATACCCACGGCAAGCTGGACCAACGGCCGTGGGGGCGACATACCCACCGCGAGCTTGACTTGCTCGGACGACGACGCTGCGCCGCCGGCTGTGGCTGCAGAAACGGCACCCGCCAGCAGCAAGACTGGAACGATGGCTCGCATTCGATTTCCTCCCGGTTGACTGGGTGAACTTGGCGACCAGCCGCAGATAAGCCCACGACATAATCACCTGTCTCTTTTGCATAAGACGCGGGAGAGTGTGACTTTTGTCACAGAAAAAAGGAAGGCGCCTAGGGGAATCAACGACTCAGGAAAACCCTGAATCTGCATACCATCGGACACCGGTGGTTGGCGCCGCCTACATCGGCAGGAGTCGCAGATGGCGCGAATACGCGAATCGTCGGTTAGTTCTCGAAAGTCCCCCTGCCACTTGCGTTAAAAGCCCCGGACGTACCGAGGCTTAGGGCCGAGAGCTAGAGAGCGACAACCGACCGGACCGCATGGCAATGACCGCGGCCAGCCGCCAAACACAACCTGACTGGGATCGTCTGCGCACCCTTTTCGAGCACGCCTCGAAGCTTGCGCCGGCCGACCAGCGCTCCTTCGTCGTGAGCAATACCGAAGACGATCCGGCGTTGCGCGAGCAACTCTTCCGCATGCTCGTGAGCGCGCAGCATCCCACTACTGCGCTCTCGCGCGCGGTCGGCACGGCCTTGAGCGAGGCTGCATACCACCGCCGCGCCGGCCTGCTCGGACAGGTATTAGGCAGCTACCGGCTCACCGGCGTGCTCGGACACGGCGGTACCGGAACCGTTTACCTGGCGGAACGAGCGGATCGCCAATACTCCGCGCAAGTCGCCCTCAAGGTGGTCGATCAACCGCTCGCGCACACCGGCCTCGGCGAGCGGTTTCGCGCCGAGCGGCAGATCCTCGCCAATCTGAATCATCCGAACATCGCGCGGTTGCTCGACGCCGGCGAGACGCCAGCGGGCCAACCGTATCTCGTCATGGAGTACGTCGAGGGCGAACCCCTCGATCAGTACTGCGACAGCAGACGACTCGGCCTGAAAGCACGCTTGGAGCTCTTCGCGCAGATTTGCGCAGCCGTCCAATACGCGCACCAGAACTTGATCGTTCATCGCGATCTGAAGCCCGCCAACATTCTGGTGACGCGCGATGGGATCCCGAAGCTCCTCGACTTCGGTATCGCGAAGCTCCTGCGCGTGGACAACAGCCAGCTCGATGCGGCCCTGACTCGTGTCGCCGATCGCCTGCTCACACCCGAATACGCAAGTCCCGAGCAGATCCTGGGCGGCAACGTGACCACCGCGAGCGACGTCTACTCGCTCGGCGTCGTTCTGTACGAGCTTGTCTGCGGCTTGCGTCCCTATCGCGTACCCGCCTCGCACAGTCAGCTCGAGCTGGAACGCTCCATCTGTTTGAGTGATCCGGAGCGACCGAGCACCGCGTTGCAACGCGCGATCGCCTCGCAAGAGCTGCCTGTCGCAGACATCGCCGACGCCCGCGCCTCTTCGCCGGAACGCCTCATACGCCAGCTGCGCGGCGACATCGACGCCATCGTGATGCGCGCAATGCGCAAGGAGCCGCAGCATCGCTATAGCTCCGTCGAGCACTTGGTCGACGACATTCGGCGCTACCTGAACAATGAGCCCGTTCAGGCGCGCCAAGGCAACTGGTTCTACTACGGCAGACGTTTCGCCCAGCGCCACACTGCCGGCGTGATCGCTGGTCTGGGCTTCCTCGTGTTCGTGGTAGGCGTTGCGATCGTGATGTCGATTCAGCGCCAGCAGATCGCCGTGGCGCTCGAACGGGCCACGCGCGATGGACAGCGCGCCGAGATGGTGTCGGAGTTCATGCTGAACGTGTTTCGTGCCGCCGACCCATACATGCACTTCGGCAAGGAGCCGACGGCACGCGCGCTGCTCGAGCAAGCCGCAGAACGCATTCAGGCCGATCTGAATCAGCAACCCGATGTGCGCGCGCGCCTGCTGGAAGCGATCGGCGTTTCCTATCTACGCATGGGACATTCGGATCGCGCGGCGACATTTCTCGAGCAAGCCGCAAGCATCCAGCGCGAGCTCGGCGCGAGCGATACGGAGTTGGGCCCTGTGCTCGCCGCGCTCGCCGTGGCGCAGCGAGAGAACGCTCAATACGAGGCTTCCGATCGCACGTTGGCCGAAGCACTGCAGGCCGCGCGGCGCGCCTCTGCGACCCCTTCCGAACAGTACGCGACGCTGCTCGTCGACCTGTGCCGCTTGGAGATGCTGAGAGGCAATGTCAGCGAAGCCGAGAAGCACATCGCGGCCGCCTACAACGTCATGCGCTCGCTGCGCGGCCGCGACGATCCGAAGCTCGCTGCCATTCTCGTCGACATGTCGAACGTGCTCGTCTGGGCCGATGATCTCGCGCAGGCCGAGCGCCAAGCTCGGGAAGCGCTTCGCATCTATTCGCGCGTGCCCGAAACGCATCCTGACAGGATCTACGCCGAAGCGAATCTCGCGCGCATCCTCACGTATCTCGATCGACCCGACGAAGCCGCGCCGATTTTCGAGCGCGTGCTCGCGGCGCAGCGGCTCGTCTTCGGCGATAACAACAGCAACGTCGCCGATACGCTCGGCCACTTGGCGCAGGTGCGCATTGCGCAAGGCCGCTTCGATGCCGCCGAACGTCTGATTCGCGAATCGCTCGCCATTCACGACGCGGCGGGCAGCTCGGTCACGCTGAAGATCGGTTTCTTGCAGACGATGCTCGGTACGGTGCTGCTCAAGAAGGGCAAGTATCGGGACGCCGAAAATACCCTGCGTACGACTCTGGAGATGTTCGCCGGCGCGGTGCCGAGCGATCATCAGTACGTCGCCTCTGCCGAACACTATCTCGGCGAAGCCTTGCTCGGCCAGAATCGCCTGGCGGAAGCCGAATCCGTCCTGCTCTCCTCCATCAATCGCTGGAAGCGCACCGATGCGCCGGCCTGGCGCGTTCAGCGTTCCAAGAACACCCTCGGCGAAGTGCTCTTCAAACAGGGACGCCTCAACGAAGCCGAGGAATATCTCGCCTCGACTTTCAAAGAGCTCATGCTCGACGAAGGCGCCGATCGCGAGACCAAAGAGAACGCGCGAACCCGCATCAAGACGTTCTACGAGCACCTCGGACAACGCGAGAAGCTCGCCGCACTCGTACGCGAGGTCAACGGGCGCGTGGTGCGCAGCCGCTGAGCGACGGCTTCTTAAGGATCGGCTCGGTGTTGCGCCAGACGCCTCAGGCGAACTCGCAATCCTTCTCCAGGCATTCGCTTTCGCTCCCCTGCCCGCGGCTTAAGAAAACCTGCGCCGAAGGCGCTCCATTGCCTGATTGTCTGTCTGCTTCTAGCCCTGTCTACTGTCCGCACCGAATGACGGAGCGCGACCTGCGCTTCGCTTCGCTACCGAAAGGGCAAACCCGTCGCGAGACGGGGACGCAAAGCCTCCGGTCTTCAGCATTCACCTGAAGATAGCGGGGTTGCCGGATGAGAGACAGCGCCGTTAAGTAAAGCGCCCTCGCATCCGTCCGTTCTTTCTTCCGCAGCCAGCGGGAGCCGGCGGCTTAGCGTCATTTGCCCCCTCTTCAACGACTCGTTCTCGCGCAGGCGAGAACGCGAGGGAGATGCAGATGACGGATATCGCGAGGAAGTCTCGCTCGGTTTCTCGAGGTGTGGGGCTGCTCTTGTGCCTGACCTTGGCGCTTGCAGGCTGCGGCGGCGGCGATGACGGCAACTCATCCGCGAGCACTTCGCCTGGCTCCGTGACGTCACCGGAGCCGCAGAACCCGATTCCGTCGGTGCCCGACACGCAGCCCGACGATCAACCTGCGCCCGCCGACACCGTACCGGATTCGGATCCGAACAATTCTGCTCCAAACGACTCTCCTCCGTACGGCGCTCCCCCGATCGGCTCTGCTCCGAGCGAACCACCTTCGACCGAATCGCCCTCGAACGGTTCGTCTCCGGCCGATTCCCCTTCGGATTCCGCGCCGCAAGCTCCGTCGACTCCACCACCTGAAGCGACAGAGCCTGAACCCGAGCCTGAATCGCCGCCGACCGCGAACAATGCTGCGCCCACGATCACCGGTGTCGCCGCCACCAGCGTCAACGTGAATTCTCTGTACACGTTCACCCCCGCTGCTAGCGACCCGGACGGCGACATGCTCGCCTTCGAGATCGAGAACAAGCCGAGCTGGGCGACCTTCAGCACTGTGAACGGACGTTTGACCGGCACGCCGCGCGCCGAGCACGAAGGCACATATCCGAACATCGTGATCCGAGTCAGCGACGGCAACACAAGCGTGTCATTGCCGCCCTTCACCATCACCGTGGTACCGGCGGAATCCGCAAACGGCGCGACTCTCTCATGGATCGCGCCCACCGAGAACGAAGACGGCAGTGTGCTCGTCGATCTCGCGGGCTACACGATCGTCTATGGTCCGTCGCGCGAAATGCTCCACAACAGCATCCGCATCGACAACCCCGGAATCGATCGCTATGTGTTCGACGATCTGCCCGCAGGCACGTATTACTTCGGCGTGAAGGCTTTCAACGCGCAAGGCGTGGAGAGCGCCGTCTCGAACATCGTGAGCAAGGTAATTCAGTAGCCGTCGGAAGCGAGACAAACAAAGAAAAGAAGACAAACGAAGAAAATCAGAAAGGCGCGCCGCTGGCGGCGCGCCCTTCCTACAGTCTAGATGCTCGGTCTTACTGCGGCGGCACTGCCGAGCCGCTGTCGTTGGTATCCTCCGGCGTTTCTGACATCGAGCCCTGCGGATCGTACGAAGGCTCGGTCGTCGCGCCCGGCTCCGTCGGCGCTTCCGTGCTCATGTCCTCGTTCTCGCTCGGCGGACTCCAGGTCTCCGGCTCGGCCGTGCCCGGGGCTGGCGTCGTCGTAGCGGGCGCCGTGTCCCCCATTTGCGAGTCGTCTGTCTGACCCATGTTGCCGCGTTCGCCGCAGCCTCCCAACGCCATCAGAGACGCGGCGGCCAGCAGGGCCATCAAGCTCTTGGTCGTCATATACATCCTCTCCTCGGTAGTCGATGCGCGCACATTGCTGACGAAGCGTCTTGCGCTTCCACGATGTCCAAAGGCGCGACGGCCGGGATAGTTCCCAGCGTTCCATTGCTCGTGTCGGCCAAGGTTAGTGGGCAGTAACGCCACAAAGCACCCCGAAATTAACTACACGCCGCAGCGCGCTACGAGTCTCAAATATGAAGAGCCATGACGAAAGGACTTGCCGATGCGGCACACCGATAAATCTTGCGTGGCGCTGGCCGTCACCAGCGCGCTCTGTCTACCGTTGCTCGCTCCTGCCGCAACGCCTCTGCAAACGCCAATGCGTCCGGCGTTGCTGCTTGCACAGGAGGTCGCGCTCGATGAGATCGACGTAACCGGCTATTTCGTCAGTGAGAAGTACGATGGCATCCGCACCTACTGGACCGGGCATGAGCTCCTGACGCGGAGCGGTCGACGCATCCATGCTCCCGACTGGTTCGTGCGCGGCTGGCCAACGCAGCCGCTCGATGGCGAGCTATGGATCGGCCGCCAACGGTTCGAGGAATTGGCAGCCACCGTGCGCGACACGGTGCCCGATGAATCGGCGTGGCGCGCTGTGCGCTTCATGGCGTTCGACTTGCCGAGCCACGCCGCTCCCTTCAGTGAGCGACTGCAGATGCTGGCGAATCTTCTCGCCGCCGCACGCGCTCCGACGTTGGAGCTCGTGCCGCAGTGGCGCGCTGCCGATCGAGAGGCCTTGCGACGCGATCTCGATCGCATCGTCGCCGCAGGTGGCGAAGGCCTCGTGCTCCACCGTGCCGATTCCTGGTACGTAGCAGGACGTAGCTATGACCTCATCAAGCTCAAGCCATATCGCGACGCCGAGGCGCAGGTGATCGCGCATCATCGCGGCACCGGCAAGTATGCCGATGTGCTCGGTGCTCTCGAAGTGCGCACGCCTGAGGGCAAAGTCTTTCGTATAGGCACAGGCTTCACCGACGCCGAGCGTATGCATCCGCCAGCCATCGGAACATGGATCACTTACCGCTATCATGGCTTGACGGCGAACGGCATCCCCCGCTTCGCCAGCTTCATGCGCGTGCGCGGGAACCGAGCTGATGACGATGACGAGTCACACAGCGAGCAAGACGAATGAGCGCGTCGGTCGTATTCGCGTCGGCATCGGCGGTTGGTCGTACGAACCCTGGCGTACGACCTTCTATCCTTCCGACCTGCCGAAACAGCGCGAGCTCTACTACGCCAGCCGCCAGGTCACGACGATCGAGATCAACAGCACCTTCTACCGCCTGCAATCGCCGCGTGTGTTCGCGAAATGGTACGAAGAAACACCTGCGAATTTCGTCTTCTCGATCAAGGCGCCCCGCTACATCGTGCAACGGCGCGTTCTCGCAGGAGTGCGCGAACACGTCGAGAAGTTCTTGAACAGCGGTCTGACTGAGCTGCGCGAAAAACTAGGACCGATTCTCTGGCAACTGCCGCCGCAGACGACCTTCGTGCCCGAGGACCTTGAAAGCTTCCTGCAGAATCTGCCGCGGCGGCTCGGCGAGCTGCCGCTGACGCATGCCCTCGAAGTCCGCCATGAGAGCTTTCGCTGCCCGGAATTCGTCGACTTGGCGCGCCGGCATCGCGTTGCCGTCGTCTACACGCACTCACGAGACTATCCGGCCATCGCCGATGCGACGGGCGACTTCATGTACTTGCGCCTGCGCGAAGCATCGTCCGCAGAACCGACCGGATATCCGCCCAGCGAGCTCGACGCATGGTTGCGGCGCGCTTACATGTGGGCCCAAGGAGAGACCCCAGAGGATGTGCCTGGCTTGCTGCCCGCCAAGGAAGCCAAGGCACGCGATGTGTTTGTCTATTTCATCAACGGCGCCAAGGAACGAGCGCCCGCGGCGGCCGTCGCTTTGTTGTCGCTCATGGGCACACCGGGGGCGCGGTAGCGCACGCCGGGCCACTCAATCGCCCGGCGTGCCCATCGATCGCTACTTATCGCGAATTCGGTCGCTCAAGCCGAGCAGATATTCCTTGAACTTGCCGCCCAGCGTGTCGTGCTTGAGGCCGAACTCCACGGTCGCCTGCAGGTAGCCGAGCTTGCTGCCGCAGTCGTACCGCTTGCCCTCGAACTCATAGGCATAGACAGGCTCATCGACAAGCAGATCCGCAATGGCGTCGGTGAGCTGAATTTCGCCGCCCGCGCCGCGCCCGGTCGTCTCGAGACGATCGAAGATCGTCGGTGACAGTACGTACCGGCCGACCACTGCCAGCGTGGAAGGCGCATTTTGCGGCCGCGGCTTCTCCACGATCTGCGTGACGCGACTGACGCGGCCTTCGCGTTCTCCGGTCGCGACGATGCCGTACTTGTCGGTTTCAGAGCGCGGCACGGTCTCGACACCGAGCACGCTGCCGCCGCGCTGCGCGTAGACGTCCGCCATCTGCCGCAGGCAGGGCGTTTCGGCATCGATGAGATCGTCGGCGAGATGAACGAAGAACGGCTCGTTGCCGACGACGGGACGCGCACACAACACCGCATGGCCCAGGCCCAATGGCATCGGCTGGCGGATGTAGATGCAGCTGGCCCACGAAGGCACGATGTCCTTGAGCTGCTTCAGCAGCTCCTCCTTGCCTTGCTGCTCGAGCGCCTCCTCGAGCTCACGGTCCGTGTCGAAGTGATCCTCGATCGCACGCTTGGAGCTGCCGGTGATGAACACCAGCTTACGCGCCCCCGCCGCGAGCGCTTCCTCGGCCGCATATTGGATCAGCGGCTTGTCGACGATGGGCAGCATCTCCTTCGGGCTGGCCTTCGTCGCAGGCAGGAAGCGGGTTCCGCGTCCGGCGACCGGAAACACAGCAGTGCGGATCTCTTTAGTCACTCAGTGCCCTCCTGTTTGCTGGGAACGATCATAGCAAGGAGAACGCACTAAGCGACCGGAGGTTCATTCTGTCACGTGCACCGCGCCCGTGCGTTTGTGCCGCCGCTTGTACCAGAAAGGAGCGGCGTCCACTGTGAACGCCGCCCCAGAGTGCACGCGCTGGAATCAGCTCGTCTTCTTGCCGCTCGCCGAGCCGTCGATGCGGATGTTCGCCCGATTCTGCTCGATGGTCTTGGCGCCGATGCCCTTGACCTTGCGCAGCTCGTCGACGGACTTGAACGCGCCATGCTTCTCGCGGTACTCGACGATGGCCTGAGCGCGGGCGAGACCGATCCCGTGGAGCTCCTTGGCGATCGTGGCCGCGTCGGCGGTATTGATGTCGACGGGCCCCGCCCAAGCGCCGAGCGGCAAGAGACTCGCGATCAGCAGCTGCACGGATCGGCGTACGGCGTTGCGATGATTGATGTGCGACATTCGGCTCTCCTTAGCTATCAGTGACGCGGAGCGGGCACCCGCCCGTTCCCTCGCAACATTCTGTTGAAGTCGCAGCGGCGTGGATGCCGAATAACGAAGCGTTTGCCTGGAAATGACCGCAGGCCCGGAGAGGTGCCTGCGCAGGCGCCGGTCGTCTCACCACTCTCACGGCGTCAGCGGCGATGGACTCCGGGCGTCACGTCGAGCAACGCGACGGGTGCAAAGGCGTCCCAACTGCGACAGCCGGGACACTGCCAGAAGTGACTTGCGCTCGCGAAACCGCAATCGACGCAGCGATAGCGCTGTGTGCGCCTCAAGATGCGCCCGAGCGCTGCGGCGAGCTCCGAGCGTTGCTGCCTGGACAACTGCGTCGGCTCGCCCGCCAAGGCACGTGCGATTTCGCCGAGGCTCGGTTCTTCGCGCAGCAAGTCGGGCAAGCAATCGAGCACGAAGGCTTCCTGCTCCAGACCTGCCACGATCGCCGCATAGGCAAGCTGTGCACGCGCGGCCGGCTCGGGACGAATCCACGCGGCGAATCGCTGCTCGATCACCTCGCCGCCCTGTTCGCGCAACGCGCGCATGACCCTGGGCAGCGCAAGGGGCAAGAGCTTCGGATGCAACTCGACGAGCCGCTGACACAACAATGCGGCCAGCGCTGGCTCGCCCATATCGAGCGCGACATCGGCGCGCACGAGCGCGCTGCGCGGAAAATTACGTTGCACCTCGCGCGCCTGCCGCAAATGCGCACGGGCCGCGGCGAAATCGCCGCGCATCCGCGCTCGCTCGGCCAACTCGCAGTGGTAGTGCGCGATCGCTGTCGGATGTTCCGCCGACGCAATGGCAACGAGCCGCTCGTGCACGGCGATGGCCTGCTCCCAATCGCGTTGCTGCTCGTAGATACGCAAGAGGTACCGCAACGCCGCTGCGCGTCGCGCACCCTCGCTCGCCAGCTGTTGGAACAACGCCTCGGCGCGATCGAAGAGCCCGGCACGAAAGTAGTCCTCGGCAAGGGCGAACGTCGCGTGTACGCGATGCTCGGCACTGAGTCCCGGGCGCGCAATGATGTTCTCGTGTACCCGAATGGCCCGCTCGACTTCGCCGCGCTTGCGATATAGGTTGCCGAGCGCAAAGTGCGTCTCGACCGTGTCGTTGTCGACGTCGACCATGCGCAGGAAGACTTCGAGCGCCTTGTCGGGCTCTTCGTTCAGGAGAAAGCGCAGCCCTTGGAAATAGCTCTGCTTGAGCTCATTGCGCTGCGCATCGCCGGGCGGAGCCGGTCGTCGATAACGCCCGAAGCACCATCCCGCAGCAGCGGCGATGAAGAGCGCGACGATGAGCGTCGACGATGGCTCAACGAGCATCGCGCGCGCTCGATGTCTCGCGAGCCTGCGCTTCGGCGATGCGCAGCGCCCGCCGCAGACGGCCTCGTTCGGCCAAGAGCTCGGCAATCCACGTGCTGCGCCAGGTGAGCCCCGCCAGCAGTCCCACGACGAAGGCAACGACGAGCGCCAGACCGAGCGGCGATTCGAGCCGCAAGAACGCCAGCTCGATGCCTACGACATCGCGATTCATCGCGCTGATGAGCAGCGAGACGAGCGCTGCAAGTACGAGCGACAGGCGGAAAGCAAAACGAGACATGAGCGGCTCTAGGCTGTCGGCTTCACATGGCGGGCAGCATCGCTGCCCGACCGGAACGTGCACAGAGACGCCGGGAGTCCGGCGTCATCGTTGGCGACAGCGTAGAGCCTACGGGCGGCAGGCTCAACTCAATCGCGGATCGCGTTGCCCGCGCCTTGATTGACGCGCTCGCGCAGATCCTTGCCAGGCTTGAAGTGGGGAACGTATTTGCCGGAGAGCGCGACGGTTTCGCCGGTCTTGGGATTTCGCCCCTGGCGCGGCGGACGAAAATGCAGCGAAAAGCTGCCGAATCCGCGGATCTCGATGCGACCGCCCTGCGCGAGCGCATCGCTCATGATCTCGAGGATCTGTTTGACAGCCAGCTCCACATCCTTGGCGGGCAGGTGTTTTTGTTTCGCTGCAATGAGCTCGATGAGTTCCGATTTCGTCATGTCGGGCCCGTTGTTCTTCTTGCTGGCAGCAGGCCGTAAAACGCCGGCCGTAGTCGGACAGAGCCCGCTTCGTCCGCTACGACCGACGACCTACAGCCTGCAACCTCGCCAATCAGGAAGCGTCCTGGCCTCCGATGTGCTCCTTCAGCAAGTCGCCGAGACTGGTGCCGGTCGAGGTTTCGCCCGCGCGATACCCCTGAACGGCTTCGTTCTCTTCGTGAATTTCCTTCGCCTTGATCGACAGCGCGATCGTGCGGCTCTTGCGGTCCACGTTCGTGAACTTCGCCTCGACCTCGTCGTCGACCTTGAGCACCGTCCGGGCGTCTTCGACGCGATCACGCGACAGCTCGGACGCGCGCAGATAACCTTCCACGCCGCCGCCGAGATCGATGACCGCACCCTTGGCGTCGACCTCGCGCACGCGACCCTTGACGATCGAGCCCTTCGGATGCTCGGCGATCCAGGTCGAGAACGGATCCTTGGCGAGCTGCTTGATACCGAGCGAGATGCGCTCACGCTCCGGATCGATCGACAGCACCATCGCTTCGACGGTCTGACCCTTCTGGTAGTTGCGCACGGCTTCTTCGCCCGGCACATCCCAGGAGATGTCCGACAGATGCACGAGGCCGTCGATGCCGCCCTGCAGCCCGATGAAGATGCCGAAGTCGGTGATCGACTTGATCTGGCCGCTCACGCGGTCGCCGCGGTTGTAGTTGTCCGCGAACTCCTTCCACGGATTCGGCTGGCACTGCTTGATGCCGAGCGAGATGCGGCGGCGCTCTTCGTCGATGTCGAGCACCATGACCTCGACCTCTTGACCGATGTGGACGACCTTCGACGGATTGACGTTCTTGTTCGTCCAATCCATCTCGGAGACGTGCACCAAGCCTTCGACGCCTTCCTCGATCTCGACGAAGCAGCCGTAGTCGGCGATGTTCGTGACCTTACCGAACAGGCGCGTGCCGGTCGGATAGCGACGCGCAATGTTCTGCCACGGATCGTTGCCGAGCTGCTTGATGCCGAGGCTGACGCGCTGACGCTCGCGGTCGAACTTGAGGATGCGCACGTCGATCTCGTCGCCGACGTTGACGACTTCCGACGGATGCTTGACGCGCTTCCACGCCATGTCGGTGATGTGCAGCAGGCCGTCGATGCCGCCGAGGTCCACGAACGCACCGTAGTCGGTGAGGTTCTTGACCGTGCCGCGCACGACCGCCCCTTCCTGCAGCTTCTCGAGCAGCTCGGTGCGCTCGGCGCTGTATTCCTGCTCGACGACCGCACGGCGCGAGACAACGACGTTGTTGCGCTTCTGGTCGAGCTTGATGACCTTGAACTCCAGGGTCTTGCCTTCGAGGTAGGACGGATCGCGCACCGGGCGCACGTCGACGAGCGAGCCCGGCAGGAACGCGCGGACGAAATCGATCTCGACGGTGAAGCCGCCCTTCACGCGGCCGTTGATGACGCCCTTGACGATCTCTTGCTTCTCGTACGCCTGTTCGAGACGCGCCCACGTGCGCGCACGCTTGGCCTTCTCGCGCGACAGACGGGTCTCGCCCGTGCCGTCTTCGACGCTATCGAGCGCGACTTCCACCTCGTCGCCGACGTTGACTTCGATCTCGCCGCGCTCGTTCTTGAATTGCTCGGCCGGAATGACGGCCTCGCTCTTCAAACCGGCGTTGACTACGACCACATCCGGGCCGACCTCGACGACGCGTCCGGTCAGGATGGCACCCGGCTTGATCTTCTGAGAGGCCAGGCTTTCTTCGAACAGTTGCGCAAAACTTTCGGTCATGAGTGTTTCCGGGGCCGCTCTGCGACCCGCTATCCCTGCGGCCATCCTGGCACACAAGGGGTTGTTAGTCACACCGCGCATCCCGCGCGGATCCTAAAAACAGTCGCCTCAGCCGTGTGCGAGCAGGGAGGAAGCGCCAGCACGGCGCAGCCGTGCGTCCCTACAGCCCAGCGCCTACAGCCAAGCGCCTTTGCGTCAATTCACCGAGAAACGTGCAGCGGCCAGCTCAAGCACCCGTGCCACCACGGCGTCGATCGACATCAAGGTGGAATCCACGATGATTGCGTCGTCGGCCGGCTTGAGTGGGGCAACCGCGCGGCTTGCGTCGCGCCGATCGCGCTCGGCAATCTCCAGCGAAAGGGCGGCGAGGTTAGCACTGAGGCCCTTTTCTTTCAACTGGTTATATCGCCGACGCGCCCGTTCCTCGGGGCTCGCCGTGAGGAAGATCTTGAGCTGTGCGGAAGGAAAAACAACGGTGCCCATGTCCCGCCCGTCCGCCACCAGGCCGGGCGGCTGAGCGAAGGCGCGCTGCCGCTCGAGCAGGCCCGCCCGGACGCTCGGCATAGCCGCCACACGGGAGGCCCCTGCGCCAGCCTCTTCCGTCCGGATCTGGGAGCTGACCTCCTGACCTTCGAGCCAGATGCGTTCCGAGCCGTCCGGTCCCGTGCCGAACGTGGCGTCGAGCTCCCGGGCAACCCGGGCATGCCCTGCTTCGTCATCGGGCGCCAAGCCGCGGCGCTGACCCGCCAATGCGACGAGACGGTAGAGCGCACCGCTATCGAGCAGATGCCAACCGAGCCGGGCGGCGACGAGACGCGAGATGGTGCCCTTCCCCGATCCGCTCGGACCGTCGATGGCAATGACGGGCACGCTGACCGGGCCCGACTGCCCGCCTTCCGGCGTCTCGACCGTCTCACTCACCGCTGCGACCCGTTATTTCAGCTCGACGTTGAGACCTGCAGCGCGGGCAACGCCCGGAAAGTCGGGGAACGACGTGGCGACGTTGGCCACATCGATGATTTCGATCGGCTGTGCAGCCCGCAGGCTGGCGACGGCAAAGGACATCGCGATGCGGTGATCGCCATGGCTGTGGACCGTGCCGCCGGAAAAGACGTGGGGGCTGGTGCGGCCTTGAATGCGGATACCGTCGCGCAGCACCTCGCATTCGACGCCCATCGCCTGTAGGCCTTCTGCCATGACCGCGATGCGGTCGCTTTCTTTGACGCGCAATTCCTCGGCGCCCGTGACCAGCGTTTCGCCTTCGGCGCACGCTGCCGCGATAAACAGCACGGGGAACTCGTCGATCGCCAGCGGCACGAGGTGCTCGGGCACGTGAATGCCCTTGAGCCGCGCCGGACGCACTTCGATGTCGGCCACCGGCTCTGCGCCCGCGGTGCGGTGATTCACCACGCGCAGGTCCGCGCCCATGAGCGCGAGAATGTCCAGCAAGCCGGTCCGCGTCGGGTTGACGCCGACGCCCGAGATCGTGAGCCCATTACCCTGCGCAATTGAGCCGGCCACGAGGAAGAAAGCCGACGAAGAGAAGTCGCCGGGCACATCGAGCGAACAGGCTTCGAGCCGCGCGGGCGGCTTGAGCTTCACCTCGCCCTGCGCCGCGCTCAGCTCGCAGCCGAAGCTCTGCAGCATCCGCTCCGTGTGATCGCGCGTGACCGCCGGTTCGACCACGATCGTCTCGCCTGCTGCCTGCAGACCCGCCAGCAGGATGGCCGACTTCACCTGCGCGCTCGCCACCGGCAGCTCGTAGCGAATGCCCTGCAAGCTCGCGCCGCCTTTGATGCGAACGGGCGGCTTGCCCTCCAAGGTCTCGATTTGCGCACCCATGAGCCGAAGGGGCTTCGCGACCCGCTCCATCGGCCGGCGCATGAGGGAGCTGTCGCCGATGAGCTCGCTGTCGAAAGGTTGACCCGACAACAATCCCGTCATCAAGCGCATCGCCGTGCCCGAGTTGCCCATGTCGAGCGCATGGCCGGCAGCGCGTAGGCCCTTCAAACCGTTGCCGTAGACGTGCACCTCTTGCGGTCCGGTCCGCTCGACGCGCACGCCGAGCGCGCGCATCGCCGCCATGGTCGCCAGGCAGTCTTCGCTTTCGAGAAAGCCGCGCACTTCCGTCACGCCTTCCGCGATGCCGCCCAACATCAACGAACGATGCGAAATCGACTTGTCTCCCGGCACTCGGATCGTGCCGCCAACAGTCTGCGTGGGATGAACGAGATAATTCGGCATGGCGAAGGTGATCGTGTATTCGCTAGTGCTCTGTGTTCAAAGGCGCGCAAGACACGCGCCACGTCCTGTTACGCGAGCGCCTGTTCCAGGGCTGCAAGCATACGCTGATTCTGGGATTCGGTTCCGATCGTGATGCGCAGATGGTTCGGCAGACCGTAGCCGCCGACCGGTCGCACGATGACGCCGCGGCGTAGCATGCCTTCGTACACCGGCAGCGCCGCGCGCCCGCAATCGACCAACACGAAATTGCCTTGGCTCGGGAAGTGACGCAGGCCGATTCGATCGAGCCCGGCCCTCACCTGTTCGAGACCCGCGCGATTCGCCGCGACGGAACGCTCGATGTGCTCCTGATCTTCGAGCGCAGCGCACGCCGCGGCAAGCGCGATCGAGTTGACGTTGAACGGCTGGCGCACGCGATTGAGCGCATCCGCCACCACCGGGTGAGACAACGCATAGCCGACGCGCAAGCCCGCCAGCCCATACGCTTTCGAGAAGGTGCGCGTGACGACCAGATTCGGAAACTCGTTCAGCCAACGGCTTGTGTCCGGGAACGAAGGATCCGTGTACTCGATGTACGCCTCGTCGATGACGACGAGCGTCGTCAGCGGCAGCGACGCCACGAACGAACGCAAGGCCGCGGCGTTCACGAACGTGCCGGTCGGGTTGTTCGGGTTCGCGATGAAGACGAGCCGCGTCCGTTCGTTGACGAGCGCGCGCATGGCATCAAGATCGTGCCCGTACGGCATCGGATCCTCGGGCGGTCGTGCCGCCGCGGCACGACCGCGGGCGCCGGTCGCCTGCACCACGATTGCATAGATCGCAAACGCGTATTGCGAGTAGACCGCTTCCGTCGCCGGCGTCAGAAATGCTTCCGCCAGCAGCACGAGCACGTCGTTCGAGCCGTTGCCGAGCGTGATCGACTCCATCGGCACGCCGTGCTTGCGAGACAGCGCCTGCTTGAGCCGAAAGCCATTACCGTCGGGGTACAGACCGAGCTCGGCGCTCTCGCGTACGATCGCCTCGCGCGCACGCGGACCGGGACCGAACGGGTTCTCATTCGATGCGAGCTTGATGCTGTCGCGGATGCCGTACTCGCGCTCGAGCTCTTCGAGCGGCTTGCCGGGCACGTAGGGCGCAATCCCGCGTACGGCGGGCGCAATGAGCGAGACGGGATCGAAGCTCATGTTGGCGTCACAACACTGCGCACGGATAAGAGCCGAGCACGCGGAACAGCGAAGCGCGCTTCTTCAGCTCCTCGAGTGCGTGCTTGAGCGGCGGTTCGTCGGCGTGACCGACCACGTCGATGAAGAACAAGTAATCCCACTTCTTGCGCCGCGAGGGCCGCGACTCGATGCGCGTCATGCTGATATTGTTGCGGGCGAGCGGCTCGAGCAGCCGATAAAGCGCACCCGGCGACTGCGTGTCGCCCGCCGACAAGAGCAGCGTCGTCTTGTCGCGACCGCTGGCGGCGAACAGCTTGCGCCCGATGACGAGAAAGCGCGTCGTGTTGTCGTCCGTATCCTCGATCTCGGGCACGATGATGTTGAGACCGTAGACCTCGGCCGCTGCCTGCCCCGCGATGGCCGCCGTACCGTCCTCGTCGCGCGCACGGCGCGCCGCTTCTGCATTGCTGCTCACCGCGATGCGCTCTATCCCCGGCAGGTGCTCGTCCAGCCAGTTGCGGCATTGGGCCAACGACTGCTGATGCGAGCACACGCGCACGATCTTCTCCATGCCGTGCATGCGTCCCATCAGATGCTGATGGATACGCAGCTCGATCTCGCCGCAGATCTTGAGCGGCGAAGTAATGAACATGTCGAGCGTGTTGTTGACCGTCCCTTCCGTCGAGTTCTCGACCGGCACGACGCCGAAATCGGCGTGACCGGCCTGCACTTCCTGGAAGACCTCGCTGATCGCAGCGAGCGGCAGTGCGCGCACGGAATGGCCGAAATGCTTGAGCACCGCCTGTTGCGAGAACGTGCCTTCGGGTCCGAGGAATGCCACCTTGAGCGGCTCCTGCTGCGCCAAGCACGCCGACATGATCTCGCGGAACAGGCGCACGACCTCTTCGTTCTTGAGCGGCCCCTTGTTGCGCTCGATCACCTTACGCAGCACCTGCGCTTCGCGCTCGGGCCGATAGAACTCGGCGGTGCTCTGCGTCTTCTTCTTGGTGATGCCGACTTGCTGGGCCAGCCGGGCGCGCTCGTTCAAGAGCTCGTGGATACGTTCGTCGATGCGGTCGATGCGCGCGCGAATCGAATCGAGCTCGGCGCTGGCAGCGCCTGACGCCGGCGGCAGCGCTTTGTCGGCGGCCTTCGCGTCTTTCGCTTGTTTGTTCGCTTTCTTGGCTGAGCGGCCTTTCATGAATACATCCGCGGCGGTTAGAGGGCGCGCACCGACAGCACGCCTTGAATCGCTCTGACTTCCTCGATGACGCTCGGCGGGATCGGTCCGTCGATGTCGATGAGGGTGTACGCAAGCTCGCCCCGCGATTTGTTCAACAGATCGGCAATGTTGAGCTTCGCCGCCGCCAGTGCCGTCGAGATCTGACCGACCATGTTCGGGACGTTCGCGTTGGCAATCGCCAGACGTGAAGCGCCAGCCGTGCGCGGCATGATCGCTTCCGGGAAATTCACCGAGTGGCGGATATTGCCGTTCTCCAGGAACTCCCGCAGCGTGTCGGCCACCATGATGGCGCAGTTTTCTTCGGCCTCATGCGTCGATGCGCCGAGATGCGGCAACGCAATGACCTTCGGGTGATCCTTGAGCTGATTCGTCGGGAAGTCGCACACGTACGCGTGCAGCTTGCCGGCGTTCAAGGCATCGAGCACTGCCGCATCGTCCACGATGCCGGCGCGCGCGAAATTGAGTACGACGGCCTGCGGCTTGAGCAGTTTCAGGCGCGCGGCGTTGACCAAGTGGCGCGTCGCATCGAGCAAAGGCACGTGTACCGTGACGATGTCGCTGCGCGCGAATAGATCGTCGAGCGAGAGCGCTTGTTGCACGCCCGAGGACAGCTGCCAGGCGCGTTGCACCGTGATCTGCGGATCGAACCCGAGCACGTTCATGCCGAGCGAATGCGCGGCGTTCGCCACCTCGACGCCGATCGCGCCGAGACCGACGACGCCGAGCGTGCGGCCGGGCAGCTCGTAGCCGACGAATTTCTTCTTGCCCTTTTCGATGGCTTCTTCGAGCTCGCGATCGTTGCCTTCGAGCGAGCGCACGTACTGCCACGCCTGACAGATATTGCGCGCCGCGAGGAACAGCGCGGCGATCACGAGCTCCTTGACCGCATTCGCATTGGCGCCCGGCGCGTTGAACACCGGAACGCCGCGCTGCGACAGGCGCGCGACCGGGATGTTGTTCGTTCCCGCCCCCGCACGTGCCACAGCCTTCACGCTCTCGGGAATCTCCATCGAGTGCATGTCGGCCGAGCGCACCAGGATCGCATCGGGGTGGCCGATCTCCGAGGCCACCTCATAGCGATCGCGCGGCAACCGTTCGAGGCCGCGCACCGAAATATTGTTGAGCGTGAGGATCTTGAACGACATGGCTCGCGGTCGCCTCTTGGAGCGAAGCAGGTGTCGATGACGGCTCGGAACGTCGAGCGATATGCGCTCGGCTGCTGCCCTGCTATCCGTGCTTGCGCTCGAACTCCTTCATGAAGCTCACCAGCGCATCGACGCCTTCCATCGGCATCGCATTGTAGATGCTCGCGCGCATGCCGCCGACGGAGCGATGGCCTTCCAGCGTGACGAGGCCAGCCTTCTTCGCCTCTTCGATGAACGTCTTGTCGAGCTCGGGCTTGGCGAGCGTGAACGGCACGTTCATCCACGAGCGGGCTTCCTTCGCCACCGGGTTGCGATAGAACGACGAGCTGTCGATCGCCGCGTAGAGCTTCTCGGCTTTCGCTTGATTGAGCTTCGCCATCGCTTCGAGCCCGCCCTTGCGCTTGATCCACTGCAGCACGAGCCCGGCGATGTACCAGGCATACGTCGGCGGCGTGTTGAGCATCGAGCCGTCTTTCGCGACCGCTGCGTAATCCAAGACCGTGGGCGTGCCCGGCCGTGCCTTGCCGAGCAGGTCCTCGCGGACGATGACGACGGTCAGTCCCGACGGACCGAGATTCTTCTGCGCGCCGGCATAGATGACGCCGAACTTCGAAACATCGATCGGGCGCGACAGGAACGTCGAGGACATATCCGCGACGAGCGTCGCTTTGACGTCAGGAACGAAGTGAAACTCCACGCCGCCGATCGTCTCGTTCGGCGTGTAGTGCAGATAGGCGGCATTCGGCGAGAGCTGCCAGGTCTCGACCGGCGGAATCGAGGTGTACGGCTCGCCCGCATCGGCCGCCACGTGCACCTTCGCAAAGCGCTTCGCTTCGCCGATGGCCTTCTTCGACCACGATCCCGTGTTCACGAAATCGATGACATCGTCGGGGCCGGCGAGATTCATCGGCACGGCGGCGAACTGGGCCGTCGCACCACCCTGCATGAACAGCACCTTGTAGTTGTTCGGCACGCGCAGCAGCTCGCGCAGATCGGCCTCGGCTTGCTCAGCGATCGACACGAACGCCTTGCCGCGATGGCTCATTTCCATGACCGACATGCCGGTGCCGCGCCAGTCCAACATCTCATCGCGAGCCTGTTCGAGGACTTCGACGGGCAGAACCGCAGGACCTGCGCTGAAGTTGTAGACACGCATGAATCGTTCGATCGCTTAACTGAAGTGGACAAAAGTGTTCTCGAGTATCCGTCAGGCCGAATCGGCGCCGTCGCCGTTCTCGCTCTCGCCGCTCTCGCCGACGATGCGTTCCAAGCCGACGAGCCGGTCGCCTTCGTCGAGACGGATGAGCCGCACGCCTTGCGTGTTGCGGCCTTGTACCGAAATCTCGTTCACCGCCGTGCGCACCAGCGTACCGCTCGAGCTGATGAGCATGATCTCGTCGTCCTGTGCGACCTGTAGCGCGCCCACCATACGCCCGTTGCGCTCCGTCGTCTGCAGCGCGATGACGCCTTGTCCGCCGCGGCCGTGCACCGGGAACTCATCGAGCGGCGTCACCTTGCCGTAGCCATTTTCCGAGGCGGTGAGGATCATGCCGGGCTCGTTGACGATGATGAGCGAGATGACCTCTTCCCCAGCCGGCAGGCGAATGCCGCGCACGCCCGCTGCCGTGCGGCCCATCGGACGCACGTCGTTCTCGTCGAAGCGAATCGCCTTGCCTTCGCTCGTGCACAGCATGATCTGCTTCGAGCCGTCGGTGATGTCGGCAGCCACCAGGCGGTCGCCTTCTTCGAGCTCGATCGCGATGATGCCCGCCTGACGCGGACGCGAGAACGCCTCGAGCGAGGTCTTCTTCACCGTGCCTGCTGCGGTCGCCATGAACACGAACTTGTCGTTCTCGAATTCGTGGATCGGCAACACCGCGTTGATGCGCTCGCCATCCTGCAGCGGCAGCAGATTGACGATCGGCTTGCCGCGCGAGCCGCGGCTTGCCTGCGGCAGCTGATAGACCTTGAGCCAGTAGAGCTTGCCGGTGCTCGAGAAGCACAGCAGCGTATCGTGCGTGTTCGCGACGAAGAGCTTGTCGACGAAGTCTTCGTCCTTGACGGTCGTCGCCGCCTTGCCGCGCCCGCCGCGACGCTGCGCCTGATAGGCAGACACGGGCTGCGCCTTCGCGTAGCCGCCGTGCGAGAGGGTCACGACCACGTCCTGTTGCTCGATCAAGTCCTCGATCGTGAGGTCCGAGTGATCCTGGACGATCTCGGTGCGACGCGGATCGGCGTATTTGGCGCGAATCTCCTCGAGCTCGGCGCGGATCACGCTCAGCAGGCGCTCCGGCCGCGCCAGGATATCGCTCAAATCCTGGATCTGCGCGAGCAGCTCCTGGAACTCCTGCCAGATCTTGTCCTGCTCGAGGCCGGTCAGGCGATGCAGACGCAAATCGAGAATCGCCTGCGCCTGCACATCCGACAGACGATAGCCGTCCGCCTTGAGCCCGAACTCTTCACTCAGCCCATCCGGTCGCGTGGCGACCTGTCCGGCGCGCTCGAGCATCTGCGGTACGGCACCGGCCGGCCACGTGCGGCTCATCAACGCCGCCTTCGCTTCGGCCGGCGTCGGCGAGGCTTTGATGAGCGCGATCACCTCGTCGATATTGGCGAGCGCGACGGCCTGACCTTCGAGGATGTGGGCACGCTCGCGCGCCTTGCGCAAATCGAAAATCGTGCGGCGGGTGACGACCTCGCGGCGATGGCGCAGGAACGCCTCGAGCATCTCCTTCAAGTTGAGCAGCTTCGGCTGGCCGTCCTGCAACGCGACCATGTTGATGCCGAAGACCGTCTCCATCGGCGTGTGCTTGAACAGCTTGTTCAGCACGATGTCGGCGACCTCGCCGCGCTTGAGCTCGATCACCACGCGCAGGCCGTCCTTGTCGGACTCGTCGCGCAAGCCGTCCGGCGCGATGCCGTCTATCACCTTCTCGCGCACCAAGTCGGCAATGCGCTCGAGGAGCCGCGCCTTGTTGACCTGATACGGCAGCTCGGTGATGACGATCGACTGACGTCCCTTCTCGTCCTCTTCGATCGTGGTGCGGGCGCGCACGTACAGGCGCCCTCTGCCGGTCAGGTACGCCGTGGCGATCTCCTGCGAGCCGTTGATGATGCCGGCGGTCGGGAAATCGGGACCGGGGATATGCTGCATCAAGCCGGCGATCGAGATGTCCGGATCGTCGATGAGCGCGATGCAGGCGCTGACGACTTCGCCGAGATTGTGCGGCGGGATGTTGGTCGCCATGCCGACCGCGATACCGGAGGCGCCGTTGATCAGGAGGTTCGGCAGCCGGGTCGGCAGAACGACAGGCTCTTGCTCCTTGCCGTCGTAATTGTCGACGAAGTCGACCGTCTCCTTGTCGATGTCCGCGAGCAGCTCTGAGGCGAGCGCCGTCATACGGCACTCGGTGTATCGATACGCAGCCGGCGGATCGCCGTCGATCGAGCCGAAATTGCCCTGGCCGTCCACCAACGCGTAGCGCATCGAGAACGACTGCGCCATGCGCACGAGCGCATCGTACGTGGCAGTATCGCCGTGCGGGTGGTACTTGCCGAGCACGTCGCCGACCACGCGGGCGCACTTCACGTAAGGCCGGCTCGCGACGTTATTGCTCTCGTGCATCGCGAACAGGATGCGCCGGTGCACCGGCTTCAAGCCGTCACGCACATCCGGCAAGGCACGCCCGACTATGACGCTCATGGCATAGTCGAGGTACGACTGCTTCATCTCGTCTTCGAGATTGACGTGCAATATTTCGCGCGCGATTTCAGCCATGCAGCGTTCTGTTCGGCCCGTGTTTCGAGCGATGTCGGCTGCCGTGCAAACCGCTTCCGAAGCGGCTCGACAGCCGGATTTTTGTGCCTCGGAGCCCGTGCTCTGACCTGAGGCAATAAAGTGCTAAAGCTTAGCACATCGGGGCACTCAACCGAATGCCCGTGACCCGCCGCGTTATACTCGCAGCTCATGAGCAAGGCCCCGTTTGCATGGACCAGATTGACACGCTGATCAGCGCGCGCTGGCTCGTTCCGATCGAGCCACTCGGACGCGTGCTCGAGCATCACGCGGTCGCGGTCAAGGCGGGCCGCATCGTCGCCGTCGGGCCGACCGAGGAGCTGACTGCGCACTATGCGCCCGAGCGTGTGGTCGACCGGCCTCGCCATGTGCTCCTGCCTGGCTTCGTCAATGCGCACACGCACGCAGCCATGACGTTGCTGCGCGGGGCGGCCGAGAGCGCATCCTTCGAACGCTGGCGCAAATCGCAGGTCGAGCCGCTCGAGCAACGCTGGGTCGACGCCGAATACGTGCGCGACGGCACGGAGCTGGCGGTCGCCGAGATGCTCTTGAGCGGCACCACCTGCTTTGCAGACGTGCATCTGTTTCCGGAAGTCGCCGCCCAAGTGGCCGCCGACGTACAGATTCGCGCCTGCATCGGCCTGCCCGTCATGGAGCCGCCGACGAGCTGGGCCGGGTCGGCCGGCGAATGTCTCGAAAAAGGCCTCGCGCTCCACGACGAGTATCGCGGCGATCCGCTCATCGGCACCTGCTTCGCTCCCCTCGCGCCCGGGACGCTCACCGACGACACCCTGATGCGGGTACGGCGCGCCGCCGACGAGCTCGAGCTGCCCATGGTCATGCACGTCAACGAGACGCCCGCCGATGCGTTCTGCGGCGAGGAACGGACGATCGCGCGTCTCGAACGGCTCGGCGTGCTCTCCCCGCTGCTCGCTGCCGTCCACATGGTTCATGTCGATGACGGCGATCTCGACGCTTGCATGCGGGCGCGCGTCAGCATCATTCATTGCCCGCAGTCGAATCTGAAGCTCGGCAATGGCATCGCGCCGATTGCGCGCTTTCACACCCAAGATCTGACGGTGGCGCTCGGCACCGACGGCGCCGCCGCCAACAACGACCTCGACTTGCTCGATGAAATGCGTACCGGTGCGCTTCTTGCCCGTGGCGTGCATTCGGCGCACGTCGGCATCGAAGCGCACGAGTGGCTAAGGTTTGCCACCCTGAACGGCGCGCGCGCTCTTGGGCTCGGCGAGCTCGTCGGGTCGATCACGCCCGGCAAGTGGGCCGACCTCTGCTGTATCGACCTCGCTCGTCCGCAGACACAACCTGTCCACGACGTCGCCGCGCAGATCGTCTTCGCGGCCTCGCGCGATCAAGTCAGCGACGTCTGGGTCGCCGGGCGCGCGCTCGTCAGCGAAGGACGTTTGTTGCGCCTCGATCTGGATGAGCTCATGGAGCGCACCGAGCGCTGGCGCCTCCGAATTGCCGCAACGAGACCTGCATGAATCAAGCAGCCAATCACGATCCAGCCGAGCTCGCCCGCTTCGACTCGGCCGCGCAGCGATGGTGGGACCCGCAAGGCGAATTCAAGCCCCTGCACGCGCTCAACCCGGTGCGACTCGCCTACGTGCAAGGTCGCGCCGATTTGGCGGGTAAGCGCGTGCTCGACGTCGGCTGCGGCGGCGGCCTGTTGAGCGAGGCGATGGCACGCCTGGGCGCCAACGTCACGGGCATCGATCTCGCCCCGCTCACTGTCGAGGTGGCCGAGCTGCACGCCCTGTCGAGCGGGCTCATGATCGAATACGTGCGCGAGTCCGCCGAGACGCATGCGCTCAAACGTCCCGGCGAGTACGACGTCGTCACCTGCATGGAAATGCTCGAACACGTGCCGGATCCGGGCAGCGTGCTGCGAGCGCTCAGTACATTGGTCAAGCCCGACGGCGTCGTGTTCCTGTCCACGCTGAACCGCAACATCAAGTCGTATCTGTTGTCGATCGTGGGCGCGGAATACGTGCTCAATCTCCTGCCGCGCGGCACGCACACCTACGAGCGGTTCATCAAGCCGTCCGAGCTGGCTCGTTGGGCGCGCGCCGTCGATCTCGAGCTCGAGGACTTGAGCGGGCTTGCCTACGATCCGATCGCGAACGTGGCGCGACTGAGCGGCAGCGTCGATGTGAACTATCTGGCGTGCTTTCGCAGGATTGCCGCTTGAGCGGTAGACTTCGTACCGGCCTTTGATGCGCGCCGGCCGCGCGCCGCAAACGACTCCTCGACTACGCGATGCCCGCATCTCTCATAGTGCTCTCGATTCTGGCCGCGCTCCTCGTCGGCGTGCTGCTGGGCGGCGTCATCGCTACATGGCGCGCCCGCAAACGCACCGAGGCGCTCAACATCGAGCTGGCCGTTCTCAAGTCCCAGATCAAGACCGACGAGCAGCTCGAACGCGAACGCGCGGCAGCGCTGGAACGCGCGATGGACCAGGTCCGAGCTTCGTTCGATGCCATCGCCGGCGCCTCGTTGCGCGCGAACAGCGAGCTATTCCTCAAAGTGGCGCGCGAGCACCTCGGCCAGCATCAGCAAGCCGCCGATGCCGCGCTCGCCGCGCGCGAAAAGGCCATCGAAACGCTGCTCGCACCGATCCGCGAGACGCTCGCGAAGACCGAGCAGCAGATTCTGCGTATCGAGAAGGAACGCGCCGAGACCTTCGGGAATCTGAAGAGCGCCATCGAAGCCGTGGCCCTCGGCCAGCAAGCGCTGCAGAAGGAAACCCGTTCGCTCGTCAATGCGCTGCGACGCCCGGAAGTGCGTGGCCAGTGGGGCGAGCTCACGTTGCGCCGCTTGGTCGAGCTCGCCGGCATGGTCGAGCACTGCGATTTCGTCGAGCAGGTCCACGTCCGCACCGACGAGAAAGCCTTGCGCCCCGACATGATCGTGCACATGCCCGACGGCCGCGATCTCGTCGTCGACGTGAAGACGCCGCTCGATGCCTACCTCGATGCCATGGATGCCGCCACCGACGAAGAGCGCGCCGTGGCCCTGCGCCGTCACGCGCAGGCAATCGCCGAACGAGTGCGTCAATTGAGCGCCAAGAGCTATTGGAGCCAGTTCGACAAGAGCCCGGACTTCGTCATTCTCTTCATTCCCGGCGATCAATTCCTCTCGGCCGCGCTGGCCGAGCAACCGACGCTGCTCGAAGATGCGATCCGTCAGGACGTCATCATTGCAACGCCGTCGAGCTTCATTGCGCTGCTCAAAGCCGTGGCGTACGGATGGCGTCAGACCGCGCTCGCGCAGAACGCAGAGACGATTCGTACTCTCGGCGAGGATTTGTATCGCCGGCTCGCCGTGTTCACGGGTCACTTGAGCCGACTCGGCCGCAGCCTCAGCAACTCGGTGGATTCATTCAACAGCGCCGTCGGCTCGCTCGAACGCCAGGTGCTACCGGGCGCACGCAAGTTCACGGAGCTCGGCGTGCGACCCGATCGCGAGATCGAAACGCTCGAGCCCATCGATCGGCTGACGCGCGAGCCGCAACTCGGCTCGGCCCAGCGCGATATCGAGTCGCTCCTGGCCGAGAAACGTGCCGGCACCGCGGGCGATGCACCGTCTGATGCAGCTGCGAATCCCGGCCGCGATTAGCAAGCCAGAGCACGCATCGTGAGCATCGATTCAACCCTCGACCGTTCTTGGGCCGACCGCGCCGCGCCGCCCGGCTCGCTGCGCTACTTTGCCTTGCTCTACACGCCCGCCGAGCGACGACCGGTCGTCGCAGCGCTCTTTGCCATCGAAGCGGAGATTCGCGAGTCCGCGCAGAGCGCCAACCACGATGTCGCCCACACGCGCTTGCGCTGGTGGCGCGCGGAAGTCGATCGGCTCGTCAATCGGAACGCACACCATCCGGCCACGCGCGTCCTGCAAGATCACCATCGCGGCTCGCTCGATCGCTTCGCCCAGCTGCACGAGCTGCTCGTAGCGGCCGACATGGATCTTGCGCGCATGACCTATCTCGACCTGCGCGAGCTGCGCGCGTACTGCGCACGCAGCGGCGGCGTGCTCGCGGAGCTCATTGCCGCCGAGCTCGCAGACGAGCGTTTCGACGAAGCCACGCGCAGCGCCATCGCCGCCTTGGGCGTAGGGATCCGTCAGGTGGAGATCATTCGCGACCTGCGCCAGGATGCGTACGATGGCCGCCTCTATCTGCCGCTCAATGGGCTCGAAGCGCATGGCATCGAGCCCAAGAAGCTCGCGGCGCGCGAAACCGGCACCATCGCACGTGCCGTCCTCGAGCAGCTCGCCGATGCTGCGCGAACCGAACTCGCCCGACCGATTCCTGACACGCGCGCTCACGAAGCGCTGCGGCCGCTGCGTGTGCTGGCGGCACTGCATCGCCGGCTGCTCGAACGGATCGTCGCACGCGATTACGACGTGGGCGCCGAGCGCATCGATCTCGGGCCGTTCGAGAAACCGTGGACGGCATGGCGCGAAGCACGCCGAAGCCGATAGCCCCGAGCGGTTGACGTCCTCGACCGATCGGGAAAGGATTGCCCCCCTCGACCTCACCGCGTCACCCGCAACAATGGATCCACGCACCTATTCTCCGCGACCCGACCTGCTGCGCGATCGCATCATCCTCATCACCGGCGCCAGTGACGGGATCGGCAAGGCCGTTGCGCTCGCGGCAGCGGCACACGGCGGCACCGTCATTCTTCATGGCCGCAACGTCCGCAAGCTCGAGGCGGTCTACGATGCGATCGTGAATGCGGGCCACCCGCGCCCCTCGATTCTGCCGCTCGATTTCGAGAAAGCCGGCCCAACGGAATACGAACAGCTCGCCGCCGCGATCGACCGGGAGTTCGGGCGTCTCGATGTGTTGCTGCACAACGCAGGCATGCTCGGCGAGCGCGCCCCTATCGAGCACTACGATGTCGCGAAGTGGCTGCGTACGGTTCACGTCAATGTGAACGCGCCGTTCATTCTCACGCGCACATTGCTGCCGCTCATCAAGCGCTCGTCGGATGCTTCGATCGTGTTCACCTCGAGCGGCGTGGTGCCGCGCCCGCGCGCCTATTGGGGCGCCTATCTCGTGTCGAAATGGGCAAGCGACGGCTTGATGCATATGTTGGCCGATGAGCTCGACAACGCGCCCATTCGTGTCAACAGCATCAATCCGGGCAAGGTACGCACGAACATGCGCTTGCAGGCGTATCCGGCGGAGGATCGCAGCACGCTCGCCGCGCCGGAAGATATCGTCGCACCGTATCTGTATCTCTTCGGCCCCGACAGCAAAGGCGTCACCGGGCAGACGCTCGACTGCCAGTAGCGAGCTGCATTGCTCGAGCAACGACGCGTCGAGCGCACCGACGATTATCTGCGGCGCTTGACGCGGCGATCGGGCGGCGGGCGACGCCGCGCGGAGGGGCGTTCGCGTTCCGGCATGCGAGGAGCTTCGAGCCCTGCGTATTCGTAGAGCGCCGCAAGCTGCTTGTCGGTGAGCTCGCGATGACGGCCGCGCGGCAGATCGCGCGGCAATTCCAGATCGCCGAGTCGGACTTGCACCACGCGGCTGACTTTGAGCCCGCAGCTTTCGAACAAGGCTCGCACCGCAGCGCGCCGGTGCGCATGACTCGATTTGACGAGGAACCAGCGATTCGTGCCCTCGCCGCCGGTCGGCTCCACGCTTTCGAACTCGACGGTCTCGTCATCGTATTGCACGAAGCGCGGGATACTGGCGACATCGAACTCCGGGAATGGCACGAGCACGCGCGCGGCATAAGCGGTCGGTGTCGTCTCGGCACGGCGGCGCAGCGCATCCGCAAGCCGCCCGTCGCTCGTCAGCAGCAATAGTCCGCTGTCCCACGGTTGCATCATGTTGACCACGAGCCAGCGCGAGCCGCGCAGCGCGGGGAGACTCTCCATCACCGACTTCTTGCTGAGATCGGCGCTTTCGTCGCCCGCAGCAGCCGCTTCGACCGGCTGGCCTTGCGGCTTGTGATAGATGAGCACACGGGGCGCGACGACGATCTTCAAGCGCGCCGTCACGTCTTTGCCGTCGATCTCCACGCGATCGCCGGGCGCATAGCGGTCGCCGGGTCGCGCCGGTCGTCGATTGAGCAGCACGCGACCTTCGAGCATCCATTTCTCGATCTCGCGGCGCGAGCCGAAACCGTGCTGGGCGAGCAGCTTGTGGAGGCGTTCGGACATGGACGAATCGGCTAAGCCCTGTCGGGCACTGCCTGTCATTCGTGCTCGGGCTCGCGGATCTCGGCCGTCGCGCCCTCATCCGTAGCCGCGACCAGGGTGTTCGAGACTTCGTCGTCGTCCGCCGCTTCCTGCTCGAGGTCTTGCTCGCCGTCGTTTTCCTCGGCCTCTGCATCCGCGGACGCTTCGGTGCTCTCGGAGGTCTCGTCAGCAGCCTGTATCGCCTCGTCCGCCTCTGCTTCCGCAGCTTCGGCAGCTTCCTCTGCCTCTGGCGGCTCCGCGTCTTCGCTCACGACCTCGGTCGCGGCAGGCTCGGCGGCGCTCATCTCATCCTCCGGTAGCGCGACGTCGCTCGGCGCAGATTCTTGCTGACGATCTTCGTTTGCTGCCTCGCTCGAATTCTCGGCGGCGTTCGCCTCGGTCTCCGCCTGTGCGGCGTCGTTCGACGCAGCTTCCGCTTGGCCGTCCTCCCCGCTTGCAGCCTGCGTCTGACCTTCGCCTTCGCTCTTCGCCTCCGTCGGCTCACCCGCCGGCAGCTCGAGCTGCACACCGATCGTCTCGAGATCCTTGAGCTCCGCGAGCGTCGGCAGCTGGTCGAGGCTTTTCAAGCCGAAGTAATCGAGGAATTCGCGCGTCGTGCCGAGCAGCTCCGGACGCCCGGGCACTTCGCGATGTCCGACGACGCGGATCCAGTTGCGCTCTTGCAGCGTGCGCATGATCGTGGAGCTCACCGCAACGCCGCGGATCTCTTCGATCTCGCTGCGCGTGATCGGCTGCCGATACGCGATCAAGGCCAACGTCTCGAGTAGCGCGCGCGAGTAACGCGACGGCCGCTCCTGCCAGAGGCGCGAGACGATCTCCGACATGCGCGGGCGTACTTGGATGCGCCAACCGCTCGCGACTTCGACGAGCTCGATGCCGCGTTGTTCGTAGTCGGCCGCCAACATGCCGAGCGCGGTCTGTAGCTGCTCGGGCGTCGGGCGCGAGCGCTCGTCGAAGAGATCGAGCAGCTGCTGATTCGACACCGGACGGCCGGCAGCCAACAGCGTCGCTTCGATGATGTACTTGAGCTCGTGTTCGTTCATCGCGTCTTATCCTTCGCGGGAGTCTTCCGCTGCCTCGTCGCGGCCTTCGAGCTCGCTCGCGGCCTCGCTACGCGCCGTATCTAGATCGTTCGGCTCAATAGGCGCTTCGTCGGCGGCAGCGCTTTCCGCCTCGTGCTCTTCCTGCGCCTCATCGTGCCCGTCGGCGGACGCCACGGTCACCTCGTCTGCCGATGCCGACGCGTCAGTTTCCAACAGCGGCTCGTCCTCTTCTTCGTATTCTTCGTTCTCATCCGGCAAGGCAGGTTGTGCAAGCGCGGCCTCGTTCTCGGCATCGGCGTCGCTGCTCGCGCTCTCGACGACTTCGCCTTTGCGGGCGCTCGACGCAAGCCTCACGTGAATCGGCGCATACGGCTCGGCCTGCACGATGTCGATCAAGCCTTCCTTCATCAGCTCGAGAATGGCGATGAAGGTCACCGTCACGCCCATGCGTCCTTCTTCCGGACGGAACAGCCGCACGAATTCGACGAACGTCTCTTCGCGCAACGTGCTCAACACGTCCGACATACGTTGCCGCACCGACAGCCGCTCGCGCGTGACGTGGTGGTGCGCGAACATCTCCGCACGCGCGAGCACGTCCTTGAACGCGAGCAGCATCTCCTTGAGCGTGACCTGCGGCACCGCCTTGACCACCTTGCGCTCGACCAGCTCCGCCGTCGCAAGGAGCGCGTCGCGCTCGAGGCGCGGAAGCTTGTCGAGATCCTCCGCGGCCTTCTTGAATCGCTCGTACTCCTGCAGGCGTCGCACGAGCTCGGCGCGGGGATCTTCCTCTTCCTCGCCCTCCGCCGTGTTCATGCGCGGCAGCAGCATGCGCGATTTGATCTCCGCGAGCATCGCCGCCATCAGCAGGTACTCGCCCGCCAGCTCGAGCTGCAGATCCTGCATCACCTCGATGTACTGCATGTACTGACGAGTGATCTCCGCGATCGGGATATCGAGGATGTCCAGGTTCTGCTTGCGGATGAGATACAGCAGCAGATCGAGCGGTCCCTCGAAGGCTTCGAGGAACACCTGCAGCGCATCCGGCGGGATGTACAGGTCGCGCGGCAGCTCGGTGATCGGCTCGCCCTCGACGATGGCGAACGGCATCTCCGTCTGCCGCGGCGCCTCCGGCTCGAGCGTCTCGTTGACGAGCTCGGACCCGGTGTTTTCGACTAGCTTGAGGTTCGGCTTCATGTGTGCAGGAACACGGCGGCGGCAGGCCGCGACGATGGAGTCGGTCCCCCTACCGCCGCCCCCAACGCCGGGGTCATCGGTAGTTCATTCCCATCGCTTGGCGGACTTCTTCGAGCGTCTGTCGCGCCACATCGCGCGCGCGCTCGCAACCCTCGGCAATGATGCCGCGAACGAGATCGCGATTCTGCTCGAATTCTTGGGCACGCTCGCGAATGGCCTTGATCTGCGCGACGACGGGTTCGGCAAGTCGCTGTTTGCAGTCGAGGCAACCGATGCCGGCTGAACGGCACCCCTGCTGCACCCAAGCTTGAGTGTCCGCGTCCGAATAGATTTTGTGAAGATCCCAGACGGGACATTTTTCGGGATCGCCGGGATCGGTCCTGCGTACGCGTGCAGGATCCGTCTGCATCGTCTTGATCTTCTTGGCTACCGAGTCGGGATCCTCGCGCAGCCCGATCGTGTTGCCGTAAGACTTCGACATCTTCCTGCCGTCGAGGCCCGGCACCTTCGGCGTGGCATTGAGGAGCGCTTCGGGCTCGACGAGGATGCTGCGCCCAGTACCCTCGAGATAGCCGAGCAGGCGTTCCCGATCGGCCAGCGTCAGGCGCGCATGGCCTTCGAGCAACGCGCGCGCCTTCTCGAGCGCCTCGGCATCACCCTTTTCCTGATAAAGCCGACGCAGCTCGCTGTATCGACTGCCGTTACGGCTGCCGAGACTCTTCAGCGCCTTGGCGACTTTCGCGTCGAAGTCGGACTCCTTGCCGTAGACGTGATTGAAACGGCGGGCGACTTCCCGCGTGATCTCGACATGCGCGACCTGATCTTCGCCGACCGGCACGTACGTCGGCTTGTAGAGCAGGATGTCAGCGCTCTGCAGGAGCGGATAGCCCAAAAAGCCGTACGTGGCGAGGTCCCGATCCCGCAGCTGCTCCTGCTGATCCTTGTACGTCGGCACGCGTTCGAGCCAAGAGAGCGGCGTGATCATCGACAGCAATACGTGCAGCTCGCAGTGCTCGGGCACCCGCGATTGGATGAACAGCGTTGCGCTCGACGGATTGATGCCGGCCGCGAGCCAGTCGATCACCATCTCCCACACATGATCGTTGAGCGCGCTCGTGTCCTCGTAACCCGTCGTCAACGCATGGATGTCGGCGACGAAGAAATAGCACTCGTACTGATACTGCAGCTCGGTCCAGGTCTTCAGCGCGCCGTGATAGTTGCCAAGATGCAGGGCGCCGGTGGGGCGCATGCCCGAAAGCACTCGCCGTGGGGTACTGCTCGTTGCGCTCAATGCTCAGGGATCCTCTAGGTCGTGCGACGTTGCGGCGGGCGCTCGCTCTCGACGCTCCTCGCTCACATGTCGTTTTCGTTGGAATTCAAGCTCTTAAGAGACGTTTCTAACTGATCGAAACAGCTCGAGCGGCCGTGCCCGCATTATACGGGAGCCGCTCTAGCGAAACACTCTGACGTCGCCCTTGCCGGCACGCACCACGACGGGCGCCGGCCCCGCCAGATCGATGACGCTCGTCGGCTCGAAGCCGCAGTTGCCGCCGTCGATGACGGCATCGACCAAGTGCTTGAGCCGCTCTTGAATTTCCTGACCGTCGCTGAGCGGTACATCCTCCCCCGGGAGAATCAGCGTCGAGCTCATGATCGGCTCGCCGAGCTCCGCCAGCAGCGCTCGCGGCACCGGATGATCCGGCACGCGAATTCCGATCGTGCGCCGCTTGGGGTTCTGCAGGCGTTTCGGCGTTTCTCGCGTCGCCTCGAGCAAGAACGTGTAAGGCCCCGGCGTGAAAGCGCGCAAGGTGCGGTATTGCTGGTTGTTGACGCGCGCATAGCGCGCAATTTCCGATAGATCGCGGCATACGAGCGTGAAGTGGTGATGCTTGTCGACCTGCCGGATGCGCGCGATCCGCTCCATCGCCGCCTTGTCGCCGATGTGACAGCCGAGCGCATAGCTCGAATCCGTGGGATACGCGACCACGCCGCCGTCGCGAATGATCTCGACCGCCTGCTTGATGAGCCGCGGCTGCGGGTCTTTCGGGTGGATTTCGAAGTAACGGCTCAGCACTGCGACAGACGAATAATCCGTAAGCTGATGGAACGAGTCACGAGGAATGCAGTCTGCTCAAAGCAGCGGTTCAATGCAGCGCTCCTGGGCGGCTACCATGCGGCCCTGAGCCGCGTATGATACGGCGTCTGCGCCCGAGAGCCCCGTACGACATGCAGTTACTGTTCGATCTGTTCCCAGTCATCGCCTTCTTCGTGGCGTACAAGCTGACCGACATCTACGTCGCCACCGCGGTCATCATCGTTGCAGTGCTGCTGCAGACGCTCCTCCAGTGGATCCGTCATCGTAAATTGAACACGATGGCGCTGGTGTCCGCGGCGCTCGTCCTCATCTTCGGGGGGCTGACGCTCGCAATTCACGACAAGGCGTTCATCCAGTGGAAGGTGACGGTGGTCAACTGGCTGTTCGCAATCGGTTTCCTCGTGTCGCAGTTCGTCGGCGAGCGGCCCGTCATCGAGCGTATTCTGGGCGAGAACGTCCAGCTCGAACGCAGCGTCTGGCGCAAGTTGAACATGGCCTGGGTCTGTTTCTTTTTCATCCTCGGGGCCATCAACCTCTATGTCGCCTACCGCTTCGACGAGAACGTCTGGGTGAACTTCAAGCTGTTCGGCGCGATCGGGCTGACGCTGGCCTTCGCCCTCGGGCAAGGCCTTTGGATCGCCTCGAAGATGCCGGCGGATTCCACCAAGTCATGAGCGCAACGACGGCCACAGAGCGCCCGGAGCGCATTCGGGCGCAGCTCAAAGCGCATTTCCCCGACGCCGAAATCGAGCTCATCGACGATAGCCATCTGCACGCCGGCCATGCCGGCGCCCGCGACGGCAAAGGACACTTCCGCTTGCGCATCGTCTCGGCTCGCTTCGCCGGGCTGCGTGCGCTGCAACGTCATCAGCTCGTCTACGGCGCGTTGAGCGAGCTGATGCGCACCGACATTCACGCCCTCAACATCGTGGCCGTTACGCCCGATGAGCTTGCGCGGGCGAGTCCCTGAACTACCTGCGGCCTTGCGTCGCGTACACGCCTTTTTCCCTCAGCCACTGCCGAGTGTTCATCATGTCAATTCGCTCGCTCCTCCCCGTCCTGCTCCTCGCCCTGCCCCTGACTGCCTGCCAGCGCGCCGAGTCGCCGAATCCGCCGCAAGGCGAGATCATCGCCACCGTCAACGGTAAGCCGATCGCCAAGTCCGAGTTCGACCTTTACATCGAGACCATCGAGCGCCAGTCGGGCCGACCCATCCCGCAAGAGCAGCACGCTGAAATCCTCGATCAGTACATCAGCATGCACCTCGCCGCCGAAGCGGCGACCAAGCAAGGTCTCACCAAGCGACAAGACGTGCGCGACCAGCTCGAGCTCGCCCGCATCAACGTCATCGTCGATGCAGCGCTGCAGGACTATCTCGATCAGCACCCGGTCGCCGACGAAGAGCTCAGGCCCGAATACGACGCGCAAGTCGCCGCCATGCCGCGCGAATATCACGCGCGCCACATTCTGGTGGACGACAAAGAAGCAGCGGACGAGATCACGGCCGCGCTCAAGAAGGGCGCCGATTTCGCGCAGCTCGCCAAGCAGCGTTCGAAGGATTCGTCGAGCCAGAGCGGCGGCGACCTTGGTTGGTTCACGCCCGATGTGATGGTCAAGCCGTTCGCGGATGCCGTCGTCGCGCTCGAGCCCGGTCAGGTCACCGAAGAGCCGGTGCAGACCCAGTTCGGCTGGCACGTCATCAAGCTCGAGGAATCGCGCGCTTCGGCCGCCCCGCCGTTCGAAGAAGTGAAGGATCGCGTGAAGGTGCTGGTCCAGCGCAAGAAGCTGCAAGCGTACTTGGACGAGCTGCGTCAGAGCGCGAAGATCGACAAGAAGCTGTGACGAGTCGCGGCACTTGCGGCCGCTCACCCGCATTCGACTCGTAGAGAAGCCGGCGCGCGCACGGCGCGCGCCGGTCCTGTCAGCTCGGTCCTCTTCTCCCTAGCGCTGCTCGAGCAGCGCGAGAAACGCCTTCTCGTCGAGGATCTCGACGCCGAGCTCTTGGGCCTTCTTGAGCTTCGAGCCCGGCTCTGCCCCGACGACCACATAGGACGTCTTCTTCGACACGCTGCCTGAGACTTTGCCGCCGAGCGCCGCGATGCGCTCGCTCGCCTCCTCGCGGCTCATCGAATCGAGCGTGCCCGTCAGCACGAATGTCTTGCCGCTCAACCGCCCTTCGGTCAGCGCGCTCTTGCGCGGCACGTCCGGCCAACGCACGCCATGCGCCCGTAACGCAGCGATGACCTCGCGATTGTGCGCTTGGTCGAAGAAATGGCGGATGTGCGCCGCGACCACTGGACCGACGTCCGGCGTCTCGCGAATCTGTTCTTCCGTCGCATCCTGCAACGCTTCCAGCGACCCGAAATGCGCCGCAAGCGCCGCAGCGGTCGCTTCGCCGACGTCGCGAATCCCGAGCGCGTAGAGGAAGCGCGGCAATGTCGTGTCCTTGCTGCGTTCGAGCGCCTCCACCAGCTTCGCCGCAGACTTCTCGCCCATGCGCTCGAGCCCTGCGAGCTGTTCGACCGTCAACGCATACAGATCGGCCGGGCTACGCACGAGCTCCAGATCGACGAGCTGATCGATCAGCTTCGTCCCGAGGCCTTCAATATCGAGCGCGCGTCGGCTCGCGAAATGCCGCAAAGACTCCTTGCGCTGCGCCGCGCAGAACAAGCCTCCGGTGCAGCGTGCGATGGCTTCACCCTCCTCGCGCTCCACGTCCGAACCGCACACTGGGCACTTCGCCGGCAACTCGACGATCTGCGCATCCGGCGGGCGCCGCTCGAGGATGACCTTCACCACTTCCGGAATGACGTCGCCCGCGCGCCGCACGACGACCGTGTCGCCGATGCGAATGTCCTTGCGGCGGATTTCATCCATGTTGTGCAACGTCGCATTGCTGACGGTGACGCCGCCCACGAACACCGGCTCCAAGCGCGCGACCGGCGTCAGCGCGCCCGTGCGACCCACCTGAAACTCGACGCCGCGCACGATCGTGTTCTCTTCATGCGCGGGGAACTTGTGCGCGATCGCCCAGCGCGGCGCGCGTGCGACGAAGCCGAGCTCGCGCTGCTGCACGTAGCTGTTGACCTTGTAAACGACGCCATCGATTTCGTACGGCAGACTCGGACGCTTGGCCGCCATGTCACGGTAGTACTCGAGACAGCCGGCCGCGCCGCGAACCACGCGAATCAACGGCGAGATCTTCAAGCCCCATTCGCGCAGTTGCTCGAGTGCATCGGAGTGCCGCGGCGGCAAGCTCCAGCCACGTACCTCGCCGACGGCGTAGAAGAACACATCGAAGGGCCGCTGTGCCGCCTGGCGCGGATCGAGCTGGCGCAGACTGCCGGCCGCGGCATTGCGTGGATTCACGAATGTCTTCTCGCCGCGCGCGAGCGCACGTTCGTTCATGGCCTTGAATCCGGCGATCGGCATGAACACCTCGCCGCGCACTTCGAGCAGCTCGGGCGGCGAGCCGCGCAGCTCGAGCGGCACCGCTTTGATCGTCCGCACGTTGTGCGTGACGTTCTCGCCGCGCACGCCGTCGCCGCGTGTCGCGGCCAGCACCAGCTTGCCGTGCTCGTAGCGAAAGCTCACCGCCAATCCGTCGAGCTTCGGCTCGGCGGCGTATTCGATCTCCTGATCCGTTTCCAACCGCTCGCGCACGCGCCGGTCGAAGGCGATGAGATCTTCGTCGGTGAAGGCGTTGTCGAGCGAGAGCATCGGCACCGAGTGCACGACCTCTTCGAGCTCGCTGACCGGCGCCGCGCCGACGCGCTGCGTCGGCGAATCGGGCGTGACGAGCTCCGGATATTGCTCCTCGAGCTCCTTGAGCTCGCGCATGAGCCGGTCGTACTCGGCATCCGAGATCTCCGGATCGTCGAGCACGTAGTAGCGGTAGTTGTGGTGATCGATCTGCTTGCGCAGCTCGCGTACGCGCTCGGCAGCGCTCGCCACGGTCATGCTTGCATCACCCAAGACATCGCATCCTGTGCGGGTGCCCACAGCTGGGCCACCAGTGAGAGCCGATGAGCGCGCATCCCTCGCGCATAGTCCTCATCGTGATTCGTGCATTCCTCATAGCAACGACATAGCGCCCATGCCGGACTCCGTTGCGGCAGTCAGCCATGCAAGCTCTGCTGTCGCGCCGAAATCGAAACCGCTGCGAGCCGGATGGCGCAACTAGGACAGTGCCCGCTCGAACTCGCGGACCTCCTGACGCAACTTCTCGACACGGTGCACGGTGAGCGGCACGCCCCGATCGTCTTGCAACGTGCCGCCGAGACTTTGCTGCAGGCGGCGGGCACACGCCACGAGCTCGTTGAGCGCATGCATCCCCGGCACAGGACCTGGCAACTGCGCGAACAAGGTGATGCCCGGGTACTGCGATTCGGGCATCTTCTCCGGCTCGAACGTGCCGGGCTCCACCATGCTCGCAACGCTGAAGACAGCCGTGCCGTCGTCGTGCAAGCGATGGAAGATGTCGTACTTGCCGTGCTGCAGCGATTCGGCAGCAAACGCATCGAGCAAACGGCTTCCGTCCAATCGATGCGGCGTGAACGCCAGGCGCAGAGCGAGGATCTTGCACGATTCGATCGGACGCTTCGGCGGCGGCGCATCGCGCGATGAGACCGTCGGCGCTGGCTCGGGCGCAGGCTCGTGCTCCGATAGCGTCGCAGCCGGTGCCTCGTCCGGTCCTTCCTCGATGGGAGGAATGTCCGACAACGTCGGCTCGACCCGCACACGGCGTCCGTCGCTCGTGCCCGCAGGCGCGGCGACGTCGACTTCGTCCGCTACCTCGACGCGATCGTACGGGCCGTCCTCGATGCGCGACACCGCGACTGGCTCTTCGAGCGCGACATCGCGCTCTACCGTCGCGGTCGCGAGCTCTTCGTCTGCGATCACGGGCTCCATGATCTCGGCGGCACCGGCGTGCAGCGAAAGCTCGCGTTTCGCGGCAGAGCGCTGAGCGCGCCGGCCCCAGAGATAAATCGCGGCGAGCAGGACGATCGCGAAGCCGACCAGAATCCAGCGCAGCTCAGGCATTGGCTCGACCCTGTTGCTAGAGCAATTACATCGCTGCCATGCGGACGGCTTCCTCGACGTCCACCGCGACCAAGCGCGAGACGCCCGGCTCGTGCATCGTCACGCCGATCAACTGCGAGGCAAGCTCCATCGTGGTCTTGTTGTGCGTGATGAAGATGAACTGCACGCGGCTCGACATCTCTCGGACCGTTTCGCAGAAGCGGCCCACGTTGTTGTCGTCGAGCGGTGCGTCCACCTCGTCGAGCAAGCAGAACGGCGCCGGATTGAGCTCGAAGATCGAGAACACGAGCGCTACCGCGGTGAGCGCCTTTTCGCCGCCCGATAGCTGGCTGATCGTGGAATTCCGCTTGCCCGGCGGGCGCGCCATGATCGATACGCCAGCGCTCAGGATGTCTTCGCCCGCGAGCTCGAGATACGCATGACCGCCGCCGAAGAGGCGCGGGAAACGTTCTTTGAGACCCGCGTTGACGCGATCGAACGTGTCCTGGAAGCGCGAGCGCGTCTCGCGGTCGATCTTGCGGATCGCCGCTTCCAGCGTCTCGAGCGCTTCGCTCAGATCCTTGAACTGCCGATCGAGATACTCCTTGCGCTCCGACTGTTCCTTGTACTCGTCGATCGCGGCCAGGTTGACCTGTCCAAGACGCTCGATCTTCTGCGTCAGCTCGACGAGCGTCTGCTCCCAGGCCTCGATGTTCGCCTCCGGCGGCATCTCCTGATAGACCGTCTCGAGATCGAACTGCGTGGCCTTGAACTGCTCGAGCAGCGTTTCGCGGCGCACTTTGAGCTCCTGCGTCGCCATGCGCACGTCCTCGAGCCGCGTGCGTGCTTCTTCGACGGCCGCTTCGGCTTCCATGCGACTTTGATCGAGCGTACGCATGCGGCTCTCCGCACCTTCGAGCGCCTCGCGTGCTGCGGTGAGCTCTTGCTCGACGTGCACGCGCTGCTGCAGCGCTGCCTCGAGCGTCTCGCTCAATGCCTGCAGGGGCGCTTCGCCCTCGGCGAGCTGACGCGTGAGCTCTTCGCGGCGCGCCTGGAGCTGCGCGAGCTGTTGTCTCAAGCGTTCGAGACCCGCCGAAATCGAGGTCAGCGCCGAACGCTTCGATTCGACGCGAATTGCCACGTCCTGCGCGCTGTCACGATCGAGCTGTGCCTGCGAGCGCTTCTGCGCGAGATCCTGACGCAGCTCTTCGCGCCGCGCTTCGAGCTCGGCCCGAGTGAGCTCGAACTGCTCCATCTCCGCGAGACCTTCCTGCAGCCGCAGGCGCGCCTCGGCGACGGCGCTCGCAAGCTCTTCGTGCTCGTTGTCGATCTCCGCGAGCTCGCTTTCGATTCGATGCAGCCGCTCGGCGGTCTGCTCGGCTTTCGTGCGCACGGCGCCGAGCTGAGCGTTGAGCTCGGTGTGAGCGCGGTGCAGCTCGTTGACTTCCGCCTGCAGATCGTCGCGGCGTTGCTCGAGCTCGCGCAGACGCTCGCGCGTTTCGACGAGCTCGTCCTGCACGGCCTGCAAGCGCTCTTCGGCCAACGCGACCGCGTCGCGCAATTCGCGCATTTCTTTCTCGCGCTCGATGACGCCTGCGTGCACGTCCTGATCGCGGCTCACGCGCAACCAGTCGCGGCCGATCCAGATACCGTCGCGCGTAATGACCGACTGCCCGTCCGCCAGGCTGTGCCGCCGCTCGAGCGCTTCGTTGAGCGTGTCGACGGCGATGATGCCCGCCAGCATGGCCGAGATCGCCGACGGTCCTTTGACCCGCGAGAGCAGCAACCCCGGCTCTGCCGAGCCGTTGTGCCCATTGTCCGCCGCAAAGAAGCTCACGGTACCGGCCTGCAGCGAGCCGAGCTTCTCCGCGATCGCATCGATCGTCTCGACCGACACCGCCTCCAGGTACGAGCCGAGCACGGTTTCGACGGCGCGCTCCCAGCCCGGCTCGACCGTGAGCTGCTGGGCAAGGCGCGGCCGCTCGTGCAAAGCGTTCGCCGAGAGCCACTCGGCGACCTTGCCTTGGGCGAGCCCGAGCGCTGCCTGCTGCAGCGCTTGCAGCGACATCAGCTTGCCTTGCGAAACCTGCAGCTCCTGACGGCTGCGCTCGACGGCGCCGACAAGCTCGCGCTCGCGTTCGCGCAGCTGCTGCAGCTGTTCGCCGACCTCGCGCAGCGTCGCCGCGCCGGTCTCGCTGCGCTCGCGCGTTTCGCTCACCTGCGATTCGAGCTCGGCGATCTGCGCTGCCATGTCGACGGCAGCGAGCTCGTTGCGCTCGATCGACAGGCGCTCGCGCTGCGCGGCAAGGCGGCCGAGCTGGTGCTCGAGCTGTTCGATACGCGCGCGCTCGACCTGCGTCTTCTCGCTCGCAGCGCGCGATTCGCGATTGAACTCCTCCCACCGCTCCTGCCAGGCATGCATCGCTTCCTCTGCTGCGGCAAGCGCGGCGGCCGATTGTTGCTCGCGCTCGCGTGCTACCACGAGCCCGGGCTCGAGCTCCTCGAGCTCGCGGCGCAGGGCTTCGATCTGCGCCTCGTCGCGCGTCAAGTGCGACGAGGCCTCGGCCGCACCGCTCTCGGCCTGCTCGAGATCCTGCTTCTGGCGCTGGCGCAGCTCGCGCCCGTGCTGAATCGATTGCTCCGTGCGCGAGATCTCCGCGCCGATCTGGTAGTAGCGGCCTTGCACGGCATTCAGCGCTTCCGACTTCTCGGTGAAGTCTTCGCGGGCGGTTTCGATGGCCGACTCGATCGAGCGCAGCTGGGCGATGGCCGCCTGCAGCGCGGTGTCGCGCTCGCGCAGGATGCCTTCCTTCGACTGCGAGTCCTCATCGAGCGCCCGCAGCCGCAACGCGATCAGCTCGGCGGTGACCTTGCGCTCGTCCTGCTTCAACGCCTGGTAGCGCCGCGCCGTGGCCGCCTGTCGCTGCAGGTGACGCAGCTGCTTGTCGACCTCTTCGCGAACATCGTTCAGGCGTTCGAGGTTTTCCTTCGTGTGCGAGATGCGGTTCTCGGTCTCGCGCCGGCGTTCTTTGTACTTGGAGATACCGGCCGCTTCCTCGATGAAGCCGCGCAGCTCCTCCGGACGCGCCTCGATGACGCGCGAGATCATGCCTTGCTCGATGATCGCGTAGCTGCGCGCACCGAGCCCCGTGCCCAGGAAGAGTTGGGTGATGTCCTTGCGTCGGCAACGCGTGCCGTTGAGGAAGTACGCCGACGTGCCGTCGCGCGAGACCACGCGCTTGAGGGAGACCTCGGAATAGTTGGCGTACTGGCCCCCGAGGGTGCCGTCGGAATTGTCGAATACCAATTCGACGGACGCGGTGCCGACCGGCTTGCGCGAGCTCGATCCGTTGAACACCACGTCGGCCATGGAATCGCCGCGCAAGTGCTTCGCCGAGATCTCGCCCATGACCCAGCGCACGGCGTCGATGATGTTCGACTTGCCGCAGCCATTCGGCCCGACGATGCCGATGAGATTGCTGGGTAGGTTGATCGAGGTCGGGTCGACGAAGGACTTGAACCCGGCCAATTTGATCTTATTGAGTCGCATCGCGCTCCTGACACCGAACGGCGCTGCCGCCGTCGGATGAACGTTTGGTTTGGAATCGAGCCCCCGCGGCAACGGTCGCTTGCGGCCGACAGGCTCGCGCGGACCTCCGGGGCCTTGAGCGGGGGCAGTTCGCCGGCGGCCTTGAGCCGCTCGGAGTGCGCGCTAGTGTATGTGAATGCAACCCACGTGACACGCGTGTCGGGAGAGAAAATCCATGCGTTTTTCCCGCGCGGCTCCGCGGGTTGCAACCCGGCTGTACGAGGGGGACGCGGTCTGTATAATCGCGGCCCTCGTGTGTAGTGACCTGCCCGAAAAGCCGTCAATCGGCTGGGCTCGGAGGCTCTTTCAATGGCCGCAAAGAAACCGTCTGCGAAGGCGACTAAGGCCAAGAAGACTGCTGTGAAAACTGCTGTCAAGAAAGCTGAACCTGCGAAGAAGGCGGCGCCGGTCAAGAAATCCGTAGCTCGCAGCAAAACGGCAGCTACGACCCGCACGCCCGCGGTCAAACCCACGTCGAAGGCGACGGCGAAAGCCGCATCGGCCGTCACCAAGCCCGTCAAGGACACTGCCAAAGAGACGGCCCAGGCGAGCAAGGAGCCAGTCGCCAAGAACACTGCTACTGCTACGCCCTCGCCGAACCCGGCGCCCGCATCCCCGCCGCCGGCGAAGGCCATCATCGACGCGAACCCCGTAATGCCGATTTCACTCGATTCAGACGACACCACCGATACCGACGACATCGAACAGGATGCGCCGAGTTCGAGCCTTCTTGCTGGTCCGCGCAACGTCAAGCCCTACATCCCGAAGCGCGGCGAGCAGTACATGAGCAAGGAGCAGCTCGAGCATTTCCGCACGATTCTGAACAACTGGAAGCGCGACCTCATGCAGGAGGTGGATCGCACCATGCTCCACATGAAGGACGAGGCCGCGAACTTCCCCGATCCGAACGATCGTGCGACCCAGGAGTCCGAGTTCAGTCTCGAGCTGCGCACCCGTGATCGCGAGCGCAAGCTGATCCGCAAGATCGACGAGGCGCTCAAGCGCATCGACGACGGCACCTACGGCTACTGCCTCGAGACGGGCGAAGAGATCGGGATCAAGCGCCTGGAGGCGCGCCCCGTCGCGACGCTCTGCGTCGAGGCGCAAGAACGCCGCGAACGCCGCGAGAAGCAGTACGGCGATCGAGACGATCGGTATCGCTGAGGCCGGGCCAGGCGACTGGCCGCGGGCGGGGGCGTCTCGTCGCGCCCCTCCGCCCGTTGTGGCGTTCGGCTGTTGACCTACACGTCCGTCGCCCGTGACCTCCACGCGCTATCGCGGTCGCTTCGCCCCCTCTCCCACCGGGCAGCTCCACTTCGGCTCACTCATTGCGGCCGTTGCCAGCTACCTCGATGCGCGTGCGGCAGGCGGCGAATGGCTCGTACGCATCGAAGATCTCGATACTCCGCGCGTCGTGCCGGGCAGCGCGGACGCCATTCTGCGCGCGCTGGAACGCTTCGGTTTCGAGTGGGACGGTCCCGTCCTCTACCAGAGCACCCGTACGCAAGCGTATGAAGCCGCGCTGGCGCAGCTGTGGGCTGCCGGCGCCGTGTATCACTGCTCCTGCTCGCGCACCGAAATTCAGGCGGCACAGGGCCGTCCTCAGCAACCCGGCGAAGAGCTGTTCTATCCCGGCTGGTGCCGCGGCGGCGTCCGCGCGCCGAATCGTGCGCTTGCGGTGCGCTTTCGCGTGCCGGACGAGCCCGTCGTCTTCACGGATGCCATCCAGGGGCCGTTCGCCTTTGACCTGGCAAGGGAAACCGGCGATTTCGTCGTCCGGCGCCGGGACGGCTTGTTTGCCTATCAACTGGCCGTGGTCGTCGACGATGCCGCCCAGGGAATCACCAAGGTCGTCAGGGGCGCCGACCTGCTCTCCAGTACCCCCCGTCAGCTCGCCCTCCAACGCGTCTTGGGCCTCGCGCAGCCCGAGTACGCACATGTGCCTGTAGCCACGGACCAGAATCTGATCAAACTGTCCAAATCCGCCGGGGCAGGCGCCGTCGATCTGCGCGATCCAGCCGCCGAGCTCTGGCGGGCGCTGCGATTCCTGCGGCAAGCGCCGCCACTTGAGTTACGGCTGAGTGGACTTCCCACCTTATGGGAGTGGGCCATACGGAACTGGCAGGTGCAGTCGATCCGGGGACTTCGCACTGTCCCCGTCGACGCGCTCTAACTGGGCATTGGAGCGGGGGTACATTAGTATGAACGGGCTTGAAACACGATCGGTTCAGAGCTCCGGGTTATTCCGAGGAGCCTCCATGAGCGAGTCGAGAGTGATCAAGAAGTATCCGAATCGGCGTCTCTACGACACCGTCGAGAGCCGATACATCACTCTCGCCGACATCCGGCGACTAGTGATGGACAAGGTCGACTTCGTCGTCATCGACAAGAAGACTCAGGAAGACATCACTCGCTCCATCCTCCTGCAAGTGATCGCCGAGCAAGAGCACAGCGGCGAGCCGCTCATGAGCCAGGATTTCCTGTCGCAGATCATCCGCTCGTACGGCAGCGCGATGCAGAGCTTCGTGGGCACATACCTCGAACAGAGCTTGAAGCTCCTTGCTTCGCAACAGCAACAGATGCGCGAGCACATGCGCAACATGATGGGCAGCGAAGCGTACGACACCATCGCCACGCTCACGCAGCGCAACTTCGAGCGCTGGCGCGCGGTTCAGGACGAGATCTTCAAGGCGATGATCGGGAACGCCAACGCATCGAGCGCCAGCTCTACGTCCCGTCAAACGGAGCACGACGGAGACGGCGGCGAGACGCCGCGCGAGAAGCGGATGTAGTCGCGCCGCCAGCAGCGACACGCTCGCTGGCTCAGCGCATTTGCTTGCGGCGTTCGCCGCTATGCTTCCTTACGCGCCAGCGCGCATTGCGCCGGCGCGCTCGTGCAGCTGCGGATGCCTCAAGCGGCGTCGTCGATATTGCGCATGCTCAGGCGGATACGACCCTGGCGGTCGACCTCGAGCACCTTCACGCGAATGATGTCGCCTTCCTTGAGCTTGTCGCTGACGCGCTCGACGCGTTCGTCGGAAATCTGCGAGATGTGCACGAGACCGTCCTTGCCCGGCAGGATCGTGACGAACGCACCGAAGTCCATGAGCCGCGCCACGCGGCCTTCGTAAACGCGACCCACCTCGACTTCCGCCGTGATGAGCTCGATGCGTCGCTGCGCCTCGCGGCCCGAGACGCCATCGACGGAGGCGATCCTCACGGTACCGTCGTTCTCGATATCGATGGTCGTGCCCGTCTCTTCCGTGATGGCGCGGATGACCGCACCGCCCTTGCCGATGACGTCGCGGATCTTCTCCGGATCGATCTTGATCGTGATGATCGACGGCGCCCACTCGGACATGTTGGCGCGCGGCGCCGACAGAACCTTGTCCATCTCATCGAGAATGTGCAGCCGCCCGGCGCGTGCCTGCTCGAGCGCAACCTGCATGATCTCCTTGGTGATGCCGTTGATCTTGATGTCCATTTGCAGGGCCGTCACACCGGCGCGCGTGCCCGCTACCTTGAAGTCCATGTCGCCCAAGTGATCCTCGTCGCCGAGAATGTCGGTGAGCACCTGGAAGCGATCGCCTTCCTTGACGAGACCCATTGCCACGCCCGCGACGGCCGCCTTGATCGGCACGCCCGCGTCCATGAGCGACAAGCTGGTGCCGCACACGGTCGCCATCGAGCTCGAGCCGTTCGACTCGAGAATCTCCGACACCACGCGAATGACATACGGGAACGTGGTCATGTCCGGCATGACCGCCGAGATGCCGCGACGCGCGAGATTACCGTGGCCGATCTCGCGTCGCTTCGGCGAGCCCATCATGCCCGTCTCGCCGACGCTGAACGGCGGGAAGTTGTAGTGGAGCATGAACGGCTCTTTGCGCTCGCCGCCGAGCGCATCGATGATCTGCGCGTCGCGACCCGTGCCGAGCGTCGTCACGACGAGTGCCTGAGTCTCGCCGCGCGTGAAGAGCGCCGAGCCGTGCGTACGCGGCAACACGCCGGTACGAATCGTGATCGGACGCACCGTCTTCGTGTCGCGGCCGTCGATGCGCGGCTCGCCAGCCAGGATGCGCCGACGCACGATGCGGTATTCGAGATTGCCGAATTCCTTGGCGACCTCATCCGCGGTAAAGCGCGGATTCTCGCCGCCTGCCAGCGCGGCGATTGCGCTCTCGCGAATCTCCTGGATGCGATTGCGACGTGCCTGCTTCTCGGTGATCTTGTACGCGTCGCTGAGCGCCGCTTCAGCGTGCGCCGCGAGCGCCGCTTCGAGCTCCGCGTTGGCCGGCGGCGGCTGCCAATCCCACGCCGGCTTGCCGGCTTCGGCCTTCAGCTCGTTGATCGTGCGAATGGCCACCTGCATCTGCTCGTGGCCGAACACCACGGCGCCGAGCATCACGTCTTCGGGCAGCTCCTTCGCCTCCGACTCCACCATCAGCACCGCTTCGGCGGTACCGGCAACGACGAGATCGAGCTGCGACTCCTTGAGCTGGGAATTCGTCGGATTGAGGATGTACTGCCCATCCTTGTAGCCGACCTTCGCCGCGCCGATCGGTCCCTGGAACGGCACGCCCGAGAGCGCCAGCGCCGCGGAGGCGCCGAGCATCGATGGGATATCCGGATCGATGTCGGGATTGACGGAAAGCACCGTCGCGACGATCTGGATCTCGTTGTAGAAGCCCTCGGGGAACAGCGGGCGCAGCGGACGGTCGATCAGGCGGGAGGTCAGGGTCTCTTTCTCGGAGGGACGGCCCTCGCGCTTGAAAAAGCCGCCGGGAATGCGTCCCGCGGCGTATGTCTTCTCGACGTAGTTGACGGTCAGCGGGAAGAAATCCTTACCGGGATCTGCTTCCTTGCGGGCAACGGCCGTCACCAGGACGACAGTCTCCCCCATCGTGACGAGAACCGCACCGTCTGCCTGCCTTGCAAGCTCGCCTGTTTCTAACGTGACTTGGTGCTGGCCATAGGCAAAGGATTTCTTGATTGCGCTCACGACGTGTCCTACTCCGGCGATACCGCGCCGGTCATTGCTGCTGCTGATAGAAAGCGAAAGCCGCCACGGCCCCTCGATACGACCGTACGGTGGAGATTCTTCTGCAGAACCATCACGACGGGATCGGAGTTGCCGGGCGGCTGAAGTTGTGTTGCTCGGTCGTTTATCTGTACCGGGTACGAGCTAAGCGACGTGTCAGCGCCGCAGACCTAACCGGGACACGATGTCCGTGTAGCGCTCGGGGGCGGTGCTCTTCAGGTAGTCGAGGAGCTTGCGGCGTTGATTGACCATTTTGAGCAAGCCGCGGCGCGAAGCGTGATCGCGCTTGTGCGTATTGAAGTGCTCGCCAAGCGAGTTGATCCGCGCGGACAGCAGCGCAATCTGTACCTCCGGCGACCCGGTGTCTTTGCTGTTGCGCCGAAATTGCTCGACGATCTCGCCCTTTTGCTCAGTCGACAATGCCATCTTGCCCAATCCTCAATGCGGCTCGCGGCGCGAGCCGGTTCATGTATAGCCCTCTCTAAGGAGGCGCGCATTGTACTCGCGCGGCCGATAATCTCAAGTAAAACCGCGGGATTACGGCCCTGAAGCTCGTGCAGTCGCGCGCCCGAATGCCGGCGTGCTCTCGCCCCCCACGAACAGTCGCAGGGGCTTGAGGCGATTCCCGGGGTGCTCTTCCACGAGGCCCAGAAAGCGGTCGGACCCGCCGTAAGCCCGCGCCTGGCCGGCGAAAACTCCCTCGCCGCGCCATTCGATCGCTTGTCCGAGCAGCAGCCGGCGCTCCTCCTCTGCCGTAAGGTCGACCCTCGGCAGGTCCCGAAACGCCACATCGGCGCTCAAGAGGAGCCGGTCGCGCTCGGCCGGGGTCAACGCGGCAAGCTGCTCGAGCGTGTACGTCGGAAATTCGCCGAAAGGGTCCACGCTCAGCCGCCGGAGCGCTTCCACATAACCCAGCGTCCCGAGGCGCTCGGCCACGTCGGCAGCCAGCGTGCGGATGTACGTGCCCTTCGAGCAGTGGACGTCGAATTCCAGCACATCCGGCTCGAGCGCCACGCGGCGCAGGTCCTTCAATACGATCCGGCGCGGCGTGCGCTCCACCACCTCACCGCGGCGCGCGAGCTCATAGAGGCGCTTGCCCTCGTGCTTGACGGCCGAATGCATCGGCGGAATCTGCCACTGCTCGCCCTCGAACGAGCGCAGCACTTCGTCGACGCGCGCTTCATCGAGCGCAGGCACAGGGGCGCGCTCGACGACCGGAGACTCGAGATCGCCGGTTTCGGTACGGCCGCCCAAACGCACGCGCACCCGGTAGGACTTGCCCGCGTTGAGAAGTCGACCGCATACCTTGGTCGCCTGCCCGAAGCACACGGGCAATACGCCCGAGGCCAGCGGATCGAGACTGCCTGCGTGCCCTGCCTTCTTGGCGCCGAACAGCGCGCGCGCCTCTTGCAGCGCGGCGTTGGAGGACAACCCGAGCGGCTTGTCGAGCAGCAAAATGCCGTCGATGTCGCGGTTGAAACGACGTGGCTTGGCCATCGATGCGTTCGCGCTCGTCCTTACGAGTCTTGCTCGTCGTCTTGCGTGCGGCGCCGTTCCTCGTCGTTCTTGACGGCTTCGTTGATGAGAGCCGTCAAGCGTGCGCCTTCTTCGATGAGCTCGTCCCTCACGAAACGCAACTCCGGTGCGTGCCGCAGCCCGAGCGCGCGCCCCACCGGGCCGCGCAGCCGGTCCGCCGCTTCGTCCAGGATCGACTGCGCCGTCGCCGCGTCGGCGCCAAGCACGGAATAGTAGACGGTGGCGTAGGCAAGATCCGTCGACATGCGCACTTCCGTCAGCGTCACCATGCCGAGCCGCGGGTCGCGCAGCTCACGGCGCATGAGCTCGCTCAGGGCGCGCTGCAATTGCTGGCCGACGCGGCGGCTACGCGGATAAGACTTCGATGGCATGCTGAGACTCGCTTTGCGGGACGCACCCGTTCATAACGGGCGCGCATGGAATCGAGTTCGACGGCGGTCGAGCGTATGCACGCCCGACCGTCCGCCGCTGAGTCGCTTCAGAGCGTACGCGCGACTTCGATGCGCGAATAGCACTCGATCTGATCGCCGACGCGCACGTCGTTGTAGTTGCGCACGCCGATACCGCACTCCGTGCCCGCACGCACTTCGTTGACGTCGTCCTTGAAGCGGCGCAACGATTCGAGCTCGCCTTCGAAGATGACGACGTTGTTGCGCAGCACACGGATCGGATTGTTGCGACGGACATAGCCGTCCACCACGATACAACCGGCCACCGTACCGAACTTGCTCGAACGGAAGACCTCGCGCACCTCGGCCAAGCCGACGATCTGCTCCTTGACCTCCGGCGCAAGCATGCCGGAGAGCAGTTGCTTCACGTCGTCGATCGCTTCGTAAATGATGCTGTAGTAGCGAACGTCGACGCCCGACTCCTTGATCATGCTGCGCGCGGCGCTGTCGGCACGCACGTTGAAGCCGATGATGCGCGCGTTCGAGGCCTGCGCCAGCGTCACGTCGGACTCGGTGATGCCACCAATACCGCTCGCGATGACCTTCACGGCCACCTCGTCGGTCGACAACTTCGTCAGCGCATCGCGCAGCGCCTCGGCGCTGCCTTGTACGTCGGCCTTGAGCACGATCTGGACCGTCGCCGCCTTGCCGTCGCCCAGCTGCGAGAGCATGTCTTCGAGCTTCGCCGGACCCTGCTTGGCGAGCTTGGTGTCGCGGAACTTGCCTTGGCGATAGAGCGCCACTTCGCGCGCTTTGCGCTCGCTCTCGACGACGAGTAGCTCATCGCCCGCATTCGGCACGCCGGACAGACCCAACACGACGACAGGCAACGACGGACCCGCCTCGCTCACGGACTGACCCGACTCGTTGAACAGCGCACGCACGCGGCCGTATTCCTGACCGGCAATGATCGGATCGCCTGGCTTCAGGCGACCGCGCTTGACGAGCACCGTGGCCACCGCACCGCGACCCTTCTCCATCGAGGACTCGATGACGACGCCTGCGGCCGGGCCTGCATGCGCAGCCTTCAGTTCGAGCACTTCGGCTTGCAGCAGGATGGCATCGAGCAGCTCGTCGATGCCTTGGCCCGTGCGCGCCGAGACGTTCACGAACAGCGTATCACCGCCCCAGTCCTCGGGCAGCACGTTGTGCTTGGCGAGCTCGTTGCGCACGCGATCCGGATCGGCTTCGCCCTTGTCGATCTTGTTGACCGCAACGACGATCGGCACCTCCGCCGCACGCGCGTGCTGGATCGCCTCGATCGTCTGCGGCATCACGCCGTCGTCCGCTGCGACGACGAGCACCACGATGTCGGTAACCTGTGCGCCGCGCGCACGCATCGCGGTGAACGCCGCGTGACCCGGCGTATCGAGGAATGTGATGACACCCTTCGGCGTGGTCACGTGATACGCACCGATGTGCTGCGTAATGCCGCCCGCCTCGCCTGCCGCCACCTTCGTGCGACGGATGTAGTCGAGCAGCGAGGTCTTGCCGTGGTCGACGTGACCCATCACCGTCACGACCGGCGGACGCGGCGCGAGCTCGTAGGAGGCATCGGTCGCCTGCAGATCGTCTTCGATCGCGCTCTCGCGCACGAGCACCGGCGTATGGCCCAGCTCCTCGACCACGAGCACCGCGGTGTCCTGATCGATGGGCTGATTGATGGTCGCCATCACGCCCATGTTCATCATGACTTTGATGACTTCGTTGGCCTTGACGGCCATGCGCTGCGCGAGCTCGCCGACGGTGATCGTCTCGCCGATGTGCACTTCGTGCTTGACCGGTTGCGCCGGGCGTTCGAAGCCGTGCTGCGTGGCCACATTGAGCTGCACCGGCCGGCGCGACTTCGCCTGGTTCTGCTTCTTCTTCTTGAAGCGGGCGCTCGCATCGCTCGAGACGTGCAGCTCCTCGCGACGGGGCGCACCCGGGCGATCGCGATGCCGATCTTGTGAGCGAGTCGTTTCCGCGGCCGCGGCAGCAGCTGCGGCCTGCGCTGCTTCGAGCGCAGCCTTGCGCAGCTCGGCCTCGCTGCGCTCGCGCGCTTCGCGCATCAAGCGGGCGCTTTCCTCGGCGAGTCGACGCGCTTCTTCCTCGGCGCGACGCTGCAGCTCGGCCTCTTCCTGCTCGCGGCGACGGCGCTCTTCTTCGCGCGCCTGCGCCTCGAGGCGCTCGCGCTCGGCCTTCAGGCGCTCTTCGGCTGCCTGCGGGTCTTCGTGAACGGGCTGCGACGCTTCCTGGGTCTGTAGCTCCTGCGTCGGCTTCTCGGGCTCGGCAGGCCGCGGCGCCTCCGCCGCTTGCTTCTGCTTCTCGAGCTCCTGCTGCTTCTGCTTCTCGGCCTCCTCCTGCTGCACGCGTGCCTGCTCTTCGAGCACGCTGCGGTTGAGGTAGGTCTTCTTGCGGCGGACCTCGACGTTGACCGTACGCGCCCGGCCCTGCGCAGAAGCGACCTTGATCTCGCCTTGCGACTTGCGCTTCAGCGTGATCTTACGGGGCGCCGCATCGTCGCCGCGGCCGTGGGCACGGCGCAGGAACGTCAGCAACTCCATCTTGGCTTCGTCGCTGATCGTATCGTCCGCGCCCGAGACTCGGATGCCCGCTTCGTCGAGCTGCGACAGCAAGCGCTCGACCGGCACTTTCAGCACTTCGGCAAATTGGCTAACCGTCACATCCGCCATGAACCGCCCTCCGCGTTCCGCCCGGACACCCACGACCCTCCGCCATCCGTCGGGAACAGCAGCTTACAGATCTCGCGCGCGGGTTCTCGAACCGTTCGTCTATCCGTCATCGTCACTCTAAGCATCGACCTCGGCCGCAGGTTCAACCGGCTTCCTGGCCGGCCGACTCGAACCAATGTTTGCGCGCCGCCATGATCAAGGCGCCGGCCCGCTCCGCATCGATACCTTCGATATCGAGCAAGTCGTCGACTGCCTGCTCGGCCAAGTCCTCGCGCGTGACGATTCCGCGGCTGGCCAGACGCAGCGCCAGGCTCTCGTCCATGCCCTCGAGCTGCAGCAGATCGTCCGACGGACCTGCGCCGTCGAGCTTCTCCTCCGTGGCGATTGCCTGCGTGAGCAGCACATCGCGCGCGCGGTTGCGCAGCTCCTTGACGATCTCCTCGTCGAACTCCTCGATGCTGTTGAGCTCGGAGGCAGGTACGTAGGCGATTTCCTCGATCGTCGAGAAGCCCTCCTGCACCAGGATCTGCGCCACGTCCTCGTCGACGTCGAGCTGCTCCATAAACATCTGGATGAGCGCGCGCTGCTCGCCTTCGCTCTTCTCTTCGGCAGCCTGCTCCGTCATGACGTTGAGCTCCCAACCGGTGAGCTCGCTCGCCAGACGAATATTCTGTCCGCCGCGGCCGATCGCCTGCGAAAGCTTCTCCTCGGTCACCGCGATGTCCATCGAGTGGGAATCCTCGTCCACCACGATCGACACGACCTCGGCCGGCGCCATCGCATTGATCACGAACTGCGCCGGGTTCTCGTCGTACGGAATGATGTCCACACGCTCGCCGGCGATCTCGTTCGAGACGGCCTGTACGCGCGAGCCGCGCATGCCGACACACGCTCCGACCGGATCGATGCGGCTGTCGTTGCTCTTCACGGCGATCTTGGCACGCACGCCCGGATCGCGGGCGGCGCCGAGAATCTGGATGAGCCCCTGCCCGACCTCCGGCACTTCGAGCTTGAACAGCTCGATCAAGAACTCAGGCGCCGTGCGCGAAAGGAACAGCTGCGGGCCGCGCGGCTCGGAACGCACCTCCTTGAGGTACGCCTTGATGCGGTCCTGCGAGCGGATCGGCTCGCGCGGAATCATCTGATCGCGCGGAATGAAGCCTTCGGCATTGTTGCCGAGGTCGACATACACGCCGTTGCGATCGACGCGCTTGACGATGCCCGAGACGAGCGTGCCGACGCGGCCTTTGTACTCCTCGACGACCTGGGCGCGCTCGGCCTCACGAACCTTCTGCACGATGACTTGCTTGGCGGTCTGCGCGGCGATGCGGCCGAAAGCCACGGATTCCATCGGCACTTCGACATAGCCGCCGACCTGCGCATCCTTGGAGATGTCGAGCGCATCCTCGAGCCGCAGCTCGCGCTCCGGGAATTCGAGCTCGGTGGAGTCGTCCGCGAACACCTTCCAGCGACGCCACGTGTCGTAGTCGCCGGTCTTGCGATTGATGGAGACGCGCACGTCGATGCCTTCGCCGTAACGCTTGCGCGTGGCGGAAGCGAGCGCCGCTTCGAGCGCTTCGAAGATAATTTCCTTGTCGACGCCCTTCTCGTTCGAGACCGCGTCCACGACCATCAGAATCTCTTTGTTCATCGTGCGAACTCCGCTTCGAGCTCCATCTACATATATGGCGCAAGCCGCGCCTTGTGTATCTGATCGATCGGCAAGGTCACCCGAATGCCGTCGACGGCCAGGGTGATCTCTCGATCGCTCGCCCCGAGCAATTGCCCCAGGAAGCGCTTGCGCCCCTCGATCGGCTGCGTCATTTCGACCCGGACCCGCTCGCCCGCAAAGCGCTCGAAGTGCGCCGGCGTGCGCAGTACTCGGTCCAGACCGGGAGATGACACCTCAAGGGTGTACTGACCGGGGATCGGATCCACGTGGTCGAGGCGCTCGCTCACGGCGTGGCTGACGCGCTCGCAGTCATCGAGGGTGATTCCGTCCGGGGAGTCAATATACAGCCGCAGCAGGGTGGCCCCCCTGCGCTGGATGTACTCGAGCTCCCACAGCTCGTAGCCGAGCGCGGACACGAGCGGGCCGAGCAGCTCTGTCAGCTGGTCTCGCATCGCTCACCTCCCGCTCTAAAGCTTGTGTTTCGCCAACCGCAGAAACAAAAAATGGGCCCAAGGCCCATTTTGTCGCTGTCCCTTCCATCAAGCCGGATGCGGCCCTGGCACCTCATCCGGCATCCGTCCAAATCAGGCTGTCGAACGCACTTTCAACCGCCTCTGAAACCAAAAAGGCCCCTCAGGGCCTTTCTGCAAGCAAAAAGCTTGGTAGCGGGGGCAGGATTTGAACCTGCGACCTTCGGGTTATGAGCCCGACGAGCTGCCAGACTGCTCCACCCCGCAACAGAGGGCGCGGATTGTAAGGTCCGCGACGCAGGAATTCAAGGAAGGATTTGCGGGGGAAAGTCCGACACCTGCGTTTCCCGGACTTTCGCCCCTGCCCGGCTACGGCAACGCCCGGGCACAAAGCTCGATCAGCGCCGACGGCGCGATGCCAAGCGCCAGCACGGCCAAGCCGTTCAGACTGAGCACCGCGCGCAGAGTTCCGCCCGCCCGGATCTCCGTCGTGTCGGTCGGCTCATCGAAGTACATGACCTTCACGACACGCAGGTAGTAGAACGCGCCGATCACCGAGAACAGCACCGCCACGGCACCGAGCCAGGTCAGCCCCACGTTGAGCACCGCGGCGATGACCTCGACCTTGGCCCAGAAACCGAGGAACGGCGGCACGCCGGCCGTGCTGAACATGAGCATGAGCATCACGGCCGCGAACCAGGGGCTCTTGCGATTGAGGCCCCGGAAGTCGTCAATGCGGTCGGCTTCGAAGCCCTCGCGCGCGAGCAGCAGGATCATGCCGAAGGAGCCGACGCTCATGATCACGTAGGCGAAGGTGTAGTACATCGCCGCGCGATAGCCGTCGTTCGTTCCGGCCAGGATGCCGAGCAGGATGAAGCCGACGTGCGAGATCGTCGAATACGCCAGCATGCGCTTGAGATTCGTCTGTGCGATCGCCACGACGTTGCCGATCGCCATCGACAGCACCGAGATCACGATCAGCATGTCCTGCCAGCTCGCCACCATCGCCTCGAGGCCTTCGGCGAGCACGCGCACGGCCAGCACGAACGACGCGATCTTCGGCGCGGCACCGATGAACAGCGTCACCGGCGTCGGCGAGCCGTGATAGACGTCCGGCACCCACATGTGGAACGGTACAGCGCCGAACTTGAACGCCACGCCGGCGATGATGAAGACGAGCGCGAACACGAGCCCAATGTGCGACTCGACGCCACGCAGCTCCACGGCGAGCTCATCGAGCTGCAGCGTTCCGGCGATGCCATAGAGGATCGAGAAGCCGTACAGCAGCATGCCCGAGGCGATCGCGCCGAGCACGAAGTACTTCATCGCCGATTCGGCGGCAACACCCGAGTCGCGGTCGAACGCCACCATCGCGTACAAGGCCAGCGAGAGCAGCTCGATGCCGAGATACACCGTCAGGAGGCTGCCGGCCGACACCATCACCATGATGCCGAGCAGCGCCACCAGAGCCAGGATGAAGTACTCGCCCTTGAACAAGCCGCGCCGCTGCAAGTAATCGCGCGAGTACAGGAACGCGACCGCCACCGTTGCGTACGAGAACAGCTTGAGCAAGTCGCCCATCGGATCGGCCACGTACATCCCGTCGAACGCGGAAACGCGCCCGTCGACGCCGTACTCGAGAGTCATCCAGGCACAGCCGACGAGCGTGGCGAGCGATAGCGCATACGTGAGCCAGCGCGTGCGATCGCTCACGAACACGTCTACTAGCAGCACGACGCAGATCGCCGCGACCAGGAAGATCTCCGCAGCGGCGACCTGCATATGGAAATTGGCGAGCATGGACTCCATCGGCGAAGCTCAGAGTTTGGAGACGGTAATGTGTTGGATCAGGTTCTCGACCGTCGGGCGCATCACGTCGAGCAGCGGCGCCGGCCACACGCCGAGCAGGAGCACTGCGACGGCCAGCACTGCCAGGACGAAGAACTCGCGACCGTTGACGTCTTCGAGGGCAGCCACGTTCTCGTTGGCAACGGCGCCGAAGATCACGCGCTTGACGAGCCAGAGCGTGTAAGCAGCCCCCAGGATCAGCGTCATCGCTGCCAGGAACGCGTACCAGAAGTCCGCGCGGAAGCTCGCGAGGATCACCAGGAACTCGCCCACGAAGCCCGAGGTCGCCGGCAAGCCGGAGTTCGCCATCGCGAACAGCACGGCGAACGCCGCGAAGATCGGCATCTTGTTGATGACGCCGCCGTACGCGGCGATCTCGCGGCTGTGCACGCGGTCGTAGAGCACGCCGACGCAGAAGAACATCGCGCCCGAGACCAAGCCGTGCGAGATCATCTGCACCATCGCGCCGTCGATGCCCATGGCCGCGCCGCGCACGTCGCCGTTCGCACGCAGCAGCTCGAACGCCAGGAACGAGCCGAGCGTCACGAAGCCCATGTGCGCGACCGAGGAATACGCGATCAGCTTCTTCATGTCCTGCTGCACGAGCGCGACATAGCCGATGTACACGACTGCGATCAGCGACAGCGAGATCACCAGCCAATCGAGCTGCGCGCTCGCATCCGGCGTGATCGGCAGCGAGAAGCGCAGGAAGCCGTAGCCGCCCATCTTGAGCATGATCGCCGCCAGGATCACCGAGCCGCCGGTCGGCGCCTCCACGTGCGCATCGGGCAGCCAGGTGTGCACGGGCCACATCGGCACCTTCACGGCAAACGCCAGGAAGAACGCGATGAAGATCAGGATCTGCTCGTTGAGACCGAGCGGCAGACGGTGGAAATCAGCAATGAGATAGCTGCACTGCCCCGCATCGCAGCTCTTGAGATACAGGTAGATGAGCGACACGAGCATCAGCACGGAGCCGAGGAACGTGTACAGGAAGAACTTGATCGTCGCGTAGACGCGCCGCGGTCCGCCCCAGATGCCGATGATGATGAACATCGGGATCAGCATCGCTTCCCAGAAGACGTAGAACAGCAATGCATCGAGCGAAGCGAACACGCCGACCATCATTCCTTCGAGAATGAGGAACGAGGCGAAGTACTGCGCCGGCTTCTTCTCGATGAGCTTCCAGGCCGCGATGATGACGAGCGGCGTGACGAAGGTCGTCAGGATGATGAGCGGCATCGCGAAGCCGTCGACACCCAACGCATACGCCGCGTTGAACGCCGGGATCCACTGATGCGTCTCGACGAACTGCATCTGCGCCGTCGTCGTATCGAAATTCGTATAAAGCAGCGTCGAGATCCCGAAGGTGACCGCCGTGGTGATGAGCGCAACCCATCGACCGAGACCGATCCCCCGTTCGCCGAGCGCGAGCGTGACGAGGCCGCCCGCGATAGGCAACCAGATGAGGACGCTGAGAATGGGCCAATCGAACTGCATAGTGTTTCGTCGTTGGTTAGCGCAGCACGTACCAGGCGAGCAGTGCTGAGAGGCCGATGATCATGGCGAACGCGTAGTGGTAGAGATAGCCGGACTGCAGGCGCCGGAGCACGCCCGAGAACCAGCCCACCACGTGCGCTGAGCCGTTTACGACGGCGCCGTCGATGAGCGTGACATCGCCCGCGCGCCAGAGCACCGTTCCGAGCCGACGGCTGCCGCGTGCGAACACGGCTTGGTAGAGCTCATCGACGTAGTACTTGTTGGCGAGCAGCCGGTAGAGCCATGACAGGCGGTTGGCGATCTCGCCCGGCAGCTCAGGCCGCTTGATGTACAGGAACCACGCGCTCGCAGCGCCCGCCACCATCAGCCAGAACGGCACCGTCAAGAAGGCGTGCAGCGAGAATGCCGCCGACCCGTGGAACTCCTCGGCCACGTGCGCGACGGTGTCGTGCGCCTCCTGCGCGAAGATCGCCGTACCGAAATAGTCGCCGAACAGCACCGGCTGGATCGTGAACCAACCGATGAAGAGCGATGGGATCGCCAATACGATGAGCGGCAGAGTCACCACCCAGGGACTCTCGTGCGGCGTGTGCGCACCGTGATGTTCGCCGTGATGATCGTCATGCCCATGCCCGTCATGCGCATGATCGCCGTGCCCTGCCTCGGCAAAGCGCTCGGGACCATGGAAGGTCATGAAGATCAGCCGGAAGCTGTAGAACGACGTGACGAACACGCCGAGCAGCACGCACCAATACGCATACCGCGCACCCGGAATGTGCGAAGCGGCGGTCGCAGCGATGATCGCATCCTTCGAGAAGAAGCCCGACGTGCCCGGCACGGCCACCAGAGCCAGCGTGCCGATGAGCGCCGTCCAGTACGTGATCGGCATGTATTTCTTCAGGCCGCCCATCTTGCGCATGTCCTGCTCGTGATGCATGCCGATGATCACCGAGCCGGCCGCCAAGAACAGCAGCGCCTTGAAGAACGCGTGCGTCATCAGATGGAACACGGCCGCGCTATACGCCGACACACCGAGCGCCACCGTCATGTAACCGAGCTGCGACAAGGTCGAATACGCGACAACGCGCTTGATGTCGTTGTTGACCATGCCGACCAAGCCCATGAAGAAGGCCGTGGTCGCGCCGATCACGAGCACGGTCGAGAGCGCGGTCTCGGACAGCTCGAACAGCGGCGACATGCGCGCCACCATGAAGATGCCCGCGGTCACCATCGTCGCGGCGTGAATCAGCGCCGAGATGGGCGTCGGGCCTTCCATCGAATCCGGCAGCCACACGTGCAACGGCACCTGCGCGGACTTGCCCATGGCGCCGACGAACAACAGGATGCAGATCACGGTGATCGCCTGCCATTCGACGCCCGGAATGATCTCGAGCGTGTTCGCCGCGATCGTCTCGCGCAGGCCGAAGACCGTCTGGTAGTCGAGCGAGCCCGTGAAATAAACCACGCCGGCGATACCGAGCACGAAGCCGAAGTCGCCGACACGATTGACGAGGAAGGCCTTGAGGTTAGCGAAGATGGCCGACGGACGGGTGTACCAGAAGCCGATGAGCAGATAGGACACCAAGCCCACCGCTTCCCAGCCGAAGAACAGCTGCAGGAAGTTGTTCGCCATCACGAGCATCAGCATCGAGAAGGTGAACAGCGAGATATACGAGAAGAAGCGCTGGTAGCCCGGATCGTCGTGCATGTAGCCGATGGTGTAGACGTGCACGCACAGCGACACGAACGTGACGACCACCATCATCAAGGCGGTCAGACGGTCGACGAGGAAGCCCACTTCCATGCGGATGCCGTCGCTCACGAGCCAGGTGTAGACGGTCTCGTTGACCGACGGCGCGCCGTCGACGAGCAACAGCTTGAGCACCCACGCCGAGAGCGCGAACGAGAGCGCGACGCCACCGATCGTAACGGTATGCGCGCCGACGCGACCGATGAAGCGGCCGAAGATCCCCGCAAGTATCGCCGCAATGAGCGGCGCCAAGACGATGGTGAGGAGAACGGATTGTTGAATCACGGCACTTCTTCTTCGTTAGCCTTTCATCTCATCCAGCTCTTCGACGTTGATGCTCTTCTTCTCGCGGAACAAGACCACCAAGATCGCAAGCCCGATGGCCGACTCTGCCGCCGCCACCGTCATGATGAAGAACACGTAGATCTGCCCGTTCAGGTCGCCGAGCTGCCGCGCGAACGCGACGAAATTGAAGTTCACCGCGAGCAGCATGAGCTCGATGCACATGAGCAGCAGGATCACGTTCTTGCGGTTCAGGAAGATGCCCGCGACGCTCAAGGCAAACAGCAGGCCCGCCAGCATCAAGACGAATTCGAGCGGGATCATGCTCACTTCTCCGGTTGCATCTTGACGAGCCGCACGCGGTCCTGCGGACGCACCGCCACCTGCGCGGCGACGTCCTGCTGCTTCGCTCCGCGGCGACGACGCATGGTCAGCGTGATCGCGGCGACGATCGCGAGCAGCAGCAGCATGGCTGCCAGTTCGAACGGATAGAGATACTTGCTGTAGAGCAGCTCGCCGAGCGCGCGCGTATTGCTGTAGTCAGGACCGGCAGCGAACACGGCCGGCGCCGCCTCTTCCAGACCGAGCCGCTTGACCCAGACGACGCTCGCGATCTCGGCGATGACGAGCAGTGCCACGATGATGCCGAGCGGCGCATAGCGCGTGAAACCCTCGCGCATCTGCGCGATGTTGATGTCGAGCATCATCACCACGAACAGGAACAGCACCATGACCGCGCCCACGTAGACGAGCACGAGCACGATCGCCAGGAACTCCGCCTCCATGAGCAGCCACAGCACGGCGCTGTTACAGAACGCGAGAACCAGAAACAGTGCCGCGTGCACCGGGTTACGCGCCGTAATGACGCCGACCGCTGCCACGATGAGCACGGCGGAGAATGTATAGAAAAGGATTTCTGTGAGGGTCATGGTTGCGCGCTATCCGCTATCCGCGATCCGCTTGTCTCCTCGTTACCGATACCTTGCGTCCGCCGCTTTGTCGGCCGCAATCATCGCCTCGTAGCGATCGCCGATAGCGAGCAGCTTGTCCTTGGTGAAGATGTTCTCGCCGCGATTCTCCATGTGGTACTCATGGATTCGCGTCAGCACGATCGCATCCACCGGGCACGCTTCCTCGCAATAGCCGCAGTAGATGCACTTGAACAGGTCGATGTCGTAACGCGTCGTACGGCGCGTGCCGTCCGCGGACACGTCGGATTCGATCGTGATCGCAAGCGCCGGGCAGACCGCCTCGCACAGCTTGCAGGCGATGCAGCGCTCCTGACCGTTCGGATAACGACGCTGCGCATGCAGGCCGCGATAGCGCGGCGATTGCGGCGTCTTCTCCTCTGGGTACTGCACCGTCACGTTCGGGCGGAAGGCGAACTGCCGGAACGTGACGAACAGACCGACCAGGAGCTCGGTCAGAAAGAACGTCTTGAAGAAACTCGCAGGCGTTTTCATCGCTTTACCTCGGCGTTGCCCGCCCTACTGACAGACGGCAACGCGTTTCCTCTTGGCTTCTCAGGCACCGGCCCACGGCCCGATCTTGAAGTACCAGAGCAACCCCTCGACGAAGATCCACACGAGCGTGACGGGAATGAATACCTTCCAGCCGAGCCGCATGATCTGATCGTAGCGGTACCGCGGGAACGTCGCGCGGAACCAGAGGAAGCAGAACAGGAAGAACCAGACCTTGACGAACAGCCAGATGAAGCTCGGCGCCCCGAGCCAGGCAAGCCAGCTCGGCAACGGATAGCCCTCGAACGGCGACAGCCAGCCGCCGAAGAAGAAGATCGAGGTGAGCGCCGAGATCAGGATCATGTTCACGTACTCGGCCACGAAGAACACGGCGAACGCCATGCCCGAGTACTCGACGTGGAAGCCCGCCACGATCTCGGACTCGCCTTCGACGACGTCGAACGGCGCGCGGTTGGTCTCCGCGATGCCCGAAATGAAGTAGACGACGAACAGCGGGATCAGCCACCAGAAGAAGTAGCTGAGCGGTCCGCCGCGCTGCGCCTCGATGATCTCGCCGAGATTGAGCGATCCGGCCGCCATCACCACGCCGACGAGCGCAAAGCCCATCGCGATTTCGTAAGCGACCATCTGCGCTGCGGCGCGCATTGCGCCTAAGAACGCGTACTTCGAGTTGGCCGACCAACCCGCAAGAATCACGCCGTACACGCCGGCCGAGGTGAGCGCGAGGATATACAGCAGCCCCGCGTTCACGTCCGCGATCGTAAAGCCCGGCGCGAACGGCACCACCGCCCACGTACAGAGCGCCGGCACGAGCGCGAGCAGCGGCGCGACGATGAAGAGCAGCTTGCTCGCGTTCGCCGGGATGATGATCTCCTTGACGAGGAGCTTGAGCACGTCGGCGAACGGCTGTCCGATGCCGTTGAAGCCCACGCGGTTCGGACCGATACGTGCCTGAATCGAACCGATGACGCGTCGCTCGATGAGCGTCAGGAACGCCATCATCAGAATGATGCTGATGAACAGGACAACGGCGATGACGCCGTAGAGCACAGTGGCCTGCAGCCACTGCGGCCAGCTATCACCAAGCCAGCTAGCTGCGAATTCAGGACTCATGCGTTCCGACCTCGACGGCCTTCGATACCCGCCGCCGTTTCTTGCAGCGACATGGCGCGACGGACGATGGCATCAACTTGATAAATCGGCACATCGTTCTGCGGGTCGGCCGCATGCGACGTGCTCACCGACTGCAACGTGCGAAGCGATCCGCGCGGCTCGAAAGCCGGCGCTTCGGCGATCTGCGCACGCACTTCTTCCGTGATCTCTTCCGAGCTCGTGTACTCGAAGCCGGAAAGGTTCAAGAGATTGCCGAGCACTCGTAGCACCTTCCAACCCGGGCGCGCCTCGCCGACCGGGCGCGCGGCACCGGGCACGCTCTGCCAGCGTCCTTCCAGGTTGACGTAGGTGCCCGAGGTTTCCGCGAACGTGCCGATCGGCAGGATGATGTCGGCGTATTCGCGCGCACTGCCGTACGGCGACAATGCAATCACGCACTCGGCCGCCTTGAAGGCTTCCAATGCGCCCGGGACGGAGATGTCGAGCGACGGCTCGATCGCGCCGAACACGATGTACGCCCGCAGACGCGCCGCGACCATGTCGGCCAGATTGAGACCCGGCGCCTGCACTGCGCGACCCGCTGCCGCGCGATGCGGCAACACGCCCGCAAGGCACGCGCCGACCGCGTTGCCGCCTTCCGGCAGATAGCCCAACGTCGCACCCGTCACCTGCGCGAGCGCCTCTGCGACGAGACGCAGATCTGCGAACGCCGGATCGCGCTGCGCCAGAGCGCCCAACAGGATGTGCTGACGCTCACCGCTCAGCAGCTGCTGTGCCACAGCGGTATGCGCCTGCGACGGCTGAGCATTCGCGACCAGAGCTGCGACCGATTCCGGCGCCTGTCGGCCGCTCGCGCCCACGGCGGCTGCCGTAACGGCGATGAGGTGATCGAGCATTCCGACGCCGTTCGACGTGAGGTACGCGGCGATCGGGAAGAAATACTGGTAGCGCACCGGATTGATGAACGACACCGCTGCGCCGCCGCGCACCGCTGCCTTGCGCACACGGTGAGCGATGAGCGGTACTTCCGCGCGCAGATTCGAGCCGACCACGAGCACGCCGCGCGCACGCTCGAGATCCACGATCGAGCAACCGAGTCCCGGATACAGCGGCTCGCTCGCTTCGTCGCGGAAGTCGACGCGCCGCAGCCGATGATCGATGTTCGAGCTGCCGAGACCGCGCGCGATCTTCCCCACCAGATAAAGCTCTTCGAGCGTCGAGGTCGGCGCCGCAAGCGCGCCGATCTGACCGCCGCCGTGCTGCTTGGCGACCTTGGCAAGACGCTCGGCTGCGAGCGCCAGCGCGCTCTCCCAATCGGTCTCCTGCCACACGCCGTTCTCGCGCACGAGCGGCTTCATCAGCCGGTCGTCGCTGTAGATGCCTTGATAGCTGAAGCGATCGCGGTCGGCGATCCACGTCTCGTTAACTTCTTCGTTCGGACGCGGCACGATGCGCATGATGCGTCCGCGCAGCACGTGCGCGTAGATATTCGTGCCGACGCTGTCGTGCGGCGAGACGAGCGGATGCTGCGTCATCTCCCACGCGCGGGCGCGATAACGATACGGCTTGTTGTTGAGCGCGCCGACCGGACACAGATCGATGATGTTGGCCGACAGCTCGTGCTCGACGCTGCGCTCGATGAACGTGCCGATCTCGGTCATCTCGCCGCGGCCGATCGTGCCTAGCTGCTGGAAGCCTTGGATCTCCTGCGTGAAGCGCACGCAGCGCGTGCAGTGAATGCAACGCGTCATGTCCGTCGAGACGAGCGGGCCCAAGTTCTTGTCCTTCACGACCCGCTTGCGCTCGCTGTAGCGCGAGATGTCGCGTCCGAAGCCGAGCGCCAGGTCCTGCAGCTCGCACTCGCCGCCCTGATCGCAGATCGGACAGTCGAGCGGATGGTTGATGAGCAGGAACTCCATCACGGCCCGCTGCGCGGCGATCGCCTTCGGCGACTTCGTGAAGATCTTCATGCCCTCTGCCACGGGCGTTGCGCAGGCGGGCAGCGGCTTAGGCGCCTTTTCGATCTCCACGAGACACATGCGGCAGTTCGCCGCGACCGAGAGCTTCTCGTGGTAGCAGAAGCGCGGCACGTAGACACCATGGGCATCCGTGACTTGGATGACCATCTGTCCCTTGCGCGCCTTCATCGGCACGCCGTTGACTTCGATGTTGACCAGATCGTCGCTCATGTTGGGCTGTGGGCTCTAGGCTGTGGGCTGCAAGCCGGCGTGCATCGAGGCAAAGCCCCGGCTGTCCGCTGTCCGCGATCGGTGACCCGTTTGCATCTATTGCGCTCTTACGCAGCGTGGCGCTTGTCGCGCTCCACGATACTGTGGCCGTGCTCGATCATGTACTCGAACTCGTGGCGGAAGTGCTTCAGGAAGCTCTGCACCGGCCACGCCGAGGCATCACCGAACGCGCAGATCGTATGCCCTTCGATCTTGTTCGCGACGTCGACCAGCATGTCGAGATCTTCCTTGCGGCCCTGACCGGCAAGGATTCGGCGCAGCACGCGGTTCATCCAACCCGTACCTTCGCGACACGGCGAGCACTGGCCGCAGGATTCCGCGTAATAGAACCGCGAGATGCGTTCGAGCACGCGCACCATGCAGGTCGTCTCGTCCATCACGATGACCGCGCCCGTGCCGAGCGCCGAGCCCACCTTGCGCAGGCTGTCGTAGTCCATCGTGACGTCCATCATGATCTCGCCGGGCACGACCGGAACCGACGAACCGCCCGGGATGACGGCCTTCAGCTTGCGTCCGCCGCGCACGCCGCCGCAGATCTCGAGCAGATCCTTGAACGGAATGCCGAGCGGCAGCTCGATGTTCTGCGGTTTGTTGACGTGGCCCGAGACGGAGAAGACGAGCGTGCCGCCTGCATTGGCGACGCCCAGGTCCGCAAACCACTTGGCGCCCTTGCGCAGAATGGTCGGCACCGACGCATAGCTCTGCGTATTGTTGATCGTCGTCGGGCGACCATACAAACCGAAGTTGGCCGGGAACGGCGGCTTGAAACGCGGCCGTCCCTGCTTGCCTTCCAAGGACTCGAGCAGCGCGGTTTCCTCGCCGCAGATGTATGCGCCCGCGCCGACGAACGTATAGAGATCGAAGTCGATGCCGGAGCCGAGGATGTTCTTGCCGAGGAGCCCCGCCTCATAGGCTTCCTTGAGCGCGGCTTCGAAACGCGGCACGGGCTCGGCCAGGAATTCGCCGCGGATGTAGTTGTAGCCGACGGTCGCACCCATCGCATAACCGCCGATCGCCATACCTTCGATGAGCGCGTGCGGGTTGTAGCGCAGGATGTCGCGGTCATGGCACGTGCCGGGCTCGCTCTCGTCCGAGTTGCAGACGATGTACTTCTGACCCGGCGCATTGCGCGGCATGAAGCTCCACTTGACGCCGGTCGGGAAGCCCGCGCCGCCGCGCCCGCGCAAGCCGGACGCTTTGATCTCTTCGATGATCTGCTCGGGCGGCGTCTTCTCGCGCAGGATTCGCTCCCAGGCCTCGTAACCGCCGATCTTGCGGTACGTGGCAAGCTCCCAGGAACGCTCCAACGCCAGCGGCTCGAAGCAGACGAGATTCTGTGGATACTGTTTCATTTGTTTGCCAACGCTTTGCGGCTGACGCTCACACCAGCGACGACGTCTCTACCGCCGTCCGATCCGCTCTGCGAACGCCGACCGTCGACTGACAACCTGCCTCGCTCACTTGTGCCGATCCAGAATCTCGTCGACCTTCTCGGGCGTGAGATTCTCGTAATACACGTGATCGACCATCATCATCGGCGCGTTGTTGCACGCCGCTAAGCATTCTTCCTCGCGCTTCAGGTAGAAGCGGCCATCGGGCGTGCTCTCGCCCACTTTGATGCCGAGCCGCTTCTCGATGTGCGCCAGGATTTCCTCGCCGCCGCACAGCATGCACGAGATGTTGGTGCACACCGAGATGTGATGGCGACCGACCGGCTTGGTCTCGAACATCGAATAGAACGTCGCGACCTCGTACACCTGAACCTTGGGCAGGCCGATGTAGTCGGCGACCGCGTCCATGGCCTCGCGCGTGAGATAACCGCCGATGTCGTGCTGAACCGCACGCAGCGCGGCGATCACCGCCGAACGCTTGCGATCGGGCGGAAACTTCGCGAGCCAAGTATCGATCTCGTGCTTGACGTGCTCGGACAGCACGCCGTCTTTGGCAGTCGTTTCGCTCACCGATCGATTTCCCCGAAGACGATGTCAATTGTGCCGATGACCGCGACGACGTCGGCAAGCATGTGCCCTCTGACCAATTCGTCGAGCGCAGCCAAATGGGTGAAGCCGGGGGCACGACACTTCAGTCGATACGGCTTGTTCGCCCCATCGGAGACGAGGTAAACGCCGAACTCGCCCTTGGGCGCTTCGACCGCCGCGTACGTCTCGCCTTCCGGCACGCAGTAGCCTTCCGTGAAGAGCTTGAAGTGATGGATGAGCGATTCCATGTCGCTCTTCATCTCTTCGCGGCGCGGCGGGGCGACCTTGTGGTCGGAGATCATCACCGGACCGGGGTTCTTCCTGAGCCAGTCGACGCATTGACGGATGATGCGATTCGACTCGCGCATCTCGGCGACACGCACCAGATAACGGTCGTAACAGTCGCCGTTGACGCCCACCGGCACGTCGAATTCGACCTGATCGTACGCTGCGTAAGGCTGCTTCTTGCGCAGGTCCCACGCGATGCCCGAGCCGCGCAACACAGGTCCCGTGAAACCGAGCTGCAACGCGCGCTCGGGCGAGACCACGCCGACGTTCACGGTGCGCTGCTTCCAAATGCGGTTGTCCGTCAGGAGCGTTTCGTACTCATCGACGCAGGCCGGGAAGATCTCCGTGAAATGCTCGATGAAATCGAGCAGGCTGCCGGAACGGGCCTCGTTCAGCTTGTCGACTTCCTTCTGCGAGCGCCACTTCGACGGCTGATACTTCGGCATCGTTTCGGGCAGATCGCGATAGACGCCGCCCGGCCGATAGTACGCCGCATGCATGCGCGTACCGGACACCGCCTCGTAGCAGTCCATCAGGTATTCGCGCTCGCGGAAGCAATACAGGAACACCGTCATCGCGCCGATATCGAGACCGTGCGCGCCGAGCCACATGAGGTGGTTCAGGATGCGCGTGATTTCGTCGAACATCGTGCGGATGTACTTCGCCCGCATCGGCGGCTCGATCCCGAGCAGCTTCTCGATGGCGCTCACGTAGGCGTGCTCGTTGCACATCATCGAGACGTAGTCGAGTCGATCCATGTACGGGATCGATTGATTGAACGGCTTGCTCTCGGCGAGCTTCTCGGTCGCACGATGCAACAAGCCGATGTGCGGGTCCGCCTTCTGAATGACCTCGCCGTCGAGCTCGAGCACGAGGCGCAGCACGCCGTGCGCCGCGGGATGCTGCGGACCGAAGTTCAGAGTGAAATTACGAATCTCAGCCACGGGTGTTGGCTCCCACGGGCACGTCCTTCAGCGCCGGCTCGTAACGGTTGTCGTGACGAATCACGCGCGGCACGAGCGTGCGCGGCTCGATGCTCACCGGCTGGTAGACGACGCGGCCCTTGGCCGGGTCGTATTTCACCTCGACGTTGCCGATGAGCGGGAAATCCTTGCGGAAGGGATGCCCGATGAATCCATAGTCAGTGAGCAGGCGACGCAGGTCGGGATGATCGTTGAAGAAAATCCCGAACAGGTCGAACGCCTCGCGCTCGAACCAGTTGGCCGCAGCCCAAATGCCGACGACCGTGTCGATGACGGGCGGCTCGCCGTTCGACGTATAGCAGCGCAGCCGCAGACGCCAGTTGTTCGAGATCGACAGCAACTGATAGACGACCGCGAACCGGTTCTCGCGCGGCTCCGACACGCTCTCGCGGATGCGATTCACACCGCGGCTGAAGCCGGTGCGCGTCGATTGATAGGTATTCCACTCGTCGCGCCCGTAATCGAGATAGTCGATTCCGGCGAGATCGATGAGCTGCTCGAAGCCGAACTGCGGATCGTCGCGCAGCTCGCGGCAGACGCTGAGCAAGTCTTCTCTGGCGACCTCGAATGCGACGTCGTCCGCAACGCACGGCAGCGGCTTCAACCGCTCGCCGAAGTGCGCAGTAATTCTCGAGGCCAATGTCTCGCTGCGTGCACTCATGCAAGAACTCTCTAGCGGGCGATCGTGCTGGTGCGGCGAATCTTGTTCTGCAGCTGCAGAATGCCGTAGAGCAATGCTTCGGCGCTCGGCGGGCAACCCGGCACGTAGACATCCACCGGCACGATGCGATCGCAGCCGCGCACCACGGAGTACGAGTAGTGGTAGTACCCGCCGCCGTTCGCGCACGAACCCATGGAAATCACCCAGCGCGGCTCGGGCATCTGGTCGTACACCTTGCGCAGCGCCGGCGCCATCTTGTTGACCAGCGTCCCCGCCACGATCATCACGTCGGACTGGCGCGGGCTCGGACGGAACACGATGCCGAAGCGGTCGAGGTCGTAGCGGGAAGCACCGGCGTGCATCATCTCCACGGCGCAGCACGCGAGCCCGAATGTCATCGGCCACATCGACCCCGTGCGAGCCCAATTGACGAGCTTGTCGACGGTGGTCGTCAGAAAGCCCCGGTCAGGCGGCGGTGCGTCGGGCGTTTCCGCTGTTGGCGCGGTCAATCCCATTCCAAAGCCCCCTTCTTCCACTCGTAGACGAAGCCGACTACGAGGATGAGCAAGAACACTCCCATCGCGACCACACCGATCGCGCCGATCGTGCCGAGCGAAACGGCCCACGGAAAGAGGAACGCGATTTCGAGATCGAACACGATGAAGAGGATCGCGACGAGGTAATAACGGACATCGAAGCGCATACGGGCGTCCGAGAAGGCCTCGAAGCCGCACTCGTAAGCCGACAGCTTCTCTTGATCAGGGCGACGCGGCCCGAACAGAAACCCAAGACCGATGAGCACGGCCCCGAGTCCTGCGGCGACGCCGAGGAAGATCAGAATAGGCGCGTAATTTTGCAACATCTAAAGGCGAACCTCTGGCTGCCGCCATTCAGTCACGCTCGCAGCGCGAGCACTTCACCGACGCAATCGCAGCCTGCGCCGCTCGCGAGCGAGACAGACACAGTTTGGATCGTCGTCATTGGGATTAGTGCGACCCAGCGCCGGCGGGCGCGCATTGTATCAGGACGTCGCGAGACGGTAACACTGGAATGAAGAGGATTCGCGTGCTGCACGTACGCCATTGCGCTCGAAGGCTGCGAATGGCCATGCGTCGAACGCCTCATTGCGCCCTCGATCCGGACTACGGTGCGCGCACGGCCTGCGGTTTCGCCGGGAGACAGTGGTTGCGGCCTGCGCGCGACGGCACCTACGGATGCGCAAACGCACTGCGGGGAAACGTTCAAGGCGAGCTCGGAATCGGGATGAGAGATGGTGCGGATGGTCGGACTCGAACCGACACGGGTTGCCCCACTACCCCCTCAAAGTAGCGTGTCTACCAGTTCCACCACATCCGCACATCGATCGGTCTTGCGAGTCGCGAGGGCCGTGGTGATGCCCTTGCGCTCCGGGCCCCAAGAGGGCCGCGAGGGTCGTTATTCTGCCTAATTCTGTTCCGGTTCGCTGCTCGGCGTCTCGCTCGACTCCGTAGCAGGCGCGGCCGGCACTTCGCTTTCAATCGAAGGCGCCGCATCCGTCTGCGTCTGCACGCGATCGAGCACGCTCGACGGACCCTTCGCCACCGGCGCCCGCCCATCGAGATAAGCGAGCGTCAGGCTCGTGACGATGAACAACGCCGCGAGCGTTGCCGTCGTACGCGACAGGAACGAAGCCGAACCGCGCGCACCGAACACCGTGCCGGACGCACCAGCACCGAAACCCGCGCCTGCATCCGCACCCTTGCCGCGCTGAAGCAGCACGAGCACGACGATGAACGCCGCGAGGACAACGTGAAGAATGATCGTTGCGCTATGTAGCCAGCTCATTGCAGTACTTTACGGTACGACCCGTGGTCAGCGCACGCCATCCACTTCAAAACGCGGTGCAGATCTTCAGGAATTCGTCCGCCTTCAACGACGCACCGCCAATCAAGCCGCCGTCAACGTCCGGCATCGCGAAAATCTCGCGCGCATTGGCCGCCTTGACGCTGCCGCCGTACAGGATTCGAAGTCCGTCGGCGATTGTAGCATCAAGTCGCGCTACTTCCGCGCGAATGTGCGCATGCACTTCCTGCGCTTGCTCGGGCGTCGCCGTCTTTCCGGTACCGATCGCCCAAACCGGCTCATAGGCGACGACTGCATTCGCAAATGCAGCGACGCCGGCAACATCCAACACTGCGTTGAGCTGACGGCTCACGACACTCGTCGTCTGGCCGCGCTCGCGCTCTTCGAGCGTCTCACCCACGCACAGGATGGGGATGAGACCCTGCGACTGCGCCGCCACGAACTTGCGGGCGACCAACGCATCGTCCTCGCGATAGATCGAGCGGCGCTCCGAGTGTCCCACGATCACGTAGGTGCACCCCACATCGCGCAGCATGCTCGCCGACACTTCGCCCGTGAACGCACCGGCAGGCTCCGCACACACGGACTGCGCGCCGAGCGCGACGGCGGAAGACTTCAGCATGCGCGAGACTTCCCACAGGTACACGAACGGAGGGCACACAGCGATGTCGGCAGCCGTCTGCCCCGGCAAGCCGTGCAGCAAGCCGTCGAGCAGCTGCTCGTTCTCGGCTCGCGAGCCGTGCATTTTCCAGTTGCCTGCGACGAAGGGTCGACGCATCGAAAACCTCTTTCTGCTTGGGACTGCGGGCGGCGAATCGTCGATCGCTGACCCAGCGAAGGGCGCGCAGCTTAACGGCGGACTTGCCGGAAAGCAACGCGGTCGCGCGATCTGTTGCGTCGCGCCCGCTATGACCCGTTGAAACTCAGGCGGCCGCGGAGACGGATTCCGCAAGGCGGCGGGCAATCTCCCGGATCTGCTGCTCGTCGCTGCCTTCGACCATCACGCGAATCACCGGCTCGGTACCCGACGCGCGCAGCACGATCCGTCCTTGGTCGCCGAGCTCGCGTTCGGCGGCTGCGACGGCTTCGCGCACCGCAGGCGCGCTATGCGGATCGATCTTGCGCGCGACGCGCACGTTCTCGAGCACCTGCGGATATTTCCGCATCGGCGCGGCCAGCTCGGCCAGGCTGCGCCCTGTCTGCTTCATGATCGCTAGCACCTGCAACGCGCTGATCAACGCATCGCCCGTCGTCGTGCGATCGAGACAAAGCAGATGGCCGGACGTCTCGCCGCCGAGCACGCCGCCCGTTTGCCTAAGCTTCTCGAGCACGTACCGATCGCCGACTTTGGCGCGCTCGAAGGCAATCCCGTGCTTGGCAAGCGCGTGCTCGAGACCGAGATTGCTCATGACGGTACCCACGACCGGACCGACCAGCGTGCCCTGCTCGTGCCTGGCCTTCGCGATGATGTAAAGCAGCTGATCGCCGTCGACGAGACGCCCGAGGTGATCGACCATCAGCAGCCGATCGCCGTCGCCGTCGAGCGCGATGCCGGCATGCGCACGCACGCCCGGCACAGTAAGCTGCAGAAGCTCCGGTGCGGTCGAGCCGCACTTCAAGTTGATGTTGCGACCGTTCGGCGAGCAGCCGATCGGCACGATCTCGGCACCTAGATCGGCCAAGATGCGCGGCCCGACCTTGTAGCCGGCCCCGTTCGCGCAATCGATGACGAGCTTGAAACCCGTGAGATCGAGCCCCGGCACCGTCGAGGCGCAGAATTCCTGATACTTCACGCGCGACTTGTCGACGCGCATCGCGCGCCCGAGCTGGCCCGAGCTGCGCGTGATCGGCGGCTCGTCCAAGTAGTTTTCGATTTGCGTCTCGATCTCATCCGACAGCTTGCCGCCATCGCGATCGAAGAACTTGATGCCGTTGTCTTCGTAGAGATTGTGCGAAGCGCTGATGACGACGCCGAAATCGCAGCCGAAATGCTTCGTGAGGTATGCGATGCCGGGCGTCGGCAGCGGACCGATCAACATCACGTTGACGCCTGCGGCAACGAAGCCCGCCTCAAGCGCGGACTCGAACATGTAGCCCGACAGGCGCGTGTCCTTGCCTACCAGAACCGTACCGCCGTTCGGGGCCAATACGCGCGCCGCGGCGCTCGCCAGTCGCAGTGCGAACTCCACCGTGAGCGGATGCTCGCCCACGCGGCCACGCACTCCATCCGTACCGAAATATTTACGCCCCACCGTTTGAATCTCCGCTCTAAGCCAACCGATAGCCCGCTGCCTTCAGCGCCGCAGCCACTTTGATTGCATCGGCGGTTGCACGCACGTCGTGCGCGCGAACGATCTTCGCTCCCGCCAGCACGGCCGATGCTGCCACCGCAAGCGCGCCAGGCAGGCGCTCCTCGACCTGACGGCCGAGAAGCGCAGCAAACATCGACTTGCGCGAAACGCCGATCAGCACCGGTCGGCCGTTCACTCCCAAGCTCGCGGTCGCCGCAAGGAGCGCGAGATTATGCTGAAGTTGCTTGCCGAAACCGATACCTGGATCAACAACTAGACGTTCGGCAGCGATGCCCGCGGCTTCGCACGCGGCCACCCGCTCCTCCAGGAACGAGCGCACCTCGCCGACCACATCCGCATATTCGGGATTGAGTTGCATCGTGCGCGGCTCGCCTTTCATGTGCATGAGGCACACCGCAGCGCCGCTGCGCTGCGCGCTCTCGAGCGCTCCGGGCGCGCGCAGAGCATAGACATCGTTGATGAGCTCGGCGCCCGCCTGCACGGCCTCGGCCATCACGCGCGGCTTGCTCGTATCGATCGAGATGGGCACGTCGATCCGACGCGCGAGCGCCTCGATCACGGGAATCACGCGCCGCAGCTCTTCCTCTTCCGATACCGGCTCGGCACCAGGACGCGTCGATTCGCCGCCGACGTCGATGAAGCCGGCACCCTCCTCGACCATTCGCAAAGCGTGGTCGACGGCTTTGTCGACCTGCAGGTATCGACCGCCGTCGGAGAACGAATCGGGCGTGACATTGAGAACGCCCATCACGACAGGCTGGGAAAGATCGACGGTCCGCGTGGCGCAACGAAGCAACATGGAAGACTCTAGGGCTCAGACGCAAAAGAAAATGCCGGCACGGGCCGGCATTCTCCAGAGAGGCCTTGGGACAGGCAACGAGCGTCGCCTGTGCCTGCGTGCGCCTAGTGTTGGCTGGCCGGCTTGCCGATCGGCGTTTCGGCCGGCTCGCGCTCGCGCACCTTGCTGCCTGCCGAAGGCGTGGCGGTGTCGTCCCATCCTGCCGGCGGCCGCGGATCGCGCCCTTCCATGATGTCCTTGATCTGCTCCTCGTCGATCGTTTCGTACTTCATGAGCGCTTCGGCCATCTTGTGCAGCTTGTCGATGTTCGCCTGCAGGATGTCCCGCGCGCGCTGATAGTTGGTATCGATGAGACGGCGCACTTCTTCGTCGATCGCATGGGCGGTGACGTCGGAGACCTGCTTGTGCTGCGTCACGGTACGGCCGAGAAAGACCTCGCCCGACTCCTCGCTGTACGTCAGCGGCCCCAAGCGATCCGACAACCCCCAACGCGTCACCATGTTGCGCGCGATCTCGGTAGCGCGCTCGATGTCGTTCGAAGCGCCGGTCGTGACCGACTCCGGACCGAAGATCATCTCCTCGGCGATACGGCCGCCGAACAGCGTCGCGATGCGGCTTTCGAGACGGCGCTTGCTGGTGCTGTAGCGATCGGTTTCGGGCAAGAACATCGTGACGCCGAGCGCGCGTCCGCGCGGAATGATCGTCACCTTGTACACGGGGTCGTGCTCCGGCACCGACAGGCCGACGATCGCATGTCCCGCTTCGTGATACGCGGTGAGGCGCTTCTCCTGCTCGTCCATGACCATCGAGCGGCGCTCCGCGCCCATCATGATCTTGTCCTTGGCGCGCTCGAACTCCTCCATCGAGACGGTGCGACGATTCGCACGCGCCGCGAACAAGGCAGCCTCGTTCACCAGGTTGGCGAGATCCGCACCCGAGAAGCCCGGCGTGCCGCGCGCAATGACCTGCGGCTTGACGTCCTCGGCAAGCGGCAGCTTGCGCATGTGCACGCGCAGGATCTGTTCGCGGCCGCGTACGTCGGGCAGCGGCACGACCACTTGACGGTCGAAGCGCCCCGGACGCAGCAACGCCGGATCCAAGACGTCCGGCCGGTTGGTGGCCGCGATGACGATCACGCCCTCGGTGCCTTCGAAGCCGTCCATCTCGACGAGCAGCTGGTTCAACGTCTGCTCGCGCTCGTCATGACCGCCGCCGAGGCCTGCACCGCGGTGCCGGCCGACGGCATCGATTTCGTCGATGAAGATGATGCACGGCGCGTGCTTCTTCGCTTGGTCGAACATGTCGCGCACACGCGAGGCACCGACGCCCACGAACATCTCGACGAAGTCCGAACCGGAGATCGTGAAGAACGGCACCTTCGCCTCGCCGGCGATGGCGCGCGCGAGCAGGGTCTTGCCCGTGCCCGGCGAGCCGACCATCAGTACGCCGCGCGGAATCTTGCCGCCGAGACGCTGGAACTTACCGGGATCCTTCAAGAACTCGACGATCTCGACGACTTCTTCCTTCGCTTCGTCGACGCCCGCGACGTCCGCGAAGGTCACCTGCACTTGGTCCTCGCCGAGCAGCCGCGCCCTACTCTTGCCGAACGACATCGCCCCCCGACCGCCGGCGCCGCCTTGCATCTGGCGCATGAAGTACACCCAGACGGCAATGAGCAGCAGGATGGGGAACGAGGAAATGAGCAGCTGCACGAAGATCGACTGCCCCTCGGGCGGCGCACCGCTGAACTTGACGCGCTCCTTGATCAGCGTGCCGATCAGCTCGGAATTGTCCGTCTCGGGGTTGTAGACGATGAAGGGCTCACCGCTCGTGCGCACGCCCCGGATGACATTGCCGCCTTGCTTGAAGACCACCTCGGCGACCGTTCCCTGCTTCACCTGGTCAAGGAACGTCGAATAGGCGAGTTCCTGCGGTGCTCCGGAACGCGCACTGAAATTGGAAACCACCATGGCCACCACCACGGCGATCACGATCCAGAGCACGATGTTCTTCGCTAGATCATTCAAGTTTCGAATCCTCGGAAGCTCAGCAACCTGAGACTATGGAATAAAGTGGGGAGACGAAGAAAGGACTCAAGCCACCAAGCCGCAAAATAACGGTTTCACGCTGCAGGCCACACTACTACAACGTAAGCCGAGAGCGCCACACGCACATACTAGGCGTTGCCCTGAGTCCCCCTACGGGATTCGATGAGACCGCGCCCCTCCTCTAGCCCTCGCGTCCTTTGAAGTCGCGCGCGAGCAGGTAGACCTCCGCGCTACGTTGCCGCGAGGCTGGCGGCTTGCGGACCTTGACGCTCCCGAACAGCTTCCGCAGCTCCTGCATGAACGGCTGGAATCCCCGTCCCTGGAACACCTTGACCAGGAAGTCACCGCCCTCCGTCAAGTGCTGCTTGGCGAAATCTAGCGCCAATTCAACAAGATACATCGACCGATCGTGGTCCACATCGGCGATGCCAGACATGTTCGGCGCCATATCGGACATGACCAAGTCGACCGGCCGATCGCCCAGGGCGGCCTGGAGCTGGGCCAGGACTGCGTCGCTCGTGAAATCGCCTTGGATGAACTCGACGCCCACGATCGGGTCCATGGGCAGCACATCCAACGCGATGATGTGGCCGCGCCCCTGTAGGATCCGTGCTGCGAGCTGGCTCCACCCGCCCGGGGCGGCACCCAGGTCGACCACCGTCATGCCGGGCCGCAGGATCCGATCGACGCGTTGGATCTCTTCGAGCTTGAACACGGCGCGAGAGCGATACCCCGCCTCGCGCGCGCGCTTCACGTAGACATCGCGCTCGTGTTCCTGTAACCAGCGGCGGCTCGATTTGCTACGTTTAGGCATAACCTCGGTCGACCCGCGCCCCGCCGCGAGCCTGCCCGCTTCTCCACCTTCGATGAAAAATCAGATGCAGCTTACGGAAAAACAAAAGAAATATCTCCGCGGCCTCGCCCATGGACGCGATCCCGTCGTGCTCATTGGGCAAGCGGGACACTCCTCGGCCATCACGCAGGAGCTCGACGGCGCGCTGCGCGCGCACGAACTGGTCAAGGTCAGGGCGCGTGTCGGCGACCGCGACGAACGCGACGCCATTTTCGACCAGCTCGCCCAAGAGACGAACAGCGTCCTGGTTCAGCGCATCGGCAATGTCGGCGTGTTCTACCGCGCGCGCCAAAACAAGCCGCGCATCATTCTGCCCGGTTGACCTTCCAGACGATGGCGAGCGTGCCAAGGCAAGCGATAGTAAAGAGCACGCTTCCCAACCCATGCCACAGGGCAAAGCGCCCCATCTCGCCGGCCAAGCGCGCCTGGTGCATCAACGGCCCGAGGACGAGCTCGCTCACGATGGGCGCTGCGGCGCTCGTTGCGATCAAGACAGTAAGTGAGCGGTGAGCCGCCCAAATCGGCGTGCGGGTCAAGGCGATCAGCACGGCGCCGATGAGCAGCCCTGCCCAAGCCGCGACTGAGAAAAACCGCCCCACGACCTGCCCAGCAATTTCGCGACCGAGCACTGCGAACAGCGTCGGCGCGACGAACCCGCAGATGGTCCACAAACCACCGGCCCAGATCGTGAGCAGAATGTGAGCGATGCGAGACATGGCCACTTGTGACGGACGAACAGCGTTGCCGTCGCGCCCGTCGCCTGGGAGCAGGTCTTTCGACCGTCAGTTATTCGTAACGGACGGCGACGATCTCATACGAACGCGTGCCGTTCGGCGCCACCACATCGACGACGTCGCCTTGCGACTTGCCCACCAGGGCGCGCGCGATCGGCGAGGAAATCGAGATGAGGCCGGCTTTGATGTCCGCTTCCGGATCGCCGACGATCTGGTAGACGACCTTCGAGCCGTCTTCCACGTCCTCGAGATGCACTGTCGCGCCGAAGACGACCTTGTCGCCCGGCGACAGGCGCGAGACGTCGATGATCTCCGAGTTGGACAAGAACGCTTCGATGTCCTTGATGCGCCCCTCGATGAAGCTCTGCTGCTCGCGCGCCGCGTGATACTCGGCGTTCTCGCTGAGGTCGCCATGGGCACGCGCCTCGGCGATCGCCTGGATCACGCGCGGACGTTCCTCGCTCTTCAAGCGCTTGAGCTCGGCGCGTAGTCGTTCCGCGCCTTTCAGCGTCAAAGGCGATCTCTTCATGATGCGATCTCTCGGTGCAGGTCCTGCAGACGATTGACGTCCACGTCGTTCATGTGCGCGATGGCTTCGCAGGTCGCGAGCCCCGCCGCGATGGTGGTGTAGTACGTGATTCGCTTGTGCACCGCCTCGCGACGGATCGAACGCGACTCGAAAATGGCCTGCTTGCCTTCGGTCGTATTCACGATGAGCGAAATCTCCCTGTTCTTGATCATGTCGACAATATGCGGCCGGCCCTCGCGCACCTTGTTCACGGTGCGGCAAGGAATCCCCGCCGCCGTCAGCGCCGCCGCCGTGCCCGCGGTGGCGACGATCTCGAAGCCCTGTGCGATCAGCCGGCGCGCGAGCGTCACGGCCGCCGGCTTGTCGCGGTCGCGCACGCTGAGCAAACACACGCCGCGCGTCGGCAGCGCCACGCCCGAGGCGAGCTGCGCCTTGGCGTACGCCTCGCCGAACGTGCGTCCCGTGCCCATGACCTCGCCGGTCGATTTCATCTCCGGGCCGAGAATCGGATCGGCCTCGGGGAACTTCGCGAACGGGAAGACCGACTCCTTGACCGCGAAGAACTTCGGCACGCGCTCTTTCGTGACGCCCAGCTCCTTCAGCTTCGCACCGGCCATCACGCGCGCTGCGACCTTCGCGAGCGGCACGCCTGTCGCCTTCGACACGAACGGCACGGTACGCGAAGCGCGCGGATTGACCTCCAGAATGTAGACGATGCCGTTCTGGATCGCGAACTGCACGTTCATGAGGCCGACGACGTTCAAGGCCCGCGCGAGCTTGCGCGTCTGATCCTTGATCTCCTCCTGGATCTCCGCACTCAGACTGTTCGGCGGCAACGAACAGCCCGAGTCGCCGGAGTGAACGCCCGCCTGCTCGACGTGTTCCATGATGCCGCCGATGTAGACGTCCTCGCCGTCGCAGATCGCATCGACGTCGACTTCGATCGCCAGATCGAGGAAGCGATCGAGCAGCACCGGACTGTCGTTCGATACCTTCACGGCATCGGTCATGTAGGCACGTAGATCGTCTTCGTTGAAGACGACTTCCATCGCGCGGCCGCCGAGCACGTACGAGGGTCGCACCACCAGCGGGAACCCGACAGTGCGCGCCATCGCCAGCGCCTCTTCTTCCGTACGTGCGGTGCAGTTCGGCGGCTGCTTGAGCCCGAGCATGTTGACGAGCTGCTGGAAGCGCTCGCGGTCTTCGGCAATGTCGATGGACTCGGGGCTCGTGCCGATGATCGGCGCCCCGGCCGCCTCGAGCGCCCGACACAGCTTGAGCGGTGTCTGACCGCCGTACTGCACGATCACGCCCGTCGGCTTCTCCTTGTCGATGATCTCCATGACGTCTTCGAACGTGAGCGGTTCGAAGTACAGGCGATCGGAAGTGTCGTAGTCGGTCGAGACGGTCTCGGGATTGCAATTCACCATGATCGTCTCGAAGCCCGCTTCGCGCAGCGCGAGCGCCGCGTGCACGCAGCAGTAATCGAACTCGATACCTTGGCCGATGCGGTTCGGACCGCCGCCCAAGATCATGATCTTCTTCCGATCGGTCGGCTGCGCCTCGCATTCCTCGTCGTAGGTCGAGTACATGTAGGCCGTCGAGGTAGCGAATTCCGCTGCGCACGTATCGACGCGCTTGTAGACGGGACGAATGCCCATCGTCAGGCGACGGCGCCGTACGCTCGCTTCGTCGATGCCGAGCAGGGTCGCCAAGCGACGATCCGAGAAGCCCTTGCGCTTCAACGCACGCACCCGATCGCGCTCGAATCCCGCCAAGCCTTCGGCTTGCACCTGCGCCTCTTCGCGCACGAGATCCTGGATCTGCACCAGGAACCAGCGATCGATGCGGCAGATCGAATACACCTCGTCGACCGACATGCCGGCGCGGAAGGCATCGGCGACATAGCGGATGCGATGCGGACCGGGCATGCGCAGCTCTTCGCGCAGACGCTGCTCGTCCTCTTCCGCAAGCGGCAGACGCATGATCGGATCGAGACCGTCGGTGCCGATCTCGAGGCTGCGCAGCGCCTTCTGCAAGGATTCCTGGAAGGTGCGGCCGATCGCCATCACCTCGCCGACGGATTTCATCTGCGTCGTCAGACGATCGTTCGCGCCCGGGAACTTCTCGAAGGTAAAGCGCGGCACCTTGGTGACGACGTAATCGATCGTCGGCTCGAACGAAGCCGGCGTCGCACCGCCCGTGATCTCGTTCTTGAGCTCATCGAGCGTGTAGCCGACGGCGAGCTTCGCCGCGATCTTCGCGATCGGGAATCCGGTCGCCTTCGAGGCCAACGCCGAAGAACGCGACACGCGCGGATTCATCTCGATGACCAGCATGCGGCCGTTCTCGGGATTGAGCGCGAACTGCACGTTCGAGCCGCCGCACTCGACACCGATCTTGCGCAGCACGGCGATCGAGGCATCGCGCATGCGCTGATACTCCTTGTCCGTGAGCGTCTGTGCGGGCGCTACCGTGATCGAGTCGCCCGTGTGCACGCCCATCGGATCGACGTTCTCGATCGAGCAGACGATGATGCAGTTGTCGTTGCGGTCGCGCACGACCTCCATCTCGTATTCTTTCCAGCCGATCACCGACTCCTCGAGCAGCACTTCGCTCGTCGGCGATGCATCGAGACCGCGCGTAACGATCTGCTCGAATTCTTCGAGGTTGTAGGCGATGCCGCCGCCCGAGCCGCCGAGAGTGAACGACGGGCGAATCACGGTCGGGAAGCCGATCTCGGCCTGCACGGCGAGCGCTTCTTCCATGCTGTGCGCAATCGCAGAGCGCGGACACTCGAGGCCGATCTCGCGCATCGCATTGCGGAAACGCTCACGATCCTCCGCCATGTCGATCGCGTCGCGCGAAGCGGCGATGAGTTCCACGCCGTATTTCTCGAGCACGCCCTCGCGCACAAGATCGAGCGCGCAGTTAAGGGCCGTCTGTCCGCCCATCGTGGGCAGCAGCGCATCCGGGCGTTCCTTCGCGATGATGCGTTCGACGGTGCGCCAGTCCACCGGCTCGATGTACACGGCATCGGCCATCTCAGGGTCGGTCATGATCGTCGCCGGATTGGAGTTCACCAGGATGACCCGGTAGCCCTCCTCCTTGAGCGCCTTGCAGGCTTGCGCGCCCGAATAATCGAACTCGCAGGCTTGGCCGATCACGATGGGGCCAGCGCCGATGATCAGGATGCTCTGTATGTCGGTTCTCTTCGGCATTGTCTGGTTCTGCTCAAGCTGGCCCGACGGGTGGACGTCGGGCCGAGAACGTTCGGAAGTGAGGCGCTGAGAGCTGCGCCTCAGGCGCGTGCTGGCTGGCTCAGCGCTCGGCGGCGGCACGCTTTCCCGCTTCGCGCGCGGCACTCTGTGCGTTCAGCCGTTCCTGGATCAGCGCGACGAAGCGCGCGAACAGCTGGCTCACATCGTGCGGTCCTGGACTGGCCTCAGGGTGACCCTGGAAGCCGAAGGCGGGTCGATCGGTCAGCTCGATGCCTTGCAGCGAGCCGTCGAAGAGGGATTTGTGCGTGACACGCACGTTCGGTCCGAGCGTGGCCTCATCGACAGCGAAGCCGTGGTTCTGGCTCGAGATGAGCACGCGGCCGGTCGTCAGATCGAGCACCGGATGATTCGCACCGTGATGCCCGAATTTCATCTTGACCGTCTTTGCGCCGCAGGCAAGACCGAGCAATTGGTGACCGAGACAGATACCGAAGATCGGAATGTCCGTCTCGAGCAGCTTCTTGATGGCCTCGATGGCGTACGTACACGGCTCGGGGTCGCCGGGGCCGTTCGAGAGGAAAATGCCGTCCGGGTTGAGCTCGAGCACGCGCTCAGCGGGCGTTTGCGCCGGCACCACGGTGATGCGGCAGCCGTGATCGGCGAGTTGACGCAGGATGTTGCGCTTGATGCCGAAGTCGTAGGCGACGACGTGCAAGCGCTGGCCCGGACGCGCCTTCGGGCCTTGCTCGAGCGCCCAGTTCGTACCCTCGTTCCACTGATAGACGCGCTTGGTCGAGACGACCTTCGCAAGGTCCATCCCCTTCAGGCCCGGGAACTTCCGCGCTGCATGCACGGCAGCGTTTGCGTCGACCTTCTCGCCGGTCATGATGCAGCCGGCGAGCGCGCCCTTTTCGCGCAAGATGCGCGTGAGCTTGCGCGTATCGATGTCGGCGATCGCAACGACCTTGCCACGCTGCAGGAAGCTTTCGAGGGACTCCGCAGCGCGCCAACTCGAGTAGACGGCCGGCAGGTCACGAATGATGAGCCCGGCGGCATAAACCGCTGCGGCTTCGAGATCTTCGGGATTCGCGCCCGTGTTTCCGATGTGGGGATACGTCAGCGTGACGATCTGTCGACAGTAGGACGGGTCCGTGAGGATCTCCTGATAGCCCGTCATCGCCGTATTGAAGACCACCTCGCCCGTTGTGTTGCCTTTCGCACCAATAGACCGCCCATAAAAGACCGTGCCGTCTTCCAGGGCGAGTACAGCGGGTGTCGTCACAGAAAGCCTCGTAATGTCAGTCGTTTCAGACACGCATGCGGACGGCGGGATGGGCTCTCAGGCCGATCCCGCTGCAACAGAATTTCACCGCGTGCTGAGGGACGGGAGTCTACGCGAGAGGGCGAAGTGAGGGAAGGCCTTGCAGGGCGCGCTACCATCACAAGCCCAGCACGTCTTGCATGGAATAAAGGCCGGGCTTCTTGTCGTGGAGCCAACGCGCGGCCTGCACCGCGCCGCGCGCGAACGCAAGCCGATCGCTCGCACGATGCGTGAGCTCGATGCGCTCGCCGATGCCGGCGAACGTCACCGTGTGGTCGCCGACGACATCGCCGCCGCGAAACACCGAAAAGCCGATCGCGCCGCGTTGCCGCGGAGCCTGCGAGCCGTGCCGCGCATGCTCGGCGACTTCCTCCAACGACACGCCGCGCCCGCGTGCGGCCGCCGCACCGAGCGCCAGCGCCGTTCCCGACGGCGCGTCCTTCTTGTGACGATGATGCGCCTCGAAGACTTCAATGTCGTAGCCGTCGTCGAGTTTCGCCGCAACGAGCTCGACGAGCTTCAACAGCAGATTCACACCGAGGCTCATGTTGGGCGCGATCACGATCGGAATCGCCCGTGCCGCCGCTTCGATTGCAGCTCGCGTCTCGGCACTATGCCCCGTCGTACCGATGACGAGCGGACACTTGCGCTCGAGGCACACACGCACGTTCTCGCGCGTCGCTTCCGGCAAGGTAAAGTCGATCGCGACCTGCGCATTCGCGATCGCTTCTGCGGGTGTAGCCGCAACGCTCGCCGTGGACTTGGCTCCCAACGCCGCCAGCTCGCGCCCGATCCATTGGCTGCTGGGCGATGCGCACGCGCCGCTCAACTCGACGTTGGCCGCTTCCTCGATCGCCGCGATCAAGGCCTTGCCCATGCGTCCGGTGATGCCGAAGACCGCGATGCGTAACGAGGAGGAGCTCATGCCTGATCCAAAATGTGGTAGATGCAAGTTCGCGCGTAATTAGACGTCAATTGCGCATCGCGTTGAAGAAGCGCTTCACGCCGTCGAGCCACGAGCTCTCGCGCGGGCTGTGATTGCGCTTGCTCGTGCGCATGGTTTCCTCGAAACGACGCAACAGATCTTTCTGCTCTTCGGTGAGATTGACCGGCGTCTCGACGACGACGCGACAAAAGAGGTCGCCCGGCGGTCCGCCGCGGACCGGCTTGACGCCTTTCTCGCGCAGCCTGAAGACACGTCCGGATTGCGTCTCGCTCGGGATCTTGAGCTCGACCTTGCCGCCAAGCGTCGGTACCTCGACGGTACCGCCGAGCGCCGCCGTCACGAAGCTGATCGGCACCTCGCACGACAAGTGACTGCCGTCGCGTTCGAAGATCGGATGCTCGCGGACGCGGATTTCGACATACAGATCGCCCGGCGGGCCGCCGTTGCGACCCGCCTCGCCTTCGCCCGCCAAACGGATGCGATCGCCCGTATCGACGCCTTCGGGCACCTTGACGTTCAGCGTCTTCCTCTTGCGCACGCGCCCTTGTCCCAGGCACGTGTCGCAGGGCTGGCTGATCGTCTGGCCGCGGCCCTTACAGCGCGGACACGTCTGCTGGATCGCAAAGAAGCCCTGCTGCATGCGCACCTGCCCCATGCCGTTGCAGGTTTCGCACGTGACGGGTTTCGAGCCCGGCGCCGCGCCGCTGCCGTTGCAGGGCTCGCACTCGACGAGCGTGGTGAATTCGATGGTTGCGGTGTGACCGAACACCGCCTGCTCGAGATCGAGCTCGAGGTCGTAACGAAGATCGGCGCCGCGATATACCTGCCGGCCGCCGCCGCGACGTCCCGCGCCGAAAATATCGCCGAAGACGTCGCCGAAGATGTCGCTGAATGCATCGGCTGCGCTGAAGCCGCCTGCTCCGCTGCGCGCCGACAGACCGTCGTGGCCATGCTGATCGTAAATCGCTCGACGCTGCGGATCGGTGAGGACTTCGTAGGCCTCCTTCGCTTCCTTGAACTTCTCCTCGGCCTCCTGATCGTTCGGACTACGGTCAGGGTGATATTTCATCGCCAAACGGCGATAGGCTTTCTTGATCTCGGCTTCGGTTGCCGTCCGAGAGACGCCGAGCACCTGATAGTAATCCCGTTTGGACATTTGCGCCGCGGTTGACCGTTGATCGTTAGCGTGACGGAAAGAGCGCCTCGCGGCGCTCATACTAGCCGACCGTCCCTCGCCTTACGCGAGAGACGGTTCGCGTTCTGCTCCGCCGCGGCAGCACCAGAGAGGACTCTCTTAGTCCTTCTTCTTGACCTCCTCGAACTCGGCGTCGACGACATCGTCGTTCTTCGCCTTGCCGGCCGAGCCGGCGTCGTTCGATTCGGCACCCGCGGACGCCTGCTGCGCGTAGGCCTGCTGAGCGAGCGCAGCCGATGCCTTGGCGAGCGCCTCCGCCTTGCGCTCGATGACGTCTTTGTCATCGCCGTTCAGCGCGCTCTTCAGATCCGAGATCGCCGCTTCGATGTTCGCGCGATCGGACGGCGACACCTTCTCGCCGAGCTCCTTGAGCGCCTTCTCGCTCGAATGCACGAGCGCATCCGCCTTGTTGCGCGCCTCGACGAGCTCGCGGAACTTGCGATCCTCCTCGGCATGCGCCTCGGCATCCTTGACCATGCGCTGGATCTCTTCCTCGCTGAGACCGCTCGACGCCTTGATCACGATCTTCTGCTCCTTGCCGGTCGCCTTGTCGCGCGCCGACACGTTCAGAATGCCGTTGGCATCGATATCGAACGTGACCTCGATCTGCGGCACGCCGCGCGGAGCCGGCGGAATGCCTTCCAGGTTGAACTGACCGAGCGACTTGTTGTCGGCCGCGCGCTGACGCTCGCCCTGCAGCACGTGAATCGTCACTGCGCTCTGATTGTCCTCGGCGGTCGAGAACGTCTGCGTCGCCTTCGTCGGAATGGTCGTGTTCTTCTCGATGAGCTTCGTCATCACGCCGCCGAGCGTCTCGATACCGAGCGACAGCGGCGTCACGTCGAGCAGGAGGACGTCCTTCACTTCACCCGAGAGCACGCCCGCCTGAATCGCGGCACCCACGGCAACCGCCTCGTCCGGGTTGACGTCCTTGCGCGGCTCCTGACCGAAGAAGTCGCGCACCGCCTTCTGCACGAGCGGCATACGCGTCTGACCGCCGACCAGGATGACCTCCGAGATGTCCTTGATGGACAGGCCGGCATCGCGCAGCGCGACGCGGCAGGGCTCGATCGTCCTCTGGACGAGATCCTCGACGAGCGACTCCAGCTTGGCGCGCGTGAGCTTGATGTTGAGGTGCTTCGGACCCGAGGCATCGGCCGTGATGTACGGCAGATTGATCTCGGTCTGCTGGCTCGAGGAAAGCTCGATCTTGGCCTTCTCCGCCGCCTCTTTGAGGCGCTGCATCGCGAGCGGATCGCGGCGCACGTCGACCCCGCTCTCCTTCTTAAACTCCTCGGCCAGGTAATCGATGATGCGCTTGTCGAAGTCCTCACCGCCGAGGAACGTATCGCCGTTCGTCGCGAGCACTTCGAACTGACGCTCGCCGTCGACATCGGCGACTTCGATGATCGACACGTCGAAGGTGCCGCCGCCTAGGTCGTAGACGGCGATCTTGCGATCCCCGCCCTGCTTATCGAGACCGTAGGCCAACGCGGCCGCCGTCGGCTCGTTGATGATGCGCTTGACGTTCAGACCTGCGATGCGACCGGCGTCCTTCGTCGCCTGACGCTGCGAGTCGTTGAAGTACGCAGGCACCGTGATGACGGCTTCGGTTACCGGCTCGCCGAGGAAATCCTCGGCCGTCTTCTTCATCTTCATGAGCACGCGCGCGGAGATCTCCGGCGGCGCCATCTTCTTACCCTGCACCTCGACCCAAGCATCGCCGTTGTCGGCCTTGACGATCTTGTAGGGCACCATGCCGATGTCCTTCTGCACGACATCGTCTTCGAAACGGCGCCCGATCAAGCGCTTGACCGCAAACAGCGTATTGTTCGGATTGGTCACCGCCTGACGCTTAGCCGATTGGCCGACCAGCACTTCGTTGTCCTTCGTAAACGCGACGATCGAGGGAGTCGTGCGATCGCCCTCGCTGTTCTCGATCACGCGCGGCTTGCCGCCATCCATGATGGCAACGCACGAATTCGTCGTGCCGAGATCGATGCCAATGACTTTGCTCATGGCCGGTAACTCCTGAAAACTTCCGGTATGTAGTGAAAATTGTGTTTAAGTCGAAACTGACCGCTTTATGCGGATCGCCCTGCGGCTTTCAAGACGGCAAGCGAGAGGAAGGCCGGAAGCTGGAGCGCATGGCACGACGCTGCCACCCTTTCCCCTTGAAGCCGGTCCGGGTCACGGACCTGACGGCCCGTCTCAGGCCTCCTTGGCGACGATGACGCGAGCGGGCCGCAGCAGGCGCCCGTTCAGCTGATACCCCTTCTGGATGACCTGGATCACGGTGTTCGGCTCGTGCTCGCTCGAGGGCTGGGCGACCATGGCCTCGTGCAGCTCCGGATTGAAAACCTCGCCGCGCGGATCGATTTCGAAGAGGCCCACCTTCTCGAAGGCTTTGGTCAGGAGCTTCAGGGTCGATTCCGTCCCGGCGCGCAGCGCTTCGACATCGCCCTCGCTGACGAGCCCGAGCTCGAGCGCGTCGCGCACCCCGATCAGCTCGTTCGCAAAGCGCTCCAATGCGAACTTGTGCGCCTGCTCGATCTCGCGAGCGGCACGCTTGCGTACGTTGTCGAGCTCGGCGAGCGCACGCAAATACAGATCGCGGCTCTCCGCCGCCCGTGCTTCGGCCGCTTCGAGCGCAGCTCGCAGAGCCTGCACCTCCTGCTCCGGCGAGGCGGCCTGCTCCGGCGCTTGTTGTTGCTGTTGTGCCTCGGGTGCAGCGCCATCGGCCGGCGGTTGTTGCTGCTCCACCGTTACGTCCTGCTCGTTCGACATGGTCATGTTTGGGGCGACTCCGTTATCAAATGGCAATAGCTGGCCGGGGCCTGCGGCCAGCTGGTCTTGCGGGGAACGTGCGGCCTACGAGCGGGAATTCAAGGCGGCGCCGAGGAGCTTGGCGGTGATATCCACGATCGGGATGACGCGCTCGTAGGCCATGCGCGTCGGGCCGATCACGCCGAGCACCCCGACGACCTCGCTGTCGAGGGTATAGGGGGCGGTCACCACACTGCAGTCGTCGAGAATCTGGTACCCCGACTCCTGACCGATGAAGATCTGCACGCCTTGCGCTTTGAGGCTCTGGTCGAGCAGATGAAGGATGTCGCGCTGCTGCGTGAAGGCCTCGAACAATCGGCGCAGCTTCTCGACGTTGGACAGCTCGGCAAAGCCCATGAGATTCGTCTCGCCCGCAATGACGTACTCCATGCGGCCGTTGTCGGTCGCGGGCGCCACCGCCTGCTGAGCGAGGCGAATCGCCTCCTTCATGCTTTCGTTGAGGTGCTCGCGGGTCTCTTTGAGCTGATTGACGAGGTGCTCGCGCACGGCGCTCAGCTCCTTCCCCGCGAACTGCTGGTTGAGGTAGTTCGCGGCGCGCCGCAGCTCATCCGGGCTGTAGTACCGCTCGAGCTGGAAGATGCGGTTCTGCACCTCGCGCCCGTTCACGACGAGCACGACGAGCACGCGGTTGTCCGACAGCGGCACGAATTCGATCTGGCTCAAGGACGCGTGGCTCTGACGCGGCAGCGTTACGAGGCCCGCCAAGCGGGTAACGTTCGACAGGAGCTGCGACGCCGCAGCGACCAGCGCCTTCGGATCGTCGGCGTGCTCGCTCAGGTGATTCTGGATCGCCGTGACCTTTTCCTCGTCCAGCGGCTCGAACTTGAGCAGGGTATCGACGAAGAACCGATAGCCCTTGTCCGTCGGCACGCGGCCGGCCGAGGTATGCGGCGAGGAAACGAACCCGAGCTCCTCCAGGTCGGCCATCACGTTGCGGATCGTCGCCGCGCTCAGCTTCATGCCGAGATCGCGCGACAACGTGCGCGAGCCGACCGGCTGTCCATCGCGGATGTAATGCTCGACAAGAAGCTTAAGGAGCTGCTGAGCGCGCTCGCTCAAGCATTCTTCAGCCGTATCGATAGAGTTCGCGACCACGGTGTGACTTCTCACTCGACCAACCGACTCAAGCAGACCCTTAAATCCATGTGGTAGAAGCGTTTTTGCATCCTCTGTTGCCTGCGTCAGCAAGCTAGCACGACATGCGTCGCTGTCAAGCAACGGGGGAACGCTTCCGCGGATGCGCACGGTACCCGTCTTTAGACTGCTTGTCGCCACCGGCCGTTCGCCGGCCGTGCCCTGCAAGGTTCGCCGTCCGGTCGCGCGGCATGTTAAAAACCCATTCCATGCCGTCGCTTACTCCGTCATTCGAACGCATCGCTCTCATCGGCAACGATCGGGACACGCGCGTGGTGGACTCGCTGCGCACCTTGGCGAGCCACCTCACGCTGCGCGGTCGTGAGGTCTGGGTCGATGCGGCTTCGATCCTCGAGTTCGGGCCGCAGGTCAAGCGGGCGCCCGAGGCCGACCTCGCCGCGCGCGTGAATCTGCTGGTCGCTGTCGGCGGCGACGGCACGATGTTGCACGCTGCTCGTCTCGCCGCGCCGCACGGCGTGCCCGTCCTGGGAGTAAACCGCGGGCGCCTCGGCTTTCTTGCCGACATCGGTCCGCAGGATCTGCCGCAACGCATGGACGAGGTGCTGCGCGGCGACTACGTGCGCGACCGGCGCGCGATGTTGCAGGCGCGCCTATTGAGCGCGGGCGGCGAGGAACGCCGTTACCAGGCGCTCAATGACGTCGTCATGATGAAGTGGCAGACGGGCCGCATGCTCGACTTCGAGACTTGGATCGACGGGTGCTACGTCAATACCCACGGCGGCGACGGCCTCGTGGTGGCGACGGCCACCGGCTCGACTGCCTATGCCCTCTCGTGCGGCGGACCAATCCTGTACCCGGAGCTCGACGCCGTGGTGCTGGCACCGATTTGCCCTCACACTTTGTCGGATCGGCCGATCGTGGTACGCAGCAGCTCGACCATCGAGGTCAGATTGCTCGAGCGCCCCGACACCCAAGCGCAGGTTGCCTGCGACGGCGTCACCATTGGCGAGCTCGCGCCCGGCGACCGCCTCATCGTCACGCCGGCGGAAACGTTCGTGACGCTCCTCCATCCGCGCGACCACGATTACTACCGCATCTTGCGCTCGAAGCTCCGCTGGGGACGCGGCGACCGCGGCCAAGACTCGCACGACGTGGACTGATCCGTGCTCACTCACATCCAGATTCGCGACTTTGCCATCATCGACTCCATCGAGCTCGAGCTCGACGGCGGGCTGACTGTGCTCACCGGCGAGACCGGCGCGGGCAAATCGATCCTGGTCGACGCCCTGCTCTTGGCGACCGGCGGCCGCGCGGGCGCTGAAGTCGTCCGTCACGGTGCCGAACGTGCCGAGGTGACGGCTACCTTCAGCGTAAACGGCAATCGCGCCGCGCTCGACTGGCTCGCCGAGCAATCGATCGACCACGACGGCGAGTGCTTCCTGCGACGGGTGATCAACGCCGACGGACGCAGCCGCGCGTACATCAACGGTCAAGCGATGCCGCTGCAAGCGCTGCGCCAGCTCGGCGAAACCCTTGTCGACGTGCATGGCCAGATGGAATACCAGTCGCTCGTGCGGCGTGCCGCCCAGCGCGCTCTGCTCGATCAGAGCGGCCGCCACCTCGATCTACTCGAACGGGTCAAGGAACTTTGGACGACTCTCACGACCCTGCGCGCCGAGCACGAGCGCGCCCGCGCGTCTTCGGCAGACCGGGAAGCACGGCTCGAGCTGCTTCGTTATCACCTTCAAGAGCTCGACGCGCTCGATCTCAAGACAGGCGAGATCGAAGAGCTGACCGCGGAACGTCAGCGGCTGGCGCAGCGTGGGCGTCTCGGTCAGGGCGTACGTGAGATCTTGCAGCTGCTGCGAGACGCCGAGGAGCTGAGCGCGGAACACACATTGGCTCGTGCCGCCACCGTCGCACGCATGCTCCAGGATCTCGATCCGCGCTGCGGCGAATTCGCACGCGCGATCGAAGAAAGCCTCATCGCACTGCGCGAAGGAATCGAGACGGCCGAGCGCTACGAGACCAGCCTCGACGCCGACCCGGCCCGCCAGGAATGGGTCGAGCAGCGTCTCGCTACGATCGAATCGATCGCCCGTAAGCACCGGGTCGAGCCGGCTGCTCTGCTCGATCTCAGACACGACTTTGCCGCTGAGGTCGAGCGCTTGGACAGCCTTGAAGCCTCGCTCGAGAGCATCGAAATGGAGCTGGCGCAGGCCGAACGGCGCTTTCGCGAAGCCTGTGCAGCGCTTTCAGCGGCACGCCGCGAAGCGGCCGCCGTCTTGTCGGAACGCATCACGAGTCTGATGCAGACGCTTGGCATGCCGGGCGGCGTATTCAAGATCGATGTCCGGCCGCTCTCCGACGACGCAGTCGGTTCTTCGGGCGCCGACGACATCGAATTTCTCGTGAGCGCCAATCCGGGGCAGCCGCCCAAGTCGCTCGCGAAAGTTGCCTCGGGCGGCGAGCTTTCGCGTATCAGCCTCGCGATTCAGGTTGCCGCCGTGCAGGAAGGAGCGCTCCCCTGCCTCGTGTTCGACGAAGTCGATGCCGGTGTGGGCGGCGCGGTTGCGGAAATCGTAGGCCGTCAGCTGCGCACGCTAGGCGAGCGCACGCAGGTACTCTGCGTCACGCACCTGCCGCAGGTGGCAAGCCAAGCGCACGCGCATGTCCGTGTAGCGAAGATGACCGACGGCAAGACGACGCGCACGATGCTGCACAAGCTGACTGCCGACGAGCGCGTCGAAGAGATCGCGCGCATGCTCGGCGGCGTCAACATCACCGCCAAGGCGCGCGAGCACGCAGCCGAAATGCTGAAACAGCCGAGCGCGAAGAAGCGGACCGCCCGCAAATAAACCCGCAAAATACTAGGCTTACGCGATTACGGACGGCGGCGAGTCTGCTGCTCGCGCGAGGGGCAGTTCTCCCGCTTGCAGTGGCCGTACAAGATCATGGAGTGGTCCTTGATCTCGAACTGCAGCTTGGCCGCCACGGCTCGCTGACGCTCTTCGATGCCCGCGTCCATGAACTCCTCGACCTTGCCGCAGTCAAGGCACACGATGTGGTCGTGGTGCTCCCCCTCATTGAGCTCGAATACCGCGGTCGTGCCTTCAAAGTGATGTCGGCTGACGAGACCGGCCGCTTCGAACTGCGTGAGAACCCGGTACACCGTTGCAAGCCCGATGTCCTCGTGCGATTCGAGCAGGTGCTTGTAGATATCCTCGGCGCTCATGTGCCGAGGCGTCGCGGTACCGAGAATCTCGAGGATCTTCAAGCGCGGCAGAGTGACTTTGAGGCCCGCCTTGCGCAATTCATCAGTTTCGACCGGTTTCATTTTCGGGCCACCCCACTATCCGCCGGGCTACTCGCGCGGCGGGTTTTGAGTATGATGCGCGGTCATTATCACGCACGTGGGCGGACATTGGCCACCCTCTGCCCGATGGACCGACACGCTTGCACGACCAGAGACTCGAAATGACGTCCTTGCCGCTTCGCCTACTTCCGTTGTCGCTTTGCATCGCCGTCCTCATCGGTCTCGGCGGCTGCGTCCATCAAATCCCGATCATGCAGGGCAATTTCTTGGAGGCGAAAGACGTCGACCGGGTTACTCCCGGGATGACTCGCGTTCAGGTGCGCGCGCTGCTGGGTACGCCGATGGTGGCCGACCCGTTCCATCAGTCGCGCTGGGACTACTATTACTATTTCAAGTCGAAGCAGCTCGACGAACCGATCCGCCAGCACTTCGTGGTGCACTTCGACGAGCAAGACAGAGTGGTCCGAGTCGAGCGTCTCAAGGAAAACAGCAAGTCCGACGGCGCGTCCGACGAGAGCGTCGAGCAAGAACCCGAACAGACGGCTGCGGTTCGTTAGCGGCTGCGGGCGCGGCCAACGGCGGCAGCACGCCGACGGCTTTCCTTCGGATCCATCAACAAGGGCCGCAAGATCTCTACACGATCGCCGCTGCGCACGACGTCCGTGGGGGCCACCGCGCGGCCGTAGATGGCACAGCTCGGAGTGGCGGGAATCTCCGGGAAGCGACGGCGTAAACCCGACGCCTCTACCACCTCGGCGACCGTCGTCCCGCTCGGCACGTTCAGCCGGACGATGACCTGGTGATCGGCGAGCGCGTAGACGGCGCTCACCGCAATCGCGTCACTTCGCTCCATACACTTCCCGCGCCCGCGCGACGAACGCATCGACGAGATCGCTGCAGCTCTTCTCGAACGAGCGCGACAGCAGCAAGCCGAGCATGGGGTTGGCGAACTCGAAGCGCATGTGCAAGCTCACCTTGCAACCGCGGCCGGCAATGTCGTCGAACGTCCAGACGCCCGCGAGCGTCTTGAACGGACCCTCGACGAGCTGCATTTCGATCCGCTGCGGCTTTTGCATCGTGTTGCGCGTCGTGAACGCCTCGCGAGCCCCGCTGCGATGCATCTCGAGCTGCCCGACGACGTAGTCCTCGCCCTGCTCGAGCACGCGCGCCTTCGATACCCAGGGCACGAAGTCCGGGTAACGCTCGACATCGGCAACGAGATCGAACATTTGCGCGGGCGTGTACGGCACCAACGCGCTTCGGGCGAGCTCACGCATGTGCAAATTCGGACAATGGCATGAAGCGAAGTGTAAGGAAGCCCTCGCCGCTCGTGCCAGCGGCTACAATGCCGATGCTCATGAGTAACAAGAAATCATCCAACGGCAGCCCCACGATCGCGGAGAACCGCAAGGCGCGCCACGACTACTTCATCGAAGAAACCTATGAGGCGGGTCTCGCCTTGCAGGGTTGGGAGGTGAAGAGCCTGCGCGCGGGGCGCGCGCAAATCAACGAAGCCTACGTCTACCTCAAGGACGGAGAAGCGTTCTTGTTCGGCGCGCACGTCTCGGCGCTGCCGACGGCCTCGACGCACATCATTCCGGACCCGATCCGCACCCGCAAGCTCCTGCTCAACCGCGCCGAGCTCAATCGCTTCATCGGCGCCGTCGAGCGGCGCGGCTACACGCTCGTGCCGCTCGAGCTCTATTGGAAGAACGGGCGCGTCAAATTGCGCGTCGGCCTCGCCAAGGGCAAGAAGGCGCACGACAAACGCGCCACCAGCAAGGAACGCGATTGGCAGCGCGAAAAAGCGCGCCTCATGAAGCACACTCGTTGACGGCGCGTCAAAGGCGTCGTCGCGATCAGTGCGGTCTCGCGCCCTGCCCCTTGTTATTCCCGACCGAGCCCCTACACTAGCTTCTGCTCTGGGGGCGACCGGCTTCGACGTGGGTTGCGAAACTTCAGGTGCATGCCGAGGTGTAGGCGCCTCGTTAAACAGCTTACAAAATCATAGTTGCCAACGAAGACAACTACGCTCTGGCGGCTTAATCCCGCCTAACCCTCGCCTGGTATGTGCTTGTGCATCCAGATTCGAGGGACGCGCACACAAGCTCGCGAGTCCGACGTGCTCCAGGTCGGCTCGTTAAAACGTTCTGGAGCTGGCTGAACGCCTTCCCTGCCCTTCGGGTAGCGGGCAGCGAGATCCAAAGAACGGGCTAAGCATGTAGTGTCCTGGAGCGTAGGACTTGCGGACGCGGGTTCGATTCCCGCCGCCTCCACCATCTTTCCCAAGGCTGTAGGCAGTAGCCTCTAGGCTTGTAGCCAAGCGATTGCCTACTTCCTGCATCCTCCTGCCAAACGCCCCAACTGCTAATTGGCGGGGCTATTGGAGCGATTTCGAGCGTCCGTGGCGGAGAACGCCGACCACGACGCCCTCGATCACAAGCGAGCGCTCGCGCATATCGACGCGGATCGGCTCGAACTCCGAATTCTCCGGCAAGAGCCACACGACTCGGCCTTCCTGCTTGTACCGTTTCACAGTGACCTCGTCGTCAAGGCGAGCCACGACGATCTGCCGGTTGCGTACGTCAGGCGTGCGGTGCACGGCAACCAGATCTCCATCGAGGATACCTGCATCCTTCATACTCATGCCGCGCACCTTGAGTAGGTAGTGCGCCTTCGGCTGGAAGATCTTCGGATCGATCTGATAGCGACCTTCGATGTGCTCCTCGGCGAGGATCGGCCGACCGGCTGCCACTCGGCCGATCAGCGGCAGACCCAATTGCTCGCGCAACGAATCCTTGAGCTGAATGCCGCGCGATGCGCCCGGAATGAGCTCGATCACCCCTTTGCGCTGGAGCGCCCGTAGATGCTCTTCCGCTGCGTTGGCCGACTTGAAGCCGAATTCCTGAGCGATTTCCGCTCGCGTCGGCGGCATGCCGTTCTCGGCGATGTAGCGCTGGATGAGCTTCAAGATCTGGCGCTGACGAGGAGTGAGTTCGGACATCGCGCACCTGTACTTTTGAACAGATACCTGTATTTATAACCACCCCCGACACCTCAGGCAACCCCTTATGCTGCCTCGAGGCATCCTTCCTTATCGCAGCGAGGTCTGCGGACCGTAACTCACACCTGTGAAGCGCAGCACACTTGACAGAATCACGCCGCCCCTGCCGCTCGTCCCGCGATAGCTGCCGCTAGTCGCCGGATTTCGCCCCTCCCGTACGCGATTCATAGGATCCGCCGCCATGGACACTCGAGCATTGCGTCCGTGGAGCGCGCGAGGCTTCACGCTTTATGAGCTCATGCTGACGCTGGCCGTCGCGGCGGTGTTGGCAGTGATCGCCATTCCCAACATGAGGGACTTCCAGCGCAACAGCCGGCTGACCACAGCCGCAAACGACTTGCTGCGCTCCGTCCAGATCGCGCGCTCGGAAGCGATCAAGCGTCAGACATTCGTGGCCACCTGCGCCACCAACGATCCCGACTCTGCGACGGCCGAGTGCAGCGAGGGAGCCTTCACCGGCTGGATCGTGTTCGAGGACACGAACAACAATTGGGCGCGTGATGCCACCGAGGAAATTCTCGAACGCAGGCGCGTCGACGACGGCGTCGTCGTCGTCAACAACAACGACGGCATCATCAGCTTCGCCGCCACAGGCTTCTCCAACAAGACGGCGGGCAAGACCGCCACCGATCGAATCGTCTTCTGCGATCAACGCGGCAACGTACAGGCCGGCGCAGGCTCAGCTGCCCGCGCGCTCATCATCGAGCCGTCGGGTCGGGCGCGCGTGACGCGACACATCGACGAGGTGACCTCGGCGTTGAGCGCGATCGGAGAGACTTGCCCATGACACAGACGAATCAAGTGCATCACACGCCAGCGGCGCGTCAGCGCGGCTTCACGATGGTCGAAGTACTCGTCGCGCTCGTCGTCCTCTGCGTCGGGCTGCTCGGCATGGCGAGCCTCTACATCGTGACCTTGCGTACCAGCGGCGGCGCCATCTACCGCATGCAAGCCGTCAATCTTGCGAGCGACCTGGGCGACCGAATTCGTGCGAATCCCACCGCGGGCACCGCCTACGCCGGCGACCCCGCCTCCACTGCGGGTACCTGCGCCGGTGCGGCGAAGAACTGCTCGCCGGAAGAGATGGCCGCTCATGACCTGCGCGACTGGCAGGATTTGATCGCCAGCACGCTTCCCGGCAGCCCCACCGGCACGGTAACCGTCAACACGTCCACCACCCCGTGGACGTACGAGATCGCGATTACCTGGGTCGAGGCCGGCGACACCGAAGAGAATCGGCAACAGTACGTGATGAGAATGCAGCTATGACGACGCTCCCTCGCAAATCATTCATGAGGCGGGCGAGCAAGCACTGCGAGTCGGGCCTCAGCCTGATCGAGCTCCTCGTCGCCCTGACCATCAGCGGCTTGCTGATCTTCGGTGCGACGCAGGTCTATGTCGACAGCCGCCGTACGTACGACGTCAACGAGCGCGCTGCGCGCCTGCAGGAAACCGCGCGCTACGCCATGAGCGTCCTCGAGCCGGACATTCGCATGTCCAACTACTGGGGCCTCGTCAAAGGGGCCGGCGTCTTGTCGGGACAAGCGCTGCCCACCGAGCCTCAAGTGCCCGGTGACCCGACGGCCTGCGGCACGAACTTCACGCGCCATCTCGTCGCAAGCCTGAGCGGCACGAACGGCAGCTCCACTTTCCCATGCACGGCATATCGCGCCACCGCCGTTGCGAGCGCTGACACGTTGACCGTGAAGCGCGCTTCCGTCGCGCCGTCCGATCCCAGCGGCACGCGTTTGCGCATCTGCTCGACGCGCGTGATGGGCACCGTGCTGACCGATGCTTCGACCTGCACGACGCCGCCTGCTGGACAGGTCAACGACCTCATCGTCAACTCGTATTACATCAGCCAAAACTCGACCGACCGCCCTGGTTTCCCGTCGCTGCGCCGTGTCGCACTGATCGACGGTCCCACGTTTCGCGACGAGGAGATCATTCCGGGCGTCGAAGACATGCAAATCGAGTTCGGTGTGGATCCCACCGGTACGACCGGACGTGCTGCCCGCTACGTCAGTCCGGATGAGGTCAATCCTGGCGAGCAGATCGTCTCCGTGCGCATCTGGTTGCTCATCCGTTCGGACGAAGAGGAAGTCGGGTTTCGCGACGACCGCACCTACCAATACGCCGATCGCGAGGCGTACCAGCCCAACGACCGCTACCGCCGCCTGCTCGTGTCGCGAACGATCCAGGTGCGTAACGCACTGGGGACTTGATCATGACGCGCGCCCGATTTGATCGCGTGTCCAACCGCTCTCGAGGTGCCGCCCTCGTCGTGGCGCTCGTGCTGCTGCTTGCACTGACCGTGCTCGCCATTTCCAGCATGAACACGGCGAGCCTCGAGCTCGTCATGGCGGGCAACACGCAATATCAGCAGAACGCGTTCCAAGCAGCCGAGGCAGGCATCGAGCAAGCATTGCGCGCCGGCCAGTTCAATCCCGGCAGCGGTCCCGAGCGGCTCCCCGCAGACGCATCGCAGACCATTCCGATCCCCGGCACGAACAATCAGGATTCGTTCGCCGCAACGATCACTTCGCAGCTGAGCGGCTCGCCGCAGCCGGCAATGTGGGGATCGAGCTGGAACAGCTTTTCGACCTATCACTTCGAGATCGAGAGTATCGGACGCTCGACGCGTAACGCGATCGCGCGCAACTACCAAGGCGTCGCGGTCATCGCGCCGTTCGACGAGCAGACCCAGATGCCGATCGATCCGAGCAATACCGAGCTGACGCCGTAACAGCGCTTGAGACAATCGTAGGAATCGACTATGCGCTCTCTTAGACACGCCCTCCTGAGCTCCCTAGCCGGCTCTGCGCTCGCGCTGTGCGCCTTCGCGCCCGCTGTGGCGGACGACACCGAGATCTTCATGGTGCAGCCGGCCGACCCGGTGCAGCCGAATATCCTCATCATTCTCGATACCTCGGGCAGTATGAATCTGACTGCCGAAGAGACGCCGCTTCCGTATGATCCGACCGTCAGTTACGGACCAGCGTCCGGATCGGATACAACAGAGTGCCGCAACGATCGGATCTACTACTCGAGGAATGCGACGCCTCCCAAGAGCTGCAGGAACCTCTCGTATATCCAGCTCTCGGGCAACTTCTCCGCAGCGGCCCCTCGGGAGATCAAGTGCCAGGCCGCCGTTAAGCATCTGGCTTGGGGAGCCGGGGCGACGGGTGCCGGCTTCTATACCGACCGCTTCATTCGTTGGCGCGGCTCAGGCAAGAATCGCGGCTGGCAAGCTGATCTGACCAATGGAGACAACCGCACGACAGCGTCCGATGTGGAATGTTTGGAGGACGAAGGCGAACACGGTGCCGATTCGAGTTCTCCGGGAACGTATCCCGACTACAGAACGGCCGACAGCTCGAACGGCCGCTGGACGGCATTTTCCGGTGACTCCTGGTGGGGCCGCAATCAGGGCTATAGCACCACGCTGTACAGCCCCAATTACATCCGCTACCTCGCGTACGGGTCAAAGGCGACTCAGACGCGAATGGACGTGGTCAGGGCTGCCGCTGCTGCCTTCCTGAATGCGCTACCGAATCTGAACGTCGGCATCATGCGCTACAGCGCCAATACGCACAGCTACAGCTTTGCGGACAGTAATGCATCGGGCGGCATGGTCATGTCGCCGGTCTCGCCCCTCGATCCGAAACGCGCGTCGTTGATTGCAGATATCACGAACAGCAACGGCCAGAACTTGTATCTGCCGCACGGATTCACGCCGCTCTCCGAAACGCTTTATGAGGCGTACCTGTACTACTCCGGCGGTCAAGTCAAATTCGGCAACAATTCGCGGATCTGTACCCGCGTCGACACCGCGCCAGGCAGCAACGGCACCTGCGCCGGCTCCAGCTATATGCGTGATTACCGCAGCGTCGCAGAGTCGCAATTGAATGGACGCTATCTCAGCCCCATCACCTCGTCATGCCAGACGAACTACATCGTCTATCTCACCGACGGCGAGGCGCAGCAGGATCAGGAAGCCAACTCGGCAATCAAGACGCTCACGGGAAAGAATTGCAGCGGCGAAGGTGGCTGTCTCTCCGCCCTCACCCAGTACATGTTCGAGAACGACCTGATTCCGAACCTCGAGGGCAAGCAGAACGTTCGTACTTACTTCATCGGCTTCGGTCCCGAGTTCAGCGGCAGCTCACAAGCCTTCAACAATCTCATCAATGCCGCAGCGGTGGGCGGCGGACAGGCCTATCAGGCCGATGACCTGAGCAGCCTCACGTCTGTGTTCAACTCCATCGTGACCAGCATCTTGCAGACGAGCACGACGTTTACCGCGCCGACGGTGGCTGTGAATGCGTTCAATCGCACGCAGACGTTGGACGACTTGTTCGTGTCGGTCTTCCAGCCCGACAACGCCGTCCATTGGCCGGGCAATCTCAAGAAGTATCGCGTATCGGACGGCCGCATCCTCGACGCCGCAGGCCGCTCTGCAGTGAATTCCGCCACGGGCTTCTTCGACGACTCGGCACGAAGCTACTGGTCGACTACCACGGATGGTGCCGATGTAAGAGCGGGTGGCGCGGTGAGCAAGATTCCGCAACCCGATCAACGCAAGCTCTATACGTACATCGGCAATAAACGACCGGGCAGCAGCCAATTGTTGAGCAACCATCCGCTCAGCACATCGAATTCTGACATCGACGAAGATGTGCTCGGCTTGGGCGCCGACGGCGATCCCACGACGGACAGTCTCATCAATTGGGCGCGCGGCGTCGATGTCTTGAACGAAGACGGCGATCCTTCGACGACGGTGCGTCGAGCGATGGGCGATCCGCTCCACTCGCCGCCGACGGTCGTCATCTACGGCGGTACGGCTGAGTCGCCCGATGCGGTCGTCTTCGTCACGACCAACGACGGCTACCTGCACGCATTCGACGCCGACACTGGCGAGGAGCTCTGGGCCTACGTGCCGCAGGAGCTACTGCCGCGCCTCAAGGAGCTTTATTTCAACGACCCGGTCGCACAGCGAAGCTACGGCCTCGACTCCGAGATCACGGTGCTCAAGTACGACGTCAATGGCGACGGCATCGTGAACGGCGACGATCGCGTGATCCTCTATTTCGGCATGGGACGCGGCGGCAGCCGGTATTACGCCATCGACGTGACCGACAAGACGCGGCCGCGGTACCTGTGGAGCATTGGTCCAGAGGTGCTACCGGGCGTCGGTCAGACGTGGTCGCAGCCGACCATCGCCCGCGTCAACATTGAAGGCGCCACGCAGAACTCGCAGAAGTTCGTGCTCATCGTCGGCGGCGGCTACGATCCGGTGCAGGACACCGTTGTCTACAGCGAGGACAACGTCGGCAACCGCCTGTACATGATCGATGCCGTTGTCGGCACGCTGCTCTGGTCGGCTGGACCGTCCGGCGCGAATCTCAATCTCGCACGGATGACGCACAGTATTCCGAGCGCCGTGGCCGTGCTCGACACCAACAGTGACGGCTTCGCCGACCGCATGTACGTCGGCGACATGGCCGCGCAGTTGTGGCGCTTCGACATCACCAACGGCAATCCGGCCAACACTCTCGTTGCCGGCGGCGTTATCGCCTCGCTCGGCACCAAGGACGACGCGTCGCCACAGGCCGCGAACGCGCGCCGCTTCTACAGCAAGCCGGACGTTGCCGCCCTGCGGCGAGTCGACAATCCGCCCATCCTCAACATCGCAATCGGCTCAGGCTATCGCGGCCATCCGCTGAACACAGCTACTCAAGACCGGTTCTATGCGATCCGCGATCTGCAGCCGTTCCGGCGTATGACGCAAGCTGAGTACGACAGCCTGACCATCCTGCGCGATTCGGACTTGCAGGACATCACGGATGACGTCAACGCAGTCGTGCCTCCGAACTCGCCGGGCTGGAAGCTGCTGCTCAACTACCCCACGTGGCAAGGCGAGAAATCCCTAAACCCGTCGAGCACGTTCGACAACAAGATCTTCTTTACGACGTATCTGCCGCCGACCGACTCCGAGGCCAACCCGGAGACGTGCTCGATCACGAGCTCGGGTCGTAACCGCGTCTACGTCATCAATGCCTTCAACGGCGCGCCCATTCCGCGACGCGATGGCGAGACCGATCCAGACGGCGACGGCACTGGCGATGGCTCCGGCGGAATGAAGAAGGAGGACCGCTTCGAGGAGCTCGCCCAGGGAGGCATTGCTCCTGAAGTGTCGTTCCTGTTCCCGGAGCCGAACCAAGTCATGTGCTTGTCCGGCGTCGAGATCCTGAATGCCTGCAAGAACTTCAACAGCCGCATCAAGACCTACTGGCGCGAGTCCACGGCACAGTGAGGCAACCATGAAACGGACGCTTAGGAAGCTTTCCATGCCGCGCGCGATGCGCGGCGTCACCCTCCTCGAGCTGATGGTGATCGTCGCCGTGGTCGCCATCCTCGGGTCGCTTGCGGTCGGCAGCTACCGCAGCCATCTCATTCGTGCGCAGCGAACCGAAGCGCGGATGGCGCTGTTGCGGATCCAGGCCGCGCAGGAGAAGTTCTTTCTTCAGAACAATCGCTACGCGAAGGACAACGAGCTTGATGCCAGCCCGCCGTCCGGGCTAGGCATCCCTCGCACGACCGAGAACGGCAACTACACCTTGACGATCTCCGACTACGCGACCAATCGCTATCGGGCCGTGGCCACGGCGACGGGGGGACAAACTCGAGACATCGCTGCTTGTCGCACGCTGTCGATCGATCAGAACGGCAACAAGCAACCGGCAGCGAATCCGGAATGCTGGCGATAGCTAACGCTCGTACCTGTCGCACCTAGACGACGGCACGGCCGAAGTGCTTTGATCAGCTTCACCTAATCTTGTATTCTCCGCGCTCGGTCGTGCCCGGGAGCTTTTACAAAAAAGGGACTTCTGAGGCGAAGTTCGCGGGAACCAGCCTTAACCCCCGCGGATTTATGAGGCCGTGAATTTCTGTCGCTCTGGTCATTTTTTATCCGACCCAGTATGAAGGGGAAAGAAGTCATGAAGAAAACGATCTCCACCACGGTGAAGGCGGGTCTTGCTGCTCTCGCGCTTGCTGCGGCGAGCGGTTGCGTCTCGCAGGCAACGATCGACGAGATCCGCGCGACGGCCGAGAAGGCTGCGCAAGACGCTGCTGCTGCCAAGGCTGCGGCTGACTCTGCCGCCAGCGCCGCTCAGTCGGCCCGCTCCGCCGCTGACAGCGCCCAGAGCACGGCCAACCAGGCTCTGCAGGCTGCTCAGGCGAGCCAGGCCTGCTGCGACGCTACGAACGAGAAGATCGAGCGCATGTTCAAGAAGTCGGTCTCGAAGTAATCGTCGTATCGTTCGAGAAACGAGAACGCCGCGGAGCAATCCGCGGCGTTTTTGTTTTTGAAGGGGCGAATCGCGCGATCGTGACGCGAGGAAGCCAAAGCATGAGCGGACCCCACAGCTTTGGCTATGGACTAACTCGGTGGTTTAGATAGCCTCGGCCGCGGGGTCCGCGAGCCGAGTGTAACAGCATGCGATGGGACGGGTTCCCTGTCCCCGTTCTAGCCTTCTTCCGATTCCGCGGCTGAGGTCTGGACGGCCGTGCCCACCCCTAGCAGCACAGGCTCGGGAACACCCGATGCGCGGATAAAGATGCGCTCCGCGCGCGCCCAGTCGATAGGCACCGTCTGATCCTGCGTCGCCGCCACCAGCAGACGCGTGATGTTCGTGAGGCTGTGCACCTCGGGATCCTTGGAGCCTTCGAGCGGCGCGTGCACCTCCATGTAGAGCTCGCCCTTGTGCCAGCCCATCTTGTACGGCTGATCGATGATGCGCACAGGGGTATTCAACGGCACGAGCTTGTACAGCTCTTCGATGTCCTCGGGGAACATGCGGATGCAGCCGTGAGTGACCTGCATGCCGACGCCTTCCGGCCGGTTCGTGCCGTGGATCAAATAAGCGCCTCCGGGGATGTCGAGGCGCATCGCGTAATTGCCGAGAGGATTGTCCGGCCCGGGCGGTACGGCTTTCGGTAGCGGCCGCCCCTCGAGCGCGTGCTCGCGCCGCACGGACTCCGGCGGATACCACGTCGGACGCTCACGCTTGTGGACGATCCGGGTCAGCCCGAGCGGCGTCTTCCAATCCATCTTGCCGATGCTGACCGGATAGGTCTTCACGACTGCACGCTCGCCCGGCTTCGGCTTCGGAAAGTAATAGAGCCGGTGCTCGGCGAGGCTCACGACCACCCCTTCGCGCGGGACGTTCGGCAGGATGTATTGCGAAGGAATGAGCACCCGCGTGCCTTCCCCTGGCAGCCATGGATCGACGCCCGGGTTTGCCGCCACGATCTCCTCGTAGCCGACGCCATAACGGCGACCGATGTCGAGCAACGTGTCCTCGTACTTCGCCGTCACGTATTGCAGCTCGCCGATGAGGGCATCGTCGCCCTCGGGCAGCAAATACGTGGCTGCGTCGGCAAGACGGGCCAGGCCGAATGCGACGAGCGCAATCAAAGCGGCGAGCGAGGATTTCATTCGAGCGTTCATCTCCTGCGGAAGTCTAGCGCAACCTGAGATCGTTACGGCGTGCTCGGGTTCTCGTACCGCCGCCGCATCTCGCCCGCCTCCCGCTGGACCCAAGGCCGGCCTCGTGTCGAGAACTGCTATGCGGCCGTGCCCTGCTGCTGCGCCCTGAGCAGGTTCGCAATCTGAGTGGGCACGCCCTTGCGCGCCTCAATGGAAGCAATGCGCAGCGCGTTCGTGAAGGACAGGACGTCGGCGCTGCCGTGGCTCTTGATCACCACGCCGGTCAGGCCAACCATGCTGGCGCCGTTGTAGGCGCGCGGGTCGAATTCGCTGCGCACGGCGCGGAAAACGGGCCAGGAGGCGAGCGCAGCGAGGTAGCGCAGCGGGTTGCGCGTGTATTCGGCTTTGATCGCGCTCACCAACATCGTAACCAGCCCCTCCATGGTCTTGAGCGCGACGTTCCCCGTGAAGCCGTCGGTGACCACGACGTCGACGTCGCCCGAGAAGATGTCGTCGCCCTCGACGAAGCCGATGTAGTTGAGCGTGCTGGCGGAGAGTCGGCGCGCCGCTTCCTGCACGACGCCGTCGCCTTTCATCTCCTCTTCGCCGATGTTCAGGATCCCGACTCGCGGCCGTTCGATGCCGTGCATGTCCGCCGCCACGACAGAACCCATCACCGCGAACTGGAACAAGTGATCGGCCGTGCACTCCGCATTCGCGCCCAGATCGAGCATGTGGGTGTAGCCATGGCGCGCGGGGATCCGCGAGATGATGGCCGGCCGATCGACGCCCTCGATCGTCTTGAGCACGAACTTCGCCGTGGCCATGAGCGCGCCGGTATTGCCTGCGCTCACGCACGCATGCGCCTCCCCCGCTTTGACGAGGTCAATGGCCACGCGCATGGAGGAATCCTTCTTCTTGCGCAGCGCCTCCTGCGGCTTTTCGTCCATCGCGACGACTTGCGTCGCAGGACGCACGGTGACGCGCTCGCGCAGGCCGCCACGGGCCGAGGCGAGATAGGGTTCGATTTTCTCCGGGATGCCGACCAGAACGATCTGCAACGACGGCTCGTTCTGGAGAGCTGCAAGGGACGCGGGCACCGTCACGGATGGGCCATGGTCCCCGCCCATGGCATCGACGGCGATCGTAAGCGGCGCGCTCGTCATCGTGTACTAGTGCCCGCGCGCACTCGAAGGCGCGAGCCTTCGAGCGAGCAAGTCAGTACTTGCCCGTTCGCTTACTCTTCGTCGTCGTCCTTGGTGCGCGTCTCGATGACCTTCTTGCCGCGATAGAAGCCATCGGGCGTGATGCGGTGACGCGCGTGGGTTTCGCCCGAAGTCGGATCGACCGACAGCGCAGGACGGCTCAAGGCGTCGTGCGAGCGATGCATGCCGCGCTTCGACGGGGTCTTTCTGCTCTTTTGAACTGCCATGATTCGCTACTCCAGCTAGTGCGGTTCAGCGCTTTCGCATCATGTCCCGCAAATTTTGAAACGGTTTGTATGCCGCCGCAGAGTCCGTCGCCGCTGCTGCGGGTTCCTGCCGGTCGCCATCATCGCGGCACTGCGTGTTCGCGTGCATCGCGACCAGCGGCAATGCCAAGAGCACCTGGTCCTCGACGAGCCATCGCAGATCCAAGCGTGCGGCGTCGGCGACCACGGGCTCGTAGCCGCCCGGCTCGTCGGCGCGCTCCTCTGCGACGATCAGCACCTGCACGCGCTCGTCGATCTCGATCTCGACAGGCCCCATGCAGCGCTGACACGTCAGCACGAGGCGCCCTGTTACCTGACCATCGACGGCAGGCTTGGCCTCGTACTCGGAAAACTGGAAACTCGCACGCAGCGCGGACCCACCCGACACGCCAGCGTCGGCGAGGCGTGGCAGATCAGCAGTCGCGTACGTTTGCTCTACCTCGCTGCGCGCGATTGCCAGCGCGGCAGCGTCCACGAAGCTGTCGTGTCTGACATCCGGGGGGCACGGCATGGGGCGCGTATACTAGCGGCGCCCCCTATCAGTGTCAAAATACAAAGCCCGTTAAATACTTGTTTTTCTAAGGGATCGGCTGAGGCGCCGATGAGCACATGAGCAACCAACAAGAGCTTCGGCTGGTCCTGGCCTCGACCTCCGCTTATCGTCGCGAACTGCTCGAGCGTTTGGGCCTTCCGTTCACCGTCGCCGCACCCCACGTGGACGAAACACCCCTGCCCGGCGAGCTGCCTGTCGATCTCGTGTCCCGGCTCGCACGAGCCAAGGCCGAAGCGGTTGCCGCGCGCCAGATGGCGAGCCTCGTGATTGGGTCCGACCAGCTGGCCGTATGCGGCGACGAAGTGCTCGGCAAGCCTGGTTCCGGCGAACGCGCCGTCGCACAGCTACAGCGCCTGAGCGGCCGCCACGTCACGTTCTACACCGCCGTGCACGTCCGCAATTCGGCAACCGGCGCGCACGATGGCCATCTCGACGTCACTCACGTGCAATTTCGCACGCTCTCCGACGACGAGATCGAACGCTATGTCGCCCGAGACAAGCCGTATCACTGTGCGGGCGGATTCAAAGTCGAATCGCTGGGGATTTCCCTGTTCAAGCGCGTCGAGTCCCAGGATCCGACGGCCCTGATCGGCCTGCCGCTCATCTGGCTCGCCGACGCGCTGAGGCGCCACGGTTTCAAAGTGCCGTAAGCGGCCTAGCGCGTGGTCTTCGGCGGTTTGCCGCGAGCCTCTAGCGTTTCGAGGCGATCGAGCACGGTCTGAAGCTCAGGCGGCAGCGGCGCCGTGACGGTGAACACCTCGTCTTTCCCCGGCCGGGGAAACGCCAATTCGTGCGCATGCAAGAACATGCGCTGCAGGCCGTAGTCTTTCAGCTTGGCGTCCCGCTCGCGATCGCCGTACTTCTCGTCGCCCGCAATGGGATAACCGGCGTGCGCGGCGTGGACGCGAATCTGATGGGTTCGACCGGTTCCGATCGACACGGACAAGAGCGTCGCCAGGTTCTTGAAGTGCTTGAGCGGCGTGAACGTGGTCAGTGCCTCTTGTCCCTCTGCGTGGACACGCACCACACGCTCGCCGCCCTGCTTCTGATTCGTCTTGAGCGGCAGATCGATCGTCTTCGTGCCGAACGGCCAGCGCCCGACGACGAGCGCGAGATAACGCTTGTCCATGCGCCGCTCGCGCAGCAGCGCATGCAGCTCGCGCAACACCGCCCGCCGCTTCGCCACGAGCAAGCAGCCGCTCGTCTCGCGATCGAGGCGGTGTACGAGGTCGAGCTCCTTGAGCTCCGGCCGCAAGGCACGCAACGCCTCGATGACGCCGAAGGACAGTCCGCTGCCGCCATGCACCGCCACCGCGGCGGGTTTGTTCACGACGATGAGATCGCGATCCTCGTAGATGATTGCCTGCGCGATGAACTCCTGCAGCGACTTCGACGGCTGCTTCTCGCGCGGCGCCGGATCGCGCTCCACGGGCGGGATGCGCACGCGGTCGCCCTCCACGAGCCGGTAGTCGGGCCGCGCGCGGCGGCCGTTCACGCGCACCTGCCCGGTGCGCAGGAGACGATAGATCAGACTGCGCGGCGCGCTACGGAGCTGCCGGGCCAAGAAGTTGTCGAGCCGCTGACCCGCATCGCCGGCCGCCGCTTCCAGATATGCGACCTGGGTCCGTTGGCGGGTCGCGGTCGAAGGTTGGTCCATATTCAATCGTAAGCCATTGATTGAGCTACTATGCTCTGCTATAGTGCGCGCGGATTTCACAGTGCCAGCAACACGGATGCTCACCTCCCCGATCCGCGAGCTGGCGCTCATGCGCAGCGGTTTTCGACGAAGGCATCCGCTTGTGTCCCGTCGAGGCGCTGCATCTTAGTTGGTTCTGTGCAAACCTGTGGTCTTGGGTGAGGGTCGACGAGCGCCCCGTAGGAGTCTAGCTCCGGAGTGCGCGACGGTGCGAACAGCAGCGTCATCTTCCCACCATCCAGACAACGCTTGCCGCGAACCATCGCTTGGCCGCGTGTACGGCGATGCCGGACCCGCAACTCGGGATCCGGGTCGACGCAAACGCAGCGAGCGGGCCTAGGGAACGTCGACTCAAGTTGGCGTCGAAGAAGGGATGAATCGCGCGGTGGCGCACCCCTTCCAGTCTTGCAACTTGCCCGACGCGTACCGACAACGTGACTGGATAAAAAAAGCGCGCCGGCTTCGAGCCTCGCGCAGGCAACATCGGATGAAGCAATTATTCCCCGATCGCTCCTCTCATCCATCGCTCGCGCCCGCCGTGCGTGATCCCGCGGCCCTTCACCTACTTTCAGAAGGGTCTCATGAAGCGAATGCTCGTCAATGCAACTCAGGAAGAAGAGTTGCGCGTTGCACTGGTTGATGGACAACGCATCTACGATCTCGACGTCGAAATACCTTCTCGCGAACAAAAGAAAGCCAACGTCTACAAAGGCCGCATCACCCGCATCGAGCCGAGCCTCGAAGCATGCTTCGTCGATTACGGCACTGAGCGTCACGGATTCCTGCCGCTGAAGGAAGTCTCGAAGGAGTACTTCAAGACCACTCCCCCGCCGGGCACGCGTCCCAACATCCGCGATCTCCTCGAAGAAGGCCAAGAGCTCATCGTTCAGGTCGAAAAAGAGGAGCGCGGCAACAAGGGCGCGGCGCTTACCACCTTCATCAGCCTTGCAGGCCGATTCCTGGTGCTGATGCCGAACAACGCCCGCGCGGGCGGCGTCTCGCGCCGCATCGAGGGCGAAGATCGCGAGCAGTTGCGTGAAGCGCTCGATCGGGTGCAGATCCCCGAAGGCATGGGGGCCATCGTCCGCACCGCTGGCGTGGGCCGCACCGCCGAGGAGCTGCAGTGGGACCTCGACAATCTCAAAGAGGTCTGGAACGCCATCTCCAAGGCGGCCGAAGGGCGCCCCGCTCCGTTTCTGATCTACCAGGAATCCAAGGCGATCATCCGCGCCCTGCGCGACTATCTCTCCGACGAGATCGGCGAGATCCTGATCGACGACCGCCAGGTCTACAACGAAGCGCAGGAGTACATGCAGCGCTTCATGCCCGGAGCCTTGCGTAAGCTCAAGCTCTACGAAGATCCGGTCCCGTTGTTCACGCGCTTTCAGATCGAAAATCAGATCGAGTCGGCGCATTCCCACAAGGTCAACCTGCCCTCCGGCGGCTCGATCGTCATCGACACGACCGAAGCGCTCGTCTCGATCGACATCAATTCGGCACGCGCCACCCGCGGCACCGACATCGAGACGACGGCGCTCAACACCAATCTCGAAGCAGCCGACGAAATCGCTCGTCAGCTGCGGCTGCGCGACCTGGGCGGCCTCATCGTCATCGACTTCATCGACATGGAGTCGCCCAAGAACCAGCGCGCGGTCGAGGAACGGCTACGCGAAGCGGTGAAGCAGGATCGCGCGCGCATCCAGATCGGCCGCATTTCCCGGTTCGGTTTGCTCGAGCTGTCGCGTCAGCGCCTCCGTCCGTCGATCGGCGAATCGGCGAACATCGTCTGTCCGCGCTGCAACGGCATGGGCTCGATTCGCAGCGTCGAGTCGCTCGCGCTGGCGCTGCTGCGCCTCATCGGCGAGGAAGCACGCAAGGAACGCACCGTGAAAGTCATCGCGCAGCTTCCGGTCGAGGTCGCGACGTATCTCGTGAACGAGAAGCGCGCGTGGCTCAACGACATTGAAGCGAAGAGCAACGTGCAGATCGTGCTCGTGCCGAATCGCTACATGGAAACGCCGCAGTACGAGATCCGCCGCGTACGCGACGACGAAGCGAACCTGCCCGAGAACACGACGAGCAGCCACTTGATCCCCGTGGCGCCGACCCCGCCCATCGACGAAGCGAAGAAGGACGCGACGCCGCCGCCGACGCCCGCGGTCGTGCCCTCCACGATTCCGAGCATTCCGCCGCCGCCTTCCGTCGCGATGGAGCCCGTCCGACAGGCTGCCCCGGAGAAGGAGCAGATCGGTATCTTCGTGCGGCTGTGGCGCTTCCTGTTCGGCGGTGCCGGCAAGAAGGCCGACACCAACGGGCGCTCGAAGGAAAGGGATCGGCACGAGCGCCGGGAAGGCAAGCATGCCCGCGAGCGTCACAAGGACCGCTCGCGCGAGCGCAACAAGGTCGAGCGCGAGCGTACCAATGCGCAGCAAGCGCAACGTGACGCGCAACGTCAGGAGCGCAAGGCTCAGACGAACGAGACCAACGCGCGCAGCGAGTCCGACAAGCGTGCTGCGCAGCCGCAGAAGACGCAGCAACAACAGCCGAATCAAGGCTCCGCCAATCAGGCGCGCGCCGATGGCGCCCAAGGTCAATCATCGCAGGAAGGTCGCGGCGAACGTCGTCGTCGTGGCCGCCGTCGCCGCGGTCGCAACCGTGCAGCCGACGATGCGAACGCCGCAGCCGCACCGACGGCACACGAGAGCGGCAACGCGAATGGCAATGCGCGCTCCGATGCCGGGCGTAACGATGCTGCGACCAACGGCGGCGCCGCGCCCGCCCCGGCTCCGACTCCTGGACCGGCAGAAGCGAGCTTTGCGCGTCCCGAGCAAGGCAACAGAGCGTCTACGTACGGGAATGGGTCTGCGGGCGGCAGCGTAGAGCCGCGCCAGCAAGAATCGAGAGAAAACCTCGAGCGTCGCACCGATACCTCGTCGGAGGCGCGTGCGCCGAGCGGCGCGCCGCCCCGCAGCGAGCCGCCGGCCGCGACGAGCACGAGCGAGCCGAAGACGTACACCGTCTTCAGCTCCAGCCCGACCGTGACGAGCGGCTCGTGGGGCGGATCTGCCCCATCGCCGCGCGAGGAGTGATCGCATGGCCGCCCGAGCGTCTACGGACGCTCGGGCGTCAGTTCTTCATCCCTGCCGCCGCAGAATCTCTGCGAGCAAGCCTTCCGCCGCCTCTTCTAAGAGATCGAGCACTTGCTCGAAGCCTTGCGGACCGCCGTAGTACGGATCCGGCACGTACGAGAGCGACGCATTCGCTGCGAACTCCATCAGCAAGCGAATGCGCTCGTGATAGCGCGTCGGCGCCATTCTCTTGAGGTCGGCCACGTTGTCCTCGTCCATGGCGAGGATCAGATCGAAGCGCTCGAAATCCTCGCGCGACACCTGACGCGCGCGTAAGCCCGTGATGTCGATGCCGCGGCGTCGCGCCGCCTCGATGGCGCGCCGATCCGGCGGACTGCCGACGTGGTAGTCGTGCGTACCGGCCGAATCGATCTCGATCGACAGATGGGGCGCTCGCTCGGCGACCACACGCCGAAACACGCCTTCGGCGGTCGGCGAGCGGCAAATGTTGCCCATGCAAACGAAGAGAAGACGCATCGACGTCACGCTCGTGCTCACATCAGCCATCCGGATCGAGAAGCAAAGCTCAATCTACCACTGCGTCACGATGCCGTTAACGCCGCGCGCACGCGCTCCAGATCTTCTGGCGTATCGACACCTGCAGGCGGCACCGCCGCGGCAACCGCAACGACAATGCGCATGCCCGCCTGCAGTGCGCGCAGTTGCTCGAGCTTCTCGATGCGCTCGAGCTCGGACGGCGGCAATACGCTCAGTCGCTTCAATGCGCCGACGCGATACGCGTAGAGCCCGAGATGACGGTGCGCTCCAGCGAATGACGTCTGGCTGGCGACGCCTTGGGGTGCGGCGTCCCGGTCGAACGGAATGGGCGCGCGGCTGAAATACAGTGCGGTGCCATTCTTGGCCATCACGACTTTCACTGCGTTCGGATCCATGTGCTCGCGTAGCGTCGTGATCGGCGTGCACAGGGTCGCAATGTCCGCCGCAGGATCTTGCTCGAGCAACGTTGCGACTTGATCGATGAGCTCAGGCGGCAACAGCGGCTCGTCGCCTTGCACGTTGACGACGATGGTCTGCTCGTCCCAACCGCGCAGATGTGCGACCTCCGCAATCCGATCCGTGCCGGATTGATGCGTCGCCTGCGTCATCACCGCATGCTCCCCGACGCGCGCCGCAATGCGGGCGTCATCCGTTGCAACCCACACTTCCTCCGCGCGGCTCTTCGCAGCAGACGCAACAACCCACTCGATCATCGCGCGACCGGCGATCTCGAGCAGCGGCTTGCCGGGCAGGCGCGCCGACGCATAGCGCGCCGGAATGACGACTTTGAACGGCATCAGCGTTCGAGCAGGAGCGGATCGGTCGGCTGCAGGTGGCGCGCTTCTTCTTCCAGCATGACCGGAATCCCATCCCTGATCGGATAGGCAAGCCGGTCGGCGCGGCAGACGAGCACTTGCTGCTGCTTGGAGTATTTCAGCGGACCCTTGCACAACGGACACGCGAGGATGTCCAGCAGCTTCGTATCCATCATCGTCACCTCACGTCGTACCGATTGCGCCGTCGAGCAGAGCGCTCACCACTTTGACATCGGGCTCGCTGAGCGATAGCTCGAGCGGAACGGCCCAATGCCGTGCATCGGCAAGCGATGCGCATTTTACTGCATCCTTTTCCGTCATCAGCACGGGCGCCCCGTCCGCAAAGTCGATGTGCGCCCGACCAAGGCGCGCGTGATCCGGATACGGATGTTCCTCCACATCGAGGCCCGCCTCGCGCAAAGCGTGAAAGAACCCCTCCGGATGGCCGATCGCGGCTACGGCATGCACCCGCTGCCCCGCGAAAGCGCTGAGCGCGCGCGTTTCGCCGCTCGACAAATTGACCGCCGTCCCGATTCGGGGCGTCACCTCGATCGTCGGCACGCCGGATACCTCCGAGATCGATGTAGAACCCGTGCCGCGCTTCGTGATCACCTTGAGCGCGACGCTCTCGAGCCGTGCGCGCGGCTCCCGCAGCGGCCCGGCCGGTAGCAGCCGGCCGTTGCCGAGCCCGCGCTCGCCGTCGAGGACCGCAATCTCGATGTCACGCGCTAGCCGGTAATGCTGCAAGCCGTCGTCGGAGAGCACGACTTGCGCCCCCAGCTCGATCGCAAGGCGCGCATCGGCAACGCGATCGGGTCCGGCAACGACGATGGCGGAGGTACGCCTTGCGATCAAGCAGGCTTCATCGCCCACTTCGACGGGCGAAGTGTCCGCACGCACGACGCGCGGCCATTCGGACGAAGCGCCGCCGTAACCGCGCAAAATTACGCCCACCTTCAGACCACGTTGTGCCAGTGCGTTGGCGAGCCAGATCGTCAACGGTGTCTTCCCGGTGCCGCCCACCGTCACGTTGCCGATCACGATCACGGGCTTGTCGACCCGGACGCGCTTGAACAAACCGTAGCGATACGCCGCACGGCGCAATGCCACGATGCCTGCGAACACCCATGACAGGGGAATCAGCGGGAGCAGCGCCGGTCGAAAGCCGCCGTACCACAAACGCTGCAGGCTTCGATCAAGCGACATGCCGCGGCGGCTCAGGCATTGAACTGCATTCGGTAGAGCGCCGCGTACTGACCGTTGCGCTCCAATAGCTCCGCGTGCGTGCCCCACTCGGCGATGCGGCCGCCGTCGAGCACGATGATGCGATGGGCTTTCTCGACGGTCGACAAGCGATGCGCAATGACGAGCGTCGTGCGATTGTGCATGAGCTCTTCCAAGGCGCCTTGGATGATGCGCTCGGCCTGCGTGTCGAGCGCCGATGTCGCTTCGTCGAGGATGAGAATCGGCGCGTTCTTGAGCAGCGCACGCGCGATCGAAATGCGCTGGCGCTGGCCGCCCGAGAGCAGGACGCCACGGTCGCCGACGATCGTGTCGAGCCCCTGCGGCAGCTCGCGCGCGAACTCGAGCACATGCGCCGCGCGCGCCGCCTCCTCGATCTTCGCATTGGATACGGAGCGGCCGAACGCGATGTTCGCGCGAATCGTATCGTTGAAGAGCACGACCTCCTGGCTGACGAGCGCGATCTGCTCGCGCAGGCTCTTGAGCTCGTACTCGCGCACGTCGTAGCCGTCGACCCGCACGACGCCCCGATCTACGTCGTAGAACCGCGGCAGCAGATTGACCAGGGTGGACTTGCCGCTCCCGGAACGACCGACGATCGCCACCATCTCGCCGGCTTCGACCTTGAACGAGATGTCCTCGAGCGTCACGCCTTTGCCGGCTGGATACGAAAAGGAGACGTGCTCGAATTCGAGTTCGCCGCGTACTCGCTGCGCCGAACGCGTGCCGCCGGCAGGCTCGACCGGCGCGTCCAACAACTCGAACAAGCTCTGCCCCGCCGCAATGCCCTGCTGCAGCGGGCCGGCAACGTTCACCAGGCTGCGCAGGGGCTGCGCCACGTTCACGAGCGCCACCAGGAACGCGAGCAGGTCGCCCATGCTCATCCGATCGTTGATCGCATCGGCGATCGCGATCGACAGCACGAAGGCCGAACCGATCGCCGTCACCATCTGTACCACCGGATTCGACAATCCTTTGGTGAGCACCAGGCGCATGTTGGAGCGGCGATTGTGCTCGTTGACGCCTTCGAACTGTGCGATCTGGTGTGCTTCGGCGTTGTAGACCTTGACGATGCGCGGAGCTTCGAGGGTTTCCTTCGCCACCCGCGTAATGTCGCCCATCGAATCCTGAATGCGGCGCGAGTAGCGACGGAACTTGCGATTGATCAGCGTGATGAGCCACGCCACGAGCGGGCCCATGGTAAGCGCGATGAACGTCAGTCGCGGGTTGGTATAGAACAGGTACGCGATCGAGCCGACGATCGTGAGGAACTCGCGCACCGTCACGACCACGGCTTCCGTGGTCGCCTGTCCGATCTGCTCGGTGTTGTACGTCAATCGCGACAGCAGCGATGCCGTCGAGTTGCGATCGTAGTAGCCGATCGGCAGGTTCACGATGCGTTCGAACACCTGGCCGCGCAGCACTTTGACGATCTGCCGACCGACGTACCCCATGCAGTACGTCTGCGTGAAATCGCCGAGGCCGCGACAGAAGAACAACGCGACGAGCGCGATCGGCAGCCAGACGATCGTGCGCGGATCTTGGTTTTCGAAGGTGCCGTCGCCGAACACCTTGGCGAAGGCGGCGAAGCTCACCATGCTGGCCGAGAACAGCACCGCGCCCAGGATGCCGAGCAGAAACATCCCTCGATGCGGGCGCAAGTACGCGAGCAGGCGTCGATACGTCTGCCACGCACCCGGCAAAGTGGCCGGTGCGGCGCTCAGATTGGTCGAACGATCCGAGGACGCCATGCGGTCAGTTCGGCGCGGAACCGCCCTGCTCTTCGTTCACGGTGGCGATGCTGATCGCACGGAACCCAAGACGCCCCAAGACGTCCATCGCCGTGACCACCGACTGATGCGTCGCACGCGCATCGGCACGCAACGTGATCGGGATGTCGCGAGATTCGCCGGCAAGCTTGGCAACGGCCGCCGACAATGTGGCTGGGCTCGTGTTGATGAGCGGCTGACCGTTGACGCGATATTCACCGGAAGCGGTCACCGCCACTTCGATGGGATCCTTGCGCGGCTCGGTCACGGGCTTGGCGCTCGCCTGCGGCAGCTGCAGCTCGATGCGGGACTCGTCGATGAACGTCGTCGACACCATGAAGAAGATGAGCAGCAGCAATACGACGTCGATCAACGACGTGAGGTTGAGCTCGGGCTCTTCGTGGTTGCGGCGCGAGAGATTCATGACGGTGTGCGGCCGCTTTGCGCGTCCATTGCCTCGACGAGCTTGATGGCTTCCTTCTCCATCTGCACCACCAGCCCTTCGACGCGGCCGCGCAGGTACTTGTAGCCGATGAGCGCCGGGATCGCGACGGTGAGCCCGGCCGCAGTCGTGATGAGTGCCTCGGCGATACCGCCCGCAAGCGCGGCCGGGTTGCCGATGCCTTCCGTGGTGATCGCGTTGAAAGTGCGAATCATGCCGAGCACGGTGCCGAGCAGCCCCATGAGCGGCGACAGCGAGGCGATCGTGCCGAGCGCGCCGATGAAGCGCTCGAGCTCATGCACGACGTGACGCCCCGTATCCTCGATGCTCTCCTTGATGACTTCGCGCGAGCGGTGCCGATTGGCGAGGCCCGCTGCGAGGATCTTGCCGAGCGGAGAATTCTGCTGAAGCGCAACGATGTGCTTGTCTTGGATCTGACCTTGCTCGACCCAGCGCCAGACCTTCTCCGTCAGCTCGGCAGGCAAGACGCGTTCCTGCTGAAGCGTCCAGAGCCGTTCCAAGATGATGGCAGCAGCTACGATCGAGGCCAGGATGATCGGGCCCATCATGATGCCGCCAGCTTTGACGATCTCGAACATGGTCGCTTGCAACCGCCTGTCTTGAATGGCTGTGCATACTACCAGCTTTCCCCAAGCCGATGACGATGCGCAGGCCTCGCGGTCACGCACGGGCGGCACGCCGGTCATGGGCCGTGCAAGGAGTGCGACTTCGCGGGCCGGCTACTTCTCGCAGCATGCAGCGCGGGCGATGACCCCGTCCGCCTCACTCGTTTGCGGTGCGCAGCCAATAGCGCCGGTGTGTCCGTCGATATTCGCTGACCGCCACGGAGCCGTCCGCGTGCACGCGCGCTTCGATCGCACCGCTGTCGATGGTGCTGTAGATGCGCGCGCCGCTCGCCTGCCAGCGCTCCACGATATCCGCTTTCGGGAAGCCCCAGCGGTTGCGGTAACCGGCCGAGACGAGCGCAACCTTGGGCGCCAGGGCCGCTACGAAATCGGCCGAAGAGGACGTGCGGCTGCCGTGATGAGGCACGGTGACGATATCGGTTCTGGGTACCCGCGCCGCGACGAGCGCAACCTCCGCACTCATCTCGATGTCGCCGGTCAGGAGCGCGCTGCCCTGGCTCCCGGAGATCCGCAGCACGCAGCTCCTGTCGTTGTCCTTGCCGACAAAACCCCGCGCCGGATGCAGCACTTCGAACCGCACTGCATCCCACGTCCATGCTTGACCACCTTCGCAGACCTGCGCGCCTACGGGGATCGGTGCCACTGACGGCCCGACGATGACGGCCTCCACACGCATGCCCTTCAGCAAGGTGGCGAGCCCGCCGAGATGATCGAGATCGCCATGACTGACGACGACTGCATCGACACGGCGCACGCCCTTCGCGCGTAAGTAAGGCAGTAGCGCGTAGGAGGCCGCGTCTTGTCCGCTTTGAAACGCAGGCCCGGTGTCGTAGACGAGCACGTGCCGCTGCGTGCGCACCACCAGCGCCTGTCCTTGCCCGACATCCACCGCAGTGACGACGAATTCCCCGGGCGCCAGTCGATCCGACGGCACGAAGAACACTTGTCCGCAAAGCGCGATGCCGAGCAAGCGTATCGGCCATGTCGCCGGCATCACCAGCACGAGTGCCCCGAGGGCAGCGGCGCCGAGCGACACCCAGGTCGGCGTCGGGAAATACCAAAGTGCATGGGGCAACTCGGCCATGCGCTCGAGCACCCACCACAGGAGATCAAGCGCCAGCGTCGCGAGCTCAAGAGGTAGCGAAGCAAGCAGCGGACTGACGGTCGCCAGGAGCGCACCAGCCAGTGCGAGCGGCACGACGACGAACGTGAACATCGGGATCGCGATTGCGTTCGCGAAGGGCGAGACCAGCGAAACGGCGCCGAACGCCACCAGGAGCAAGGGGAACAAACCGACCGTCATGGCGAGCTGTGCGTACACAAAGCTCCTGCTCGGCCCCATGCGCTGCAGACGCCCGGAGAACGTCAGCACGAGCAGCGCCACCGCACCGAACGACAGCCACGCGCCCACCGCCAGCGGGGCGAACGGATCGATGAGCAACACCACGATCGCGGCCAGCGCGAGCGCGTGCCCCACTTGCAGGTCGCGTCGCGCGCATCGAGCTGCGAAGTACACGCAGAGCATCGCAGTGGTTCGCTGCGTCGGAACCGAAAAGCCCGCGAGCAGCGAGTACGCCACCGCGGCAGCGACGCCCGCGATTGCTTGCCCGTGAAGCGCGCACCAGCCGCGCGCTTGGGCACCTGGCCAACGCACGATGGCGCCGCCGAGCCAAGCAGCCATCGCCGCCACCATCGTGATGTGCAATCCCGAGATCGCCATCAGATGCGTCGTGCCGGTCGCGGCGAACACTTGCCACTCGTGCCGCGTCATGCGCCGCGTGTCACCGACCGCCAGTCCTTGTAGCACGCCGATCATGGGCGCGTCCGGTCCGCGCGCTTGCTGCATTCGCTGCGCGATCCACGCTCGCGCCTGCAAGATCGCATAGCGCCATCCGGCGGCGGCGACCCGCCGATTGCGCTCGTCGGCGCGCACGTAACCGGTGGCACCGATGCCCTTACGGAACAGATAGCCTTCGTAATCGAAGGCTCCGGGATTGGCCGAGCCACTGCGGCGCTTGAGGCGCACGAGAAGCTGCCACGTCTCACCCGGCTGCGGTGTGCTGGGCGCGCCGTACCAGCTCAGTCGCAACCGCTGCGGAACGCCGGGTTCCGCGTCCGAGACATCCAGCTCGAAACGGACATCGCCCTCCTCGCTCGTTTCCGGCAGCGAGGCAACGTATCCCGTAACGACGAGATCCGCTCCTTCGAGCGTGCTCGGCAGGTCGTCGGCCAGCCGGCTCACCGCATGTCCCCACGCCCACCCCAAGCCGAGCAAGAATGCGACGATGAGCTTTGCGCGTGCCACGCACGCGAGCGCAAGCGCAAACAGCAGCGCCAGCGCAAACGCCGACTTGGGCAATGTCGGTGCAAGATGCACGCAACAATTCCCAAGGAGAAACGCCAGCGCGATCCGACCCACAGTGCCTCCCTGCACGTCACCACATCGGCGCGACGACCTGCGATACTTATTGGCTCTCTATGCCAAGACGCATCTTCAAATCCTTAAGCCGCCAGCGGCAGCGTTGGAAAGAGCGCTGGTTCATGCGGCCATTTCGGCTCCTGCTCGATCATCCGGTGTATTGGTCGCTCAATCGCCGGAACGTCACACGTGCGTTCGCCCTCGGTTTGTTCATTGCCTTCGTGCCGCTGCCGATTCACGTCCTGCTCGCCGCGATCCTGGCGCTGATCCTGCGCTTGAACGTTCCTGCGACCATGTTCGGCACGCTGCTCACCAACCCGTTCACCATGGTGCCGCTCTTCATGTCCGCATACTGGGTCGGCACGAAAATCCTCGGCGTGCCCGAACGACCGATGGCATTCGAGATGAGCTGGGAATGGCTCACAACAAGCTTGCTGCCGGTCTGGAAGCCATTCCTGCTCGGCTGCGCCATCATGGGCACATTGTCGGCGCTCGTCGGCTATCTGCTGCTAGGAGGCATCTGGCACCTGACGCTCGTGCTGAAATATCACGAGCGCAAAGGCAGCGGCTCGGAAAAAGATGGCGAGAATGAGCCGAAATGAGGGTGCGCGCCCTACGCCTCTTCCCACAGCTTGCCGTCACGTAGCGTGAGCTGCCGTTGCATCCGTGCCGCGAGCTCCGGCGCATGAGTGACGATTACGAGCGCGGTGTCGAGCTCACGATTGAGCTCGAGCATGAGATCGAACACCTGCCGAGCGTTGGCACCGTCGAGATTGCCCGTCGGCTCGTCGGCGAGCACGACCTTCGGCTGAGTGACGAGCGCACGCGCCACGGCCGCACGCTGACGCTCGCCGCCCGACAACTGACCTGGCCGGTGCTCGAGCCTTGCACCGAGCCCGACCCGCTCGAGCAGATCTCTCGCGCGCGCACGCGCCTCTTCCACCGGCGTCCGACGAATGAGCAGCGGCATCGCGACGTTCTCGAGCGCGGTGAATTCGGGCAGCAGATGATGGAACTGATAGACGAACCCGAGCGCGCGGTTACGCAGCTCGCCGCGCGCAGCATCGGACAGCTCGTTGATGCGTTGACCGCAGATCGAGACCGCCCCCGACGTCGGCAGGTCAAGACCGCCCAGCAATTGCAGCAGCGTCGTCTTGCCTGAGCCCGACGCGCCGACGATGGCGACGCGCTCGCCCGGACGCACGGTAAGCTCCACCCCGTTCAGGACATCGACACGCGCATCGCCCTGCATGAAGTGCTTCGTGAGGGCGGTACAACCAAGGACTGGCGTAGCTTCAATCATGTCGTAGCGCTCGTGCAGGCTCGGTGCGCGCGGCGCGCCAAGCGGGATATAAAGTCGACAACGAGCAGAGCCCGAAAGCGGTCAAGCTGATCTTGAGCACATCCGCCCATTGAACGACGGCAGGCAGGTCGCTCATGTAGTACACCTGCGCGTCCATGAACTGCGTGCCCAGCAGGCGCTCGAGCCCGTGAATCAAGCTTTCGAGGTTGAACGAGATCAGCACGCCGAGCAGAACGCCCGCAAGCGTGCCGATGAGCCCGATCGCGGTGCCTTGCGTCACGAAGATCTTCAGCACGCTGCGAGGCGATGCTCCGATCGTGCGCAGGATGGCGATGTCCGCTTGCTTCTCCTTCACCACCATCACGAGCGTCGAGACGATGTTGAACGCGGCGACGCCGACGACGAGCAACAGGATGATGAACATCACGGACTTCGTCAGCTGGATCGAGCGGAAGAAGTTCGCGTGCTTACGGGTCCAATCGTCGATGTAGTAGCCCTCGCCGCCGAGCGACAACGCCAGCGAGCGCACCACGCGCGGCGCCGCAAACATGTCGGCGAGCTTCAAACGTAGCCCTGTCACCTCTTCGCCCATTCGGTACAGCCGCGCCGCGTCCGCAAGGTGCACATAGGCGAAGTTGCGATCGTATTCGTACATGCCGGCCGCGAAGATGCCGACCACCTTGAGGGCGCGCATTCGCGGCAGCACGCCTGCCGGTGTCGTGACGCGCATCGACGTGACGAGCACGACACGTCCGCCGAGGTCGACGCCCAACGCCCGCGCCAGCTCCGCGCCGAGCACGATGCCGAACTCGCCCGGCGCCAGATCGTCGAAGCTCCCCGCACGAGCCTTGTCTACGATCTCCGATACTCGCCGTTCTTCCTCCGGCAGAATGCCGACCACCATCGCGCCGCTGCTCTTGTCGCCCGCGACCAGCAATCCCTGCGCCTCGACGTATGGTGCGCTCGCGATCACCTCGTCGCTCTCTGCAAGCTTGGCTGCAGTCGCACGCCAGTCGGGCAACCCCGAACCGAAGGCGCTGATCGTGGCATGCGAGGTCAGGCTCAGGATGCGCTGGCGCAGCTCGCGCTCGAAACCGTTCATCACGGACAGCACGATGATGAGCACGGCGACGCCGATCGCCACGCCGACCATCGAGATCGTCGAGATGAACGAGACGAAGCGGTTGCCGCGGCTCGAGCGCAGATAACGCCGCCCGATGAAGAGCTCGTAGCTGCGCGTCATACGACCCTCGCCCCGACGGCTCGCGCCCGCTTGCTGCGATCATTCATAGCGCAACGCCTCCGCCGGCTCCGTCGCCGCCCCACGCATGGCGGGGTAAATCGTGGCGAGCACCGTCAGCACGAGCGCAGTGACCGTGATGCCTGCCACCTGCGGCCAGCGCACCTCGGAGGGCACTTCCGAGATCACGAAGACCGTCGGATCGAAGACGTGTACCCCGAGCAGGTTCTCGAGAAACGGCACGATCACATCGACGTTGAGCGCGAGCGTCAGACCTAGCGCGAGCCCGAGCAGCGCACCGAACCAGCCGATGACGACGCCCTGAGTGACGAAGATGCCCACCACGGCGCGCGGCGTGATACCGACCGTACGCAAAATGGCGATGTCGGTGCGCTTTTCGTTCACCACCATGACGAGTGCGGCGACGATGTTGAAGGCGGCGACCGCCACGATGAGCATGAGGATGAGCGTCATCATGGTCTTCTCGATGCGGATCGCACGAAAGTAGCTCGCATTCTCGATGGACCAATCGCTCACCTGAAAGTCGCTGCCGAGCCGTCGCGCGAGCTCGCGGGCACGCACCGGCGCCATGAAGATGTCGTCGAACTTCAGCCGCAAGCCGCCCGGCACATCGTTGGTACCCGCGAGCGCCGCGGCATCTGCCAGATGAATCAACGCAAGCACGTTGTCGTGCTCTTGAGCGCCGACTTCGAAGATGCCGCTTACGACGAAGCTCTGGATGCGCGGCCTGACGCCGATGCCTTCGATCGCATGCTCGCCAGGCTCCGAAACCGGCACGAGCACCGTGATCTCATCGCCCACGCGCGCATCGAGTGCATAGGCAAGGCCGATGCCGAGCACGATGCGCTGCTCACCCGGCTGCAGATCGCTCAATTCGCCGCGCAGCATGTGCTCAGCGATCGCGGAGACTTGCGGCTCAAGCGCCGGATCGATGCCGCGCACCGACGCGGTGCGCAACTCGTCGCCGCGTCCGATCATGCCTTGCAGCGCCAGGTATGGCGCGACTCCCACGACGTTCGGCTCCTGCCGCAGCTGCGCCGCGAGCGCAGACCAGTCCTTCATGCGTTCGGGCGCCGCTGCCACAGTCGCGTGCGACGCCGCGTTCAACAGGCGCGTGCGCAGCTCGCCCTCGAGCCCGTTCATCACGGAGATCACGACGATGAGCGCCGCCACGCCGACACAGATCCCGAGCATCGAGATCCAGCTGATGAACGAAACGAAGAACCCTCGGCTGCGGCTGCGAACGTAGCGAAGGCCGATATAGATCGGCAGCGGTTGAAACATGGGCTAGTCGATTGTATGACGAGGCTGAGGGACGCCCCGAACGCAGCATGGGCGCTTCGGTGCGCGCGCCGCCCCGCTGGCCGCAGGACGCCCGGCCGCTACCGCGTCCATCTTGTCGAGCTGCGCATCCGTCATCCGCGACCCTTGAGTTGCCTTGTCGAAAGACCCGGCAGGCTACCAAACTGTGAACTACGACAACAAATTGAAGCCGCAAGCTTGGTGCTTATGTAATCCCTGCTATACAGTTTGACGCTCTCACGGAGGTGCTTGCATGCGCTGCTCTCGTTGGCTTTTCTCGCTCCTGGCTGCTGCCGCGGTGACCGGTCCGGCGCTTGCCGATGAGCTCAAGATGACGTCCGCTCCGGCCGCCGCCAGCGACCGCCCGACGCGCGGCATGTCGATGGAAAAGGTCGAGGCCATCTACGGCGCCCCGACGCGACGCGTCCCCGCCGTCGGCAACCCGCCGATCACGCGCTGGGAGTACCCCGGGTTCGTCGTCTACTTCGAGCATCACCTCGTCATTCACAGCGTCGCCATCGGCTGACGCACCCGACGCGCCTGCGGCGCGTCGGCTGTCGGGCGAGGACGGGCCTCGCCTCACTCACCTTCCCCCTCTTGGCGGCACCCGCCGCACGCGGTGCCGCCGTCACGTTTTCAGGCTTGGAGCACGCCGGCGGGGCCTGCTAACCTGCGCGCCCTTTCGGGGATGCCGCGCGTATCGTCCCGAGCGTTTTTTATTGCCTCGCTAACGTGAATGTCTGACGAACGCCCACTCTTGCCGAGCCGCGCCCAGATGCACGTGCGTTGGGGTCAGCTCTACGGCTCCGCTGCCTCTTTGTGGCTGGCCGAAGCCGCACGACGTGCTTCAGGGCCGCTGCTCGTCATCGCCTCCGATGCGCGCCGCGCAGCTCGCATGGAAGAGGAGCTGAAGTTCTTCGCGCCCGCCGGCATCCCCGTGGAGAGCTTCCCGGACTGGGAAACGCTGCCGTACGACTTGTTCTCGCCGCATCCCGATATCGTGTCGCAGCGACTGCGCATGCTGGCGACGTTACCGCGCCTTGCCAAAGGCATCGTCGTTGTCGACCTCGAAACGATTCTGCAGCGCTTGCCGCCGCAGACCTACATCGATGCGCATGCGTTCGATCTCTCCGTGGGCGAGCGGTTGGACCTGGCAGCGTTTCGCGAGCGCTTGGCCGGCGCGGGCTACGTCGCGAGCTCGCAAGTGATGGCGCCGGGCGAATTTGCCGTCCGCGGCTCGTTGATCGACTTGTTTCCGATGGGCAGCGCTGCGCCCTATCGCATCGACTTGTTCGACGACGAAATCGAGTCGATTCGACTCTTCGATCCCGAAACGCAGCGCTCCGGCGAGCGCACAGAGTCGCTGCGGCTCTTGCCGGCGCGCGAGTTTCCGCTGACCAGCGACGGCATTCAGCAGTTCAAGCGACGCTTCCGTACGCGCTTCGAGGGCGACCTCACCAAGATGCCGATCTACAAGGACATCGCGGAAGGCGTGCCTCCTGCCGGCATCGAGTACTACCTGCCGCTCTTCTTCGACGCGACGGCGACCCTGCTCGATTACGTGCCCGGCAACACGACGATCGTCCTCGACGACGATGCTGCCGGCGCCGCGCAACGTGCGTTCGCCGAAATCGAGCAACGCTACGAGCAGCGCAGCCATGACGCCACACGACCGATCCTGCGTCCAGAAGAAGTCTTCGTTCCGGCGCAAGAGCTGCTACAGCGTCTTGAGACGTTTCGCCGTATCGAGCTCATGGGCGTCGAGCTCGATCCGCTCACGCAACCGGTGCCGTTTCAGAACTTCGAGACACGCCGGCCGCCGTCGTTGCGCGTCGATGTCCGCGGCGAAGAACCCGTGCGCGAGCTCGCAAGCTTCCTCGCCGACTTCCACGGCCGCGTGTTGATCGCCGCCGAATCGGCCGGCCGCCGCGAAATGCTGCTCGACTTGCTCAAGCGCCGCGGCATTCAACCGCAGCTCCTCGACGGCTGGCACGCATTCGCCGAATCGAGCGCACCGCTTGCGATCACGGTCTCGCCCATTGCCACTGGCCTCATTTTGCGCGAGCCGGCCCTCGCGCTCATCGCCGAGGAGCAGCTCTTCGGCGAGCGCGCGCGCCAAGAACGCCGCCGGCGCCGTCCCGAACGCGATCCCGAAAAGATCATTCGTGATCTGACCGATCTGCATCCCGGTGCGCCAGTGGTGCACGAAACGTACGGCGTCGGACGCTTCATCGGGCTGACGACGCTCGATGTCGGCGGCCTCAAGAACGAATTCCTCGTGCTCGAGTACGCGGACGGCGACAAGCTTTACGTGCCGGTGCACGCGCTCGATCTCGTGAGCCGCTATACAGGCGCACCCGCCGAAACTGCGCCGCTGCACAAGCTCGGCGGCGATGCCTGGCAGAAGGCAAAGAAGAAGGCCGCGCAGAAGATTCGCGACACCGCCGCGGAGCTGCTCGATCTCTACTCCCGGCGAGCTGCGCGCCAAGGCGAACCGCTCGTTGCCAACGAGCTCGATCTACGCGCCTTCGAGGCGCAGTTCCCCTTCGACGAAACGCCGGATCAGGCACAAGCCATCGAGCAAGTCATCGCCGATCTCGGCAGCACCCGGCCGATGGATCGCGTCGTCTGCGGCGACGTCGGTTTCGGCAAGACGGAGGTCGCATTGCGCGCAGCTTTCGTCGCCGTGCAGGCGGGCAAGCAAGTGGCCGTGCTCGTGCCGACCACCCTTCTCGCGCAACAGCACTACCAAAGCTTCGCCGATCGTTTCGCCGACTGGCCCGTGCGCGTCGAGTCGTTATCGCGCTTTCGCAGCACGAAAGAGGTCAACCAAGTCATCGCCGGTCTCGAATCGGGACAGATCGACATCGTCGTCGGTACGCACCGGCTGCTGCAGGCTGGCGTGAAGTTCCGCCGCCTCGGGCTCGTCATCATCGACGAAGAGCACCGCTTCGGCGTCAAGGACAAGGAGCGCCTCAAGGAGCTGCGGGCCGAGGTCCACGTGCTGACGCTCACGGCAACACCGATTCCGCGCACGCTCAACATGGCGATGGGCGGCCTACGCGAGCTCTCGCTGATCACGACGCCGCCGGCCGCGCGCCTTGCGATCAAGACGTTCGTCACCCAATGGGACGGGCCGACGATCCGCGAAGCCTGTCTGCGCGAAATTCGCCGCGGCGGACAGATCTACTTCGTGCACAACAGCGTGCAGTCCATCGAGCGAGCCGCGCGCGAGCTGCAGCAGCTCGTGCCGGAAGCGCGCATCGCGATCGGGCACGGCCAGATGCGCGAACGCGAGCTCGAGCAGGTGATGCTCGATTTCTATCACCAGCGCTGCAACGTGCTCGTCTGCACGACGATCGTGGAGAGCGGCATCGACGTCCCCTCCGCCAACACCATCATCATCGATCGCGCGGACAAGCTCGGGCTCGCACAGCTGCATCAGCTGCGCGGCCGCGTCGGACGCTCGCACCACCAGGCCTACGCTTATCTGCTCACGCCCCCGCGCAGCGCGATGACGCCCGATGCGATCAAGCGTCTGGAGGCGATCGAATCCCTCGAAGATCTCGGCGCCGGCTTCACGCTCGCGACTCACGATCTGGAGATTCGCGGCGCGGGCGAGCTGCTCGGCGAAGAGCAAAGCGGACAGATTCAGGAGATCGGCTACGCGCTCTACATGGAAATGCTCGAGCGCGCCGTCAATGCGCTCAAGTCAGGCAAGGTCCCCGAGCTCGATGCGCCGATGCACCAGGGACCCGAGGTGGATCTGCACGTGCCGGCGCTGCTGCCGGACGATTATCTCCCTGACATTCACCTGCGCTTGGTGCTCTACAAGCGCATTGCCGCGGCCGAGAATCCGGACGAGCTGCGCGAGCTGCAGGTCGAGATGATCGATCGCTTCGGCCTGCTGCCGCCGCCCGCGAAGAACCTGTTCCGCATCGCCGAGATCAAGCAGCGGGCACGTGCCATGGGGCTGCGCAAGATCGACGTCGGTCCCGGCGGCGGCTCGGTGACATTCGATGCCGACACGCGCGTCGAGCCCGCGACGCTGATCCGCTTCGTGCAGCAGCACTCGCGCACCCACCGCCTCGAAGGCGGCATCAAGCTCAAGTTCACGCTGAACCTCGAGAAGGACGAGGAACGCTTCAAGGCCGTCGAGCAGCTCCTGGACGCCTTGAGCCGTACGACTCCCCCTGCCGAGCCGTGCGAACGCGCCAAGCGTTGAGCCGCCGGGGTGTGTCAAACTCTGCGTATCGGAGGAAGCAACGCCTATGACCGGACGATCGATGCCTGCGCTGCGACGCGCCTCGTTGGCCTGCTTGCTGGTGCTTGCCGCGCTATTCGGCCCAGCCCACGCCCAACAAGCCGCATCCGGGCAAGGGCTCTACGACGTCGAAATCATCGTCTTCCAGCACCTCGCGTCCGACTCGACTGAAGAGCTGTGGTCCCTCGAGCTCTCGCACAACAAAGGGCTCGCTATCCCTGCGGAAGACGAGTCGCCGTTCGAATCGGCTGCTCCCACGCACCCGCGCGCGACGGACAGCTTCCCGGCGCTGCCTGCATCGCGGCTGAAGCTGACCGCCGTTGCCGACACGCTGCGACGCTCACGCAATTATCGTCCGCTTGCGCACTTCGGCTGGACGCAACCCGGTTTTCCGCGTCTGGCAGCGCCCGCGATTCCGATCGAGACGTTCGTATCGCCCGCTACGGGCTTGAGCGGCTCGATCGCGCTCTCCCGGGGGCGCTATCTGCACCTGACGCTTGATCTCACCTTCACGCCGCCCGACAACCCGGGCCAGCGCTATGTGCTGCAGCAATCGCGCCGCATGCGCAGCCACGAGCGTCACTACATCGATCATCCGAAATTCGGCGTGATCGCCGTGGTCACGCCGAGCACGAGCACGAACTGAGCGTGCGGCCGCGCTGACGGCGGCTTGGTGGGACTAGAAGAGCGCGGAAGTCACTCGTACTCGCGGCTCACGACGCGATTGCGTCCGAGGTCTTTGGCATCGCGCAGCGCTTGACGCACGCTCTCGTACGCGCGCTCCACCGACATGTCATACGCCGGCACGAGCGAAACGACGCCTGCGCTCGCCGTGACGTAGCGCGAGACATTCGAGCGCGGATGGTGAATCGCCAGATCGCGCACGCGCCCGATCACCACCTCGGCGAGCTTCGCTGCCTGTTGCAGATCCATGCCGCTCGTCATCGCGGCCACTTGGTCTTCGTCGAACCAACCGCACAGGTCGCTCGCCCGGCGGAAGCAGCCCGCGATCACGCGTGCGATACGCCGAAATGCCTGTTCGGCGCCCTGCTTGCCGAACACGTCGCGATACAGCGCAAAGCAATCGAGATCGAACAACAGGAAACACAGGCGGCGTGACTCTCGCTGCGCCACCGCCCAGTCGCGCCGCACGAGCTCTTCGAAGTACGAGCGGCGCAGCAGGCCGGTGCGGCGGTCATCGCGCAAATAGGCAAGCATGCTCTGCGTGCTGAGCGCCGGATCCTGGGCCTCGCTTTGCCCCTCGGCGCCGTGCTTGGCCGACGCATCGCGGTGGAAGCTCGCAAAATGCGTGATCCCGCCGTTCACCTGCAGCGGCACGAGCGACAGCTCGTTCCAGAACATCGTGCCGTCCTGGCGATAGTTGCGCAGCACGGTGCGCACGGCCGTCGCCGTCCGCAAGGCATCACGAATCTTGTCGGAGCCGGCCTGAGCCTGGTCGTGCGCTTGCAGGAAGCTCAGCTCGCGGCCGCAGAGCTCGCCGCGCGAATAACCGGTTAGCCGCTCAAGGGCCGCATTCGCATAGATCACCTTTCCCGCCTGGTCGCAGATCGCAACCCCTTCGGGAGCCTGCTCGACCAGGGCTTCGAGCAGCCGCGGATCGAGGCTTTGGCCATTGCCGGGACCGACTGGGAAAGGTTCGACACTCATGACTGATCAGAATTGAGCAGGAGCTGGGGTCGTTCCATACATGCTTGAATCGCGCTGTTGCACGCTTGCCACACTGCGGAGGCGTGCAGGGACTCCCTGCTCCAATCACCCCGTCCGTGAAGACGAGCCATGCGCACTTGACTTAAAGGATCCTCGCTCCCTCGCAAAGAATCGATGACTTGCAGCACACCTTGACGATCGTTGCAGAGGGATAGGACGTCGCAGCCGGCCTCGAGCGCCGCCTCGGCCCGCTCCACCGGTCCGCCCACGGCCGCCGCTCCTTTCATCGACAGGTCATCGGTGAAGATGGCCCCATCGAAACCGAGCCGGCCCCGCAGCTCATCGCGCATCCACCGCCGGGAAAAGCCGGCCGGCCGCTCGTCGATTGCGGAGAAGATCACATGCGCGGCCATGATCGACGCCAAGCCATTGTCGATCAGTCGTCGGTACGGATAGATGTCGTCGTCAAGGTCCTCCAAGGGCCGCCGGTCGACGGGCATGGCCACGTGCGAGTCGGCCACGACCGCCCCATGCCCCGGGAAATGCTTGGCGGTTGCGCTCATCCCCGCCTCGCGCATGCCGCCCATGAAGGCCACCGCCAGTTCGGCGACCACGCGCGGATCGCGATGGAAGGCGCGGTCGCCGATGACGGTGCTGACGCCGTAGTCGAGATCCACACAGGGCGCAAAGCTCATATCGATCCCGACAGCACGCAGCTCGGCAGCCATCAGCCAGCCGCATTGCCGGGCGAGCCGCTTACCGCCGGCCGGATCGAGATCGTATGCCCGCCCGATCAACCGCATCGGCGGCAGCCGCGTGAAGCCCTCGCGAAAACGCTGTACGCGCCCGCCTTCGTGATCGACGGTCACGAGCAAGGGCGGCGTGCGAATCGCGCGGATGTCCGTCACGAGCTGGCGCAGCTGCTCGATGCTCTCGAAATTGCGGGTGAAGAGGATGACCGCGCCGACGAGCGGATGCGCCAGCAGCTCACGATCTTCCGCCGTGAGCGTCGTGCCTTCGAGATCGATCATCAAGGGACCGAGCGTCATACCGCTACCCGCAGTGCACCGTGGATGCAGCCGAGAGTGTACTGCGTTGCACCCAAGTCCCTCACGCGATCGACCGGGCCTAACGAGTGAACACCGCGATCGACTCGACGTGCGCCGTGTGGGGAAACATATCCATCACGCCGGCAGCTTCGAGCTTGAAGCCGTATTCGTTGACGAGAATACCCGCATCGCGCGCGAGCGTGCCCGGATGACACGAGACGTACACCACGCGCTGAACGCTTGCTCGCGCGAGCAACGGCAGCGCGGCGCGCGCACCGGCACGCGGCGGATCCAACAATACTTTGTCGTAGTCGCGCTGCGCCCACGGGCTGCGCATGAAGTCGGGCTCGGACAAGTCCGCCACGTGAAACTCTACGTTGGCAAATCCCTGCCGAGCCGCGTTCTCTCTCGCACGCTCAATCAGCCCCGCCTCGCCCTCTACCGCCGTCACTGCCGCGCCGCTGCGCGCGAGCGGTAGCGAAAAGTTGCCCAGACCGCAAAAGAGGTCCAGCACGCGCTCGTCGGTCCTGGGTGAGAGGTGTGCAATGGCACGCTCGACCATCGCCGCATTCAGCTCGCCGTTCACCTGAATGAAATCCGTCGGCGCAAAACGTACGGCGACGTCGAACGCCGGCAGGCGATACTCGAGCACGCTCGCCGGCGGCTTAAGCGGCGCCACGGTGTCGTAGTTGCCCGGCTGCAGATAAATCTCGACGTTGAATGAGCGCTCGAATGCTTCAAGGAGCGCCCGATCTTCCGCCGTCGGCTCGTCGAGCACGCGCATCACGAGCGCGGTCGCCCGTTCGGCAACCGCGACTTCGATCTGCGGCACACGAGCCCGAATGCTCAAGCGGCTGACGAGCTCGGACAACGGCTCGATCAGCTCATCGACGGGTTTGGCGAGAATGACGCACGAGCTGAGATCGGCCACGAACGAGCTCGCGCGCTCGCGAAAACCGATCACGGTCTTGCCCTTGTTCGGGACCCAGCGCGCGCCGAGACGCGCGCGCCGGCGATAGTTCCAGGTGGGTCCCAGCAGGGGCGGCAGAACGGACGCCGGTGCGACATTGCCGATGCGGCTCAACGCATCGAGGAGCTGTCGTTGCTTGAGCTCGATCTGACGCTCGGGCGCAAGATGCTGCAGCACGCATCCGCCGCACATGCCGAAGTGCGGACACTTCGGCTCGACGCGATCCGGCGACGGCTCCAGAACCCGCACGAGCCGCCCCTCGTCGAACGTGCGCTTCTTCTTGAAACGCCGCCATTCGACGCGCTCGCCTGGCAATGCACCGTCGACGAAAACGGTCTTGCCGTCGACATGCGCAATGCCGCGCCCGTCGTGATCGAGGTCGGTGATGTCGGCGACGAATGGCGCCGGCGTCTCTGCCGCACCAGCGCTCAAGGGTTCTGCTCCGGCCATGCGTTCAAGAATTCGAGGAAATGCGGCTTGGCCTGCGCCCGCAAGACATCGCGCACGAGCGCGAGCTCGTTCGCATACTCTTCGCGATTGAGCCGTCCGCGCATGAGCTCGAAGCGCAGGTAGACGAGATAGGTATTGAGAACGTCCGTCTCGCAGTAGTTGCGGATGCGCTCGATCTGTCCATCGAGATAGGCATCCCAGACCTTGTCGCCGCTCATGCCGAGCTTGCCCGGGAACCCAAGCAGCGTCGCAATCGACTGCAGGCCCACGCGCGCACGCGATTGATAGCTCGACAGAACGTCCATCAGATCCAAATGGCGCGTGTGATAGCGATTCAGATAGTTGTTGAAGCGAAACGACTGATCCTCATCGCCCGTCTCCCAGTAACGCGGCGCGACGATTCCATGCCGCAGCGCGCGATAGTGCAGCACGGGTAGGTCGAAGCCGGCGCCGTTCCACGACACCAGATCGGGCGTGTATTTCTCGATCCCATCGAAGAAGCGTTGGATGATCTCGGCTTCCGACGCGCTCGGATCGCCGAGCGACCAGACGCGAAACGTCTCGCGCGTCCTGAGCGCCACCGAGATGGCGACGACGCGATGCTGCTCGTAGGAGAGGAACTCGGTGCCCGACTCCTCGCGGCGTTTGGCCTGCATGACGTAACCGACCTGCTTGTCGCTCAAGTCCTCGAGGCCATAGAGCCGGCGTCCGAACTCGACGTCGGGAATCGTTTCGATATCGAATACGAAAACGGTCATGATTCTTTCCGCATCAGCACGGCGACGGCGACGATGAGCCCCGCCTCGTCGGTCAGCGTGAGATGTCCCTCACCGATGCCGAGCCGTTCGCACATGGCGCGGCCGCGCTCGGACCAGATGATCTCGGGACGTCCCCAGGCATTCGGCACGAAGCCCGTGTCGCGAATCCACATACCGTGCGCGAACCCCGTTCCCATCGCTTTGACGATCGCCTCCTTGGCGGCAAAGCGCATGGCGAGAAAGCGTACGGGGCGACGATTGTTCGCAAAAGCCTCGCGTTCGGCCGGCAGCAGCAAGCGTTCGACGAAGTGCTCGCCGTGGCGCTCGTAAACCTGCTTGATGCGTTCGAGCTGAACGACATCGGTGCCGATACCGAAGATCATGAGCGTTCGGCCGCGGCCCCGCGCGCCTCGATCATCAGCCGCTTCATCTCGGAGACCGCCTGCGCCATGCCGTCGATCACGGCGCGCGCGACGATCGCATGGCCGATATTGAGCTCGACGATCTGCGGAATCGCGGCGATGGCTTGGACGTTGTAATAGTTGAGCCCATGGCCGGCGTGCACCTTCAGGCCGCGCTGCGCAGCATATTCCGCGGCCCGCACGATGCGCTCGAGCTCGCGCGCCTGCGTGGCGCCGTGCGCATCGGCGTAGGCGCCGGTGTGGAGCTCGACGACAGGTGCACCGACAGCGCACGCCGCGTCGATCTGCCGCTCGTCGGGATCGATGAACAGCGAGACGCGGATACCGGCGCCGGCGAGCAACCCGATCATGCGCGTCAAGTGATCCTTCTGGCCGGCCACATCCAGCCCGCCTTCGGTCGTCAGCTCCGCGCGGCGCTCGGGCACGAGACAGCAGTCGGACGGCCCGACGTCGCAGGCGATGCGCACCATCTCCTCGGTGGCCGCCATTTCCAGGTTCACGCGCGTCTGCAGCGCCTCTTTGCACATGCGCACGTCGCGATCCTGGATGTGACGACGGTCCTCCCGCAGATGCACCGTGATGCTGTCCGCGCCGGCCTTCTCGGCGATGAGCGCAGCGAACAACGGATCGGGATAGCGCGTGCCGCGGGCTTGCCGCAGCGTCGCGACGTGATCGACATTGACGCCGAGGTAGATGGGAGAAGCCATGGTGAAGAAACAGCTGCAGGATTCGCGGGAAAGCCTGCATGGTAGCAGGCTCGCGCAAGCCGGTTAACGCCGCCGGGGCTTACCCGCCCGGCGAGGGTTTCCGGCCGCGACGCAATGCGCGCATAACCTCGCGCGTCTTGAGCTCTCGTCCGTCGAGGATGCGATCGAGCGCGGCGCGAAAGAGGCGGCGCCCTTCCGAACAAACGAAGGGATCCGCGAAGTCCTCACGCGCCAACGCCAAGAGCGTCGAGCCGGCAAACATCATCGGGCCTTCGGCGACCTCGAGCGCACGCACCGCACCCAGCTCGATTCGATAGTGATACAGCGCATCGGCCTCGATCGGCGCACCGCTCAGCGCCTCTCGTTCGAGCTCAAGCCCGTAGCCCAAGAGCTCGAGCAGGCGTTTCTCGAAGCGGCGCAGATGCGCGAGAGGACTGTCACCGTCTTTCAGCCGCTCGATGGTCGCACCGTACAGGTCGAAGACATCGGGCTGCGGATCGTGGCGCGTGAACAGATTGAGCAATAGCTCGTTCAGGTAAAACCCGTTGACGAGCTGCGCAGGCGGCATGAGGCGTACGCCGCCGTCGAACTCCGCTCCCGTCAACTGACCCGCATCGCCTCGGGCGCTCCAGGACACCAGCAGACGATTGAACGGCTGCAGCATGGAGGAAAGCGCTGCCGTCCCTTTGCGCCCGCCGCGCGCACCGCGTGCGAACAACGAAACGCGTCCATGATCGCGCGTGAACAGCTCGAGAATCCGGCTCGTATCTCGATACGGACGCTGATGGAGCACGTAAGCGGGTTCGAGGTGGGTGCGCATACGACGTCTGGGCGGCGGCCCTTCGGAGCACGCGCGCGCGAGCTACGCCGCTCGGTCGAGGCCGGCCACGCGGCCTAGAGCTCAGATCTCGTAGCCGAGCTGTTTGAGGGCTGCTTCGTTGTCCGACCAGTTCTCCTTCACTTTCACCCACAGCTCGAGGTGTACCGGACGACCGAAGCGCTCGCACATTTCCAGGCGCGCCGCGCGCCCGACTTCTTTGAGCTGCTCGCCGCCGTGACCGATCACGATCGCCTTCTGCCCCGTGCGCTCGACCCAGATGACGGCGTTGATGACGAATCGCCCGTCCTCTTCGGCGAAGCGTTCGATGGCCACGGTCAATCCGTACGGCAGCTCCTGACGCAAACGCAGCGTGAGCTTCTCGCGCACGATCTCGGCCGCCTGGAACTCCAGGCTTCGATCGGTCAGCTGATCGGCCGGGAAATGCGGCGGCGAGACCGGTAGGTATTTCGCGATCGTCTCGGGCAAGCGCTCGAGCTGAGTGCCGCGCAGCGCCGAGACGGGCACGATCTCTTCGAACTTGGCGCGCTGGGCGAGCTCATCGATGAACGGTAGCAGGCGCTCCTTGGGGAACACCTTGTCCACCTTGTTGAGGATCACGATGATCGGCCTGCCCTGTTTGACAAGCTCCTCGAGCACGCGTTGATCCTCGTCGGTCCAGCGCAACGCCTCGGCCACGAACAAGTTGAGGTCGGCATCCTGCAGCGAGGCGAGCGCGGCGCGATTCATGTGTCGATTCATCGCCCGGCGCGCCGTGCTGTGCAGACCGGGCGTATCAACGAAGATGATCTGGGCAAACGGCTTCGTGAGGATGCCGAGGATGCGATGACGCGTCGTCTGCGGCTTTGGCGTGACGATGCTGATCTTCTCCCCGATGAGGGCATTGAGCAGCGTCGACTTGCCGACATTCGGTCGACCGACGAGAGCGGCAAAGCCGCAGCGATAGGCAGTTTCGTCGGACACGGCGGCGTTGTTCACTTGGAGGGAGACGTCGAAGACTGGATCTGCTCGATCATGAGCTGTGCGGCTGCTTGCTCCGCACGCCGGCGGCTCGCGCCGCTAGCGTGGGTTTTCAAACCGAGCGCATCGACGGAACAGCTTACCGCAAAGAGCTGATTGTGCGCCTCGCCGGAAACCGAATCCACCGTATAGACGGGCAACGGCAAGCCGCGCGCTTGCAACATCTCCTGCAAACGCGTCTTGGGATCTTTGAGCTCGGCCGCGCTCGGCAGGCGATCGAGCCGCGGCACGATCAGCCGCTCGATCACCTTGGCAGCCGCTTCGAAGCCACCGTCGAGATAGATCGCGCCGAAGACGGCTTCGAGCGAATCGGCGAGGATCGACTTGCGGCGAAAGCCCCCGGACTTGAGCTCGCCCGAGCCCAGCCGCAGCTGATCGCCGAGCCCGATCTCGGCTGCAATAGCGGCAAGCGCCTCGCCGCTCACCAGGCTCGCCCTGAAGCGCGACAGCTCGCCTTCGTCGGCGCCGCCGAACTCGCGGAAGACGAGGATTGCGACAACGCAGTTCAAGATCGCGTCGCCCAAGAACTCGAGCCGCTCGTTGTGCGGCCCGCCCGCGCTGCGATGCGTGAGCGCGGCTTCCAATAAGGCCGGATCGCGACACTCGTAGCCGAGCGCGTCGCGCTGCCACTCAAGCGCTGTCTTCACTCCAGGTTCCTGAACGAATCGACTCCCGCCCGGCTCACTGCACGAGGGTCACGGTCTTGTCGAACTCGGCGACGAGCGACACGTTGCCGATGAACGGTGCACGTGCTTCGTACGCAGCACGCATCGTGTAGCCGTTGCCCGTGCGCTTGATCTCGATTTCCTTCGGCTGGACGCTCTTGATGTCTTCGATCGTCCAGCGACGCTCCAGCGCGGCGCGGATCTGCGGTGGGCTGGTGGGATTGCCCTTGTTCTCGTTGGCGGTCTGTTCCATGGCCTGCACGACGGCGAAGTACTCGAAATAAAGCGGGATCAGCCGGATGCCGGCGTACAGGCCTAGGCCGAGGATCGCGATGATCACGACCATGCCGATGAAGGTTGCGCCACGCTGTCGAGCACGCATCACAAGACTCCTCATGTCTCAAATGGCTGCAGCAAGACCGAACCCGGCTCGTCGCGGTGGTCCGGCGACCGGTCCGCTGCCCGACCGCCGACGGCCACGATCGACCGCCGATGAGGTTTGTACAGTCTACCGTCTCTAGCGGATCGGATTGCCGATTCGGTCCCAAATTGGCGCAGATGGCAGGTCCCAGTTCAGCCAAATCCGTACGGCTTTGCCGACCAGATTCTCCTCGGGCACGAACCCGACTTCGTTGTAGCGGCTGTCCCGACTGTTATCGCGATTGTCGCCCATGAAGAAGTAGTGCCCGGCAGGCACCACCGCCTCGAAGTCCTTGGTGCCGCTGTCCGGGATGTAGAGCACTTGGTGCTCGACCCCGTCGAGGAACTCCGTCCCGATGAGCGCACGGGCGTGCGGCCCATCGTTGCGCGGTCCCTCATACCGTCCATTGATCTGCAACGGCACCGGCGCGCCGTTGATATAGACCTGACGACCCCGGACTTGAATGTGGTCGCCCGGCAAGCCGACGAGGCGTTTGATGTAATTCGTCTGCGGATCCGACGGCAGGCGAAACACGATGACATCGCCGCGTTTCGGCTCTCCCACCTCGACGATCTTCGTGTGCACGACCGGCAAACGCAGGCCGTAGGCGAACTTGTTGACGAAGATGAAATCGCCGTCGAGCAGCGTCGGCATCATCGAGTCGGACGGAATGCGAAACGGCTCGAACAGGAACGAGCGAATGAGCAGCACGACCAGGATGACCGGAAAGAACGACTTGGCGTACTCCGCACTCAAGGGCTGTGCGAAAGCGGCATCGGTTTCGGGCCTGCCGAGCGCGGCGGCATGTGCTTGACGCCGCGGCTTGAGCCACAGCACATCGATCAGCCAGATCAGCCCGGTAAGCACGGTGGCGAGCACCAGCACGAGACTGAAGTCGAGCGCGTTGCGCGTGGCGAGCCTGCGTACCACGAAGATCACCAGGAACAGCAGCGCCCAACGCAGCGCGCGAATGCCGGCCGGCGCCCGATAAGGCGGCTGCGAACTGGCCTTGCGTGCCGTGGAGAGCAGCAGGTCGTCCACGAGCAGATACAGACCCAGACCGGCGGTGAGGATGAGAAGCCAGAAAGTCGTTGCGTCCAAGACTCTTCGCTCGTGTTATTGGATGGTGATCCCTGCCCCGCCGCCGTTCGTCACGAACCCTTGTCCTTGCCGACTTGGAGCACTGCGAGGAAGGCCTCCTGGGGGATCTCGACCGACCCCAGTTGCTTCATGCGCTTTTTGCCTTCTTTTTGCTTCTCGAGCAACTTGCGCTTACGCGAAACGTCGCCGCCGTAGCACTTGGCGGTGACGTTCTTGCGCAAGGCCTTCACGGTGGCGCGCGCGATGATGTGGCTGCCGATCGCGGCCTGCACGGCCACTTCGAACATCTGCCGCGGAATCAGCTCCTGCATCTTGTCCACGAGCTCGCGTCCGCGTTGATAGGCATTGTCGCGGTGGACGATGATCGACAGCGCATCGACCCGGTCGCCGTTGATCAAGATATCGAGCTTGACGAGCGGCGCCGACTCGAAGCGGTTGAACTCGTAGTCGAACGAGGCATAGCCGCGGCTGACCGACTTCAGCCGATCGAAGAAATCGAGCACGACCTCGGCAAGCGGCATCTCGTACTGCAGGGAAACCTGCGCGCCGAGGTACTGCATCTTGGTCTGCCGCCCGCGCTTCTCCGTGCACAGCTTGATCACCGCACCGACATGCTCGGGCGGCAGCAGGATGTTCGCCGTAATGATCGGCTCGCGCAGATCGGCGATTTCGTTGGTCGGCGGCAGCTTCGCGGGGTTGTCGACGTAGAGCGTGGTGCCGTCCGTCTTGACGATCTCGTACACCACCGTCGGGGCACTCGTGACGAGATCCAGGTTGTATTCGCGCTCGAGCCGCTCCTGCACGATGTCCATGTGCAACAGACCCAGGAAGCCGCAGCGGAAGCCGAAGCCGAGCGCACTCGATACCTCTGGCTCGTAATGCAAGGCCGAGTCGTTGAGCTTGAGCTTGGCGAGCGCGTCACGGAAGGCCTCGTAGTCGTCCGAGCGCACCGGGAAAAGGCCTGCGAACACGCGCGGCTGAATCTGCTTGAAGCCGGCGAGCGGCGCCTCGCACGGCCGCGCATCCATGGTGATCGTATCGCCCACCGGCGCTCCGTCGATGTCCTTGATGCCGGCGATCATGAAGCCGACTTCGCCCGTCTCGAGCGTCTCGCTCGCGACCGATTTCGGCGTGAAGCGGCCGAGCTTGTCGACCGTGTACGTGCGCCCCGTCGACCATACGCGGATCTTCGCGCCGCGCTTGAGCGAGCCGTTGACCACGCGCACGAGCGAGACCACGCCCACGTAGTTGTCGAACCACGAATCGATGATCAACGCCTGCAACGGTGCGTTCGGATCGCCCTTCGGCGGCGGGATACGGCGAATCACTTCTTCCAAGAGCTCGGGGACGTTCTCGCCCGTCTTGGCGCTCACCCGAATCGCGTCCTGCGCCTCGATGCCGATGATCTCTTCGATCTCGTTGATCACGCGGGCGGGATCCGCCGACGGCAGGTCAATCTTGTTGAGCACCGGGACGACTTCGAGGCCCTGCTCGATCGCCGTGTAGCAGTTCGCCACACTTTGCGCCTCGACGCCCTGCGCTGCATCGACGACCAAGAGCGCGCCTTCGCAGGCCGCCAGCGAGCGGGACACTTCGTAGGAGAAGTCGACGTGGCCCGGCGTGTCGATGAGATTCAGCTGGTAGGTCTGGCCGTCGCGCGCCCGATATCTGAGCGAGACGCTCTGCGCCTTGATCGTGATGCCGCGCTCGCGCTCGAGATCCATCGAGTCGAGCACCTGCGCTTCCATCTCGCGCGCTTCCAGGCCGCCGCACAGCTGAATGAAACGGTCGGCGAGCGTGGACTTCCCGTGATCGACGTGCGCGATGATGGAAAAGTTACGAATCAGATTCATCAGTTCTCACAGGCTCAAGCGCGCAGCACGCCGCCGACGCTCACGCCGCAGGACAGCTCGGAACGTTGTGCTCGACGCGCGGCGCTTCGGACCGCACAGGATGTCTGGTCATCGCAGTCTGAGTGGTCGCATCCCCGCCCGCCGCGGCGTCACCAACCTGGCATGGGCTACTGAAGGAACAGACGGGGTGGCACAAATCGGCGGCGGATTATAGCGAACCCGCCGATGGGACGCTGGACGACGCGTTAGGGAGCCGGTCGATCGCCGACCGCTTGCAGGTAAGGCGCAAGGCGCTCGTGGTCGAGACGGTAGTCGCACACGAACTCGCCGTCGATGCGAAGCACGGGGACACGGTGGCCGTACTTGCGCTTGAGGGTCGGATCGGCATCGACGTCGACGACGCGCACCTCGGCGGCACGGGCAGGTCCGAGGGCCTCGGCCAGCTCCGCGACGAACGCCTCACAGAGCGAACAGCCGTCGCGCGTGAGCACCTCCCACTCGAACATGAGATCCCCTCTCACAGCGCCGAACGTGTGGCTGGACGGTTAACGAGGCGAGCGCGCTTCCGGCGCGGGCACGAGCGCGGAGGCTGCCGTGTCGGGTTCCTTGGTTACGCCGGTGGCGATCGCCTGCACCGTCACGGCGGGCACTTCGCCGACGGCGGTCACTTGGTGGCCGTCGAGATCGCGCGAATAGGCGAATGCAGCACCGACTTTGGCGAGACCCCGAATGGGCTCGGATTGCGGATTGCGCGGCTCGATGAACACGGACACCGAGGCCAAGCCGTCGGAATACACGAGATGCTGCACCGGTGCGCTCGAACCGGCGATGGCTTGGACGCGCCATGTCGTGAGCCTGAACCCGGCGGGCGGCCGGATGACCCAATCCAAGGTGGCGTTGCGGATCTCGGGCTGCGTGTCCTGATAAATCCACTGGAACCCGTCGGTCGCAACGGACGGTTTCAGGGCGTCGGCCGAGATACGCTCGCGGAAATGCAGCTCGGCGAACAGGATCTGCTCGATGATGTTGCCGTTGCGATCGACGAGCTGCGACTTGAGGGGCATCGCCGTCTCCTCATCGAGCCAGAGGCGATATCCGTAGCGGAACTGATCGCGCGGCTTGACGAGGATCAGCTGCGTGCGGCGCCCGAGCGTCTTCGTGGCGCCGCCGAGCTCGATGCTGTAATTGGCTTCGAGCCGCTCGCTGTAGACAGGCACGGTGCTGAGCAGCGTGCTTTCCTGCGCCCGCTTCTCGACCAGCACCTTGCGCTGATCGGGCAAGTAGCAGATGACCTCCGCTTCGTTGCGGATGTACTCACGACCACTGCCATCGAGCGATACGAGCCGTTCGGTGGCCCGCCCGCGATCGACGCGATGAATAATGCGCCAACCGTCCGAACGCGAATCGCGAATCCTGAAGAAGCGCGCCTCGTAATTGCGAGTCGACATCGACTCGGACATGCGCTCGAGCCATTCGCGCGCCCCGCGATCGCCGGCGTGCGCAAGCGCCGCCAGCGAGAGCAGCACGACACCGACAGACCACCTGGCGGCAGCGAACATCAGGGCTGGGACTCCTGCGAGACTGCGGCAGACTCGGCCGGAGCATCGGTCAAGAGCTCGGCCTCCCCTTCCGCCAACACGCCGCTCAGCACGCTGCGGCGCCCGAGCGGCGAGGAATATTCGCTGTGAGCAACGACGTAATTCGTGAGCCGGGTGGCGGGAATGAACGCGCTAGAGCTCGACGGCGTCATCGGCACGACATACCGATCGGGTGCCACCTCGGCCGCCAGATCGGTGCTCTGCGCCACGATGCTCGTGGTCTCCGCCCCGGTCGGGGTCAAGCCCACGCGCTGGGCCGTGATGAGTGCCAGGGTCGCCACGCTCGCGGCGATGCCGAGCCCTGCGACCGTACGCAGGCGGCGCCACGCGGCTTGCGACGTGCGGGCTTGCTGCGGACGCGGCTCGGCGGCAATCCGCGCCATGGTGCGAGCCGCGAAATCGGTCGAGGCCACGGGCAGGCTACCGCCGCGCAGCACCTCGGAGATGAGGCTGTAGCGCGTCATCGTGGCGCACAGCTCCGCATCCTGACCGATGCGCTTCAGCAATAGCGGCAGCTCTCGATCCGGCAGCTCGCCGTCCAAGCACGCTGAAACCTGTTCTTTGATCGAATCGGTCATGAGATCCTTACCGTCCACGACATTGTCTGCAATTACACCCGAACTTCAATCCCATGTAGCCCGCGGAGAACCCCAGACAACTCTTCGGACATTCCTGGGCGCCGCCCTCGTTCGTCATTCGCCGAGCAACGGCTTCAACTTCTTGTCGATCGCCTCGCGCGCGCGGAAGATCCGCGACCGTACCGTCCCGACCGGACAGTCCATCGCCTCGGCGATCTCCTCGTACGACAACCCTTCCAGCTCTCTCAGCACGATCGCCGTCCTGAGATCGTCCGGAAGCTGCTCCATCGCTTTCTCGACGACGGTGCGAATCTCTTCGGTGAGCAGCACGCCTTCCGGCGTGTCGGCTTCCTTGAGCTTCGCCTGCCGTTCGAACTGCTCCGGATCCTGCAGATCCAGATCGAAGTCAACCGGACGCCGCTTGTTCGCGACGAGCGCGTTCTTCGCCGTGTTGATCGCGATGCGATACAGCCACGTGTAAAAAGCGCTATCGCCGCGGAAGGAAGGCAAGGCGCGGTAGGCCTTCAAGAAAGCCTCCTGCGCTACGTCCTCTGCCTCCGTCGGATCGCTCACGAAACGCGCGATGAGCTTCAACACGCGGTGCTGATACTTCAGCACCAGCAGGTTGAAGGCCGACTGGTCGCCAGCCTGAACGCGCTCGACGAGCCGCTGGTCGGTTTCGTCCTGCGTCATCGACAGGCTTCCCAAGACAGCGGCCGCGCGCGTCGCACGCCGGCGAACGCTGCAACCATAGACTGATACCGATGGCGAAAGTTCGCCGGACTTGGTTCGATCCCTGAGGCTGAGGGCGCGGTGCGGCCTGCCCCCCTGCCGCAGGCGGGAGGTCGCGGCGGCGGGCACGCCCGAGGATAGCCGTACCGTGCAGGAGCCATGTGCCGCTCAGCCGCCCTGAGGAACGAGGGTGCCGCTGCGCGGCACGTCGAGCCGCAGGCGCACGATCAGCCTACGAAGATCGTCATCGGTGCTTCGGCCGCGGGTGAGGATCAGCGAGATGCGCCGGCGCGGACCGGACTTCGTCCGCAATTGCAGCCACACGACCCGGCCGGCCACGCGGGAACTGAGACACAGCTCACATTGCGCCGAGCGACCGTCGGCCTGCTCGATGTGCCACTGTCCATCGGCGCGCCAAGCAACTCGCACCACCCGCCGAGCTCCGCCCAGCCAGCCGTGCGCGCGGAACGCAGCCAGCAAGAACGCCACGAACACGAGGGAAACGAGCGGCCAAGACGGCCACGGCAGGACGCCAGCGGGCAGCGCCGCGGCGATAACGCACGCCGCCCAGACCAAGCGGCACTCGGCCGGACGATCGCTCACGTCAATGATTAAAGGCGGCGAGCTTGGCGACGACATCAATCCATCCCGAATCGGCCGGCTGTTCGCGACGCATTACATACGCAAGCAACTGCGGGTCGGGCAGTTCGAGCAGCTGCACGAATGCCTGTTGCTCCGCAGGTGGAGCGTAAGCATAACGTTGTTCCAGGTACCGTTCGAGAACGATGTCGAGCTCGCGCATGCCGCGCCGACAGCGCCACTTGAGCTGCGCGAGCGGTGGACTGCGCCACGCGGGCGCCGAGTCGTCGTTGCCGAAACCCTGCACGATGAGTCGAGCGCTGGCTTGCGTTGACGAATCAGTGCCGACGCTCGGCGATCATCCTCTTGATCTCGGCGATCGCGCGCGCCGGGTTCAGATCCTTCGGGCACGCTTCCGTGCAGTTCATGATCGTGTGGCAGCGATACAGGCGGAACGGATCTTCGAGCGCATCGAGCCGCTCGCCCGTCGCTTCGTCGCGGCTGTCGATGATCCAGCGATATGCCGCCAGCAGCGCCGCCGGACCGAGGTAGCGATCGCCGTTCCACCAGTAGCTCGGACACGACGTCGAGCAGCATGCGCACAGGATGCATGCGGCCGGCCGGTCGATCTTCTCCTGATCTTCCTTCGATTGCAGCCGCTCGCGGTCGGGCGGTGCCGGCGTGCGCGTCTGCAGCCAGGGTTTGACTGCGGCGTATTGCGCGTAGAAGTTCGTAAGGTCGGGCACCAGATCCTTGATCACCGGCATGTGCGGCAGCGGATAGATCTTCACGTCCCCTTTGATGTCCTCGAGGGCCTTGGTGCACGCGAGCGTGTTCACGCCGTCGATGTTCATCGCGCACGAGCCGCAGATGCCCTCACGGCACGAGCGGCGGAACGTCAAGGTCGAGTCGATCTCGTTCTTGATCTTGATCAGCGCGTCGAGAACCATCGGCCCGCACGTCGCCATGTCGACTTCGTAGGTATCGATGCGCGGGTTCTCACCCGACTCCGGATCGAAGCGATAGATCTTGAACGTGCGGACGTCCTTCGCGCCGGGCGGCGCCTTGTACGTCTTGCCGGCGACGATCTTCGAGTTCGGCGGAAGGCGGAATTTGGCCATGGCGAAAGAGGCAGCGATTGGCAGTGGTTAGTTGCGACGTCTAGGCACTCACCGTGCGAGAGGCGACCAGTGGTTCTCCGTCAGTACGTACGCGCCTTGGGCGGAATGGGCTCGACCTCGCTCGTAAGCGTATTCAGGTGCACCGGCCGATAGTCGAACCGGACATTGCCCCGCTCATCGATCCAGGCAAGCGTGTGCTTGAGCCAGTTCGCGTCATCGCGCTGCGGGTAGTCCTCGCGCGCATGCGCGCCGCGGCTCTCCGTGCGGTTGAGCGCCGAACGAATCGTGACCATCGCCTGCCCGAGCAGATTCTCGAGCTCGAGCGTCTCGATGAGATCCGTGTTCCAGATGAGCGAGCGGTCGCTCACGCTGACTTCCGCGAACGACTCGTAGACGTCGGTCAGCTTGCGGACGCCCTCCTCCAACGACTCGCCGGTGCGGAACACTGCAGCGTGCGCTTGCATGACGCGCTGCATGTTGAGGCGAATCTCGGCGGTCTTGAGCTTGCCCTTTGCGTGACGCAGCCGATCGAGACGGCTGACGGCCAGATCGCCCGCATCCTTCGGCAACGGCCGGTGCTTGGTGTTCGGCTTGATCGTCTCGGCGCAGTAGCGAGCCGCCTCGCGACCGAACACCACCAGATCGAGCAGCGAGTTCGAACCGAGGCGGTTGGCGCCGTGCACGGACACGCACGCGGCCTCGCCGATCGCCATGAGCCCCGGCACGACTGCATCCGGATTGCCGTCGCGCAGCGTAACGACTTCGCCGTGATAGTTCGCCGGAATGCCGCCCATGTTGTAGTGCACGGTCGGGATCACCGGGATCGGCTGCTTGGTGACATCGACGCCGGCGAAGATCTTTGCCGTCTCCGCGATACCGGGCAGACGCTCGTGAATGACGTCGGCACCCAGATGCTCGAGGTGCAGGTAGATGTGATCCTTGTGCGGACCGACGCCGCGCCCCTCGCGGATCTCGATCGTCATCGCGCGGCTCACGACGTCGCGCGAAGCCAGATCCTTCGCGTTCGGTGCGTAGCGCTCCATGAAGCGCTCGCCTTCGGAGTTGCGCAGGATGCCGCCCTCGCCGCGCACGCCTTCGGTGATGAGACAGCCGGCGCCGTAAATGCCTGTCGGATGGAACTGCACGAACTCCATGTCCTGCAGCGGCAATCCTGCACGCAGCACCATGCCGTTGCCGTCGCCGGTGCAGGTGTGTGCCGAGGTGCACGAGAAATACGCGCGACCGTAGCCGCCCGTCGCGAGAATCGTCTTGTGCGCACGGAAGCGATGCAGCGTGCCGTTCGCCATGTCGAGTGCCACCACGCCGCGGCACTCGCCGTCCTCCATGATGAGGTCGATGGCGAAGAACTCGATGAAGAACTGAGCTTCGTGGCGCAATGCCTGCTGATACAGCGTATGCAGCATCGCGTGGCCGGTACGGTCGGCTGCCGCACAAGTGCGCTGCGCGATGCCCTTGCCGAAATGCGTCGTCATGCCGCCGAACGGACGCTGATAAATGCGTCCGTCTTCGGTACGCGAGAACGGCACGCCGTAGTGCTCGAGCTCGATCACGGCATTCGGCGCTTCCTTGCACATGAACTCGATCGCGTCCTGATCGCCCAGCCAGTCCGAGCCCTTGACGGTGTCGTACATGTGCCAGCGCCAGTCGTCCTCACCCATGTTGCCGAGCGCCGCACTGATGCCGCCTTGCGCGGCCACCGTGTGGCTGCGCGTCGGGAACACCTTGGTGATGCACGCGGTCGACAAGCCGGAATGCGCCAAGCCGAAGGTTGCCCTGAGGCCCGCGCCGCCTGCGCCGACGACGACGACGTCGAAACTGTGATCGATGAACTGATAAGCGCTCATGCCTGAATTCCGAACGCCGCACGCAACACGGCGAAGATTGCAATCGCTGCGAGGGCGATGTGAATGAACTGGTTTGCCACCAGGCAAGCCACCTTGGCGGCCTTACTCGACACGTAGTCTTCCAGCACGACTTGCACACCCAGCTTCGAGTGATAAGTCACTGCGACGATGAGCAGGACGAGCAGCGCCGCATTGACCGGGCGACCGAGCCACGCGAGCACCGCGTCGTAGCTGAGCCCGCCAAGCGCCACCAACGAAATCAAGAACCACAGACCGAGCAGCGCGACGCCCACCGCGCTCACGCGCTGGCTCCACCAATGCTCGACGCCTTCCTTCGCCGCGCCGAGTCCGAGTACCTTGCCCAACGGCGATCGCAAGCTCATGCCACGCTCCCCGAGTAACGCACGCACACGACGATCCAGAACAGAATGGTGCACACCACGGCGGCGACGACGACCACCCGCGCGCTCGCGCGCGCCGATTTGCGTTCGAGACCGCGGCCGGTGTCCCAGACGAGATGACGGATGCCGTTCGCGAGGTGATAGAAGAACGCGAACGAGTAGCCGACGAACACGATGCGCATCAGCGGATGCGTGAACGCGGCCATGACGCAATCGTAGGACGCCGCACCGTTCGCGATGCCGAGCAGCCACGCGACGAGAAGCACCAGCCCGAGCGACAGCACCAAGCCCGTTGCGCGATGCAGGATCGACAACGCCATGGTGTAACGCCAACGGTACACCTGCAGGTGCGGCGACAACGGTCGTGCGGAGGGAGTTTGACTCTGCATGGAAGCCATCCGTTATTTGAGCGGCGATGCATTCGGCGCTCGGCGCGCGCCGTCTCGCCATCAATCTAGAAATCGATGCAGCGACCCGCCTTTTCCCAATCCCCGTATCGAGTCGGTTCGGGCCCCTCTCGCCCGCCGATCTCGCGCGGCCGAGGTAGGCTCACCGGGTCGGCCGCGGTGGTCTGCGCTTGCGGGGGCTTGGCGTCGGCGCCAGTGGGCGCCACTTCGTCTATCATCGGGGTCGAAGCAAGTCGCGAACCGGATTCGATCATCCGCATAGTCTGCCAGAACCCCCTTTTGCTCGGAACGGCGTAGGCCGCCGTATGTTGCGAGGCTTGAATTCGGGTTTCGCGAACGCACGAATCTCAGCAAATGACCGCCGCAATCACCAAGCTTACGCACCTTGGGGCCCTGCTCGTATCGGGCCCGGACGCTCGGCAGTTCCTGCAAGGACAGCTCACAGCCGATGTGAATTCGCTGACATCCGAACGCATTCTGCTGGCAGCGTGCAATTCGCCGCAGGGCCGCGTACAAGCCGTGCTGTGGCTGATCGAGCGGCCTGAAGGCATCGTACTGCTCGTCGCCCGCGAGCTGCTCGAGACGACGGCGACACGTCTGCGCCGCTACATTCTGCGCGCAAAAGTCACCGTCGACACGAGTGCGCTGCGCGTGGGCCTGTTGGACGATGCGACGAGCGGCGATCCTGGCGTCGATCGTACGCATCGCCTGGAGGGCTCCACGAGCTTGCTACGGTGGTCGGGTCACCGACACGCGCTCGTCGTCACGCCGGATGACATAACGGCCGAAGACGCGGACCGCGAGCTGCGCTGGCGCGCAGAGCACCTGCGCGCGGGCCTGCCGCAGGTGTATTCAGCGACGCACGAGCGTTTCGTCGCCCAAATGCTCAATCTCGACCTGCTCGGCGGCATCAGTTTCACCAAGGGCTGCTACACCGGACAGGAGATCATTGCGCGGGCGCACTATCGCGGGACCGTCAAACGCCGGATGTTCCATTTCCGCGCCCCGTGCGCAGCGCCGGCACCGGGCACGCTCGTCACCGCAGGCGATCAACACGCAGGCGATGTAGTCGATGCAATCGCGACCGCCTCGGGCTGCGAGCTGCTCGCCGTCATCAATCTCGCGCAGCTCGACGAGCGCTTGAGACTGGAGGGTATCGACGACAGCGCGCTCGAGCGGCTGCCGCTGCCGTACGACGTCGGCGCGCCGCAGAGCTAGCCCGCCGCACTGCAGCCTACTTGCCGTCAGGCCGCATGTACGGGAACAGCAGCACGTCGCGAATCGACGGCGAGTTCGTGAACAACATCACGAGGCGATCGATGCCCACGCCGAGCCCCGCCGTCGGCGGCAAACCGTACTCGAGCGCACGAATGTAATCGGCGTCGTACTGCATCGCCTCTTCGTCGCCCGCGTTCTTGCGGGCGAGCTGCTCCTTGAAGCGCGCTGCTTGATCTTCGGGATCGTTGAGCTCGGAGAATCCGTTGGCGATCTCGCGGCCGCCGACGAAGAACTCGAAACGATCCGTGAGGAACGGATCGGCATCGTTGCGCCGTGCGAGCGGCGAGACTTCCGCCGGATACGCGTACACGAAGGTCGGCGCGGTGAGACGATCCTCGGCCGTGCGCTCGAAGATCTCGAGCTGCAGCTTGCCGGCGCCGTCGCCCGGCGTGTACGCGATACCGAGCCGGTCGCAATGCGCGCGCAAGTACTCGACGTCACGCAGCTTGCTGCGCTCGATGCCGGGATTGAAGTGCACGATCAAGTCCTCGACCGTGACGCGACGGAACGGCGACGAGAAATCGAACACCTCGCCCTGATACTCGACGCGGCGCGAGCCGTAGATCGTGTCGCAAATGCCCTGGCACATGCGCTCGACCAAATCCATGAGATCCGTGTAATCGGCGTACGCCTGGTACAGCTCGAGCATCGTGAACTCGGGATTGTGGCGCGTCGAGACGCCCTCGTTGCGGAAGTTACGATTGATCTCGTAGACGCGCTCGAAGCCGCCCACCACGAGGCGCTTCAAGTACAACTCCGGCGCGATGCGCAGATACAGATCCATGCCGAGCGCGTTGTGATGCGTCACGAAGGGCTTGGCCACCGCGCCGCCCGCGATCGACTGCATCATCGGCGTTTCGACTTCGAGGAAATCGAGCGCATCGAGGAAGCTGCGCAGATATTTGATGATGCGTGTACGCGTCTCGAAAACGCGCCGGCTCTCGGGATTGACGATGAGATCGACGTAGCGCTGGCGATAGCGGATCTCCTGATCGGCAAGACCGTGCCACTTGTCGGGCAGCGGCCGCAGCGACTTGGTGAGCAGCCGCAACTTCTCGACGCGCACCGACAGCTCGCCCTTCTTCGTCTTGAAGAGCGGCCCTTCCGCACCGACGATGTCGCCGATATCCCAGTGCTTGAACTCCTCGTATACCTCTCCCAGCGTCTCGGACTGCAGGAACAGCTGAATCTGCCCGGTGCGATCCATCACCTTGGCGAAGCTCGCCTTGCCCATGACGCGCTTGACCATCATGCGTCCGCCGACCTTGACGCGAATGATGTGCTCGTCGAACCACTCCGGCGGGCGATCCGCATACGCCGTCAAGAGCTGATCGGCGAGCGCATCGCGCCGGAAATCATTCGGGAAGGCGCAACCGGCAGCGCGCAGTCGCGCCAGCTTCGCGCGCCGTTCGGCAATGAGCTTGTTCTCGTCGGTCGGAAGGGTGTCGTTGGTCATAGCTCTTCCACTTGCGGGGAGTGACGCGGCGTTGGGAGACGAATTCGACCGCCCTCACGCCGTCGCCCGCATCTCACAGCCCCTGCTTCAGGCTCGCTTCCAAGAATTCGTCCAGATCGCCGTCGAGCACGGCCGTCGTGTTGCCGACCTCGACGTTGGTGCGCAGATCCTTGATACGCGACTGATCGAGCACGTACGAGCGGATCTGATTGCCCCAGCTCACGTCGGCCTTGGAGTCTTCCAGCACCTTCGCCGCGGCGTTGCGCTTGTTCACTTCGAGCTCGTAGAGCTTCGCCTTGAGCTGCTTCATCGCCTTGTCGCGGTTCTTGTGCTGGCTGCGCTCGTTCTGGCACGCCACCACGATACCCGTCGGCACGTGCGTGATACGCACCGCCGATTCGGTCTTGTTGACGTGCTGTCCGCCGGCGCCGCTCGAACGGTAAACGTCGATGCGCAGATCCGCCGGATTGATCTCGATCTGAATGTCGTCGTCGATTTCGGGCGAGACGAACACGGAGGCGAACGAGGTGTGGCGGCGCGCATTCGCATCGAACGGCGACTTGCGCACCAGGCGATGCACGCCCGTCTCGGTACGCAACCAACCGTACGCGTAGTCGCCGATGATGTTGATCGTCGCGCTCTTGATGCCGGCCACTTCGCCGTCGCTCACGTCGACGATCTCCGTGCGATAGCCGTGCTGATCGGCCCAGCGCAGGTACATGCGCATGAGCATCTGCGCCCAGTCCTGCGCTTCCGTCCCGCCGGCGCCCGCCTGAATGTCGAGAAAGCACGAGCGCGAATCCATCTCGCCGGGGAACATCCGCTGGAACTCGAGCTTCTTGATCTCCTGCTCGAGTCGCGCGACGTCGTTCGCGACCTCGCGCGCGGTGGATTCATCGTTCTCTTCGAGCGCGAGCGTCAGCAGCTCGTCGGCGTCCTTCAAGCCGTTCGCCACGCGGTCGAGCGTCGCGACGACCTGCTCGAGACGCGAACGCTCCTTACCGAGCTCCTGCGCCCTTTCGGGCGTATTCCAGATCGCAGGGTCCTCTAGCTCACGATTGACCTCTGCAAGGCGTTCGCTCTTGCGATCGTACTCAAAGAAACCTCCTCAGCGCCTCGCTGCGCTCGGTGAGATCTTCGAGGGAACGGCGGAGTTGGTTGATTTCCATGGAACGAAAGGACCGTCAGAAAGGACGGAAATGGTATCACGACGCGCTGCTCGATGACGCAAGCGCGCCCGTCGGGCGCGCATCAGGCGTCCGAATGCGCTTGCGGTCAGCTGTCGAGGACGCGCAGGTATTCGACGACGAGCTGGACCTTTTCGGTGCCGTTGTAACGATTCACGTCGAGCCGGTAAGCGAGCTCGACACGGTCGTTCGCGCGCACTGCGGGCGCCTGCGCATCGTCGAAGTACCGAAACGCGATCGCCTCGCAGCTCGGCGCCTCGCCGTCGCACACCTCGAGCTTGAGGTGGCGCTCGCCGAGCACCCGCACGCTGCGCACTGCGAAGGCACCGTCGAACAGGGGCTCGGGAAACGCCTGCCCCCAAGGGCCTGCGGTGCGCAGCAGCCGCGCCACATCGAGCGTCATCTCCTCCGGCCGCAGCGGACCGTCCGAATACACGACGCCGACGGCATCGTCCGTCGACATCCAACGCCGCACCTCTTCGTCGAACGCACGGCGAAAGTCATCGAGGCGGTCCGCGGGCAGGGTCAATCCGGCCGCCATGGCGTGGCCGCCGAACTTCTCGATGACGCCAGGATGACGCTTGGCGACGGCATCGAGCACGTCACGAATATGCACGCCTGGCACCGAACGTGCGGAGCCCTTCAACGTGCGCTCGTCGGCGCGCGCCAGCGCGATGACGGGACGGTGGACTTTTTCCTTCACCCGCGAGGCGACGAGTCCGACCACGCCTTGGTGCCACGCTTCATCGTAGAGACACAAGCCGAGCGGCAGCGCCGGATCCTCCGCCTGCATCGCACCGATGGCCGCCATCGCCTCCTGCTGCATCTGCAGCTCGAGCTCGCGCCGATCGTGATTGAGCTGCGCAAGGCGCGCCGCGAGCTTGCGCGCGGTATCCAGATCGTCCGTCAAGAGACATTGGATGCCGATCGTCATGTCGTCCAAGCGACCCGCCGCGTTCAACCGCGGCCCGACTTGGTAGCCGAGATCGCTCGCGACGACGTCGCTTGGCACACGATTCGCCGTTTCGAGCAACGCGCGTATTCCGGGCACACAGCGACCGGCGCGGATGCGGCGCAACCCTTCGTGCACCAGGATGCGATTGTTGTGATCGAGCGGCACGAGATCCGCAACGGTGCCGAGCGCCACCAGATCGAGCAGATCCGCCACGGGCGCGCGCGCCGTACAAAGCCCGCGCTGCTGCATTTCGCGCGTGAGTGCGGCCATGAGATAGAAGGCCACGCCCACTCCCGCGAGCGCCTTGCTCGGAAACAGCTCGCCCGGCGCGTTCGGGTTGATGATGGCCGCCGCTTCGGGCAACACCGGGCCCGGCAAGTGATGATCGGTGATGAGCGTCTGGATGCCGTGCCGCCGCGCCTCATCGACGCCCGCCAAGCTCGAGATGCCGTTGTCGACCGTCACGATGAGATCGGGCCGCTGGGCAGCGGCAAGCTGCACGATCTCCGGGGTCAACCCATAGCCGAACTGGAAACGATTCGGCACGAGGAAATCGACGTTCGCAAACCCGAGCCGTCGCAGCTGCCGCACCACGAGCGCCGTGCTCGTTGCGCCGTCGGCATCGAAATCGCCCACCACCAAGATGCGGCTGCCGCGGCGGAAATGCTCGCACAGCAGCTCCACGGCGTTCGCGATGCCGCCCAGGCGGCTCACCGGGATCAGCCGCTCGAGCGCAAGCTCGAGCTCGACAGCGCCCTGCACGCCGCGCGCTGCGTAGATGCGCCGCAGCAGCGGGTGGAGATCGGCAGGCAGCGCCACGCCGTCCACGGGCGTGCGCCGGCGAATCATGCGACTCGTCATGCCGGCCAACGATCGAACGGCAATGCGCCTCGCCACAACCGCAGCAGGTCGCGCCGGCGCAGCTCGAGCTTCCAGCGATCGAGATACACCATGAGCCGACCGAACACACCGCGTCTCAACATGGCAAGCGCCGGCTCCAAATACGTGCGCTCGAACGATTCGTCGCTCTCGATCAGCGCCACCACAGGATGAGGGTCGCGCGCCGCCGAGCGCGCAAGCGCCGGATCGAACTCTGCGCTGGAGACTGACTGCGAATGCAAGAGATAAAGCCCTTTCAAGTAGGGTGCGGCACCGAATGCGATCGGCAACCTCGTTGCCGTCGGCACTGACGTGAGCGCCGCCACGCTCCAGATCCAAGCGCTGTTCGCGCCCGGCAGGCCCGCGCGCGCCCGGCGCTGATTGACCGGATGCTCGTGCAGCACCATCTGCAGCTCGGTCATCAGCCGGCGCAATTCTGCCGCATCCGTGCCAGAGGGCAACGCATCCTGCAGCGGTCCGTCGAATGCTTCCGTCGGAGGCAGCGTGCGTGCATCGAGATGACGCGGACAACGTACGAGCCACTGCGGGCCGCGCGTTGCAACGAGCTCGTAGCCCACCTCGCGCAATTGGCTCGCAAGCGTTTCGGCGAGCGCCTCGCGTTGCTCCGCATCGAGCACCGCCGCCCCACTCAGGACGACGCCTGCCATGTCGTTGAGGCCGGCCGCGAAATGCACGCATTCGAGCAGCGCCCAACATTCGTGCTCCTCTGGCCGCACGCCCGCCTCTCCAGCGCGCGTGACAGCCGCGCTCGGCAAGCGATCGCGCTCGGCATCGAGACCGACCGCCTCGAGCAGTGCGCGCTGCCAGCGCGCCAAGGCTGCATGACTCGGCTGCCGATCGGCAAACACGCAAGAAAGACGACCCTGGCCGGCGATGCGCGCGAGCACGGAATCGCGCTCGCGTGCACGCGCGATGCAGCCGGCGGCTGCGGCATCGGTGACGATGAGAGAAAGCGACGGTGACGGCATGCGCGAATGTTAGTGGCGCACACAGCGTCCTGCGAGTGCGCTATCGTTAGCGCATGAAGCTCACAGACGATCGCACTGAAGGAGCCAACACGGTTCGCAGCTATGCGCCCGGGGAAATCCGGGTCGGTGACATCGTGCTCCAACGCAGCTGCTTGATCAGCGCCGATCGGATCGTGCCCGATTGGCGCCCGCGCTCCGTCGACGAGCTGGAGCTCGCCGACCTCGACGCCATTTTCGCGCTGGATCCGGAAATCGTCGTACTCGGCGTCGGCGAACGGCAGCGCTTCCCGCGCACCGAATGGACGGCTGCCCTGCTTTCCCGCGGCATCGGCTGCGAGGTCATGATCACCGGCGCTGCGTGCCGAACCTACAACGTCCTCGTGAGCGAGAATCGGCGCGTCGTCGCGGCGATGCTCGTGGGATAGAACGCCGGCTCGCGCAGCTGTCCGCGAATGCGGCACTGACCAAGTGCCGAGCTCACGTGCGCGATGCACTCGCGCGGCGATCGCGCAGAGAAATCAAAAGCGTTTCAGGAAATGACTTCGCGATGAGCGCGAGCGGCGTACTCGCTATCGCGTTTTGGTCTTCGGATTGAAAAACAAGGCCACCGGGAGGAGACGCGCGGGATCGAAGTTCGTTCGACCAACTCGCCGCGTGCGCCCGCGCGGAGCGTCTTCGCAGCAGATTATTCTTATTGTTTTGATTTTATTCTTCTTGGCGCTGTTTCCTCGAATCCCCCTCCGCCCACGCGTCTCCTCCCGGTAGCCCTGGCGGGCCGTGCGGGGTCGCTGCCCTGCGACATGGTGGCGGATGTTAGCCATACCACACGCTGAAGTGCAACTCCTGACGCGCAAATTTTTCTGCGCCGCTTGCAGGACCAGCCAGGCGCAGCATGTTGACATCTCGCGGGCCTTTGGTGTTGACATCGAAACGGCGCCGCTTGACGCATCAACTCGCTCGAATCAGCGCTTCGGCAGGAGCTCGAGCGGATTGTGCGGTGTGCCGTTCACGCGAATCTCGAAATAAAGCTGCGGCGTGCCTTGCGGGCCCGTGCCCATCGTCGCAACGCGCTGCCCTGCTTTCACGACGTCGCCCTCGCGCACTGCAACCGTCTGAGCGTGACCATACGCGCTCAAGTACGTGTCGTTGTGCTTGACGATGACGAGCTGACCGTAACCGAGCAACCCCGATCCCGTGTACACGACGCGTCCATCGGCGGCCGCGCGTACTTCGTCGCCAAGTCGTCCGTTGATCGTCAGCCCATAGCCGCCGTTCGGTCGCGACGTGAGCGTGGCCGAGCCGCCTTCGACGGGCCACTGCCAACGCATCGGCGGCAATCGCGCAACGTTCGCTGGAGGCGCACGCGTAGGCGCGGTACTGGTTCCGGAACGCGGTTTCGTAGTCGCCGAGGCCGTAGCGGGCGGCGTGCTCGGATAGAGCTTGAGCTCCTGTCCCGGATAGATGACGTAATCTCGCCCGATGCCGTTCCACCGTGCGATATCGCGATAGTCGAGGCCGTAGCGCCGCGCGATCGAGTACAAGGTATCGCCGCGCTTGACGATGTACGTCTGCGGCCGCCCTGGCGGCGTCGTGGCGCACGCGCTCAAGAGCGCCGCCAGCATGAGCACAGCGATGCAGGAACGTGCACGGAGCCCGAATGACATCAGCCCGAGGTTCGTTCGGTCCACCAGAAGGAATGTGCGCGCCGCATTCTGTAGTGAACCTGAATCGCCGAGAGCTCGGCGCGTGCGTTCACCCGAGACCCTGCAACAGCGGCACGAAGCTCACTGAGCCTAGCACTTCGGTGTGCAGATCGTCGCCGCGCTTGGTCACACGTACGAGCTGCTGCTTGCCTTCGGGACCGACCGGCGCGATCAGACGCCCGCCCGGTGCGAGCTGGTCGAACAGTACGCGCGGAATCGCCAGCGGCGCCGCCGCCATCAAGATCGCATCGTACGGCGCGTGCGCCGCCCAGCCCTGAAAACCGTCGCCGTGCCGCAGGTGCACGTTGCTGATGCCGAGCTCCTTGAAGCGCAGCCGTGCCCGATCAAGCAGCGCCTTGATGCGCTCGACGCTGAAAATGAAACGCACGAGCGGTGCGAGCACGGCCGTCTGATAGCCGCAGCCCGTGCCGATCTCGAGCACCTTGCCGGGCGTGCCGCTCTCGATGAGCGCCTCGGTCATCCGCGCCACCACATAAGGCTGCGAGATCGTCTGCCCGTGACCGATGGGCAACGCCGTATCTTCGTACGCGCGCGTCGCGAGCGCTTCGTCGACGAACAGGTGCCGCGGCACGTTGCGGATCTGATCGAGCACCAAGGGATTGGCAATACCTTGGCTGCGCAAGCGCTGCACGAGACGCTCGCGCGTTCGCGCGGAAGTCATGCCGATGCCGGCGCGCGTATTCATTCCGGACGCCCTTGCAACCATTCGCGTACATCCTCGAGCATCGCGTGACGCGTCAGGTCGATCTGCAGCGGCGTCACCGACACGTAACCATTCGCCACAGCGTGAAAGTCGGTCCCCGGGCCGGCATCGTGACCGACGCCGGCCGCCCCGACCCAGTACACCGGCCGCCCGCGCGGATCCTCGGAGCGGACGATGCGCTCGGAACGATGCCGGAATCCGAGCCGCGTCGCCTGATAGCCGCGCAAGGCGTCGTAAGGCACGTTGGGCACGTTGACGTTCAAGATCGTGGCCTGGTGCAGCGGCGTGCGCTGCACGCGCATGACGAGCTCGACGGCCACGCGGGCCGCCGTGTCGAAATGCGGCTCGGAGTTCGGCTGCACGACGAGCGACACGGCGATGGCAGGCAGCCCGAGAAAGCGCCCTTCGATCGCCGCGGCCACCGTGCCCGAGTAGATGACGTCATCCCCGAGATTCGCGCCGTCGTTGATCCCTGAGACGACCATGTCGTGCTCGAAATCGAACAGGCCCGAGATCGCAAGATGCACGCAATCGGTCGGCGTGCCGTTGACGACGAGATACTGCTTCGGATCGTACTCCATCACGCGCAACGGCACATCGAGCGTGAGCGAATTGCTCGCGCCGCTACGATTGCGATCCGGAGCCACGACGGTGATGTCCGCGATCTCGCTCAACGCCTTGGTGAGCGCGCGCAAGCCTTCGGCGCGGTAGCCGTCGTCGTTGCTGATCAGAATCTTCAAGGATTGACGTGTCCTGAGCTCACGAAGCTGCCGTACGGATTGTATTCGTTCGCAACGCGCCGTGCGGCCCACTGCGCGTTTGCCCTCCCCGACGGCCGCAAGTCCGCGATGCGCACTATACTGCAAACGGTGCGCAAAACGCGTGAGCGGCGACACCTTGCGACGAGGAGGCGGCAACCGTGAGCGAGTCCGACGAGCGAGAACTCTTCAGGGAGCACATGCGCGGCGTCAAACCGCTTGCGGTCGAGCCGCGTGAGGCGCTCGCGCGCCCCAAACCGGTGCCGAGCGCACGCTTCACGCGCGCCGACCAACAGGAAGTGCTCAGGGAAAGCCTGCTGCCGCCCGCAGACGATGCCGTGCTCGGTACCGGCGATGAGCTGAGCTTCCGCCGCCCACACGTGCCGCCTGGCATCCTGACGAAGCTGCGTCGCGGCCATTACGCCGTCGATGCCGAAATCGATCTGCACGGCTTGACGGCCGTCGAAGCGCGCGCTGCGTTGCGCGCGTTCATTGCCGAATCGATCGCTCGGCGCCTGACCTGCGTGCGCGTCATTCACGGCAAGGGACGGCGCTCCGGACCACGTGGCCCTGTCCTCAAAAACGTCGTGAATCACTGGCTGCAGCGCTCGGACGATGTGCTTGCGTTCGGATCCGCCCGCGCCGTCGACGGCGGCAGCGGCGCGCTCTACGTCTTGCTGCGCACGTAAACGGCGCAACCTGAGCCGTAAGCCGCCCACCGCCGCGCGCACGCAGCTACTCGGCATCCAAGCCGGCGACCGCAAACGCATTGGCGACGATCTCGTGCAGCACGGCCGTCGCGAAGGCGCCCTTCGACAGACGGAACGAGAGCGTGACATCGGTGCCGTCGATCTGCCAACGCAGCTCGCCGACGCGCACGCGCAGTGCGCGCCGCTCGGCTTGCAGCTCGAGCCGTGCAAGTCCAGCCGAGAGCACTGCATGTTCCTGCGCGACCGCCTGCTCGAGCGCGCGCACCTCCCGCGCGGCAAGCGACTCTCCATGCCAGAGCGGTCCGGTCGGATGAATGTCGAGCGCGGCACAGCGCTCATTGAGCGTTGCGTCGACATCGTCCACGGCGAAGATACTGCCGCTCCCATCGAGATTGGCAATGTCCCCCGGCAGCAAGCGATCCCAGGTGCGCTCCGTGACGCGACGCGCGAGGACCGCATTGAAGAGCGCAGCGCGTGCCGCCGAGATCGCAAAGCCGCACTGCAAGCGGTCAGGAGGCGCCTCGCCCGAGCTGAACCAGCGCTCCGCCGTCACGAGGTTGTTGCCGGCGCGCCCGAAGCGTTGCGGCCCGAAGTAATTCGGGACGCCGCAGCGCGCGATCGCAGCCAACCGTTCTTCGAGCGCTTGCAGCGAACCGGTAAACTCGCGCAGCACGATCACGAACTCGTTGCCGCGCAACGCACCGCGCTTGAGCTTGCGCCGATGCGGGGCCGCGGCGATCACTTCGAACCCCTCGCCTGCGACTCCCACCCATTCGCCGAGCGCGACGCGCGATCGCAGCGGCAACGTGAAGGACTGTTCCGTCACGGCGGCGCGGTCTTTGAGGCCGGCATACCCCACGTCTCGGACCGGCACGTGCGCGATTCGTGCGAGCTGTTGCGCCACCCAATGCGTGTTCGCGCCACGCTTGCGCACCTTGAGCAGCACGTGATCGCCATCCCCGTCGGCGTCGAACCCGAGCCACTCGCGCACGACGAAGTCTTCGGGCGCACGCCGCAGCACCGCGGTGCCGAGCGGTCCGCCGAGCGCAGTGGGAACGTCGAGGAAGGGCGTGGCGATCAAGCGATGGTTTGCAGCAATACGACGGCCTGGCACGCTAAGCCCTCGGCACGTCCGATGAAGCCGAGCTTTTCGGTCGTCGTCGCCTTGATGTTCACGCGCGCCATGTCGATGCCGAGATCCTCTGCCAAGTTGGCTCGCATCGTTTCGCGGTACTTGCCGAGCCGCGGCGCTTCTGCGATCACCGTGGCATCGACATTGGCCACGCGATAGCCGCGCTCGGCGATGAGCGCGCGCGCATGCCGCACGAAGGTGCGACTGTCGGCACCGCGCCACCGTTCATCGCTGTCGGGAAAGTGCATACCGATATCGCCCAACCCTGCTGCGCCGAGCAGCGCATCGCACACCGCATGCAGCAAGACGTCGCCGTCCGAATGCGCGAGGACGCCGCGCGAGTGCGGGATTCTCACGCCGCCCAGCGTCACGACGTCGCCGTCCGTGAACGCATGCACGTCGAAGCCCTGCCCCACTCGCCACTCGCTCATGATGCTCTCCTCGATGCCAAGATCTGCGCCGCGCACTCGAGGTCCGGCGGCGTGGTCACCTTGAGATTGTCGGCACTGCCCGGCACGAGCTTCGGCGCAAGACCGAGCAGCTCCACGGCCTGTGCTTCATCGGTCACCGACACGCTCCGCTCGGCCGCGGTACGCAAGGCACGCTCGAGCACGCCGAAGCGAAACATCTGCGGCGTGAGCGCACGCCAAAGTCCTTCGCGCGGCACGGTCTGCGCCACGCAGCCTTTGGCATCGGCGCGCTTGAGCGTATCGACCACCGGCGTCGCAAGGAGGCCACCGACCGGGTGATCGGCGAGATCGGTCATCAGCCGTTCCACATCCTCGGCAGGCAAGCAAGGACGCGCAGCATCGTGCACGAGCACCCAATCGTCAGATGCCGCCTCGCCGGCGAGCGCGGCAATGCCGGCTCGTACCGAATCGGCACGCTCAGCCCCGCCCGCCACGCGGCGAACGCGTGAGTGTGCGGCCAGCGAGGTCTGGTTCCAGAATGGATCGTCGGGCGCGACCGCCACGACGACGGCCGAGATGGCGACGTGCTCGAGCAAGGGCGCGACAGCCCACTCGATCAGCGGACGTCCGCACAGCGTGAGGTATTGCTTGGGACGATCGAACGATCCCATGCGCCGGCCGCTGCCCGCTGCAGGAATCACGCCCCAGAAACGGGGTGCTCGACTCATGACGCCGTCACCGACCTTGCGCCCTCAAGGCGTCGCGTCGGGGTTCGCATCGTCGTCGCTCGCAACGTCGCTGCGCTTCTTGTCTTCGACGACCTGAAAGAAGGTTTCCCCCTTGCCGATCATACCGAGGTCGGTGCGCGCACGCTCTTCGATCGCCACCGTGCCCTTCTTGAGATCTTGCACTTCGGCCGCGAGCGTTCGATTGCGCTCGCGCAGCGCCTCGTTGTCGAGGCGCTGCGCGGCAATCTCCTGACGGAGACGATGAACCTCTCGCAGGCCGCCGTCGCCGAACCAAAGCCGGTACTGCAGCAGCACCAGCAAGACCAGCAAGGCGGCAGCGAGATACTTCATCGCGTTGGGCGATCAAACCCCAGGAAGCGGGACCGGGAACGCCTCGGCACCCGCGTAACGGGCTTCGCTGCCGAGCTCGGACTCGATGCGCAGCAGCTGGTTGTACTTCGCGATGCGATCCGAACGCGACATCGAGCCGGTCTTGATCTGCGTCGCGCGCGTCGCCACCGCGATGTCCGCGATCGTCGAGTCTTCGGTTTCGCCCGAACGGTGCGAGACGATCGAGGCATAGCCCGCGCTGGCGGCAAGATCGATGGCCGCCAAGGTCTCGGTGAGCGTGCCGATCTGGTTCGGCTTGATGAGAATCGCGTTCGCGATCTTCTTCTCGATGCCTTCGCGCAGGATCTTCGTGTTCGTGACGAACAGGTCGTCGCCGACGAGCTGCACGCGCTTGCCGAGACGCTGCGTCAAGAGCGCCCAGCCTTCCCAGTCACCTTCGCTCATGCCGTCTTCGATCGAGATGATCGGATAGCGATTGGCGAGGCCTTCGAGGTAATCGACGAACTGCGCCGAGGTGAACTGACGATTCTCCGACTCGAGATGGTAGACGCCGTCCTTGTAGAACTCCGAGCTCGCCACGTCGAGGCCCAGGAACACCTGCTTGCCGGCTTTGTAGCCCGCACGCTCGATCGCTTCGAGAATGGTTTCGAGCGCCGCTTCGTTCGACGGCAGATCCGGCGCAAAGCCGCCCTCGTCGCCGACCGACGTCGCGAGCTTGCGCGCGTGCAGTACCTTCTTCAGCGTGTGGAAGATCTCGGCGCCGTAACGCAGCGCTTCGCTGAGCGAAGGCGCGCCGACGGGCAGGATCATGAATTCCTGGATGTCGACGTTGTTGTCCGCATGCGCACCGCCGTTGATGATGTTCATCATCGGCACCGGCAGCGTCTTCGGACCCGGACCGCCCAGCAGGCGGAACAGCGACTGCTTCGTCTCGCGCGCCACCGCGTGCGCCGTGGCGAGCGAAATGGCGAGCAGCGCATTGGCGCCGAGGCGCGACTTGGTCTCGGTGCCGTCGAGCTCGATCATGATCTTGTCGATCTGTGCCTGATCGGCGGCATCGCGACCGACGAGCGCCTTCTTGAGCTCGCCGTTGACGTTGGCCACCGCCTTCGTCACGCCCTTACCGAGATAGCGGCTCTTGTCGCCGTCGCGCAGCTCCACTGCCTCGCGCGTTCCCGTCGATGCGCCGGAAGGCACGGCCGCTCGGCCGAGCGCGCCCGATTCCAGAATGACATCGGCCTCCACGGTGGGATTGCCGCGAGAGTCGATGATTTCGCGGCCGCGGATGTCGACGATCTTACTCATAACGAATTTTCCTCGTAGGGCTTTGACTTAACGATTCGATCGAGCTCTTTGAGTGTCGTCAGCAGCGACTCCATGCGATCGAGCGGCCAGGCGTTCGGACCGTCCGAGAGCGCCTTGTCCGGATCCGGATGCGTCTCCATGAACAGGCCTGCGACTCCCGCCGCGATGGCCGCACGGGCCAACACGGGTACGAACTCCCGCTGACCGCCTGAAGCGCTGCCTTTCCCCCCCGGCAGCTGAACTGAATGCGTGGCATCGAACACGACCGGACAGCCGGTCGAGCGCATCACCGCCAGCGAGCGCATGTCCGACACGAGATTGTTGTAGCCGAAGCTGAACCCGCGCTCGCACACCATGATCTGCTCGTTGCCCGTCGAACGCGCCTTGTCGACGACGTTCTGCATCTCCCACGGCGAGAGAAACTGGCCCTTCTTGATGTTGACGGGCCGCTTCTGCGAGCAGACGTTGATGATGAAATTGGTTTGCCGGCAAAGAAACGCCGGCGTCTGCAAGACGTCGACGACGGCGGCGACTTCGCCGAGCGGCGTGTCCTCGTGGACGTCGGTGAGCACCGGCACCTGCAGCTGACGCTTGACCTCGGAGAGGATCCGCAGCCCCTCCTCCATGCCCGGTCCGCGAAAGCTCGTGCGCGAGGAGCGATTGGCCTTGTCGAACGAGGACTTGAAGATGAACGGCACACCGAGCCGGCTCGTCAGCTCCTTGAGCTTGCCGGCCGTATCGAGCACGAGACCTTCGCTCTCGACGACGCACGGGCCGGCGATGAGGAAGAACGGTCGATCGTTGTCGACGGTGTAGTCGAAGAGTTTCATGGGGCTGCTTGGCTCCGGGCGTGGGCTACCGGCCGCAAGAACGCACCGACGAGCTTCGCGTCAAAGCCCGGCACTCAGCGCCCGGTGCTCTGACCGAAGTGCGTGCTGCGCGAAGCGCGACATCAGCCATTGACTGCCACCGGGATCTGCTGCTGCTTGTAGGCGCGCGCAGCCTTCATGAAGCCGGTAAAGAGCGGATGACCGTCGCGCGGAGTCGAACGGAACTCCGGATGGAACTGGCTTGCGACGAAGAACGGATGATTCGGCAGCTCGATCATTTCGACGAGGCCATCGCGCGAGAAGCCCGGGAAGCGCATGCCCGCATTCATGAGCTTCTGCAGATACCGGTTGTTGAACTCGTAACGGTGGCGGTGGCGCTCCATGATCACGTCGGCGCCGTAGATCTGATGCGCGCGCGAGCCGTGCGACAGACGTACTTCCTGCGCACCGAGACGCATCGTGCCGCCGAGCTTGGAGTTCTCGTCGCGCTGCTCGATCGTGCCCTTCTGATGATCTTGCCACTCCGTGATGAGCGCGATCACCGGATGCGGCGCGTTGCGGTCGAACTCCGTCGAGTTGGCGCCTTCGAGGCCTGCGACATTGCGCGCGTATTCGATGATGGCGAGCTGCATGCCCAAACAGATGCCGAGATACGGGATCTGCCGCTCGCGCGCGTAGCGAATCGCGGCGATCTTGCCGTCGATACCGCGCTCGCCGAAGCCGCCCGGCACGAGAATCGCATCGGCGCCTTCGAGACAGCCGGTACCGTGCTTCTCCACGTCCGAGGCTTCGATGAAGCGGATGTTGACGCGCGTGCGCGTGCGCAAGCCCGCATGGATGAGCGCTTCGGTGAGCGAAATGTACGAATCGCGCAGATTGACGTACTTGCCCACCATCGCGATCGTCACTTCCATGTCCGGATTGGCCTTGGCGTTGACGACTTGCCGCCACTCGCTCAGGTCCGCCGGCGGCACATCGAGCCGCAGCTTGTCGACCACGATGTCGTCCAAGCCTTCCTCGTGCAGCAGCAGCGGGATCTTGTAGAGGTCGTCCGCATCGATCGCCGTGATGACCGCGCGCTCCTCGACGTTCGTGAACAGCGCGATCTTGCGGCGCGTCTCCTCGGGCAACGGATGGCGCGCGCGGCACAGCAGGATGTCGGGCTGAATGCCGATCGAGCGCAGCTCCTTGACGGAATGCTGCGTCGGTTTCGTCTTGATCTCACCGGACGTCGAGATGTACGGGATCAACGTCAGATGCATGTAGATGACGTTGTTGCGGCCGAGCTCGACGCCGAGCTGGCGGATCGCTTCGAGGAACGGCAGCGACTCGATGTCGCCCACCGTGCCGCCGATCTCGACCATGCACACGTCGGCATCGCCCGCTCCCAGACGGATGCAGTGCTTGATCTCGTCCGTCACGTGCGGAATGACCTGCACCGTCGCGCCGAGATAGTCGCCGCGCCGCTCTTTGGCGATGACCCGCTCGTAGATGCGACCGGTGGTGAAATTGCTGTTGCGCGTCGTCGTGGTGCGCACGAAGCGCTCGTAGTGCCCCAGGTCGAGGTCGGTTTCGGTGCCGTCCGTCGTGACGAACACTTCGCCGTGCTGGAAGGGACTCATGGTTCCCGGATCGACGTTGATGTACGGATCCAGCTTGACCATGCTGACCTTGAGACCGCGCGATTCGAGAATCGCACCCAAGGAAGCAGCCGCGATGCCCTTGCCCAGCGAGGACACGACACCGCCGGTCACACAGATAAAACGAGTCATCGTGGCACCGTCGCGCGCGAGAGGAACGAAGTTCGAAAGGCGACATGCGCAGCGCACATCGCTGTCATTACGACGGGAGGGCAGTGTAGCCGAGAGCACGTACCGATGAAAGTGAGGGGTGGCCGAAACGTGCGCTTTCTTGGCGTCAGATTGAAGTTGCGTTCCGGCGTACGATGCGCTAGCGATCTTCAGCGCGGCGCGAACAATGGCGGTCGATCAGCCCACACGATGCGCACCGCGTCTTCCTCCGCGCGCGCCGCAAATGCATCGCTCACCCACAAATCGCCGACGGCGACGAGCGCTTCGCCCGCATACAGAAGGGGCAATCGCTTGCGCCACCAAGGCAGTACGCGCGCTTCCTGCAGACGCTTCTTGAGCGAGCGCCGATGCGCATCGCCACTGGCTTTGAAGTTCTCGCCGCCGCGGCGAAAACGCACCTCGAGCCGCTCGGGCATGCGCGCGCGACTCAGTCCCGCACTCCCCTGCGGCACCGCTTCGATGCGCAGCACCCCTAGTCCCCCCGGCAGCGCAAGCTCGTGGTGCGTATCCCAGCTCATCACTTCTTGGGAAATCGCCGGCCGCGCCGGCTCGCAATACAGCAGATCGCGATGACGACGGATCTCGGCGTGATCGAGCTTCGCGACTGGCACACGGTCTGCTTGCGAGGCCAGCATGTCGAATTCGATCGCCGCCAGGCGGCGCGTCGACGGCGCCCGCACACCGCGCGCGCGCAGCCAATGCCGCAACACGTTGCGTCGTCGCGGCCCGCTCAGCTCGCGCAGCTTCGACACGTCGAGACACTGCCCCACCCCCACGCGCTGCCAGTCGAGCTCCGCCAGCTCGTCGAGGAGCTGTTCTGCTTCCGTCAAATGCGCGGCCGAACGCGTCGCGCTGCGCGCGACCTGCGGCCAGCGCGCACGGAGCTTCGGAACGATGTCGTGACGGAGGAAATTGCGATCGAAGCGCAGATGCTCGTTCGTCGGATCGTCGATCCACTCGAGCCCTGCGGCATGTGCCCAGGCTTCTAGCTCGGCACGCGTGAATTCGAGCAGCGGCCGCACGAGCCAGCCGATCCCGAACCGCTGCACGGGCGGCGCCGCGCTCAAGCCGCGCAGCCCGGCACCACGTACGAGCGCCAAGAGAACGGTTTCGAGCTGGTCGTCCGCATGGTGCGCTGTCAGGAGCACCTCGCCTCCTCGCAGCGCACCTTTGAGCGCCTCGTAGCGCGCCGCACGCGCGGCCCCCTCGATCCCGAGATCCCGCGCACGCACTTCGACACGCAGGCTCTCGAATGCGATGCCAAGCTGTGCGGCACGTCGGCGGCACTCCTGCGCCCACCGCGCCGACCCTGCTTGCAGCTGGTGATCGACATGGAGCGCGCGCAGCTCATAGCCTGCCGACGCTCGCAGCTGCGACAGCGCGACGAGCAAGACGGTCGAGTCGAGCCCGCCGCTGTAGGCGACGCAGAGCTTGTTCGCATCCGGCGGCAACAGCCGACGCAACGAGTCGGCCAAGAGCGTGGGCGTAAACGTGCTCACATCGGCCACCGTGACGGCGAAGAGACGAGCTTGCGCCGGTGCCGTGCCCGGCGGCGGCGCGCGTCCGATCAGGTTTCGCGATAGACGCCGTAGCCGCGCAGACGCCGCGCGCGAGTTTCGAGCACCTGCTCGATGGGCTGGGATTCGAGATCGTTCAGATGGCGCAGCAGCGCATCGCGCACCGATTCGGCCATCGCCTGCGGATCGCGATGCGCGCCGCCCAAGGGCTCCTTGATGACCTCGTCGACGACGCCGAGCTTCGCGATGCGCTCGGCACTGACGCCCATGGCCTCCGCAGCAAGATCCTTCTTGTCCGCGCTGCGCCAGAGGATGCCCGCGCATCCTTCCGGCGAGATCACGGAATAGATGCTGTATTGGAGCATCAGCAAGCGGTCGCACACGCCGATCGCGAGCGCGCCACCCGAGCCGCCTTCGCCGATGACGACGCTGATGACAGGGATCTGCAGGCGCGCCATCTCGAACAGGTTGCGCGCAATCGCTTCGCTCTGGCCGCGCTCCTCCGCGCCCACGCCCGGATAGGCGCCGGCCGTATCGATGAACGTGATGAGCGGGAGACGGAAACGCTCGGCGAGCTTCATCAAGCGCAGCGCCTTGCGATACCCCTCGGGCTTGGGCATGCCGTAATTACGACGCACGCGCTCCTTGGTGTCGCGACCCTTCTGGTGCCCGATGATCATGACCGGGCGGCCGTCGAGGCGCGCCGGGCCGCCGACGATGGCGTGGTCGTCCGCGTACATGCGGTCGCCGTGCAGCTCCTGGAAATCGGTAAAGATCGCGCTCACGTAATCGAGCGTGTAGGGACGCTGCGGGTGACGCGCGAGCTGCGCGATCTGCCACTGCGTGAGGTTCGAGAAGATGCTCGTCGTCAGCGCGCGGCTCTTCGCGCGCAGGCGGGCGATCTCCTCGCCAATGTTCACTTCGGCGTCGCTCGAGACGAACTTGAGCTCGTCGATCTTCGCTTCGAGCTCCGCAATGGGCTGCTCGAAGTCGAGGAAATTCATTGCCATAGAACGTGGGTTCCCAGCTTTTGAGGACGCGGAAAATAGCGGGCGCACGGGCTCAGGGCAAGGAAATCCTCCCGGCCGGCCCGCGGACAAGCCCACCGGCACCGGGGCCGGTACGCCCTAGCCGCCGTCCGGCAAAGCCCCCTACTCCTCCGCCGGCGGCCCGCCGCTACGCGCCAGATCCTGCGGCTTGACCTTGTCCACGTTGAACCGAGCCGCACGCTCGCGCATGGTCTTGAGCACCTCCATGAGCGGCGGCGGGTCGTCCGCGATCCAACGCAGCGGATTGATACGCGCCACCACGAAGGAACGCAGATACGGACTGACGAGACCGCGCTCCTTGAGTTTCTCCACCACTTCGCCGACGCGTGCGTCGAGATCGAACAGCGCATCGGCGATGCGCTGATGCTGCGCCAGCATCTTGCGCAACGGCTCGCTCGAGAACTCTTCCAACCGGCGCAGGATGGGATGGTACGAGCCGCCCGCGAAGTTGCCTTTGCGCTCGTAGCACAGCCCGAGCGTGACGAGTGCGGGCTCTTCCAGATAGAAGGCGAAGTCCTTCTCGGGCCGATCCCCATCCTCGTCGATGAGCCCTTTGTAGATGCGGATGACCTCGAGCGCACGTTCGCGCAAGTTGTGCGCCTTCTCGGTATTGAGCGCCAGGATCTGCCAGGCGATCTCGCGCTTCGGCACAACGATCGCCACGATCGACTTCGCGCCGAGCCGGCGCATCGCTTCGAGCCGGTGACGTCCGTTCGGCGTCCAAAAGCCGCGCTCGGGCGCCGTGATCGCAATCACCGGATCGAGAAAGAAGCCCGTCCGATCGATCACCCCGGCGAGCTTCTTGTAGTGCGCATCCGAGAGATCGCGCTGGAATGGCGTGGGCTCAACTGCCTCGATCGGCAGCGCCGCCAGCAAGAGCGGATTCTTGCCGAGCGGCTCGTAATAGCTACCGACCACCACGCCGCCTTCGCGCTCGATACGCCCTACCACCTCGGCGGCCTGCGGCGGCAGCGACTCGATGCGGCACTCCTCCGGGCGGATCCCGCGCGTTCGCGGCGCCGCCTTCTTCGGGGTCTTACGCCGCGCCGGCGCGCGTTTACGCTTGGCAGTGCTCTTTGCCTTCGTGGCCACCGCAATCTCCGTAAGAACGAGCAGACGAAGAATACTCTCGCAGAGCGCGCCACCGGCGCAAAGAGCTGCGCGCGCGGCGGCGAGCTCGGCGCACGGCGAACGTCAGCGCAGGTTGAGGAGGTTCGCCGGCGAGTACTGGTCGGTGAGCACGCGGGCCTCGCGATTCCAGTCGGGCGTGGTGCGAAAGAGCGCCAGCATCTGCGCCGCATCGAAGCCGAAGCGCCGATACTCCTCTACGAAACGCTCGCTGTTCGCGCGCAGCACTTCCTGCGACGGCAGCGGACCATTGGTTGCGATGATCACCCGGTTGTCCTTCTTGAGGTAATAGAACTCCGGAAAGACGGCGGCATAGGTCACGGACTCGTGGTGGTAGAGCCGGCTCGACGAAAAGGTGTTCGCGGCCAGCACGCCGCCCGGGGCAAGCAGCGACTTCACCTCGGCGAGAAACTCGCGGGTGAGCAAATGCTCGGGAATGTATTCGTGATCGAATGCATCCAGCATGATGAGGTCGTAACGCCGCTCTTCGCGCAGCGCCCGCTTCACGAAGACGCGACCGTCAGCCTCCACCGCGCGCACGTTGGCTGTCTCGGTGAATCCGAAATGCGTCTTCGCGACACGGATGACGGCTGGATCGATCTCCACGATGTCGATGCCCGCCTGCGGCAGGAGCTGCTGCAGCGCGCGCGGCAACGTGCCGCCGCCGAGTCCGATGATCAGCACGGAACGCGGCTCGGGATTCGCATAGAGCGCCGCGAGCATCATCCGCGGATAGTTCATGACGATGCGATCGGGATGGTCGGGATCCATGCACGTCTGCCGACCGATGCGGCATTCGCGCGTGAAGCACATGCAGCGCATGCCGCGGCGTTCGTAGATGAGCACCTCGCGATAGAGCGAGCGCTCGGCGTGCACGAGCTTCATCCCGTCGGCGCTCGCGCTCGTGCCGCAGCCCGCGCAGGCCAGCAGCGCGACGAACGATGCCTTGAGCGCCGCGCGCGTGCGTTCACCGGCTCGCATCGGCATCACCGCGGACGAGCCACGCGACGCTCGCCAGCACGAGCGAAATCGCAATCAAGAACATGAGAATGCGATCGACCTCGAAGAGCAACACGAGATAAAACGACGTGAGCAGCGTGCCGGCCGCGCTGCCGAACGTGGAGACGAAATAAAGCTGACCTGCATGCCGGCCCGACGTCGCACGTTCCCGCACCAGCAAGCGCACGGCGTAAGGCGACACCATCCCCGAAAAGAATGTCGGCACCAAGAACAGCGTCGCCGATGCCAACAACGAGCCGAAGCGCGGATCGGGCACTGCGATCGCCACGCGATCGAGCAAGGCATTGCCGAGCACGAGCGTTGGCACGAGGCTTGCCGCTGCCGCGCCGAGAATGAGCCCTAGCCGACGCACGCTCGGCGCATGCGTCGACCAACGGCCGCCGGCAAGGTAACCGAGCGATAGCGCGAGCATGAAGACCGTGATGATCGCGCCCCAAACATAGATGCTGCTGCCGAATGTCGGCGCCAGGAGTCGCCCACCGAGCAGCTCGACGGCCATCACGAAGAATCCTGACCAACCCGCGATCAAGTAACAAAGCGCCGTCTGCATCCGCGCTGGCGCGTGGCTGACCTTGGCTTCAGTCACGGCGCAGTCTCGCCGGTGCTCGTCTGCGGCACGGTCTGCCCGTTGGCCGTGATGATCTTGAATTCGTCGCGCACCATACCGATCGGACGCGGCGCCTCGCCGCGCGCCCAGATTGCCACCGCAAACTCGCGCTCTTCGCGCGGCGGCACGGACAGTTCGATCCACTGGCGCGTCTGCCACAACAACGTACATCCGCTCGGATCGAGGGACTCGGCGTGACAATCGCGCCGCGTGATATCGAGCATCAGCGACTTGAGCTGCATCGTCGCGGACCGATTCGCCACGCGACCCGTCAGGCGAAACGGCGCTCCTCCGCCCGTCAATTGCAAGCGCTCGAGCCCGATCTCCTCCACCGGCACGGTCTCGACAGAGCTCGCCGGACGCGTCGGACGTCCGCGCTCGACCTCGGAGAGGGGCTCGACGCTGCGCCATCGCTCGACCATGCCCCACACGAGCAGCGCGCCAAGAATGACGAGACCGCCGAGCGCAACGGGCCGCAGTCGCGGTACCGCGAGCATCACGATGAGACAAACTGCAGCTAGGATCCAGTACATGCGAGAAGCGTTACCGTACATGGCTCAAGGACACCCGGAACCAGCTCTGCTCCGGCGCGTTGCGCTGTTACTTTCCAACTTCGCGAAGGAGCACGCCATGGGAACGACCCCTCGAAACGAAGGCGAAGGCAACAAAACTGCCGACCGCAATTACCGCGACGCCACGCGCAAGTTCGTCGAGTCCGAACGCGGGCAAGAGGAAATCAAGCGCGCAGGCGATGTGCATGGCGAGCAAGAGCGCGAGATTCGTCGTGCGGAAGAAGAGGCCAAACAGCGCGCCAAGGAACACGATCCCGAAGAAGTGCGCGATCGTTCGCGCCCGAGCTGATCTCCCCCTCCTCTCTCACCCCGTCAGCGGCGCCCGGCCCATGAGCCGGGCGCCTCTCGTTCTATGAGGCTCCGTTCTAGCGCGAGCCGCCGCGTCGGTCCGGATACCCGTCCGACGGATGCTACACAAAACGACGACGGCTCGCTGCTACACTACGTGCATGTCGACTTCGCACCGAAGCCGCCTCACCGACGGCGGCGGCATCGTCTATTCCACGGGTATCGGCGAGCGCTGTCCCAACTGCCTGCGCGCGATTCGCGACTGCGTGTGCAAGAAAGGCACTCCCGGCAAACCGAAGACCGACGGCGTCGTGCGCGTCAGTCGTGAGACGCAGGGCCGCAAGGGCAAAGGCGTTTCCGTCATCACGGGGCTCGGATTGCCTGCACCGGAGCTCGAAGCCCTTGCCACCGAGCTCAAGAAAAAGTGCGGCTCGGGCGGGACCGTCGTCGACGGTCGCATCGAAATACAAGGCGAGCACCGCGACCGCCTGGTCGAAGAGCTGACCCGCCGCGGCTTCAAAGTAAAAAAAGCCGGCGGCTGAGGACATCCCGTTTCGAATGCACGAGCGCCCTCGAGCGCTCGTCGTTGGCGAATGTCATTGGTCCCAAAGAGGTAGAAGTAGAAAATGAAAAAGCGTATCTGGCTCTCTTCGTTGACGCCGCTGCTCGTGCTCGGCGGGCTGGCCATCGCCGAACCGGTCACCTATCAGATCGATCCGACCCACACGTACCCGAGCTTCGAAGCCGACCACATGGGCGGTCTGTCCATCTGGCGCGGCAAGTTCAACAGCACCTCGGGCACGATCGTCCTCGACCGTGAAGCGAAGACTGGCACGATCGACGTGACCATCGACGCCGCGTCGATCGACTTCGGTCTCGACGACATGAACAAGCATGCGATGTCGCCCGATATGTTCGACGTCGAGAAGTACCCCACCATCAAGTTCCAGGGAAAGCTCGCGCGCTTCGAGGGCGACAAGCCGACGGCCGTCGAAGGCACGCTCACGATCCGCGACGTGAGCAAGCCCGTGACGCTCACGATCGACCGCTTCAAGTGCATGAAGCATCCGATGCACGGTAAGGAAGTCTGCGGAGCGAACGCGCTCGCCTCGTTCAACCGCGAAGACTTCGGCATCGATTACGGCAAGAGCTTCGGCTTCGACATGAACGTCGATCTGAGGATTCAAGTCGAGGCGGTGCGCCAGTAAGGGCGCTGCCGGTTCGGGGGCGGTCATGTCCGCAAGGCTGACCGCCCTTGCCGCCTGCCTTCCCTGCCGGCTCAAGCATCGAGCTTCGGCGTGTAGAACAAGCGAAAGCCGTCGTTGCCGCAGAGCTGCGCCAGCTTCTCGGTGAGCTCGCGCGTCGGCTTGACGGTCCATTCCTCCGACAGCACGAGATCGGCGCGCGCATCCTTGCTCTGGTAGCGAATGCCGACCATGCAGCGCCCGCCACGGAACGGCCGCAGCGTATTCTCGAGCGTCTTCACGAAGCTGCGATTTGCGCCTTCCGGCCAGCGAATCAGCAGCCGCCGTGCGTATTGCTCGCGTGCCTGATCGATGTCGATCACGCGTTTGGCGGTCAGACGCCACGATTCGCTGTACTCGTCGAACCGCAGCGATCCTTCGACCACCAGAATCGCGCTCTTCGCGATGAGCGCGCGATATTGCTGCCAAGTTTCCTCGAACATCGATACTTCGAGGCGGCCGCTGCGATCATCGAGCGTGAAGATCACGCGTCCGCCGCGCTTGCCCACGTCGAAAACCATGCCCGCAACCGTCACCGGCTTGCCTTGGAAACGGAAGCCTTCGTTGCCGGCCGGCGCCGGCCGATCGCCCGTCACATCCGCGATGCGACTTGCGATCGAACGCACCTCCTGCTCGAACTCTTCGAAAGGATGTCCGGTGAGATAAAGACCAAGCGTCTCACGCTCGCCTTCGAGACGCACGCGCCGGCTCCATTCCGGCAGCACTTCGCTTTCGAACGGCACGGCGGCTTGCGGGGTCGGATCGAGCAAGCCGAACAAATCGTCCTGGCCGACGACGCGCGCGCGAATGGTCTGATCGGCCAGCTGCATCGCCGCCGGCAATGCGTGCATGAGCGTGGCGCGATTGGCCCCGAGCGAATCGGCGGCGCCGGAGCGAATCAGCGCCTCCAACACGCGCCGATTCATGCGCGTCATGTCGCTGCGCCGGCAGAGATCCGCCAGATCGCGATAGGGCCCGTTCGCCTCGCGCTCCGCGACGAGACTCTCGATCACCGCGCGGCCCACACCCTTGATCGCGCCGAGCCCGTAACGAATCGTGCGCTCGCCCGAGACCGTGAACATGTAGTGCGAATGGTTGATGTCCGGCGGCTCGACCGTGAGCCCCATCTGATCGCATTCGTACTTGAGCGCGACGACCTTGTCCGTCTTGTCCATATCGGAGGACAAGACTGCGGCCATGAAGGCCGCCGGATAGTGCGCCTTGAGCCAGGCGGTTTGATACGACAGCAGCGCGTACGCAGCGGAGTGCGACTTGTTGAAGCCGTAGCCCGCGAACTTCTCCATGAGATCGAAGATGTGCGCCGCCGTGTCGCGGTCCACCCCGCGCTTAGTCGCGCCATCGATGAAGATGGAGCGCTGCTTGGCCATCTCCTCGGGCTTCTTCTTGCCCATCGCGCGGCGTAGCAGGTCGGCGCCGCCGAGCGTGTAGCCGGCAAGCACCTGCGCGATCTGCATCACCTGCTCCTGATACAGGATGACGCCGTAGGTTGCCTGCAAGACCGGCTTCAAGTCGGGATGCAGATAGTCGATCGGTCCGGTGGTCTTGCCGTGCTTGCGCGCGATGAAGTCATCGACCATGCCGGACTGCAGCGGACCCGGACGGAACAGCGCGACGAGCGCGACGATGTCTTCGAAGCAGTCCGGCTGCAGACGGCGAATGAGATCCTTCATGCCGCGCGATTCGAGCTGGAACACGGCCGTCGTCTCGCAGCGCTTGAGCAGGTCGTACGTCGCCGGATCGTCCATCGGCACGTTCATGATGTCGAGCGGCGGCTCGCCCTTGCGCGCGCGCTCGGCATTGATGGTCTTGACCGCCCAATCGATGATCGTGAGCGTGCGCAGGCCGAGGAAGTCGAACTTCACGAGGCCGACCGCCTCGACGTCGTCCTTGTCGAACTGCGTAACGACGCTGCCGCCCGATTCGTCGCAGAAGAGCGGCGTGAAATCCGTAAGCACCGACGGCGCGATCACGACGCCGCCCGCGTGCATGCCGGCATTGCGCACGAGGCCTTCGAGCGACATCGCCATCTTGATGACGGCGGCCGTCTCCTCTTCGGTCTCGTAGCGCCGCTTGAGCTCCGGCTCCTTCTCGAGCGCGTCCTTCAATGTGATGCCGAGCTCGAAGGGAATCAGCTTGGCGATCGAATCGGCGAAGCCGTAGCTCAAGCCGTACACGCGCGCGACGTCGCGCACCACCGCTTTGGCCGCCATCGTGCCGTACGTGATGATCTGCGACACGCGATCGCGCCCGTAGCGATTCGCGACGTATTCGATCACGCGGTCGCGCCCGTCCATGCAGAAGTCGACGTCGAAGTCCGGCATCGACACGCGCTCCGGATTGAGGAAACGCTCGAACAGCAGGTCGTACTGCAGCGGATCGAGATTGGTGATGCCGATCGCGTAGGCGACGAGCGAGCCTGCGCCCGAGCCGCGACCCGGCCCGACGGGCACGCCGTTCTCGCGCGCCCAGCGAATGAAGTCGGCGACGATGAGGAAGTAGCCCGCAAAGCCCATCTGGCAGATGACGCCGAGCTCGGTCTCGAGCCGCTCGTAATAGCGCACTTCTGGAATGGTGCGCGTCCCCTTGTCGCCGCCCTGCTCCGCCATGCTGGCAAGACGCGCCTTGAGACCTCGCTTTGCTTCCTCGCGCAGGAAGTCCTCGGTCGTCATGCCCTCGGGCACGGGATACGGCGGCAGCACCGACTTGCCGAGCTTGAGCTCGAGATTGCAGCGGCGCGCGATTTCGACGGTGTTCTCGATCGCCTCGGGAACGTCGCTGAACAGCTCCATCATCTGCTGCGGCGACTTGAGGTATTGCTGCGGGCTGTAGCGCCGCGGACGCTTCGGATCGTCGAGCAACGTGCCGTCGTGAATGCAGACACGCGCCTCGTGCGCCTCGAAGTCTTCCGGACGAATGAACCGCACGTCATTCGTCGCGACGACGGGAATGCCGCGCGCGTAGGCGAGCTGCAATGCAGCCTCGATATAAGGCTCTTCGCCTTGCCGGCCCGTGCGCTGCAGCTCCAGATAGTAGCGATCGGGGAACAGATCCAGCCAGAACTCGAGCGCTTTGTGCGCCTCCTCTTCACGGCCGTTGAGCAGTGCGCGGCCGACGTCGCCTTCCCGCCCGCCGGACAAGGCGATCAGACCGGCGACCGTATTGCGATCGAGCCAGGCTCGATCGACCATCGCGACGCCTTTCGACTGGCCTTCGAGATACGAGCGGCTCACGAGCCGCGAGAGATTGAGATACCCCTCGGCGTTCTGACAAAGCAGCACGAGCTTGGACGGCTCGGCGCGTTCGCCCGTTTCGCGAATCAAGAGGTCGACTCCGATGATCGGCTTGATGCCGGCCGCCTGCGCCGCCTTGTAGAACTTCACCATCGCGAAGAGATTGCTCTGATCCGTGAGCGCGACGGCGGGCATCCCGGCCGCAGCCACCGATTCCATGAGCCCCGGAATCCCTTCAGCCTCGCTCTGAATACGCACCACGCTGTCGATGAGCGAGTATTCGGTATGGAGGTGAAGGTGAACGAACATTGCGCGGTTCGGCGAAGTATTGGCGGTCTGATGGTCCAGCGTCGTAATCGGCAACGAAAAAATGCTCAGCGCGCGACGGCCGATGCGCCGCGCGCTGCGAGCCGGACGGGCTCGAAGCTCCTGCGATGAATCGGACACGGCCCGTAGCGCCCGAGCGCCTCGTAGTGCTGCGGCGTGCCGTAGCCTTTGTGCGCGGCGAAGCCGTACTGCGGATAGATCGCATCGAGCCGCAGCATCATCTCGTCGCGCGTCACTTTCGCGAGTATCGACGCAGCACCGATGCAGGTACGCCGCGCATCGCCGTCGACGATCGCTTCGAAGCTGCACTTGAGCGGCAGCTCCGCGAACGACGGACAGCGATTGCCATCGATTTCGACGTGCGCCGGATGAATGCGCAAGCCGACCAGCGCGCGTCGCATCGCGAGATACGTCGCTTCGAGAATGTTGTGCGCGTCGATCTCTTCGACATCCGCCCAGGCGACCGCCCAAGCGAGCGCATTGCGACGGATCTTGTCGGCGAGTTCGACGCGCTCCTCGGGCTCGAGCTCCTTCGAGTCGCGAATGCCGCGGATGCGCTTGCGCGGATCCAAGATCACGGCAGCCGCGACCACCGGCCCTGCCAGCGGACCGCGTCCTGCTTCATCCACACCCGCTACGAAACCGGGAGCCGCAAGCGGCAATGACAAATGAACCGGATGCGCGCTCATTCTCTTCTTCGATTGAATCCTCGCGGCCGAATCGAGCGCCGCACGAGCCTTCGCGCTCGATCTATCCGTGAGCGGCCGGTTGCTGCTGCTCTACCAAGGCGAGAATCGCTTCGGCGGCACGCGCGCTCGCATCGCGCCGAAGCGTCTCGTGAATCGACGTGAAAGTTTGCACCAGCTCGCCGCGATCCGCACGTTCGAGTTGCTCGAGCACGGCAGGACCGAGGATTTCCGCGCGGACGGCTTCGTTGAAAAACTCAGGGACGACCTGACGGCCTGCGAGCAGGTTGGGCTGTGCAAAGAACGGTGCCTTGAAGAGTTTCAAGCGCTTGAGCAGAAAACTTGTCAGCGCACCTAAGCGATACGCCACGACCATGGGACGCTTGACGAGCAACGCTTCGAGCGTCGCCGTGCCCGAAGCCAGCAAGACCACGTCGCTCGCCGCCATCACCTGCTGCGCCTGCCCGTCGACCAGCATGACCCGGTCGGTCATGCCCGCTTGTGCGAGCGCCTCGACGAATGTCGCACGTACCCGCGGCGTTGCGAGCGCAGCCACGAAGCCAAGGTCGCTGCGATGCTCGGCGAGCCATGCTACCGTGCGCGCGAAATCCGGACCCAAGCGCTGCACCTCGCCCATCCGGCTTCCGGGGAGCAGCGCGACGTAGCGTTTCGCAGGATCGAGGCCGAGCGTCGCTCGCGCCTGCGCGCTGTCGAGCGTGAGCGGCACGCGATCCGCCAACGGATGACCGACGAACTCGGCGCGCACGCCGTGCTCGTCGTAGAAGCGCTTTTCGAACGGCAGCAGACATAGCACGAGATCGACCGCCCGGCCGATCGTGCGCACGCGGCCTTGGCGCCAGGCCCAGATTTGCGGGCTCACGTACTGCACCGTCGTGATGCCGGCCGCCTTGAGCAACGGCGCCAGGCGCAGATTGAACTCCTTGGCGTCGACACCTATGTACGCGACCGGACGCGCCTGCAGCACGCGTTTGACGAGCTCGCGGCGAATGCGCAGCAGACGCGGCAGATGCGGCAGCACCTCGAACAGGCCCATCACCGCCAGGCTCTCCGCCTGCTCCCACGCCTCGCACCCGGCCGCGATCATGCGCGGCCCTGCGATACCGGCAAAACGCGCTTGCGGCAGGCGCGCGCGAATGGCTTCGATGAGCTGAGCGCCGAGATTATCGCCGGAGGTTTCACCGGCAACGAGCACGAACAGCGGGGTGGACTCTGAAGACGTTGGGCTGACGCCGCTCGACATCTGCTCAGGCCTCGCGGCACGCCTGCATCGCAGGCGATCGGTTCGTGTCGCGTGGCGGCCCGAGCCTCAGGCCCCGAGCCTCAGGCCTCATCTGACGATCCCTACCCGCTCGCGCCGCGGCGTCGACTCGTGCAGGAATTGAACGAACGGCACGAGCTCGGGCTGCGCGGCCATCCGCCGCTCGAGCTCTTCGATCGCTTCGTTCAGCTTCAGCCCCGAGCGATAGAGCACTCGATACGCTTCGCGGATGTTGCGGATCTGCTCCGCGGTGAATCCGCGCCGCTTCAAGCCCTCGGCGTTGATGCTGTGCGGCTCGGCCGGACGGCCGACCGCCATGATGTACGGCGGCACGTCGCGCGTCACCGCGGTGTTGTTCGCGATGAACGCATGCGCGCCGACCTTGCAGAACTGATGCACGCCGGCGAAACCGCCCAGGTGCACCCAGTCGCCCACTTCGACGTGGCCGCCGAGCGTGGCGTAGTTCGCGAACACGCAATGCGAGCCGATCACGCAGTCGTGCCCGACGTGCGAGCCGGCCATGAAGAGATTGTCGTTGGCGATGCGCGTGACCAGCTTGTCCTTGGTCGTGCCGCGATTGATCGTGCAGTTCTCGCGGAACGAATTGCGATCGCCGATCTCGAGCCGCGTCGGCTCGCCCTTGTACTTCAGATCCTGGGGTGCCGCACCGATCGAGGCGAACTGGAAGATGTGATTGTCGCGACCGATCGTGGTCGGCCCCTCGATCACCACGTGCGGCCCGATCCTGCAGCCCGACCCGATCGTCACATCGGGACCGATCACGGTATAGGCGCCGACCTCGACGTCGCTGTCGAGATTCGCGCGTGGATCGATGATTGCCGTCGGGTGAATCGCCATAACAATGTCAGTGCCAATCGACGATGCCGAGCCGCACTGCGCGGTCGTTGCGTGCGTCGTTCACTTCGTCTCTCCGGGAGCGACCATCATCTCGGCGCTCGTCGCCTCTTCACCATCGACCTTGGCGATCGTCGTGAACTTCCAGATGCCGCGAATGGACCGCTCGAGCGTCGCTTCCAGGATCAGCTGATCGCCAGGCCGCACCGGCCGACGGAAGCGCGCCTTGTCGATGCCGACGAAGTACAGCTGCCGATTCTCGTCTGGATAGACACCCGCCGTCACGAACGCCAGGATGCCGGCCGCCTGCGCCAAGGCTTCCAAGATCATGACGCCCGGCATCACGGGCCGATGCGGAAAATGGCCGGGAAAATACGGTTCGTTCATCGTCACGTTCTTGAGCGCCCGAATGGTCTTGCCCGGCTGACATTCGAGCACACGATCGACGAGCAAGAACGGGTAGCGATGCGGCAGCCGCCGCATCACCTCGTCGATGTCCATCGTCACGATATCGTTTGTCGTTGCTTCTGCCACTCGCGTCTCTCTTCTCTCTCTACGGATCGCACGTCATTGCGTGGATGATCCCTCGTCTGCGTCGGCCTCGCCAGCGTCGCGATGCAAGCGCCGCATCTCGCGCACGAATGCATCGAGCTGATAGAAACGCGCGGCGTTCTTACGGAAGCTGCTCGCCTCCTCCACCGGCAGGCCGCTCGAATACGTCCCCGGCTTGTGGATGCTGCTCGAGACGAACGAACGCCCAGTCAGCACCACGTCGTCGCAGATGCTCAAATGCCCTGCGATGCCCACTTGACCGCCGATCATGCAGCGCTTGCCGATCGTCGTGCTGCCCGACACGCCGGTGCAGCCTGCAATCACCGTGTGCGCGCCGACGCGCACGTTGTGGGCGATCTGAATCTGATTGTCGAGCTTGACGCCGTCTTCGACGACAGTGTCCTCGATCGCGCCGCGATCGATGGTCGTATTCGCGCCCACCTCGACGTCGTTGCCGATGCGCACGCCGCCGACCTGCGGCACCTTGATCCACTCGCCACGGTCGGGCGCGAGCCCGAAGCCGTCCGCACCGATCACCACGCCGGGATGAATCAGGCAGCGCTCGCCGATCACGACGCCGCTGCACACCGTAACGTTGGCGACCAAGCGGGTATCCGCGCCGATCTCGACGTCTTCGAGTACCACGCAGCCGGGGCCGATGACGGCGCGCGGTCCGATCTTCGCGCCCGCACCGATAACGGCATGGGCGCCGATGGCCGCGCTCTCGGCCACCTGCGCAGCGGGATCGACGACTGCAGTCGGGTGTCGCCCGGGCGCCACCGGCCGCGGCGGATGCAGGAGCGCGGCAATTCTGGCGTAGGCTGCGTAAGGATTCTTGGCGAGCAACGCGGCTACCGGCGTTTCATCGGCCAGCTTTGGCTCGACGATGACCGCCGCCGCGCGCGTCGTCGCCAAGAAGCGCTTGTAGCGTGGATTGGCGAGAAAGCTGATCGATGCGCCATCGGCGTGCTCGAGCGTCGCCACATGCGACACTCGCACGCTCGGGTCGCCCCGCAGCTCGAGCCCGAAACGAACAGCGAGCTCGCCTAGGGTCGTGCCCGTCGCCACCTGATATGCGCTCCGATGAGAGGCGAAGCGCTCGCCTCGTTACTGCTTCGGCGCAGGCTTGGCGGGCGTGGGTGTGCTGCCGGAGCTCTTGGCACGCGCCTGCAGCGCGTTCAGCACCTGCGCCGTGATGTCGATCGACTCGTCGGCATAGAGCACGCCGTCGCCGACCACGAGGCTGTAGTTGGCGCTGCGCGCATAGGCCTGCACCTCGAGCAGCAACGACCGCTGCAGCTTGTTGATTTCCTCGTTGCGGCGCAGGTTCAGGTCTTCGACGTACTCGTTCTGCTTGCGAGCAAGCTCGCGCTGGCTGTCGCGCAGCTCCTTCTCGGCCGCGCGGCGCTCGTTCTCCGCCATCACGGCGCCATCGCGCCTGAGTCGTTCTTCCTTCGCCTTGAGGTCGTTCTGAGCCGCGATGATCTCGCGCTGGCGCGGCGCGAACTCATCCTGCAGCGCCTGCATGGCCATCTTCGCCTGCGGTGCCTCTTCGAGCAGCTTAGGCACATTGACGACACCGATCTTGATTTGCGCCTGAGCGCTGCTCAGAGGCACGGCAAGCGCAAGCGCTGCAGCTACGACCCAACCACAAAGACTCAAACGCGTCATGAGATCGACCTCGATTTATCGCCTTGGGTAAGCGCCGGCCCCTTGGCCGGCAGCCTGCTCGATCAAACGTGTAATAGTAACGAGTTAGAAGGCCTGACCGATAGAAAACTGGAAGCCTTCGGTCTCATCCCCCCACCGTCCTGGCCTGTCCTCGCGATCAGCGTTGAGCGGGAGCGCATAGCTGAAGCGGAACACGCCGAGCGGCGCAAGCCATTGAACGGCAACGCCGACCGACTGCTTGAGCTCATCATAGCTGAAGTCGTAGTCGACCGGGACCAGCGGCTGACCGGCCGACAAGCGCGGGCCGTAGAACGCGATCTTCTGATCGTTGAAGACGTTACCAATGTCGTAGAACAGACTGAACCGCGCGCTGTTGCGCCATTTCTCGGGCATCGGCAGCAGCAGCTCGGTCTGGGCGATGGTCTTGATGTTGCCGCCGAAGGGCCGGCCGAAGTTGTCTTTCGGACCGAGACGGCTCTCGCGGAAGCCGCGCACCGAGTCGGGGCCGCCGGCGAAGAACTGCCTGTAGGGCGGGATCGCCGTCGTGTCGCCGAGCGCACGACCATACGCGAGCTCGACGTTGAACATCAGCGTGAAGTTGCGCCAGAGCGGGACGAACTGGCGGTAGTCGTACGAGACGTTCCAGAACTCGACGTCCGAGCCCGGCAGCGTGTAGCTCACATTGAAGCGGTGACGCATGCCGCGATCGGCGAACAGCGCGCGATTGCGCGAGTCGTAGCGCCAGCCCAGGTTGAGCTCGTATGTGTTGAACGAGCTGCTGACGATCTCGGTCTCGAATTGATCGTTGCAGTCGTCGTCGGCGATCACCTGGAAGCACTGCACGCGCGTATTGCCGTTGTTGCGCAGCCACTCGAGCACCTGCTGCGCACTGCCCGTCTCGGTACCGAGGAGCTCGGCGCGCTGCGCCGTGATGCCGACGCCGAAATACTGATACTCGGAGAGCGGGAAGTCGTACGCGAGCGTGGCGGAAATCGTCTGCGTATCGATGTCGGAGGTCGCCGAGGTCAGCTGCGTGATGTCGCGATAGGACAGCGACACGGTGCGCTGCACGCCGTCGATCGTGGTGTACGGATCGGTGTGCGTGAAGCCGAACATCTTCGAGTAGCGGCCCGAGTTGATCTCGGCGGCCACACGATTGCCGGTGCCCATGAAGTTCGAGTGCACGAAGTTACCGGTCAGGATGATCGACTGCGACTCGGAATAGCCGATACCGCCGCCGAACTGACCCGGCAGACCCTCCTTGATCCTGAAGTCGACGTCCACGAGGTCGGCTGCGCCTGGCACCTGATTCGTCTCGACCTCGACATCCTCGATGAACGGCAGCCGCTGAATACGCTGCTTGGAACGCTCGACCAAGGCGTTCGACAGATACGCGCCTTCGAGCTGGCGCATCTCGCGGCGGAAGACCTCGTCGTTGACCGACGAGGTGCCATTGAAGTTGATGCGGCGAACGTAGACGCGGTTCTTCGGATCGACCACGAAGGTGATCGCGATCTCTTTGGTTTCTTCGTTGATCTGCGGCACCGGGTCGATCGTGGCGAACGCATAGCCGCTCACGCCGAGGCGCGCCTTCATCGCATCGGCCGAGGCCGTCACGCGGCGCAGCGAATACGTATCGCCGGGCTTGAGCATGATGAGCTGACGCAGCTGCGCTTCGGGAACGACCATGTTCCCGGCCATCTTGAGCTCCGAGATCTTGTAGACGTCACCTTCGTCGATATTGATCGTGATGAAGATGTCGTCCTTCTCCGGCGCGATCGCAACCTGCGCGGAGGTGATCGCGAAGTTCGCATAGCCGCGATCCATGTAATACGACCGAAGCTTCTCCAAGTCGCCCGAGAGCGCCTCGCGGCCGTAGCGATCGTCGTGGCGATACCAGGAGAGCCAGTTCGGCGTCTTCAACTCGAACTGCTCGAGCAGCTCCTTGTCCTCGAACGCGGTGTTGCCGACGATGTTGATCTGGCGGATGCGCGCGCGCTTGCCTTCCTTGATGTCGATCGTGAGCTTGACCTTGTTGCCCGGCACCTCTTCGACCTGAGTGTCGACGCGCACGCTGTACTTGCCGCGCGCGAAGTATTGATCGGTCAAGTACTGCCGCACTTCATCGAGGGTCGACTGATCGAAGGTCTTGCCCGGCGCCAAACCGACGTTGCGCAGCGAGCGCTGCAGATCCTCGGTCTTGATGTCCTTGTTGCCCTTGATTTCGAAGCTCTCGATCGACGGACGCTCGAGCACTGCCACGACCAGCGTGCCGCCCTCGCGCCGGAACTCGACGTCCCGGAAGAACCCCGTCGAAAACAGGGCGCGCAAGGCTTCCGCGATGCGCCGCTCATCGAGCCGGTCGCCGATGTTCACCGGCAGGTAGTTGTAGACCGTGCCCTCGGAAATGCGCTGCAGGCCCTCGATACGGATGTCCCCGACCACGAAACCCTGATCGGCGATCCCCTGCGCCGCTGCCAGCCTGGTGGGCGCATCGACAATGCCGACCGCGGCGAGCGCCAGCGTCGCATGAATGATGGAGCGAAGATGCATGAACTAATTTAGATGTCGTGCGATGTCGTTATAAAAGGCGACCGTCATCATCAAGAGCAGCATCGCGATCCCGATCTGCTGTCCGACCAGCAGCGCACGTTCTGAGACCGGGCGTCCCCTGACCAGTTCCGCGAGCTGATAAACCACCTGCCCGCCGTCCAGGATCGGAATCGGCAGGAGATTCAGGATACCGAGGCTGATGCTGATGATGGCGAGCGTGCTGAGAAACGTGCGCCACCCCTGGCGTGCGGCAAAGCCTGTTGTTTCCGCAATACTGATCGGTCCCGAAATCGCTTTCAACGAGACATCGCCCGTCACGATACGTCCGATGATACGCAGCGTGAACGTCGACATGTCCCAAGTCTTGCCGGTCGCCTGACCGAGTGCAGCAACGGCACCGTACTTCTGCAGCGCGAACAGCTGCTCCATGTTGGCCTCGACGCCGATGCGGCCGATCCGCCGGCCGCCGACCTCTTCGGCTGCAAGCTCGACCGGTACCTCGACGATCTGGCCGTCGCGCTTGACCTGCAGCATGACCCGTTCGCCCGCCTTCGGCTCGACCAAGCGCACGAGCTGAGCGAAATCGTCGATCGGCTCGCCGTCGAAACTCACGATCTCATCGCCCGCGCGCAAGCCTGCCCGAGCCGCGGCACTGTTATCGCGAACCTTGGCGATGACCGCCGGCACGCGTGGCCGGCCGATCTGAAAGCCGAGTCCGGGGTACAAGGCGTCCGGCTCGGTGAGCGCACGGGCGCGCTCGCCGGCGACGAGCGTGAGATCGCGCTCGGCCCCGTCGGTGCCGCGCACCCGCATCGCGATCGTGCCATCGTCGACCAGATCCTGCAGGATGGCGAGCGTGGCCGCTTCGAGCGTTTCGACGCGCGTGCCGCCGACTGCAACGATCTGATCGCCGCGCCGTAGCCCCGCTTCGGCAGCGATGGAGTCCGGTGCCACCTCGCCGACGAATGCCCTGAGCGCGGGCACGCCGGCAACGAAGAGAATCCAGTACATCAACACCGCGAAGATCAGATTGAACGCGGGGCCGGCAAGCAGAACGGCAATACGCTTCCAGACGGGCTGGCGATTGAAAGCCCGGTGCGCCTCGCTGGCAGGGACGTTGCCTTCGCGCTCGTCGAGCAGCTTCACGTAGCCCCCGAGCGGCAAGGCCGCGATGACGTACTCGACTCCGTCCTTGCGGCTCGTGCGGCTCCAGAGCGCCTTACCGAAACCGATCGAGAAACGCAGGACACGGATTCCCAAGCGGCGCGCGACCCAGAAGTGACCGAACTCGTGCACCGCGACGAGCACGCCGATCGCCACGATGAACGCGAGGATCGTCGTCAGGTAGTCGAATGGCGTTTGCGGCGAAATCATGCACAAGCTCCGGTGACCGCGATGGCGGCGCGCGCCTGCTGACGCGCCCACTCGTCCGCGCTCAAGACGTCGTCAAGAGACCCGATCGGCTGAGTACGATGCTGCGCCATCACGCTCTCGATCACGGCGGGAATGTCCACGAACGACAGCCGCCGCTCCAGGAACGCCTCCACCGCGACCTCGTTCGCCGCATTCAGTACCGCAGGCGAGGTGCCCCCCGCCTCCGCCGCGTTCCGTGCGAGCCGCAGGCACGGAAAGCGCCCGACGTCGGGCGCCTCGAAATCCAACCGTGCCGTACGGATGATGTCCAAGGATTCTACACCGGAGATCAACCGGTCCGGCCAACCGAGTGCGTGGGCAATCGGCGTACGCATATCCGGGTTACCGAGCTGCGCCAGCATCGAGCCATCCAGGTACTCCACGAAAGAATGCACGATGCTCTGCGGATGTACGACCACTTCCACGCGCGAAGGTGCCAGTCCGAAGAGCAGGCACGCCTCGATGAGCTCGAGCCCCTTGTTCATGAGGGTCGCCGAATCGACCGAGATCTTGCGCCCCATCACCCAGCGCGGGTGCGCACAGGCCTGCTCCGGCGTCACATTGCGCAACGATTGCGCCGAAGCCCTGAGGAACGGACCACCCGAGGCCGTGAGCAGGATGCGGCGCACGCCGCGCGGCTGATCGCCGCCCATGCACTGGAAGATGGCATTGTGCTCGCTGTCGACCGGCACCAGCGTGGCGCCGCCCTCGCGAACCGCCTGCATGAACAGCGGCCCGGACATGACGAGCGCTTCTTTGTTCGCCAGGAGGATGCGCTTGCCTGCGCAAGCAGCGGCGAGCGTAGGACGCAGCCCCGCCGCGCCGACGACGGCGGCCATGACGGTGTGAACGTCAGGGTGCGCAGCGATATCCTCGAGCGCGCTCGCGCCCGACAGCACCTGCGTCGTGCTGCCGGCACCGCGCAAGTCTTCGCGCAAGCGCTTGGCCGCACCGTCGTCCACGACGACTGCGTAGCGCGGCCGGTAGCGCAGACATTGCTCGAGCAACGCCGCCGCATTGCGGCGTGCCGCGAGCGCGAAGACCTCGAACCGGTCGGGATGCCGCGCAAGCACATCGAGCGTGTTGAGCCCGATGCTGCCGGTGGAGCCGAGAATGGCAACGCGCGTACGCTCGCTCATCGGAACAACCCGAGCCGCTCCAGGCCGACCAGGAAGACAGGCGCCGCCGCGGTGAGGCTATCGACGCGATCGAGCACCCCACCGTGCCCCGGCAGCAGACTGCCGCTGTCCTTCACGCCGGCATGGCGCTTGAACAAGCTCTCGGTGAGATCCCCCACGATCGACACGATGGCAGTCGCCGCCGAGAGCAGAACGAACGGCAGCGCAGGCACGGCGAACCAGAACGCGCCCGCGACGGCCACCAGCACGGCACCCGCAAAGCCCCCGATCGCCCCTTCCCATGTCTTGCCCGGGCTCACCTGCGGCGCAAGCTTCGTGCGCCCGAAACGCCGCCCGCAGAAATAAGCGCCGACGTCGGCTGCGACCACGAGCATGAGCACGAACAGCATGAGCGTCGGTCCGTGCTCGTGCAGCCGCACGAGCGCCAACCAGGCAGGAATCAGCACGACCAATCCAGCAAGCGCCGCAGTCGCCCGGTTGACGTGTCCAGGCATCGTCGTGACCCAGACGAGCGCAACCAGCCACCACGCAACCGCCGTGTAGAGCACGACGCTGACGTCGCTACCGCGGATCATGAGCGCCGCGACGATGCCTATGCCGAGCACGATCGCGCCTACGTACGCGATCCGTGCCGCGAGGCTCGTGAAACCCGGGAACGCCGACCATTCCCACGCGCCGGCCGCCACGAGCACGCCGAGCACGACCATGATGGCCGAGGTCGGCAGCAGGAAGATGGCGAGCAACGCAACCGCAGCAAGCGCGAGTGCCGTGATCACGCGCTGCTTGAGCATCAGCGGCCCTCCGCTTGGCTCGGCGTCAAACCGAAGCGCCGCTGACGCCGACCAAAGTGTTCGAGCGCGAGGGCGAGTTCCTCTTCGCCGAAATCCGGCCAAAGAGTGTTCGAGAAATAAAGCTCGGTGTATGCGAGATTCCAGAGCAGGAAATTGCTCACGCGCTGCTCGCCGCCCGTGCGGATCAAGAGGTCGGGATCCGGCAACCCGCGCAGCGCGAGATGCTCGGCGACGGTTTGCTCATCGACATCCTCGGCGCGCAGCTCGCCGGCAGCGCATTTGGCGGCGATCTGCCGCGTCGCCTCCGTGATGTCCCAGCGCCCGCCGTAGGCGACCGCAATCACGAGCGTCATGCGTTCGTTGTTCTCGGTCAGGCGCATCGCGGCGAGCATGCGTTCGCGCAATGCTTCCGACAGCTGCGCAAGATTGCCGATGAAACGCAGGCGGATGCCGTTCTCGTGCAGCTGATCGACCTCGTTGTCGAGCGCCTCCAAGAAGCGTCCCATCAGCATCGAAACCTCTTCCTTGGGACGCTTCCAGTTCTCGCTGGAAAACGCGAACAATGTCAGGACTTCGATGCCCCGCTTCGCGCAGCCCTCGACGATCTGCCTGACCGAGCGCACGCCCATGCTGTGACCGGCGGGACGCGGCAGCGCTCTGGCAGCCGCCCACCGGCCATTGCCGTCCATGATCACGGCGACGTGCCGAGGCACGCGAAACGACGTCTCTCGCGCTTGCACCGAACGTCAAACCTGCATGAGCTCTTTTTCTTTTTCGGCGAGCACTTGATCGATCTCGGCGATGTGCTTGTCCGTGAGCTTCTGGATCTCTTCCTGGGCGCGGCGATCGTCGTCCTGCGACACGAGCTTCTCCTTGAGCATGTCCTTCAGGTCGTTCATGACGTCGCGCCGCACGTTGCGCACGGCCACGCGCGCATTCTCTGCCTCCTGCCGCACGACGCGCGTCAGATCGCGACGGCGTTCCTCGGTGAGCGGCGGCATGGGCACGCGGATCACCGTGCCGGCCGTGTTCGGCGTCAAGCCGAGCTCGGACTTCATGATCGCCTTCTCCACGGCGGTCACCATGTTGCGCTCCCAGGGCGTCACGGTGATCGTGCGTGCATCTTCGAGCGCGATGCTCGCCACCTGCTGCAACGGCACTTCCGTGCCGTAGTACTCGACCTTGATGTGCTCGAGCAGGCTCGTGTGCGCGCGCCCGGTGCGCAGCTTCTTCAGCTCGTTCTTGAACGCGAGCACGCATTTCTGCATGCGCTCGGCTGCGTCCTTCTTGATGTCTTCGATCATGCTGGTCTCCGCATTGCGGAGTGACGCAAGCGACGAATGCGACGCAAGCAACAAGCAGGTCCGATGCGCCTGCCTAGCTCGCTTGCCGCGCCTTCATCGCCACCATCACCACCTTGTTATCCGTTGACTACCAATGTCCCGACGTCTTCGCCGCGAACGATCCGCAGCAGCTCGCCCGGCTTGGTGAGGTCGAACACGCGCAGCGGCAGATTGTTGTCGCGGCACATGACGATCGCCGTCGCGTCCATGACGTTCAATCGGTCCATCAGCACCTTGTCGAAGGTGAGCCGGGAGTAACGCGTCGCGTTCGGATTGCGCATCGGGTCGTCGCTGTAGATCCCGTTCACCTTGGTCGCCTTGAGCAACAGATCGGCGCCGATCTCGATGGCTCGCAAACTGGCGGCGGTGTCGGTCGTGAAGAAGGGATTGCCGGTGCCGGCCGCGAGGATCACGACGCGGCCCTTCTCGAGGTGACGCACCGCGCGGCGACGGATGTACTCCTCGCAGACTTCGTTGATGCGGATCGCGGACATGACGCGCGCGTGCAGTCCGAGCGCCTCGATCGCATCCTGCATGGCGAGGGAGTTCATCACCGTCGCCAGCATGCCCATGTGATCGCCCGTGACGCGATCCATACCGGCACGTGCGAGCCCGGCGCCGCGGAAGATGTTGCCGCCGCCGATGACGACGGCCACCTGCATCCCGAGGCTCATGACCTCGCGAATTTCGTTCGCGACGCGCTTGAGCATCTTCGGATCGATGCCGTAGTCCTCGTCCCCCATCAAGGCCTCGCCTGACAGCTTCAAGAGGATACGCCGCAATCCCGATCCGGCCGGATCGCCCGATAACCGTCCATCCGCCTCTTTGCTTGCTGTCATGAACGCCTTCTTCGAGAACGAGTTTGCTTCAATTATCCGAACAGTAGCACTTGCCGCGCCGTCTTTTCCGCTTCGTCGCGAACCGAACGGGCCGGAAGCTCACCGCGTAGGGTTTACACGCGCCATTATAAAGAACCCCGCCGAAGCGGGGTTCTGTTGAGGAGTCTCGAGCAGGGAGCCGGTTACTCGCCGCGTACCTGCTTCATGACCTCGGCCGCGAAGTCTTCCTGCTTCTTCTCGATACCGGCGCCGACCTCGTAGCGGACGATCGCCGCGACTTCACCGCCGGCCTTCTTGAGATACTGCTCGACGGTCTGCTTGTCGTCCTTGACGAACGGCTGTCCGAGCAGCGTGATCTCGCTCAGCCACTTGCGGACCTTGCCCTCGACGATCTTCTCGACGATCTCCTGCGGCTTGCCGGCCGACTTCGGATCGTTCTTCGCCTGCTCGAGGAAGATCGCACGCTCGCGCTCGACCTCTTCCTTCGGCACGTCCGAGGCCGCGATACGGGCCGGGTTGACGGCCGCGACGTGCATCGCGATGTCCTTCGCGACCGCTTCATCGCCCGCCTTCATCGCAACGAGCGCACCGATGCGCGTACCGTGCAGATAGGTGCCGACGATCGCCTGCGCCTCGAGGACCTCGAAGCGACGCACGCTGATGTTCTCGCCGATCTTGGCGATCAACGCACGGCGCGTCTCATCCACGGTCGCCCCGCTCGGGAGCTTCAGCTCGTTGAGCGCCTCGAGGGATGCAGGACGCTGCTCGAGCACGAGCTTGGCCACGTCCTTCGCAAAACCCTGGAAGTCCTGCTCGCGGGCGACGAAGTCGGTCTCGCAGTTCACCTCGGCGATCGCCGCACGCTTGCCGTCGGCGCTGCGCTCGATGACGATGACGCCTTCGGCCGCCACGCGGGCCGCCTTCTTGTCGGCCTTGGCCAGACCGGCCTTGCGCATGAGCTCGGCGGCCGCTTCGAGGTCGCCGTTCGTTTCGACGAGTGCCTTCTTGCACTCCATCATGCCTGCCCCGGTGCGCTCCCGGAGCAACTTGACTGCTTCTGCTGTGACCGCCATGAACTACTCCGCAGACGAATCGGCTGCCGTCGGCTTGCGCTTCTGAAGAGCGGCGCGGCGCCGTGCCATGAACTCCTCGGGCGAGACATCGCCGTCGACGTCGTCGACCGCCACATCCTCGACGGGCTCGTCTTCGACCTTCTCGGCCGCACGACGGCGAGCCGGCGCCTTCTTCTTGACAGCGGCCGTTCTGCCGCGGCGCGGTGCAGGCGCACCGGGCTTCGCCTTGGGCTTGCCTTCTTCGTCGAGCTCGACGAACTCATCCTCGCCGGCCGGCACTTCGGGGATCGCCGAGCGACCCTCGATCACGGCATCCGCGATGCCCTCGGCATACAACTGGATGGCGCGCATCGCGTCGTCGTTGCCCGGAATGACGTAGTCGATGTCATCCGGCGAGCAGTTCGTATCGACGACCGCGACCACCGGAATGCCGAGCTTCTTCGCTTCGCTGACGGCGATGCGCTCGTGACCGACATCGATCACGAACAGCACGTCGGGCAGCGACTCCATGTCCTTGATGCCGCCCAAGCTGCGCTCGAGCTTGTCGCGCTCGCGACGCAGACCCTGCGCTTCGCGCTTGCTGTGCTGATCGAGCGTGCCGTTCTGGGCCATCTCGTCGAGCTCGGCCAAGCGCTTGATCGACTGACGCACCGTCTTGAAGTTGGTCAGCATGCCGCCAAGCCAGCGATGGCTGACATAAGGCATGCCGCAACGGAGCGCTGCGTTCTTGATCGCTTCGCGCGCGGAGCGCTTGGTGCCGACGAAGAGCACCCGACCGCCGTCGGCAACGACCTGACGCACGAATGCGGCAGCCTCGTTGTAGAGGGGAAGCGTCTTCTCGAGGTTGATGATGTGGATTCGGTTACGTTCCCCGAAGATGTAGGGCGCCATCTTGGGGTTCCAGAAGCGGGTCTGATGTCCGAAATGAACGCCCGCTTCCAGCATCTGTCGCATGGACACGCTGGCCATGATCGAGTCTCCTTAGGGGTTAGGCCTCCACTCGCCCCATACGACGACCTACGTCCGCCAGCGGAAGTAAGCACCCCGTCGTATGTGCCGGCTGAGTGTGAGTGTTAAGGGTTAAGTGAAACGAAGAGATTTCGTTGCCAAAAAAACGCGCGCTTTATACCATAAACTCGACCATGGTCCAACGATGGTCGCGAATTTTTCCCCGCGTCTTGTCCAGCAGATATCCCACGATTAAATGCGCGGCCTACTGCAATCACTGACATCCAAGGCGGCGCCATCCGCGGCTGGTCGCTCTTCCATCATCCCGAACGCGTCCCGTCCCATGGGAGTCACCATCAAAACGCCAGCTGAACAGGAAGCAATGCGGGTCGCGTGTCGCCTGGCAGCGGACGTGCTCGACATGATCGAGCCGTACGTGGTTCCGGGCGTGACGACCGAAGAGCTGAACGAGCGCTGCCACGATTACATCGTCAATGTGCAGAAGGCGATTCCCGCGCCGCTCAATTACCGGGGCTTTCCGAAGTCGATCTGCACCTCGGTCAACCACGTCGTCTGCCACGGGATTCCGAGCCCGGACAAGCGCCTGAAGCAAGGCGACATCATCAATATCGATGTGACCGTCATCAAGGACGGCTGGCACGGCGATTCCAGCCGCATGTTCGCGGTGGGCAAGATCGCCCCCGCGGCGCAGCGGCTGATCGACATCACGCGCGAGGCGATGTGGATCGGCATTCGCCAGGTGCGTCCCGGCGGGCACGTCGGCGATATCGGCGCGGCGATTCAAGAATTCGTGGAAAGCCATCACCTGAGCGTCGTGCGCGAGTACTGCGGGCACGGCATCGGGCGCGGGTTCCACGAAGATCCGCAGATCCTGCATTACGGCGAGCGCGGCCGCGGCATGGAGCTGGTGCCCGGCATGACCTTCACGGTCGAACCGATGGTCAATGCCGGCAAACGCCACGTGCGCCTGCTCGCCGACGGTTGGACCGTGATCACCAAGGACCATTCGCTCTCGGCGCAGTGGGAGCACACCGTTCTCGTCACCGAAACCGGTTGCGAAGTGCTCACGCTCGGCGCCGCCGAGCGCTGAGCGCCCCGCTTCATGCCCGTCATCACGACCGAGGACATCGAGGAGCTCACGAGCAGCGTGAGCGATCCGGTCTGGGACTACCTGACTCACCTGCAAACCTCACTCGCGGCGAACAGCCTCGACATCGCCACCTTCCGCAGCGCGCTGGCGGACGGCGATGCACGGCTGCAGCAGCGCTTCTTCGACGAAGAACCCGTCGAGCGGCTGGTCCGCGACCGCGCGCGCCTCGTCGATCTTCTTCTCAAGAGCGCCTGGCATGCGCACCTCGGCGAGCACGCCCGCGAAATCGCATTGATCGCGGTCGGCGGCTACGGCCGCGGCGAGCTCAATCTCTGCTCCGACATCGACATTCTCATTCTGCTGCCGAAGAGCGAGGCCACACCCTGGCAGCCGCGCCTCGAGAAGTTCCTCACGTTCATGTGGGACATCGGGCTCGAGGTCGGCCACAGCGTGCGCACGATCGACGACTGTCAGCGCGAGAGCGCCGCGGACGTGAGCGTCGCGACCACGCTCATCGAAGCGCGCTTGCTGTGCGGTCCTGAATCTCTGTTCGAGGCGATGCGCCGAGCGCTCGCGCCGGAGCGCGTCTGGCCCACCAAGGAATTCTTCGAGGCCAAGGTCGCCGAGCAGCTCGCCCGCCATCACCGCTACCACGATACCGCGTACAACCTCGAGCCGAACGTCAAATCGAGCCCCGGCGGGTTGCGCGACATCCAAACGATCGGCTGGGTCGCCAAGCGCCACTTCGGCGCCGAGTCGCTCGATGAGCTCGTCGAGCACGGCTTTTTGACCAAGAGCGAGCTGCGCAAGCTCAAGACTGCGCAGGCCTATCTATGGAAGATCCGCTTCGCTCTGCACGTGCTCACGAAGCGGCGCGAGGATCGCCTGCTCTTCGATCACCAGATCAAGCTGGCGAAAATGTTCGGCTACGAAGACGCGAGCTACACCCTCGCAGTCGAACAGTTCATGCAGCGGTACTACCGCACTGCCATGGACGTCAGCCTCCTCAACGAAATGCTGCTGCAGCTCTTCCGCGAGGCGATCATCTTCGACGCGGCAAGCGATCCGATCCCGGTCAACCCGCGATTTCAGATCCGCAACGATTATCTCGAGATCACGCAAGACGACGTCTTCGACCGCTATCCGTCGGCGCTGCTCGAGATCTTCGTGATCCTGCAGCAGCACCCCGAAGTACGCGGCGTGCGTGCCTCGACGATTCGGCAGCTGACGCGCCATCTCTGGCTCATCGACGAAGAGTTCCGCCAGCATCCCCGCAATCACCGGCTCTTCCTCGAGATCCTGTCCGCGCCGGTGGGTGTGACGCACGAGCTGCGGCGCATGAATCTCTACGGCGTGCTCGGCCGCTACATCCCAGCGTTCGGCCGCATCGTCGGGCGCATGCAGTACGACCTCTTCCACGCGTACACGGTCGATGCGCATACGCTCTTCGTGGTGAGCAATCTGCGGCGGCTCGCGATGCCGAAGTACGATCATGAGCTGCCCGAGCTCTCGCGCATCATGCAGTCGTTGCCGAAGCCCGAGCTCGCCTACCTCGCGGCGCTGTTCCACGACATCGCGAAGGGACGCGGCGGCGATCACTCCGAGCTCGGCGCCGTCGACGCCGAAGCGTTCTGTCTCGAACAAGGCCTGTCGCCCTACGATGCACGGCTCGTCGCCTGGCTCGTGCGCCATCACCTGCTGCTGTCGGTGACGGCGCAAAAGAAGGACATTTCCGACCCGAAGGTCATTCACGAGTTCGCTCAGATTGTCGGCGACCAGACGCACCTCGATTACCTCTACGTGCTCACCGTCGCCGACGTGCGCGGCACGAATCCAAAGCTCTGGAACAACTGGAAGGCCGCACTCTTTGCCGAGTTCTACGAGCGCACCAAACAGGCGCTACGACGCGGGCTCGAAACGCCGATCGACAAAGACCAGCTCATCGCCGAAACCCAGGCGCGTGCGCGCGAGCTCATCGTGCGTTCCGGCGTTCCAGCCGAGCGCATCGACGAGCTGTGGCAGCGCTTCACGGATACTTATTTCCTGCGCCACACGCCGGAAGAGATCGCCTGGCACACGCGCATGCTCGCCAATCGCGATGCGGCTGACGACACCTCGCTCGTCTCCGTGGAGCAGCGCTCCGGCAGAGGCGGCACCGGCATTTCGACCTACACGCCGCAGACCCAGCACAGCTTCGCGCGCACCACCGCCCTGCTCGATCAGCTCGGACTGAACATCGTCGATGCGCGCATCACGCCGACAGCAGACGGATTCAGTCTCGCGATCTATCACGTCCTCGAAGACACCGGCGCCGAGATCGCCGACTCGGTACGCCTGCGCGACATCCAGCAGCAGCTCGCCATCGCGCTGTCGCGCCCGGACGATGCTGCCGTTACCGTGACACGCCGCGCGCCGCGCCAGGTGCGCATGTTCTCCACGCCGACGCAAGTCGCTTTCAGCGAAGACCCGGTCAATCAGCTCACGATCATCGAGCTCATCGCAGGCGACCGGCCAGGGCTGCTCTCGGAAGTCGCCAAGATCTTCATGAGCGAAGGCGTCGACATCTACACGTCCAAGATCTTGACCGTCGGCGAACGCGCCGAAGACGTCTTCTACGTGGCCGATACCAACGGCCGGCCATTGAGCAGCGAGCATCGCGAACGACTCGCGCGCCGCCTGACCGAAACCCTCGATCGCCGCACATGAATCCTCTGCTCGAGAAGTTGCAGCCGTATCCCTTCGAACGGCTGCGCGCGCTGCTTGCCGGCGCCAAACCGCCTGAAGGCGTCAAGCACATTTCCATGTCGATCGGCGAGCCGCGGCACGCGCCGCCGGCCCTGGTGCTCGACGCACTAACGAAGCACCTCAACACGCTCGGCAGCTATCCGAGCACGCTCGGCCTGCCCGAGCTGCGCGCCGCTGTCGCCGCTTGGTTGACGCGACGCTTCGCGCTGCCGTCGGGCAGCGTCGATCCCGAATCGATGGTGCTGCCTGTGAACGGCACGCGCGAGGCGCTGTTCGCCTTCACACAGACGGTCATCGACCGCACGCGCGCACCGCTCGTCGCGATGCCGAACCCGTTCTATCAGATCTACGAGGGCGCAACGCTTCTCGCCGGCGGCGAGCCGTACTTTCTCCCGCTCGATCGCGAGCGCGGCCTGTTGCCCGATCTCGAGCGCGTGCCAGAGTCGATCTGGAAACGCTGCCAGCTGCTCTTCCTCTGTTCGCCCGGCAATCCGACCGGTGCGGTCGCGAGCCTCGACTACCTGCGCCGCGCGCTCGAGCTTGCAGAGCGTTACGACTTCGTCATCGCGTCCGACGAGTGTTACAGCGAGATCTTCTTCGACGACGCGAATCCGCCGCCGAGCCTGCTGCAAGCCGCCCTTTCCGCGGGACACACGAGCTTCGAACGCTGCGTCGTCTTCCACAGCCTGTCGAAGCGCTCGAGCGTGCCGGGCCTGCGTTCGGGATTCGTCGCCGGCGATCCGAAGCTGATCAAACCGTTCCTGCTCTATCGCACGTACCACGGCGGCGCGATGCCGATTCACACACAGCTCGCCAGCATCCTCGCGTGGAACGACGATACCCACGTCGCCGAGAACCGGCGCCTGTATCGTGAGAAGTTCGCCGCGGTGGTGCCGATCCTGCGCGACGTCATGGACGTCGAGCTGCCCGACGCGAGCTTTTATCTCTGGCCGCACGTGGGCGACGACGAGCGTTTCACGCGCGAGCTCTTCACGCGCAAGCACGTCACGCTCCTGCCCGGCCGCTATCTCGCGCGCGCAGGCGCCGAGGGCAATCCAGGTTTGGGCCGCGTACGCATCTCGCTCGTCGCAAGCGTGCCTGAATGTATCGAGGCGGCGGAGCGCATCAGAGACTACGTGAAAGGTCAGTGACGGCACGTCGCCGCAGCTCGCGCCGCGCGTTGCTTTGTCCGTCGGCGCAGAGCCGCTAAACTTCGGCCCTTCTTTCGTTACGGGTCATTTTCTCGCCATGTCGTCACTGCAAGCACTCATCGAATCCGCTTTCGAGCAACGCGCCGAATTCAATCCGAAGAACGCCCCTGCGGACGTACGGCAAGCTGTCGATGAAGCGCTTGCACTGCTCGACAGCGGCAAGGCGCGCGTGGCGGAAAAGGTCGACGGCGAGTGGCGCGTCAATCAATGGGTCAAGAAGGCGGTGCTGCTGTCGTTCCGTCTTTATGACAACAAACCGATCGACGCCGGCTACACGCGCTTCTTCGACAAGGTGCCGCTCAAGTACGCCGAGTACGACGAAGAGCGCCTGCGCAGCGACGGCGTGCGCGTGGTGCCGCACGCGATCGTGCGGCGCGGCGCTTACGTCGCACCGAACACGGTGCTCATGCCCTCCTACGTCAACATCGGTGCCTATGTCGGCGAAGGCACGATGGTCGACACTTGGGCGACGGTCGGCTCGTGCGCCCAGATCGGCCGCAACGTGCACCTGTCGGGCGGCGTCGGCATCGGCGGCGTGCTCGAGCCTCTCCAGGCGAACCCGACGATCATCGAAGACAACTGTTTCATCGGCGCGCGCTCCGAGATTGTCGAAGGCGTCGTCGTCGAGGAAGGTGCGGTGATTTCGATGGGCGTCTACATCGGCGCGAGCACGCGCATCTACGACCGCGAGCGCGATGAGGTCACATACGGACGCGTGCCAGCCGGTGCCGTCGTGGTACCCGGCACGATGCCGGCTGCCAACGGCAAATACGGGCTCTACTGCGCCGTCATCGTCAAGCGGGTGGATGCGCAAACGCGCGCCAAAGTCGGCATCAACGCCCTGCTCAGAGATTGATCGGACCGACACGATGGGCCGGCGCAGCGGCGCCGGCCTGTTCGCCGCAGCGCGTTAGCCGTAGCGCCCGGTGATGTAGTCTTCCGTCGCTTTCTTCGACGGATTCGTGAAGATCTTGGCCGCCTCGTCGAACTCGATGATCTCGCCGAGGTACATGAACGCGGTGTAGTCGGAAACGCGCGCGGCCTGCTGCATGTTGTGCGTGACGATGAGCACCGTCACCTGATCGCGCAGCGTCGAGATGAGCTCTTCGATTTTCGCCGTGGCGATCGGATCGAGCGCCGAGGTCGGCTCGTCGAACAGAAGAATCTCCGGTTTGGTCGCGAGAGCACGCGCGATGCACAGACGCTGCATCTGACCGCCCGACAGCGCGAGCGCCGAATCCTGCAGGCGATCCTTGACCTCGTCCCACAGCGCGGCCCCGCGCAACGCCTTCTCGACTTCCTCGGCCAGCGTGGCGCGATTGCGCACGCCGCGCAGACGCAAACCGTAGGCGACGTTCTCGAAGATGGACTTCGGAAAGGGATTCGGCTTCTGGAACACCATGCCGATCCGCATCCGCACCTCGATCGGATCGATACCCGGTCCGACGAGATTCAGGTTGTCCGGATACAGCGTGATGCTGCCTTCGTAACGCGTGCCCGGCTGCAGATCGTGCATGCGGTTGAAGCAACGCAGGAACGTGCTCTTGCCGCATCCAGACGGACCGATCAGCGCAGTGACCTGCTTATCGGCGATCGGAATGGAGAGATTCTTGAGCGCGAGGTGCTGGCCGTAATAGAAGTTCAGGTTCTCGACGGCGGCCTTTACTTTCAGCGTGCGCGACTTGCGCGTCTCGTCCACCGAGATCGAGATGCGCGGCCCAGCAGCACGCGCTTCGTCGTCCGCAACGGCTGAGGTCGATTGCTCGTTTGCCAATGGCTGCTCCTCGCGGCTCTGCCCCGCCGATTGTGCGCGAGCCAATGTGCTGGAATCCATCATTGCTGCCTATCGTCGAAACCGATCGTGTAAATCCCGCCGGTGGGATTGCCCGTCACCAGTTGATCTTCTTGCGGAAGCGATAGCGAATCCAGATCGCCACGCCGTTCATGAGCAAGGTCATCCCGAGCAGGATGGCACCGGCTGCAGCGGCGTTGGCCTGAAATGCCGGATCCGGGCGCGACACCCAATTGAACATCTGGATGGGCATGGCCGTGAACGGGTCGTCGAGCCAGCCGAACGAGATGAACGGGAACTCGCTCTTGAAGGGCGACTCCGGCAGGAAGGCGATGAAGCTGAGCGCGCCGATCGTGATGATCGGTGCGGTCTCGCCGATGGCGCGCGACAACCCGAGAATCATGCCCGTGAGAATGCCGCCCGTCGAATAAGGCAGCACGTGATCTTTCGTGACTTCCCAGCGCGTCGCCCCGAGACCGTATGCCGCTTCGCGAATGGCGTTCGGCACCGCGCGAATCGCCTCGCGCGTCGCGACGATGACGATCGGCAGAATCAACAGCGCAAGCGTCAGACCCGCCGCCGCGATGCTCTGGCCGAGGTTGAACTGATAGACGAAAAGCCCGAGCGCAAGCAGTCCGTAGACGATCGACGGCACGCCCGCCAGGTTCGTCACGTTGATCTCGATGATCGCCGTAAACCAATTCTTCGGCGCGTATTCTTCGAGATAGATGGCCGCCGCGACGCCCACGGGAACTGCACAGAGCGCGGTCACGATCATGATGAGGCTCGTGCCGACCCATGCGGCAAGAATTCCCGCGCGTTCCGCGCGCCGCGAGGCGAAGTTCGTGAAGAAGTCCCAGGAGAAGCGTTCGGAACCATCGATCACCAGATCGATGAAGAGCACCGCGAGGATCGCCAGGCACGCGAGCATCACGATGAGCCCGACGATCACGAACACTTGATCCAGGAGCTTGCGGCGCGACAGCCCCTCCCGCACGTGCTTCGGATCGAGATAAGGCGCGGTCATCGACGTCCCACTCATCAGTACGCCTCCCGGAAGCGTCGCGTGAGCGAGTAACCGATCACGTTGAACACGAGCGTCATGAGCATGAGCACGAGCCCTGCGGCAAAGATGCTCTGGTAACCAATGCTTCCGTGCGGCAAGTCGCCCAAGCTGACTTGCACGATGTATGCGGTAATCGTTGCGGCGGGCTCGCGCGGATCGAACGTGAAATTGGGCTGCATGCCCGCGGCGATCGCCACCACCATCGTCTCGCCGACAGCGCGCGAGATGCCGAGGATGAATGCGGCGGCAAGTCCCGAGAAGGCGCCCGGCACCACGACGTGCAGCGCGGTCTGCAGCCGGGTCGCGCCCATCGCATAGGAGCCTTCGCGCATGTAGCGCGGCACCGAACGCATCGCATCCTCGCTGAGCGAGCTCACGTACGGCACGATCATCAGGCCAATGACGAGCCCTGCGCTCAGCATGTTGAAGCCGGGCAAATCTGGAATCAGCCGCTGCAAGGCCGGCGTGACCATCGTCAGCGCGAAATAGCCGTAGACGACGGTCGGCACGGCGCCGAGGAGCTCGAGGATCGGCTTGACCGATTCGCGCACTTTCGTCGGCGCGAACTCGCTGAGATAGATCGCGATCAACGTGCCGATGGGCACCGCCACGAGCAACGCCACCACGGTCGTGGTGAGCGTACCTGCCACGAGCGGCAGAATGCCGTAGTGCGCATCCGCGAAGAGCGGCGTCCACATCGTGTCCGTCAGGAACTCGACGATGGACACGTGCTTGAAGAACGCGCTCGATTCGATCAGCAGAATCGCGACGATCGCCAGCGTGGTGAAGACCGCGATGAGCCCGGCCGCAAGCAGCAGCAGCTCGATGACGCGATCGCGCATCTTGCGGTAGCGTAAGGCACTGCGCGAGAGAACCGGAGTGAAGTCTGTATCGCTCAAGAGACTAGGCTTCTTGGGTTCGCTGACATAACGAGGCGCGGCCCTAGGCCGCGCCTCGCGGGCGCGCACTTTACTTGCTTCGGGCCGTCCTCGTCGACCTCAAGCGCACATGCGGCAAGCTCAAGGCACGTCGTCGGACGTAGGTGCCCGCTTCAAGCACTATCGCCCTCCCGTGTCAATGCTTGACGTGCCCTGTCCGCTCAAAGCTTTCCTTCGCGCACGAGCAGCTCGTCGATCGTCACGCCAACTTCCGGCACGCCGCCGAAAACCGTCCCGAGCTTGCCGTCCTTGAAGTGCTCGAGCGCGAGGCGATAGGCCGTCTTGGGCAGCGGTACGTACCCGACCTCCTGCGCGAGCGCCGGTCCTTCTGTCAGGAAGAACTCGATGAGCTCGCGCACCGGCGCGCGTTGCGCGGCGGCCTCGCTCACGTAGATGAACAACGGGCGCGAGAGCGGCTCGTAGCTGCCGTCGCTCACCGCTGCCAAGCTCGGCATTACCGCCTGGCCCGCCGAGTTCACGATCGGCACGGCACGCACGCGCTCCTTGTTCTCAAGATAGTACGCGTAGCCGAAATAGCCGAGCGCATTGGGGTTACCCTCAATCCCTTTGACGATGACGTTGTCGTCTTCGCTCGCCGCGAAATCGCCGCGGCTGGCCTTCGACTTGCCGTTCACTGCCTCGGTAAAGTAATCGAACGTGCCCGAATCCGCACCGGGCCCGAACAGCACAAGCGGCGCCGCAGGCCACTCAGGACGGACCTGATTCCAGCGCGTGATGCGCCCTTGGGCGCTCGGCTCCCAGATCTTTCTCAGATCCTCGATCGTCAACGACTTGACCCATGTGTTCTTGGGATTGACCACGACCGTCAGCGCGTCGAATGCGATCGGCAACTCGATGTACTTCACCCCGGCCTCACGGCAGGCCGCCATCTCCTCCTTCAGGATCGGACGCGACGCATTCGAGATGTCGACTTCGCCGCGACAGAAGCGCTTGAAACCGCCACCAGTCCCGGAGATCCCCACCGTCACGCGTACCCCGCCGCGCTTGCTGAGCTGAAATTCCTCGGCGACTGCTTCGGCGATCGGGAACACCGTGCTCGATCCGTCGATCTTCACCGTTTCTTCGGCACGCGCCGCCTTGGGGCTTGCGGCCGACACGAGCGCGAGAAATGCCGCCGAGACGTAGCAGAGCTGTCGCAACTTCATGGGATTCCCCTTGGTGTACCGCACGACTCTTTACGGCGCGCAGTCTGCCAAGGCTTCATGACAGTTCTATGACGAACGCATTGCCGCCGCATGACCCGCACCGGCCGCACGCCGCCCGCGGCTCATCGCTTGCTCACGAGGAACGCGTTCGCTATAAGTCCGCGACTTTTCCATTCCGCTGCCCCGGAGCCGCCCCCTTGTCCAGCCCCGTCTCGCCCGCACTCGCTCTTACGCAAGAGCTGATCCGCCGCCCGTCCGTCAGCCCGGAAGATCAAGGCTGTCTGCAGATCATCGGCGAACGCTTGGCCGCGCTCGGCTTTCGGCTCGAGCGCATGCCGTTCGGCCCGGTGGAAAACCTCTGGGCGCGCCACGGCACGTCGGGACCGGTGCTGTGCTTCGCCGGTCACACGGACGTGGTGCCGACCGGGCCGCGCGAGGAATGGCATACCGATCCGTTCGAGCCCGTGATCCGTGACGGCGTGCTCTACGGGCGCGGTGCCGCCGACATGAAAAGCGGCCTTGCAGCGATGGTCACCGCCAGCGAGCGCTTCATCGCGCGTCACCCGAATCACCGGGGCACGCTCGCATTTCTGCTGACCAGCGACGAGGAAGGCCCGTCGGTCGACGGGACCAGGCGCGTCATGGAAGTGCTGGAGGCGCGCGGCGAGAAGATCACGTGGTGCGTCGTGGGCGAACCGACCAGCTCGGATACGCTCGGCGACGTGATCAAGATCGGCCGCCGCGGCTCGCTCTCGGGCAAGCTCACGGTGCACGGCATTCAGGGCCATGTGGCCTACCCGCACCTCGCCGATAACCCCGTACATGCAGCCGCGCCCGCCTTGGCCGAGCTCGCCTGCCGCGTCTGGGACAAGGGCAACGAATTCTTCCAGCCGACGACGTTTCAGATCTCCAATATCAGCGCTGGCACCGGCGCGCCCAACGTCATTCCCGGCGAGCTCAAGGCGCGCTTCAACATCCGCTTCTCCACCGAGCAGACCGTCGAGAAGCTGCAACAGACGATCACGGAGATCCTGGACCGTCACAAGGTGAACTACACGCTGGAATGGTTCGTCTCGGGCCTGCCCTTCTTCACCCCACCCGGCGAGCTGTCCAACGCGGTCGTGCAGGCGGTCAAGGAAAAGACTGGACGCGTCCCCGAGCTGTCGACGACGGGCGGCACCTCCGACGGCCGCTTCATCGCTCCGACCGGCGCTCAAGTCGTCGAGCTCGGCGTCGTCAATGCGACGATTCACAAGGTAAACGAGTGCGTGCGGGTTGCCGACATCGACACGTTGTCGGAAACCTACGAGCGCATCATGGAGCTCTTGCTGCCGGACGCATGAACGATGCCGCGCCGCAGGCGGCAGCTAGGCAAATGAAGGGATGAGGCTCGTGCGTGGGGCGCGTTATGCCGTCACTTCGCCGACGCGTCGCGCGCGAAGCCATTGACGGCAATCGCCCACGCCATCAGTCCGACCAGCGCAAAGAGCACCCACCAGGGCATCGACAAGCCGAGCAGTTGCCAATCGACCTTGCCGCACTCGCCGGAGCCGGTCAGCACCTTCGCGATGACCTGCTGCAGCGGCAGGATCTCGAGCATGTAGCTTAAATCCGCCCCGCAGGCCGCGACCGTGCCGGGCGGCTGCGCTTGGATCCAGATGTGCCGCGCCGCGATTCCGATCCCGCCGAGCGCCGCCAGCGAAATGAGCGCCGCATACACACGTGACCGGATCCGCCCGGGTCCGTGGAGCGCCGCAATCAAGAACAACACGCCGACGCAGATCACGGCAACGCGCTGGAAGATGCACAACGGACACGGCGTCAAACCCAGCACGTGCTCCGCATAGAGCGCGTAGCCGATGAGTCCCGCGCAGGCGAGAAACCCGAGCCCGTTGCCGAGTCGGCGATTGAGCGCAGGCAGCATGGGTTAAGGCACGCGCCGCAAACGGGTCTGCACGTGCCGCTCGACATCCTCCATGGACAGATGGCGAATGTCCTTGCCGTACGCCATGTAGACGACGTACTCGCAGACGTTTTTCGCGTGATCGCCGATGCGCTCCAGCGCACGCGCCACCCACAGCACATCGAGCGCCCGACGAATCGTACGCGGATCCTCCATCATGAAGGTGATGCACTGCCGCTGAATGGCCTCGTACTCTTCGTCGACGAGACGGTCCTTCTTGGCGACCGCGACGGCAGCGGCGGGATCGAGCCGCGCGAACGCATCGAGCGCTTCATGCAGGAGCTCGCCCACGATGCGACCGAGATGCTTGATCTCACGATAGCGGTCGGCCGGGCGTTCCTCGGAAGCCAGGCGCGAGCCGATGTAGCCGATCTTCTCGGCCTCATCGCCGATGCGCTCAAGGTCCGTGATCGTCTTGATCACCGCGACGATCAGCCGCAGGTCCGAGGCAGCGGGGCTACGGGTTGCCAGGATGCGGCTGCAGTCCTCGTCGATCGCCACTTCCATGGCGTTGACCTTGGCATCGCTGTTGGCGACCTGCTCGCCCAAACGGCTGTCCCCTTGCACGAGCGCTTCGACGGCGAGCCGCAGCTGCTCCTCGACGAGCCCGCCCATCTTCAGCACGTTCGTACGCACCCGCTCCAGGTCGTCGTTGAAGCGGCTCAGGATGTGGTGTGAGAGGTCAGACTTTTCCATTGGCTGCCCTATCGTAACGCGTCTCTGCTGTATAGCGCGTTGGTCAATGTGGAGCAAGCTGGGCCGCACCGCCGCCCGCCGCGCCAACCCGTCCGCTAGACAATGTCACGCGGCACGGTTTCAGAACTTGACGTTGAAATCCAGCTGCAGGCGCCGGTAATCGGCACCGACCTGCCCGGCCTCATTCAGGACATCCACATAGCGTTCGTTGATGAAGTACGTGGCATTCACGACCCAGTTCTCGAGCGGCGCGTACGCAGCACGCACAACGAAACCGGCACTATCGGTGTTGCCGGCACCGAAATCCGAATCGATGAGTTGCGCGAACAACGCGTCCTTTTCGATGAGCTGATAGGAGATACCGAGCTCCCAGGAGCGCACGTCGCCCGCCTTGCCCAAGAGCAACCCGATGCCCCATGCCGTATCGTGCTCATCAGTGCCCCGATTCTGAGCGAGATCCGCCCAGAGCTGCAGCGGCACACTTGCAAGGGAGGTATTGAGCTCCGCGGCTAGATCGATCACGCGGTAGTCGTAGGCGAGCACCCTGGCAGTCGACGCGCCAGCCGGAACGGTGATCGCCGTATTCCCGTATGAATCGTCGTCATAAAACGGTGTTCGCCCCCGCCCGGCACTTACGTCGTAATAATGACCCGCAAGCACCAACGTCGAATCGCCGACCGGCAACCGCACACCCAACTGCCCACCGTAGAGCATGCTATCGGAAGTGATCGCCGTCTGCGGCCCCGACACTTCGCTAAGCCAGTAACCGTACAGCGTGCCGAAGTACGGACCTTGATCGAAGCCGACAGCCAGCCCTTCCGGATGGATGTCATTGTCCCAGAACAGACTTTGGCCCGGCTTGAAAAACGGCTGCTGCATCTTACCGCCGATGAGGTTGCCCCAGGCGGCGAACTGCCAATCGAAGTATGCAAGGTCGAGATCGATACTCTTGCGCGAGAACACCCCAGAAAGCGATTGATTCGTCGAGCGCGGATCGCCATCCTCGGCGGTAGCAAGCCCGAAACCGAGCGCGATGGTCTCGGTTGCTTCGACGGCGAGGTTCAAGCGCGCGCGGATACGGTGGCGATCACGATCCGCCGTCCGCACTCCGTTACTGTTACGTGACTCATCGCTGATGTGCTCGTGCCGGTAGCGCAAGTCACCCTTCAAGCTCACACGACTCGTCCAATGATCTCCGCTCGGCTCGGGCATTGCGACCACCTGCGCTCGGGCGTCCCGAGACTGCTCTTGCGCGGACCTTGCCAACCCTTCGTATCGTGCACGGAGTCTGTCGTTCTCTGCCGCGAGCACTCGATTCACCTCTTCGAGCCGCTCCACGCGTTCCGTCAGCGCTACCAGCTGCGCACGAATCTCGTTCAACGTCGTGTCGCTCTCGGCGCCCTCTACGACGCTTGCAGCCATGCATAGAACGGCCGCCAATGAGATCACTGCGGTCCTCACGATCCGCTCTCCTTCCGAGCTCCGGGACTCCCATCGATCGCCTGCCGCCTTATACGCGGCACTTGTTACAGAAAGATTGCAAGAACCCGTCGACGGGTTCCCTGTGTGACACTCGGAAGACAATGCTGCACGGGCAAACGAACCGGCGGAAACACGGGAAAGGCATAGTCAGGGAATCGCCAATGGAGAAGCAGGCAGCGTGCCCGGCAGCAGCCCGGCACTAAATGCGCTGCGGGACGCCTACCAAAGTCCAGCGCCAGCGCCCAGTAGCCCAGCGCCCAGCAGCCCGCCTCAGAAATACACCGTGATCGATGCCGCTACGGTCGTGCCAACGTCGTAACGATTCAAATAGACGACGTTTCCGTTACGCTCCTGGAACTCCTTATAGCCACGATTGAAAAGGTTCCTTACCTCCAACTTGGCTTCAAGGTCCGTCCCGAATAGATGCAGCGCTTCACGGGCAACGACATCCACGCGCACTCCCGGCGACTCATAGATATCCGGGAGGCCTGCCGGGCCACGACTGGTAACGCGATCGCCGGCATAGGACAGCAAGATGGTCTGCTGCGAAAGTCGACCCGGATGCTCCAGTCCAAGCTGCAAATTCACGAGATGGTCTGATTGCCCAGTGAGACGGCTGCCATCGGCGAAGAAGTTGCTGGCCGGCTGTATCGCCGTGCCGAAGACACGCACCGTGTCCTGCTCATCCACTGCGATCTTCGATTGGCTGTATGTGTAGTTACCTATGACGACTGCACGGCGCTGACCTAGAAACGCGCCATCAAACCATTCGTCGAGTGGGAAGTATTTCTGCAGCTCTATCTCGGCACCATAGAGCACAGCCTCCGGCGCGTTGGCGAAGCTCGTGACGGGTCGGTTGTCGTTGAATCCGGTGAACGCCTCGATGGGCCGCTCGATCTTCTTGTAGAAGCCGGCGACCGAGAAGCGCTGTTCCGGGGCGAAGTACCACTCGTAGCGCAGCTCGGCGTTGGCGAGCTCGCTGTCCGTGAGGAGCGGATTGCCGCGATGCTCTCGATTCGTCTCAGGATCGTAGTACAGCTGAAACATCAGTTCACGAAACTGCGGTCGCGCGATGGTCTTCGATACGTTCAGGCGCACCTGCATGTCGTCGTGAAGCTTGTACGTGAGCGTTGCTGCCGGCAACCAGTAATCGTTCTCGATGTGAGTGGCGGCACCCGAGTTGGTCAGTGTCTTGAACACCTGTAACGGCCTGACGCTCTGCTCGCCGCGCTCGAAACGCACCCCGGCGCTGAGCGCGAGCCCATCGGTCACCTCTGCCTGCACCTGCGCGTACGTCGCCTCCGTGCGCAGCGTTGCAGCAAACGCCGGATCGGTTTCCGTCATCTCAATGAGGCCGATGTCATAGAAATCGATAATTTCTGAGCTCAGCAGGTAGTCCGGTCGCAGCATTGCCACGCCGCTCGGAAAGCTCGAGGGCGCGACGATCTGAAAGGCACGGCGCCTCGACTCACGTTGCGTATCCGCGATGTCGAGCCCCGCCGACAGTGCAAGCCGCGGCAGGACCTGCACGGTTGCATCCACGCCGCCCGACCAAAGGTCTTCTTCCAGCTCCGAGAAGGCGATCTCGGCATAGCCGTTCTGACCGTTGTCGAGACGATTGATGAAGTAGGCACCGAAAGGGCTCGCGGCCTGATTGGTACGCACGTACCCGATGTCAAGCTCGTAGGGTGCTTCGCGCTGCGTTCTCGAGTAGGACGCTCTGGCGCTGACCCTCACTGGAGCGAAATCGAACGTCCCGCTCAGTTGGGTGCTGCGCAGCTCGCGCTCGTACCAGCCGGTCGACTGCTCGCGAAAATCCACGCCGGGTCGCTGACTGTTCTCCTTGCCTTCACCTAGGCTCGTGCGCTTGATCGTGTCGTGGATATACAAGTTCGTCCAACGCAACGTGTGCCCGTTGCCGAACTCGTAGCCAAGCCCAACGAGCGCATTGGCAACTGCGCGATATTCCGTGGAGACGACCCGGTAATCCTTGTCGATCAAGGACAAGTCGAAGCTGGCCGGGGTCTGCTCTTGGTTGTCGCGCGTGCGCCAGTCACTGCTGAATCCTGCCGTGGCGATCAAACCGAGCTCAGACTCGCCAATGAGCCAAGTAGTGCCGCCCGTGACGGTGCCGGAGAAGTTCGGAGGAAGCTCGTCGATTCTCTGCACGAGCGCGTTGTTACGGCTCACGAGCTGTCCAGCAATCGCGCTTGAATCCACATTGCCGGCGCTCATTCGCTCTCCGCTGGCAAAGAACGCTGCGAGCCCCGCGGGCGTATCGCGATTGCCGTATCCGGTCCAATCGTACTTGTTACCGTAATAGTCATAGCCCATGCGCCCGGTGGACTCGGTGTTGGCGCTGAGCGAGACGTTTGCCTGCAGGAATGGCTGCGCGGGAATGGCGAGCGTGGTCAGGTTGATGACACCGCCGCCGAACTCGCCCGGAAAATTGGGTGAATAGCTCTTTTGCACGAGTGAAGAGGCGATGACGTCCGTCGGAAATAGATCGAGCGGAACGGCGCGTCGCATCGGCTCGGGACTAGGCAGCGGCGAGCCATTGAGAAGTGCCAAGGAATAACGATCGCCCAGTCCGCGCACATAGACGAACCCGTTACCAACGACGCTCAGACCTGCCACGCGTCCGAGCGCGCCAGCGATGTCGCCATCGCCCGTTCTAGCGATATCCTCGCTCGACAACACGGTGAGCACCTGCGTCGTGTCCCGCTGCAGGTCGCGCTCACGCCGTCCTACCACCGTCACGGTGGGAATATCGCCCGGCATTGCGATGTCCACCGCATGTGCACGATGAGCGACTGGCTCCGGGTTCATCGCCCCATCGTCGACCAATGCCTGCTCCGATCCATCCACTTCGATTGGCGACTGCGCGAATGCTCGTGTGGACAACGCGGCTGTGGCTAGCACGATTTGCCAGGTGCGTCGTTTCGCCATGATGTATTCCTCACGTCTCCCCGAGAAAGCACCGGTCGTCGAGGTCATCACTCCGCCAGCGACGGTAAGGAAGTACAAGCCGAGCTGCTCGAACCGAAAGTCGCCGTCGTCGAGCTGCACGTCCAACCGGCATACCAGGTATCGTCCGCATCGCGAACGGCCCCGATGTAGTCGGTGCTGTCGAACGCCGGGTCGAGCGTGGCAGGATCCGTGGCTGCAACCGCTGCTTCGTTCTCGCCGTTGATGAACGTGTCGATCAGTGTCGCAGTGAAGGCCGCATCATTGTTCGGTCCCGCGTTGAACACATCGGCAACTTGCTCGACCGTCACGTCACCCGTTCCCACGAACGGCTCTGCACCGCATTGCATGGCGACGGAATGGAACTGCGGCGCGCCGCGCTTCTCCGTTGCAGGATCAGGGCTCAGGATGTTGCTGCCGTTCAGGCGCAGGCACGCCATCGGGCTGACGACCACGCCGTTGATGAGTGTGGCATCCGCTTTGCCGCGAAACAGCATCGCCGCGTTATTGCCCGAAGCGGGATTGCGGTGAACGAACGTGAAGTTCGCCAGCTTCATGTGAGTCCGCGGCGTTTGATCCTCGAGCGCGTTGGCGGAATCGAGCTCGATGATCGAGTCCGCCGCGCCGCTGTTCTTCTGAACAGCGATCACATACTGGATCGTGCCTTGATAGCCGGTGTCGAGATCGATGCTGTCGTCATCCGCGCCTGTGATGACAATGCGGCGCATGTGCACGGTGCCGCCGAAATTCTCGAAACCGTCGTCCGAGCTGTTGTGAGACTGAAAATACTCGATCGTGGTGCCGCTGCCGACGCCCGACAACGTCAACGATTGCAGCTCGTTGTTCGCTGATAGCACGTAGCCGGAGTAGCGCACCTGCACATAGCGCAACGTACCGCTGCTGTCGTCAGGCGTTGCGCCGCCATAATACGCGGGATCGACGGCGCCCTCGGTCTGCCGCTCACAATTCGCGGAGCCGGGCTCAGCTGCGGGGGCAACGGTGCAATCAGTGATCGGCGCCCGACCGAGCAGTACGATGCCGCCCCACTGTCCTTGCGAGTCGTCGGTCGCGAGCCCCAGCACGTTGTCACGGCTCGTGAAGACGATCGGCCGCTCCGGTGTGCCGATCGCTTCGATGCGGTTACCGCGATTGACGGCGAGCCACGACACACCGGTATGCGCAAAGATCACCACTCCTGGCTCAATCGTGAGAACAACGGACTCTTCGTCATCCTGAGGAACCGGGCCGTTGTCGAACCCCACATCGACACGACCGTCGAGCGTATACAACAAGCCAGGCACGCGAGGGAGTGTCGCGCTGCGCGTGAACCGATTCGGCAACGCGCACACACGATATGTGCCCGTCGGGCCCGTGATGGTGCCGTAATCTCGTAACCCTGCTGGGTCTTCGATCGTGGGACATCCCGCTGCGGGTTGCACATCCCCGGGAGCACCCGGACCAGGACTCGGATTGCCACTGCTCGGCGGCGGATTGTTGATCGTGATGTTGCCGGCGCTGCCCGCTGAAGAGATTTCGTCCGCGCCACAACCGGCGAGCGCCATCGCCACAGCACCCGTGATTGCCCACTGCAAAGTTCTCATTGAGTCGCTCCCAGACGACACATTGGAAGAAACGATTTCGCGCACGTGCGCGAGCCAGCTGTTTTCGCCGGGCAATTTAGGGAGCGTCTCTTACGGATTGACGTCAGATGTGTGACGGTTTGATGAAGATCGAGAATGGAGACTAGAGATTGGCAGCTGGGGCACGCGCGCAGCGTGCGGAGCGTATACAAATCGCGTAGGTAGGGATCAAGCGTCGCAAGCCCCGTTCACATGAGAACAAGCCTCAGCAGCGTGTCGCGATACCCGGTGAGCGTACCGCTGCGACGCTCCTGTCTTGGTCTCGAATCGCCTAGCCGCCCGTCGCTTGCTGCTTGCGCGGCACGATTCGGTGTGGTGGGAAATCGCAGGTGAACGTGCTGCCCGCACCTTCCTTGCTTTCGATACGCAAGGTACCGTCGTGACGCTGTACCGCGTGCTTGACGATGGCCAAGCCGAGCCCCGCGCCGCCCCTGTCGCGCGCACGTCCGGCATCGACGCGATAAAAGCGCTCCGTGAGGCGCGGAATGTGCTCCGGTGCGATACCGATACCTGTGTCGCGCACGGACAGATGTGCGCCGCGATCATCGAGCCACCAACGCAGCTCGATCTCTCCATGCGCCGGCGTGTACTTGACCGCGTTCGATAACAGGTTCGAGACGATCGAATGCAGCTCGGACTCCGACCCGAGCAAACACGCGTCCGTCTCGATCTTGAGATGTACGCGCTCAGGCCTTTGCTCGAGCTGGAGAGCTTCCTTCTGCGCGGCGGCCAACAAGGCGCCTACGTCGACCGGCCGATCGTCGCTCGTCGTTTCGCTCGACTCGAGCTTGGAGAGCTCGAGCAGCTCGTTGATGATCATGTTCATGCGCTCGGCCTGACGGCGCATCTCGAGCACCGGCTCTCGCCAAGCAGGATCGAGCTTGTCGTCGTCCGCGAGCCCGTCCAGATAGCCGCTGATGACGGTGAGCGGCGAGCGCAGCTCATGCGAAGCGTTCGCGACGAAATCCTTGCGCATCGCTTCGAGCTGCTGTTCGCGGCTCACGTCGCGCACGATGAGCAGCTGACGCAAGCCGTTGTCGCTGCGGACGATGTGAAAGAAGAACCAACGCCCGCCACCCTGCCCCGCATCGTGCACGACGACGCCGCGCTCGGGCACACCGGTGTGCAGATAGTCGATGAAGCTCGGATGCCGCACGAGATTCTCGATGCGCATGCCGAAGTCGCGCTTACGGCGCAGACCGAGCCAGTCGCCGGCACGAGCGTTGAACCACAGGATCTCGTTCTCCGGCCCGAGCAGCACGGCGCCTTCTGGCATGGCGGTCGTGAGCCGACGAAATTCGCGCAGCAGCTCGGTCACGCGCGAGCGGTGATACTGCTTGCGCAGGTAGATCCGGTGCACGATGGCGACGACGTCGCCCCACGGCCCGCTGATGTCTGGCGGCGGCTGTACGCTGCGGAAACGCAGCCAGCGCTCGAGCCGGATGAGATTCCAGTTCTGAATGAAGGCGTATGCGGCGAGCACGAGCGCGAAGCTGAGCGCCATGTGGCCCGTCAGCAGGCCGAGAATGAGCGCGAGTGCCAATGTGGCGGCAAGACGATACGCCGCTTGCCAACCGATCGTCGCCAGCCGAGCAGGCAGCTTCATGCGCTACTCCGTGCGCGTCGAGAAGCGATATCCCGCCCCGCGCACCGTCTGAACGAAACGGTCGTATCCGAATGGTTCGAGCGCCTTGCGCAAGCGCCGAATGTGCACGTCCACCGTGCGTTCCTCGACATAAACGTTACCGCCCCACACGTGATCCAACAGCTGGGCGCGACTGTACACCCGCTCCGCGTGAGTCATGAAGAAGGACAAGAGGCGATATTCGGTTGGACCGAGCGGCACGGATTGATCGCCGACCATGACGCGGTGGCCCGCCGCATCGAGCACGAGTCCCGCGACGTCGATCACGTCGCTACCATTTGCCGGCAAGGCACGACGCAACACCGCGTTGATCCGCGCCAACAGCTCGCGCGGTGAGAATGGCTTGGTGACGTAGTCGTCCGCACCGCCGTCGAGCCCCAAGACCTTGTCCTGCTCTTCGCCACGGGCGGTCAGCATGATGATCGGCAGGTCTTGCGTTTCCTTGTCGCGCTTCAACGCGCGCGTGAGCTCGAGCCCGCTCATGTCGGGCAGCATCCAGTCGATAAGGACGAGATCCGGCCGCCGGTCGGCGATGCGAGCGCGCGCTTCCGCGACATTGGCCGCCTCGCGCGTTTCGAATCCGCCGCGGCGCAAGCCGAAAGCGATCATCTCGCGGATCGGCCGCTCATCTTCCACGATCAGAATCTGTTTCGCTGTCATGACCAATGCGCGACGTCTCTGCACCACATTACAGCAATCGAATGTGACAGATCCGTGAACACGCTACGGCACTTCCTTGACGAAGGTGACTCGATCGCGCAAGTACACCGGCCGCGCCTGAGCGGCGGGCTCGCCCCGTCCGTCGCCGAGCGGCGCCGCAGCGAGCAACGCGACCTCTCGCGCGCGCGGCAACACGCCGCTCGCGAGTTGCGCAGTTGGCCACCGCGCCGCAAGCTGCGGATATGCGCTGAAACCAGTGCCCGCAGCATGCGTGATGCTCTCCGCGCTCACTGCGTCGGGCGCCGTGACGCGCTCTTCGCACACCGCCACGACATGACCATCTGCGGCGGCCTCGAATACTCCCCAGTAGACCTCCCTCATGCGCGCATCCATGCAGACCAAGATACGCGCACCTGGAACCGCGACCTGCTGTGCCACGGCCGCTAGATCCGAGATACCGATCGTCGGCACGCCCGCGCCGAACGCAAGTCCTTGCACCACACCGACGGCGATGCGCACGCCAGTAAACGCGCCCGGGCCGCGGCCGTAGGCGATCCCATCAAGGTCTTCGAGCGCAACATTCGCTTCGCGCAAGACCTCTTGAATCATCGGCAGAACGATTTCGGCATGGCCGCGCGGCGTGTCGACGGAGCGCTCGAACCAGCGCTCGCTCGCGTGCAACGCCACCGAGCAACGCTCGGTCGCAGTATCGACAGCAAGGATCTTCATACGTTACCTGTCGCTCGATCGCCTGCCGTGGTCGCGCCAACGCGCGCATCGCGCACGCCGGCCGCTGCGAGACGCGAACGCAAGAATCCGGTCACTTCCTCGAGGCGATTGGTGCGCGGCATCGGCGGCAAGCTGTTCAAGAATATACGACCGTAGCCGCGCGTGCGCAGACGCGGATCGCACAGCACGACGACGCCGAAATCCTGCGGATCGCGTATCAGCCGGCCGACGCCCTGCTTCAACGCGATGACCGCCTGCGGCACTTGCTCCTCGAAAAACGGATTCCCGCCGCGCCGCTCGATCGCATCGAGGCGTGCTTTCAGCACCGGATCATCAGGCACCGCAAACGGCAGCTTGTCGATAATGACCACCGTCAGCGCCGTCCCTTTGACATCCACGCCTTCCCAAAACGTGCTCGTGCCGAGGAGCACGGCGTTGCCCGCCTCGCGAAACTTCGCGAGCAACGTCTCGCGCGGCGCATCGCCCTGCACGAGCACGGGATACGGCAACTCCGTCCCCAGCTTCTTGAACAGCAGCTCTGCGCCTTCGCGCAACGCGCGATGGCTCGTGAACAACAAGAAGGCACGCCCGCCGCTCGCTTCGAGAATCGGTACGGCCGTATCGATGACTTTCTCCGTATAGCGCTCGGAAGACGGCGATTCGAATCCTTCCGGCAGATAGAGCAGCGCCTGCCGTGCATAGTCGAAGGGACTGCCGAAGCGCACGGTCGTGGTTTCGCGAATGCCGACGCGCTGCTCGAAATGCGAGAACTCCTCGCCGACCGCGAGCGTGGCCGACGTGAACACCCACGCGTTGGCATGCGTCTCGATGAGCGCACCGAGCTGCCGCGCCACATCGACAGGCACGAAGTGCAGGCTCAAACCATGCGCCGTGGCTTGTGCCCAGCGCACGCTCGCGGGCTGCTCGCTCGACTCTTCCTCGAGCAGCATGTGTAGACGCGCACCGATTTCGAGGCTACGCCGCCGGAGCGCCGCCAACGCGGGCTGCGTCTTCGCCGGCTCGGTCAGCACACGCGTCAGCTCGTCTACCGAAGCATGGAGGTTTTCGATCGCTTCAACGACGCCTGCCGACCAATCCTGAAATTCCACCCGCCCCTGGCGCACACCCAGTGCATCCCGTAGATCGACGAGCTGCCGTTCGAGCGTTTGTGCGAGAGACGTCGAAATCTCACCCCGCACGTCCGCGGCGATGAGCTCGGCGGACAGATCGCTCGCAAGCAACTCGAGCTGACGCGAAGAGACGGTGAACCCGAGGAAATTCGATGCGATATCGGGAAACTGATGCGCCTCGTCGATGATGACGGCATCGGCGCCGGGCAACAGATCGCCGAAGCCTTCTTCCTTGAGCACGAGATCGGCAAGCAGCAGATGGTGATTCACCACGATGACGTCGGCTGCCTGCGCCTCGCGCCGCGCGTGTACGACGTGGCAGCGGTCGAACGCTTCGCAATCCGTGCCCAAGCAGTTCTCGCGCGTCGAGGTCACCCATGGCCAGACCGGATGATCGTCGCTCAAGCGCTTCGCTTCGGCGATATCGCCGGTGCGAGTCAGCTGGCTCCAAGCGCGCACGATCGGCAACGCCGTCGCCACTTCGCGCCGCAGCCCGCGCGCGCCCGCCTGCTGTTCGGCCAGATTGAGTCGGTGGATGCAGAGATAATTGGCGCGTCCCTTGAGGAGCGCGACCTTCACGGGCCGTCCGAGGGCGCGCGCAAGCGTCGGCAAGTCGCGGTGATAGAGCTGATCCTGCAGCGTACGCGTTCCGGTCGAGACGATCACACGCCGTCCGCAGAAGAGCGCCGGCGCCAGATACGCGAACGTCTTGCCCGTGCCGGTGCCCGCCTCGACGATGAGTCTGCCGCCGCTCTGCAGCGCCCGATCGACCGCTTTCGCCATTTCGATCTGCTCACGGCGTGTCGCAAACCCCGGCAGCGTGCGCGCGAGCGGACCGACCGGCCCGAAGATGTCCTCATAGTCGATCATTGAAAGACCGCCCGGAAGCGCGCCAAGGCGACCGCGCCCGGCGCGAGCGCATAGCGCAGCCGCCACTGAATGTGCGTGTACTGCTCGGGCGGCACTGGGCGTTTCGCACCGTCGTCGCCGACGACATGCAGCTCGCTTGCGCGCGCGAAGGTGTATCCGCCGTCGATCGAGAAAAACACATCTGCGCCGGGTCCGGCCGCCGAATCCGGCACGTAGACCGTGTTGGCAGGAATGCGCTGGGTGACGACGACATCGCGTGCGTACTCGGCGGAGACATTGCGGATGCGCACCGTGTAATAAACGACCTCTCCTTGCCGCACCACGGTCGCAGGTGCGAGACGCGCCGGGGCCGGAACCGATCTCGCCACGCCGTCGACCAGCACTTCGGCGACGAGCTCGGTTTCGATCTGGGCGGTGTCTTGCGCTGTCAGCTGTGCTGCCGGCACGCTCAAGAGACATACGGCGCCCCACCACGCGAGCAAGGCTCGCCGCTGGCGTAACGCGCGCATCGGCGCCGCTACGATCGAGTGAGCGAGGCGCACCGCGAATGCGCTCACCGCACCGGTGACGAGACCGAACCGGTGCCGCCGATTCATCGCTGCACGACGTCGCGTCGATCGTGACGATGAGCACATCGAATGCATTGCGGACACGCTTGGCGGACGACGTTGCACGGATGAGGAGCCAGATCCAGTGACGGGACCTTTCGTCAAAAGCTCCATTCTATCGGCGATCGCGCCTCAACGCGGCGCTTCGTCATGACTTTCCCCGAGGAATTCGCATGCGCACTGGGAACATCGACCCGCTGGGACGAGCAGCGTGGACGCGGGAAGCTAAGGGCGTCTTAGGGTATTCGATTGAGCTCGACGAGCACGACTCGCGGACGCTCTGCCGCGCGGTCACGCACAGGATGAGACGCGGAGGTAATCCAACGAAACCGCGCCGTGATGCCGGCTCACTCTTCGCACACGTAACGCACGGTCAGCGACGAGCCCTGCTCCGGCACACGCCCGAAGCCGATCAGGCCTTCGCCCTTGAGCTGCATCGTGTCGCGGCGCACGAACGCCTCCTCGCCTTCGCGCGTCGTGACGAACGTGCCGTTCGTGCTCTGATCGATCAGCAGGAACTTGTTGCGGTTGAACTCGATGCGCGCGTGCAGGCGCGAGATCAGATTGCCCTTGATGACCAAATCGTTCTCTTCGGCGCGGCCGATCGTCAGATCCGGCCGCCTGTCGTCGAGCACGACTTCCTGTCCCTGGAAACGCAGTCGCAGCCGTCGCGGGTGCTTCTCGCGTGCGACCGCACCGAGCGCGATCGCCGGCAGCATGCTGGTGGCATCTTCCTTCTGCCACAAAACCTCGTACAGCTCGTCCTCGCTCGTCTTGCCCTTGAGCGTGGCGACGTCGATCTGGCGCACCGCGGACTTCCACTCCGGTGCGAGCCGCTCGACGATTGCGCTCGTCACCATGATCTGGCCGGCCTTCGCCTGGCTGGTCATGCGGTTCGCGGTATGTACCGCCGCACCGAAAATGTCCCGGTTCTCCAGAACCACGGGACCGAAGTGCCCGCCGATGCGAATCGCGATCGGCTGCCCCTCCACTTTCAAGTCTGCATGCATGCGGATATCGTGCTGCATGCGGCTTGCCGCATTGAGCGCGTCGTTCGCCGTCGGGAACGTGGCCATGATCTCGTCGCCGATCGTCTTGATCACGGTGCCGTGATTCTGCTCCGTGGCCGCGCGCATGATTTCGACGCATTTCAGCACCATGTCGCGAGCGCGCAGGTCTCCCATGACCTCGTATATGCGCGTGCTGCCGACCACATCGGCGAACAAAATGGCTAATTCAATGTCCTTTCCCATAGCGAGGTCAGCGTGTGCTCAGAATCCACCTGAACTGTGCGCTCAAGTGGCCGGGGTGCGCTGGCATTATACATATCGTACGCAACATAACCTGAGTCAGGAATGTCACCAGGAGCTCTCACGCCATGTTCTTAGCACGGTCGGCCCTGCACGCGGCGGTTTCTTTGGCGGCAATTTGGTGGGTTACGTGCGCAGCCGCGCAGGATTGGTCGGAGCAGGATCTGGCCGCGGCGGCCGCGCTGCGCGAGCGTGCGCTTGCGGGGACGCAGGCGTTCCAGCACGTGGAATCGCTCGTCACCGAGGTCGGCCCCCGCTTGGCCGGTAGCGAGGGCGACGCGGCAGCGGTCCGCTGGGCTCTGGACAAGCTCGCCAAGCTCGGTTTTTCGAATGTGCGCACCCAGGATGTGCTCGTGCCCCGCTGGGTGCGCGGCCACGCAGAGCTCACGCTCCTCGGCGCGGCCCCGATTCGGCTCGAAGGCGTGGCGCTCGGTGGCAGCGTGGGCACGCCCGACGAGGGCGTGGAAGGCGTCGTGCTGCGCGTCGGCTCGTTCGATGAGCTCACGAAGCTCCCCGAGAATGCGGCGGCGAACAAGATCGTGTTCATCGACCAGCGCATGGAGCGCAGTCGGGCCGGCAGCAGCTACGGCGACGTCGTCCGCGGCCGCACCCAAGGTCCGAGCGTAGCCGCACGACTCGGCGCCGTTGCGCTCGTGATCCGTTCGGTCGGCACATCCAACGAACGGGTCGCGCACACGGGTATGCTCAGCTACGCGCTCGACGCGCCGCGGATTCCCGCCTTTGCGCTTGCCAATCCCGACGCCGACCTGCTCGCCCGCCACGTTGCGACGGGCAAAGCCGTGCGGCTGCGCCTGAAATCGACCGCCCGCGAGCTACCGCCAGTGTGGTCGGCGAACGTGATCGGCGAGATTCCTGGCCGCGAGCGCGCACAAGAAATCGTGCTGCTCGGCGCCCACCTCGATTCCTGGGATCTGGGGCACGGCGCCCTGGACGACGGCGCGGGCGTCGCTATCGTGATGGAAGCGGCCCGCTTGATCAGCCGCCTCGACCGCAAACCGGCGCGCACGATCCGCGTCGTGCTCTTTGCGAACGAAGAATTCGGCCTCTCAGGTGCGCGCGAGTATGCGCGTCAGGTCGGCGACGAAGCAGAGCGTCACATCATCGCGATGGAAGCCGACGTCGGTCAGGGTCCCGTCTGGCGCATTCGCTCACGAGTCGCCGACGAAGCGCTTCCGGCCATTGCGGCCATGCATGCCGTGCTGCAACCGCTCGAGATCGATCTCGGCGGAAACGATGCGAGCGGCGGCGCCGATATCAGCCCGCTGCGAGCGCTCGGCGTGCCGATCCTCGATCTTGCGCTCGATGCGACCCATTACTTCGACGTCCACCACACGACGAACGACACGCTACTCAAGGTGGATCCGAAGGTGCTGGATCAGTCCGTGGCAGCCTATGCCGTCGCCGCCTACCTCGCGGCCACGAAGCAAGGCGATTTCGGCCGGCTGGCCACGGCTGGCGAGTAATCGCTAGAGCAAGCAGTGCGCGGGCCGCAACCCGCGCCGACCTCAGGCGGCTCGCACGATCCGCAGCGAATCGAGCAGCACTTGCGGATTCGTCGTGCCGCGAGCGGCCTGCTCGGACAGAAAGCGCCGCCATGCGCGCGCGTTGGGCAAACCCGCGTAGAGGCCCTGCACGTGGCGCAGTATCGTCCGTAGCGACTGCCCTTCTTCGATGCGCGCTCGCACGTAAGGCACGAGCTGCTCCAGCACCGCCTCGCGCGAAGGCAACGGCCAGTGCGGATCGATGAAACGCTGATGGAGTTGGGCGAGGAAGTATGGGTTGTTGTACGCCTCGCGGCCAATCATGACGCCGTCGAAATGCGGCAGCTCCTCAGCCACCTGCTCGAGCGAGCGCAAGCCGCCGTTCAGCACCAGCTTGAGCTTCGGGAACTCGGCGCGTAGCTGCCGTACGAGATCGTAACGAAGCGGCGGAATCTCGCGATTCTCTTTGGGACTCAAACCTTTCAGCACCGCGCGGCGCGCGTGCACGACGAACACTTCGCAACCTGCCGCGGCCACAATCTCCACGAAGCGCTTGAGCAACGCGTAGTCGTCGCTATAGCCCTGCGGCAGCGGCTCGATGGCAATGCGACATTTCACCGTAACCGGAATGCGCACACTGTCGCGCATCGCAGCGACGCACTCGGCCACGAGCTCAGGTTCGGCCATGAGACAGGCGCCGAACCGTCCGCTCTGCACCCGATCGCTCGGACAGCCGCAGTTCAAATTGATCTCGTCGTAACCGAATTCCTCGCCGATGCGCGCTGCTTCGGCGAGCTCGCGCGGATCGCTGCCGCCGAGCTGCAACGCGACCGGATGCTCCGCCGGATCGAAGCCCAAGAGCTTGCGCCGATCGCCGCGCACGATCGCAGGCGCAGTGATCATCTCCGTGTACAGCAGCGCGCTCGGACTCAACAGCCGCAAGAAGTAACGACAGTCGCGGTCCGTGTAGTCGAGCATGGGCGCCACACAGATGCGCCGATCCAATGTATCTGCCGCCAAGGCCATGTACGTGTCAGGCTGATGCGCCCCGATGCGATCCAAGAAGCGCGTCAGGATGGAGCCCGTACAGCGCAAGTTCAAGACCTGCGCGATCGGCGTGCGCCTCGCAGCGCGACGCCGTTACCGAATACGCCAAAGCCGCTGCGTTAGAACTCGTGCCACTCGACATCGCTCCCGCTCACCTTACGGGCGCTGCGCGTCGATGTGCTGGGTAGTTGCCGCTTCGGTGCGCTGCGCACCGCTACGCGCGGCGACGCAGCCTCGGGCACTGAGCGTTTCGGCGCGGGCATCGTGCTGCTCGGCGTCGCCGTGCTCGAGAAATAGCTGATCTGCGCCACCAGCTCCTGCGCCTGCATCTGCATGGCCTTGCTCGCCGCAGCAGCTTCTTCGACCAGCGCGGCATTCTGCTGCGTCGTCGAGTCCATCTGCACCACGGCATTGTTGACCTGCTCGATGCCGGCCGCCTGTTCTTCGCTGGCCGCCGCGATCTCCGCGACGATGTCGCTCACCTTCTTGACGCTCTCGAGGATATCCTTGAGCACACTGCCCGAGGCATCCACGAGCTCCGAGCCCGCCCGAACCTTCTCGACCGAGCCGCCGATCAGCTCCTTGATCTCCTTGGCCGCCGTCGCGCTACGTTGCGCCAAGCTCCGCACCTCCGTCGCCACCACCGCAAAGCCGCGGCCCTGCTCGCCTGCACGCGCGGCTTCCACGGCCGCGTTCAGAGCGAGCAGATTCGTCTGAAATGCAATCCCGTCGATCACGCCGATGATGTCCGCGATCTGTCGGCTCGACGCATTGATCTCCTGCATGGCGCCGACCGCCTCGCTCACGACCTGTCCGCCGCGTTCGGCGTGCGCGCGGGCGCCTTCGGCGAGCTGCTTCGCCTGACGCGCATTGTCCGCGTTCTGCTTCACCGTGGAGGTCATCTCTTCCATGCTCGCAGCGGTTTGCTCCAGCGCCGATGCCTGTTCCTGCGTCCGCTGCGACAAGTCGTCATTGCCTTGAGCGATCTGTCCTGCAGCGCTGCCAACCTGCTCCGATGCCGTGCGCACGGATCCGACGATCTCGGAGAGTTTCGCGTCCATCTTCTTGAGGGAGGCGAGCAACGTCCCGAACTCATCGCTCGTGCGCACCTCGATCTCCTGTCCCAAACGCCCATTGGCGATCCGATCCGCAACGCTCATCGCAGAGCGCAAGGCCCCCATGATGTAGCCGACGAGTAGCAACGCGGCACCCACCGTGATCGCGATGGCGATGAAAGACATCGCGAAGATCATGATGCGCTCGGACCTGAAGTCCGCCTTCGCTCGCTCACGCATTTGCGCGGCAGCCGTCAATTGATAGTCGAGCGCGTCGGCGATCGCGGCTTTGAGGGGTTTGAGCGCAGGCTCGAGTTGATTGACGCGTACAGCCAAGGCCCCATCGAAATCGCCGCGCGCCAGCAGGCGCAGAATCTGGTCGGTCGCCTCCATGAGCGCGCGACGACTCTCGTCGACCGCGGCCTGGTCGCGTCGTGACTGTTCGCTGTCCGAGAGCGTCCGCCAACGTTCGAAGTGCTCCCCGATCAGCTTGCGATTGTCTTGCGTGACGCGCACGGCAACGTCGGTCGCTTCATGCGTCCGCAATGCCAGCGCCGCATCGAGAACCTGCACCGATTCGAGCTGCGCGCCGTAGATACTGCCCACGTTCGCGATCGGCTGCGCGCGGTACTCGAACATCTCCGAGATGCGCATGTTCGACTTCTCGAGCTTGCCCAAGCCGATGACATTGATCGTCAACAGGGACACGATCAGGATCCCGAGCGTTCCCAGCAGCTTCGTGCGCACGCCCCAATTGGCCACGTTCATCGTCTCCACTCTCCGTAATTCCTCGCGGCCTGCGCAACCGCAGCCGCTCGCTGGGGCATCAGCGGCGCGCCCGGGCGGAACTTGACCCTCATGAGATCGAATCAGGGCTCGTCGCACCGACCGTTAGGGCCGCTGCGCCCAAACATTCGCGGACAAGCGACGACGGGATTTCCCGGACGGGAGTTGCCTGAGGCAGATGAGATGATGACGAGCGCTACGCCGAATGCACGAGGCGCAGCTTCGGCTGCGGGTGCGAGCGTGTGATGCGATTAAGCGTTGCGACCGACTGCGGCGGCGCGATGTAGATGCCCTGCGCGTATTCGACGCCGATGTCGGCCAGACACGCGAGCACTTGCGCGCTTTCGACGCGCTCGGCGATCGTCTTGATGCCCATCGCGTGACCGACCTGCGTGATGGCCTCCACCATGCTGCGATCGACCGGGTCGGTCGCGACGTTCTGAATGAAATGTCCGTCGATCTTCAGGTAATCGACCGGCAGGTTCTTGAGATATGTGAACGACGACAGCCCGCTGCCGAAGTCATCGAGCGAGAACAGACAACCGCGCGCCCGGAATTCGCGCATGAACCGCACGACGTTCGGTAGGTTCGAGATCGCCGCGGTTTCGGTGATCTCGAAACACACCGCGCCCGGACTCAAGTCGTACGTCTGCAGCTCGTCGATCAGGAACTCGAGGAAGCGATCGTCGTTGAGCGAGGTGCCGGAGAGATTGATCGACAGCGTATAGCTGGCGCGGGAATCGCCGTCGCTGCGGTAATGCGCGAGCGTGCCCAGCGCTTTGCTCACGACCCAGCGGTCGATCATGGCCTTGACGTTGTAGCGCTCCGCGGCCGGAATGAACTCGGCAGGCTGCACGAGCTCGCCGTTCTCGCCTCGCATGCGCAGCAAGAGCTCGTAGTGGCCGCGCGGATCGCGATTGCCGCCGATGGGCACGATCGGCTGGTAGTAGAGCTCGAGGCGATTTTCCTCGCAGGCGCGCGTCAGGCGCGAGACCCACTGCATCTCGCGATGCCGTTCGGGCGCAGCGCCTTGATAAGTGAGCACTCGATTGCGTCCCGAATCCTTGGCCGCGTAACAAGCCACGTCCGCGGCGCTCATGAGGCTCGTAATGCTCTCGCTTTGCGCATTGATTTCGACGATGCCGATGCTGACGCCCACGTTCATCGCACCGTCGCCCCACTGGAAACGATGCTCCGCGACGGCCTGACGCAGCACATCGGCGATCTTCGCCGCCTGATCGGCGGTGCAATCCTGCAAGAGTATGCCGAACTCGTCGCCGCCGAGCCGCGCGATGGTGTCTTTCGCGCGCACGCGCGACTGCAGGATCGCGGTGATCTCCTTGAGCAGTCGATCGCCGGCCTGATGGCCGCAAGTGTCGTTGACGAGCTTGAATTGATCGAGATCGAGATACAGCAGGACGTGCGCCACCGACGGGTCCGCCCGCGCGGTCAGCAGCGCCTCGTTGAGACGATTCTCGAACTCGCGGCGATTGATCAGGCCGGTCAGCATGTCGTGGCTTGCCTGGTAGGCAAGCGCACGGCGCAGGCGCCGCTCCTTGCTCACGTCGTGGAAGACCATCACCACGCCGATGATGCGGCCAGACCGATCGCGAATCGGTGCGGCGGAATCCTGAATCGCAATTTGCTGACCGTGGCGATTGACGAGCACCGTATGTTCGGTGTCGGTGATGACCCGTCCCTCGCGCAAGCACCGCGACACGGGATCTTCGAACGGCTCGCGCGACGCCTCGTTGAGCAGCGTCATCACGTCGGGCAGGCGCATGCCGCTCACTTCGCGCGTCTGCCAGCCGGTGAGCGTTTCGGCCACGGGATTCAGGTATTCGATACGACCGACCGCATCTGTCGTAATGACGGCATCGCCGATCGACTGCAGGGTGACCTGCGCCTTCTCTTTCTCTTCGAAAATGGCCTGCTCGGCCCGCTTGCGCTCGCTGATGTCGGTGATCGTGCCTTCGTAGCCGACGATGTGCCCCTGCTCGTCGCGCACCGCTCGTGCGCTTTCGAGCACCGTCAGCAGCGTACCGTCCACGCGTCGCAACTGGCATTCCGCATTGCGCACCTCGCCGTCTCGCTCCAAGCGTTCGAGGATGCGCTCGTGTTCGCTCGGCGCGTGATAGATCGTCGCGATCGGTTGCGACAGCAGCCCGGCCGGCGAGTCGAAGCCCAGCATGCGTGCGAGCGCCGGATTGACGGAGATGAACCTGCCGTCCTTGGTCGCGCTGTAGACACCCTCCAGCACGTTTTCGAACAAGCGCCGATAACGCGCTTCGCTTTCGCGCAATGCCGCCTCGGCCGCTCTGCGTTCGATCGCAATGCCGGCCAGCTGCGACATCCGCGCCATGAGCTCGAAATCCCGGCGCACCGGATGTCGCGCTGCACGGAAGTAAATCGCCAATGTTCCGAGGATGCCGCCGTCCGAAGCCCGAATCGGCGTCGACCACGCACTCGCGAAGCCCGCGGCGCGCACGACTCGGCGACGGTTCTCCCACAAAGCATCGCGCGCCGTGTCGGCGACGATGACCTGCCGCTGCAAGTACGCGGCCGCGGCGCACGAGCCATTGCGAGCGTCTACTTCGACGCCTTCCATCGCCGCAATGTATGCCGCGGGAAGCTTAGGGCCTGCGCAGTGATAGAGCCGTTGGCTCTGAATGTCCAGGCGCCGAATGGCGCACGTGGCGCCAGGCACGACCTTCTCGACGACCTCAGTGATGGCTTCGAGCGCCATCGGCAAATCGACGTTCGCTGCGAGACGCTCGAACACGCGTCGCTCGCCGACCGCCATCCACTCGGCGCGCTTGCGCTCGGTGGTATCACGCAAACACACCACGTAGGCCGTTTGGCGATTGAGCACCGTCTTGCTGACGGCGAGCTCCGCCGGGAACAGCGAACCGTCCGCATGGCGCCCGACGGTCTCGTGCGGCGCAAGGTCGACCTGCGTGTCATCGAGACGCGCGGCCAACAAGTCGAGCACTTCCGTAACCCGACGATCCGTCGCCAGCTGCGGCAACAGGAAGGCAAGCGGACGCCCCACCGCCTCGGCTTCGGTCCGACCGAAGACGCGTTGGCCGGTCATGTTGAGGGAGGCGATATGGCCGTTGGCATCCACGGTCATGATCACGTCCTTGACGTGATCGAGCACGGCCTGCAGGTGCGAGCCGACGCTCTCCTTGACCTCGCGCGTCAACGCGCTCGCTTCCTCCGACATGAGCTGCATCGAGCGCACGATGCCCCGGCGCTCTTCGTCCATCGAGCTATACGTCTTGTCGACCGCGGCAAGGAGCTTGGCGAGATCGAGCGCTCCGTCCGACCCCGTCGCGTCCGTGACTTGCCTGTCGAGCAGCCGATGCATGTGGCTCGCGCCCGGCAGCTCCCGGGCACCCCTATTGGTGAATGAGTGGAATGCCCGATCCTAGGCCTGCACCCTTTGGCAGGCGCGTGACGCACGTCCCAGTTCCCGCCGATCGACCGGAAAAATAGTGAGCTGCGTCTTGTAGTTATGTCTAGTTGTTCGAAAGGGCAAGCGGCACTGCAGCTAAGACGGCGCCGCGCAAAGGAATGCATTGACCTGGAACACTGTTGTCCAGGTTCATCAATAGGTTATAGCCAATTCCTCAGAAAGCGTTCGGCGGCCGGTCCTACTCGTCCGCTTCTTCGGTGCGCCCAGCCCGCCGGCGTTCGTGCTCCTTGAGCAGCCGCTTACGCAAGCGAATCTGCCCCGGCGTCACTTCGACGAGCTCGTCATCGGCAATGAACTCCATCGCCTGCTCGAGCGTGAAGCGGATCGGCGGAGTCAGGATGATGTTTTCATCGCGGCCGGCGGCGCGGATGTTCGTGAGCTTCTTCGCCTTGAGCGGATTGACGACGAGATCGTTGTCGCGGCTGTGAATGCCGATGATCTGGCCTTCGTAGACATCGTCGCCAGGCGCCACCATCAACCGCCCGCGCTCCTGCAGGTTGAACAGCGCATAGGCGAGCGCCTTGCCCTGCCCGTTCGAGATCAATACGCCGTTCTGACGCTGGCCGATCTCCCGGTCGAGCACCGGACCGAAGTGATCGAAGATGTGATGCATGATGCCGGTGCCCGACGTCAGCGTGCGAAAGAGCGTCTGAAAACCGATGAGCCCGCGCGAGGGAATGATGTAATCGAGGCGCACGCGCCCCTTGCCGTCGGGCTGCATGCCTGTGAGCTGGCCGCCGCGCTCGCCGAGCGCCTGCATGACGGCGCCCTGCGAGCTTTCGTCCAGATCGATCGTGAGCGTCTCGTAGGGCTCGCATTGCTGCCCGTCGATTTCCTTGACGACCACGCGCGGCCGCGACACGGCGAGCTCGTAGCCCTCACGACGCATGTTCTCGAGCAGCACGCCGAGATGCAGCTCGCCGCGCCCGTAGACTCGGAACTTGTCCGGATCGTCCGTCTCTTCCACGCGCAGCGCGACGTTGTGCATCGCTTCGCGCAACAGGCGCTCGCGAATCTGCCGGCTCGTGACGAACTTGCCTTCGCGCCCGCAGAACGGCGAGGTGTTCACCTCGAACGTCATGCTGATGGTCGGCTCGTCGACGACGAGCGCCGGCAAGGGTTCAGGATGCGCCGGATCGCAGACCGTATCGGAGATTTGCGGCCGCTCGATTCCCGCGAATGCGACGATGTCGCCGGCGCTCGCCTCTTCCACCTCGATGCGCTCGAGACCGAGGAAGCCGAGCACTTGAATGATGCGTTCCTGGCGCACGTTGCCGTCGCGATCGACGACTGCAACGGGGCTATTGCGGCGCAGCTTGCCGCGCTTGATGCGGCCGATGCCGATCGCGCCGACATAGCTCGAATAGTCGAGCTGGCTGACCTGCAGCTGCAGCGGCCCGTCCACATCCACGTCCGGCGGCGGGCAATGCGCAACGATCGCCTCGAAGAGTGGTGTCATGTCGTTGGCGAGCTGCTTCGGATCGAGACCCGCAAAGCCGCGTAGCGCCGATGCGTAGACAACCGGAAAGTCGAGCTGTTCTTCGGTCGCGCCCAACTTGTCGAACAGGTCGAACGTCTGATCGAGCACCCAGTTCGGCCGCGCCTCATCGCGGTCGATCTTGTTGATGACGACGATCGGCCGCAGCCCATGCGCGAACGCCTTCTGCGTCACGAAGCGTGTTTGAGGCATCGGCCCGTCCACGGCATCGACGAGCAGCAGGACCGAGTCGACCATCGACAGCACCCGTTCGACCTCGCCGCCGAAATCCGCGTGGCCCGGCGTGTCGACGATGTTGATGCGGTAGTCGCGCCAGCGGATCGCCGTGTTCTTCGCGAGGATCGTGATGCCGCGCTCGCGTTCGAGCGCATTGGAGTCCATCACGCGCTCCGGCGCAGCCTTGCGCGCATCCAGCGTGCCCGACTGCCTGAGGAGCTGGTCTACGAGGGTCGTCTTGCCATGATCGACATGCGCGATGATGGCGATGTTGCGTAGGTTGGAGGTCGACACGGGCGCAGCGTTGCAGGAAAAGGGCCGCGCATTGTAGAGAGTGGAGCGCCCCGGCGAAACCGCGAATTTGCTTCTTTTACTCCTCCGTGGTCTCCACCGCCTTCATCGACTCGACGGCTTGGCCCTCGCTGTCCTTCGTCGGCTCCGGCTTACGCTGCGCCGCCGCGGACGTACCGGCCACGAAGGGAATGGTGAACGTGCGCCCGACCGAGGCCCCGCTCAGCTGGGTCGTGACCGCCACGGTGATGTAGTACACCCCCGCCTGATCCGGCAGCAACGTGACCTTGTGCTGATACACCTGACCGGCCTGCACATTGTCGAAATGGGGCTTCAGATTCCCGGCGACTGTCACTCCGTCCATGCCCGTGATGGTGGCATCGAGCGCGTCCACGCCAGCACGCGGCACGAATGCGATTTCGAGCTCCGTCGGCACGCCGACCTCGGGCTTGTGCGCAAACTCGTAGCGCAACTCGACCGCGGCACCGGGTTTCCCGTCGCCCACGGCACGGGCCATCTTGGCAGTGGGATCCTCAGGCGCCTTCTCCCGTGGGGCCGCCGATTGCGTCGTCGACGCCAGCTGCGCTTCGGGCTCTTCAGTGCCGCAAGCCGCGGCCAAGAGCGCCACGCAGGCAACCGAGACGATCTGAGCTAACCGATGCATCGCATACCTCTGTCGATTCAAGCCGATCAATTCCCCACGATGGAGAGGGTCATGCACCGCGGTGTCGACGGCGCGTTCCTCAGGTCGAAATCGTACACCTCTACGATATGAAGACCCGCGTCGAGCTGGATCTGCGGCAGCACTTCGCTCCCGCGGTCGTCCGACAGACCCGCCGCCACGATCGCGCCACGACGATAAACGAAGATATCGGGATTCGTCGCGGCCGTGGTGCCGACGCCGTTCGTCGCGCCGTCGGCTCGCACGGTCACTAGGCGCGCGCGGTCGTTGACGAAACGGAAGAACTTGCGATTACCCAGCTTGTTGTTGTCGCGCGCTCCGAACCGACCGCTCACGCAGACAAGATGCGGCGCACCTTCGATCGCATCGATATATAGGGGCAGCGTCGTCGCATCGCCGCCGTCGTTGCGCTCGCCCGAGCCGAATGCATCCGCGAGCGCAATGTTCTCCCCGGCGAGCAGCGCGGAAAGCGCCGAGGCTGAGATCGTCGCTTCGCTGCGCAGCCCTTGCACGAAGCTGAAAATGCTCGTCAACGCATCGGTCGTGCGCTGAAAGCCGGTCATCGTCCGATAGATCGGCGCGAAACCGAGCGCGATCGTATCGTGCGGCTCCGTCGTCGAATCGTCGTAGAGATCCCAGAGGATTTCGGCGATGGAAGCCTCGGAATACCAACCCTCGTTGGTCTGATTGTCCGCTTCGAGATCGACTCTGAAGTCATCGCTGACGCCGCCTTGCGAATCGCGATAGAGCGGATCTTCGAGCGTCATTGCTGCGAAGGCGCTGCCCCAGCCTTCGCTGAACGCGAGCCGAAAATCCAGTCGCTCGATGCCATCGTGCCCGCCGCCGATCGAATCCGAGCGCGAGAAGTGATCCTCGAAGTAATGGCCGAGCTCGTGCGCGATTACGTGCTGGTCGAACTCGTCCGTATCGCCTGCGCCGCCTTGGAAGTCTCCGAGAATGTAGATTCCTGCCGGCAGCGGAGCCGGCGTCGGACACTCATCGCGATCGCCTTCGTATTGATAGAACGTCGTGCCGATGTCGCCCGTATCGGGGCAGAAAACCCCCACCGTCGGCCGGTTCTGCGGACTCCAGAACAGATCGAGATCGGCAAACGTGGCATTGGGATCGACGCTCAAGATGAGCTCTTTCGCCTGGTAAACCGTATCGAGAATGGCAAACGGCGCTGCAGCGCGCGTTCCGGTGTAGCTCGACGTGCCCCACCCCGTCGGCGCGTGCAAGTTGCGCGTCACATCGGACGTGCCGGTGTCGAAGGGACTGCCGTCGAGTGCGTACAGCGCATCGCCGTTCGTATTGTTCAACACGCGGAAGTGCCACCTCGGCGCGCTGCCGGTCTTGCGCATCTGCGCTTTGGCGCGCACGAACACATTGCGATTGGCGGGCACGTTCACGCTGTACTCGCCATTCTCATCCGTGGTCGTCGCAGCAATCACCGCGTTGGAGCGAGCATCGAGCACTTCCACCACGACTTCACGCGCCGGCGTGACCACCGGGTTTGCCAGATCGAGCCCGACGCCCGCGCTCTTGAACAGCGGACGGTCGAACGTGATCCGCCCCGAAAGAGTGATTTGTTCCGACGGTGCATCGCCGCCGCCGTCACTGCTGCTGCCGCCGCCGCACGCAGCCAAGACGACGAGCGCAACAATTGCGAACCATCCATGCCTTGCGACTTGCCAGCTCCAGTTCATGTGCGCGATCTGTCGACACTGCGAAAGATCGTGGACGCTACCACATGCGAATCGCTGTCGAAATCGCCGCGCGCGTGCAATGGTCGCGCGTTTGCTCATAGCGGCAGCGGTCCTTCCTCGATGGCCGAGATCTGCTCGCGCAACGCAAGGATCTGGTTTTCCCAGTAGCGCGGCTCGGTAACCCAGGGAAACGCCGCCGGAAAGGCCGGATCGCTCCAGCGGCGCGCGAGCCAGGCCGAGTAATGAATCATGCGCAAGGTGCGCAAACTCTCGATCAGGATGAGCTCGCGCGGGTCGAAGTCCATGAACTGCCCGTAGCCCTCGAGCAGCTGCGCGAGTTGCTCGCTCATCTCGCTACGGTTGCCGGACAGCAGCATCCAGAGATCCTGCACCGCAGGTCCCATGATGCAATCGTCGAGATCGACGAAATGCGGCCCTGCATCCGTCCAGAGCACGTTGCCGCGATGGCAGTCGCCGTGCAGGCGAAGCTCCGCGAAGCCCGCCGCCGCTTCGAACGCGTCCCGGATCAGCTGCAGCAGATGCTCCGTGATGGAGGCATATGCCTGCTCCAAGTGGGCCGGGATCCAGCCTTCGTCGAGCAGATAGCGGCGCGCGGTCTCGCCGAGCTGCTCGACATCCAGACGACCGCGGTGACGGAACCGCTGGCGCCGGCCGACGGCATGGATGCGGCCCAGGAAACGCCCCATCCATTCCCGTTCCGTCTGCGTGCCGAGCTCGGGCCACCGTCCCCCACGCCGCTCGAATGCGGCAAAGCGAAAGCCCTCGTGCCGAAACAGCGTTTGCCCTTCGTGGACGATCGGCGGCACGACGGGAATCTCTTCGGCCGCCAGCTCGAGCGCAAACTGGTGCTCTTCCAGGATCGCCTCGTCGGTCCAGCGCTCGGGGCGGTAGAACTTCACGACGATGGGCTGCGACTCCTCGATGCCCACCTGATAGACGCGGTTCTCGTAGCTGTTGAGCGCCAAAATGCGCCCGTCCGAGATCCTGCCCAGCGACTCGACGGCCGCAATGATCAAGTCGGGAGTGAGTCGATCGTAGGGATGAGGATTCGCCATCGGGAGCAGGAACGCTTAACCTTGAGGACGTACGTGCGTGGCCGGGCCGCCGTCGACAAGACAATGTTACTGGCAGACCCCTCGTCCGGCATGCAGATTCTCTCCACGGGCGAGCGCATCCACGCTAATCTTTTCTTTTTGGACCTTTACGCCACGGGCTTTGCATGACCATCCTCGTTACCGGCGGCGCCGGCTATATCGGCAGCCATGTGGTTCGCCAGCTGCGCGAGCGCAATGAAAAAGTAGTCGTCCTCGACAATCTCTCGACCGGCTTTCGCTCGGCGGTGCTCGATGCTCCCCTCGTCGTGGGCGACACCGGCGATCGGGAGCTCGTCAGCCGGCTGCTGCGCGAGTACGACGTCGAGACCGTCATGCATTTCGCGGCGCACACCATCGTGCCCGAGTCGGTGACGAATCCGCTCAAGTACTACGGCAACAACACCTGCTCGACCCGCAGCCTCCTGCAGTGCTGCCAGGAAGCGGGCACGAAATACTTCGTCTTCTCGTCGACGGCGGCTGTCTACGGCATCCCGCCGGGCGGCTTGGCGGCCGAGGACAGCCCGACGGCACCGATCAATCCTTACGGCATGTCGAAGCTGATGAGCGAATGGATGCTGCGGGATCTGGCGGCTGCCAGCTCGTTGCGCTACGTCGTGCTGCGCTATTTCAACGTCGCCGGCAGCGATCCGGGCGGACGGATCGGCCAGTCGACCCTCAACGCCACGCTGCTGACGAAGGTGGCCTGCGAGGTCGCGGTCGGCAAGCGCGAATGCCTGTACGTGTTCGGCACCGACTATGACACGCCGGACGGCACGGGCGTGCGCGACTATATTCATGTCGAGGACCTTGCTGACGCGCACGTCAAAGCGCTGGATTACCTGCGCCGCGGCGGTGCGTCGACCACCCTCAACTGCGGCTACGGCCACGGCTACAGCGTCCGCGAAGTCATCGCCACCGTGAACCGCGTCAACGGCCGTCCGATCAAGACCGAGGACAAGCCACGGCGGCCGGGCGATCCGCCCACCCTCGTGGCCAAGGCCGATCGCATCCGCAGCACGCTGGGTTGGTCGCCCAGATTCGATGACCTCGAGACGATCGTGCGCACGCAGCTCGCTTGGGAGCAGCGTCTGCTCGCAGAGCCGCAGCTGCAGAAGAACTGATGAACCCACGTTCGACGCCGGAGACTGGAGGCGGGAGCTAAAGTCAACGCACGCTGATCCCCCGAGCGAAGATTTCGCGTAGCCATGCCCCTCGTGATGTTCAATTCTTGTGCGATCGTTGGGGTCGGAGGCGCCGAAGCGCAGATGTTCGCTTTAGCCCCGGAACTCCAGCCTGCGGTCTGAACATGCGGTGGCCACGCCCCAAATCGCTCAATAGTCTGCTGCTAACGGGCTTCGCGCTCGTCTCCGTGCCGCTGCTCCTTGCGGTCGTGATCGGCGCAACCAAAGTGCGCGACCTCGCCCGGCAAAGCGAAACCCTCGTCCGTACGGGCGTCGAGACGACGCACTACAGCCAACAGCTCTTCCAGCAGATCGCTCCGATGGAGCGCAGCGCCAAGCTGTTCCAGGTGCTGAACGACCCTGCGCTGCTGCAGGTTTATCGTGAAGGCCGCGAGCGTTTCCTGGTCACGCTCGAGAACATCGAGGCGGTGAGCGACGATCCGATCCGGCGCAAGCACCTGCAAGCGCTGCGCAGCGCCTTGCGCCGGGCCGACGCCGGCATCATGTCGAGCCGGCCGCAGGCGCCCGAAGCCGTGGCGAGTGCCGTCGAGGCATTCGACGCGATGTGGGCGGCCGCCTTCGAGCTCTCCGCTGCCACGAACGAACAGGTGGAGTCCGGCTTGTCGAGCTTGCAGAACGCCACGGCCGAAACACAGCGGTATCTGTTCTGGCAATCGGCGGCCGTGATCCTGCTCACCGCCCTGCTCGTGACGCTCTTTACGTTCGTGCTCTTGCGGCCGATCCGGCAGATCGATGCGGCCATCAACCTGCTCGGCAAGGGTACGTTCTCCAAGCCGATTGCGGTGCGCGGTCCGACCGACCTCGAGAACCTCGGCCGCCAGCTTGAATGGCTACGCGTGCGCCTGCTCGAGCTGGCTCAGGAACGCAACCGCTTCCTGCGCCACATGTCGCACGAGCTCAAGACGCCGCTCGCGAGCATCCGCGAAGGCACGGAGCTGCTGATGGATGGCGCCGTCGGCGAGCTCGACAGCGCCCAGCGAGAAGTCACCGCCATCCTGCGCGAGAACGGAATCAAGCTCCAGCAGCTCATCGAGAACCTGCTGTCCTTCAGCGCGTGGCAGGCCCGGCATTCCGGGCTCGAAATCAGCCAGTTCCGGCTGCGCCCGCTCATCAAGTCGACGCTCGAAACCCATCAACTCACGCTCCTCGCGCAGCGCGTGCACTTGGATCTCAAAGTCCAGGACATCAAGCTGCAGGCGGATCGTGCGAAATTGAAGCTCATTTTGGACAACCTGCTGTCCAATGCGCTCAAATATAGTCCGCGCGGCGGGACCATCTACATTCACGCCCACACGGAGCAGGACATGTTGGTGCTGGATGTAGGCGATACCGGACCGGGCATCAGTAAAGAAGAACGAGGCGCCATTTTCGAGGCCTTCTATTCGGGACGGGCGCCGACAGCGGGTCATCTGAAAGGAACAGGCATCGGCCTGTCCGTGGTCAACGAATTCGTGCAGGCGCACGGGGGAACCATCGAAATCGTGGACGGCGTGTTTCCGGGTGCACATTTCCGCATTCGCTTGCCGCTGGCGCCGCGTTCAGAGACGGAGCCGGCCTGAATGACCGTGCGCTCCTCCCAGCCGCTTTTCGCCGCCGGCTGGCGCCGGCTCGCCTGCCTCGCCGGCCTGCTGAGCCTGGCCGGATGCGACCTCGCGGATCGTCTCGCGCGCCCCGATTCGTCGCCGGCCGTTGTGCAGACAACGGAAAGCCCGCTGCACCAATACCTCGAGCTCATGAACGCTTTGGCGAGCCCCGATGCCGCTCGGCAAGCCGACGTCTTCTATGCAGTCGAGCAGGAGTACACGCGCGCGCCGACCACCGCGAGCACGCTGCGTTATGCAGTCGCACTCGTGACGCCAGCGCATCCGGCCGAGAACGCACCCGAAGGTAAACGACTGCTCGAAACGCTCCTGGCAACGCCGGAACGCATGACGCAGGAAGAACGCACGCTCGCGTCCGTTCTCTTGCACACGACAAACATTCGCTTGAAACTCGAAGCCGAAAATCGTCGGCTGCTGGCGACACTCGACGACCACAGCCGGTCGCAGGCAAACTCGGACAAGCGCGTGCAAGCGCAGCTAGAGGAGAACGCTCGATTACGGCGCGCTCTTGCCGAGGCCCAGCAGAAGCTGGATGCGATCAAAGAAATCGAGAGGTCCATCATTGAACGCAGTCCCACGCCCCCTGGCAATCGTGACTCCGCCGCCCTCCCAAGTGAAACGCAAGGCCCGGCTGCTGGTCGTTGACGACGATCCTGGGCTGCTCCGGCTGCTCACGATCCGTCTGCGGGCCGAGAACTACGATGTCGAGGCTGTCGAAAGCGCAGCCGCCGCGCTCGCGGCCCTCTCCCGCGTGCGCCCCGACCTCGTGATCACGGACCTGCGCATGGACCAGATGGACGGCATCGGGCTGCTCAAGGAAATTCAAAGCCGCGCGCCGGGGCTACGCGTCATCATCCTGACCGCGCACGGCACCATTCCCGATGCGGTGCAGGCCACGCAAAGCGGCGCGTTCGCCTTCCTCACCAAGCCGGTCGACAAGCAAGAGTTGCTCGACCACGTGCAGAAGGCTCTCAAGATTTCAGGCTTCGCCGACACGACCGAAGACTGGCGTAGCGAGATCGTCACGCGCAGCACGATCATGGAAGAGCGGCTCGCGCAAGCTCACATGGTGGCCGGCACCGACGCCCGCGTGATGATCACGGGCGAAAGCGGCACAGGCAAAGAGCTGCTCGCCCGGGCGATCCACAAGGCGAGCCCGCGCCGCAACCGTCCGTTCGTGGCGATCAATTGCAGCGCCATGGCGGAGAACCTGCTCGAAAGCGAGCTGTTCGGTCACGTCAAAGGCGCGTTCACCGGCGCGATTCGCGAGCACCGCGGCCTCTTCCAGGCGGCCGACGGCGGCACCCTTCTGCTCGACGAAATCGGCGACATGCCGATGCGCCTGCAGGTCAAGCTGCTGCGCGTGCTGCAGGAGAATCAAGTGCGCCCCGTCGGCAGCACCGAAGCGATCCCGGTCAATGTGCGCATCATCTCGGCGACCCACCGCGACTTGAAGCAGCTCATCATGGGCGGCCTCTTCCGCGAGGATCTCTATTACCGCCTGAACGTCGTGCACATCGAGATGCCCTCGCTCGCCAAGCGCCGCGAGGACATCCCGCTCCTGATCTCGCACTTCTTGGAGAAGATCGCGCAGGAGACGGGTCGGCCGCGCCACATCTATGCGCCGGAAGCCGTGGAGCTCTTGGTCAGTGCCGAGTGGCCGGGCAATGTCCGCCAGCTCGAGAACGTCGTGCGCCAGAACGTAGCGCTTGCGACCAGCCCCATCATCAGCGCGGAGCTCGTACAAGCCGCCCTCGGAGGCGGTCCGAGCCGCCTGCCCTCGTTCGACGAGGCGCGCGACGAATTCACCCGCAACTACCTGTCCCAGATCCTGCAGATCACCGGCGGCAACGTCAGCCAGGCCGCGCGTCTGGCCAAGCGCAACCGAACCGACTTCTACAAGCTGCTCGCCCGGCACCAGCTCTCGCCGGACGACTTCAAGCAGCGCTAACGGCTCAGACCGTGGGCGAATGCGGCCGAGTCGGCTGCATTCGCGCCGATGACGTCTGTGACCAGGTTCTTGCAAACAAGAACCCCCCAGTTACAGGGCTAAAGGGTCCCTTGGTCGCTGTCTCCCAAGGATTGGGTCACCCCCTCACGCCCCGGATCGATGTGCGGCATCGCACATCCTTGGTCACCCCGGTCGGGCTAGAATCGTTGTTCGCCTGCTACAGCGCTCCTCCCCTAACTGATGCAACGACAGGGTCATGAACCTAACTAACGCCAAGATCTTGGTCACGGGCGCCGACGGTTTCATCGGCTCGCACTTGACGGAAGCCCTCGTTCGGCGAGGCTGCGACGTGCGCGCCTTCGTGTACTACAACTCCTTCAATTCTTGGGGATGGCTCGACCGCTCCCCGCCGGAGATTCTGGAGAAGCTCGAGATCTTCGCCGGCGATATCCGCGACCCGCATGGCGTGAAGCAGGCCATGAAGGGGTGCGACGTCGTGCTGCATCTTGCGGCCTTGATCGCGATCCCCTACTCGTATCATTCGCCGGACACCTACGTCGATACGAACGTCAAGGGAACGCTCAACATCGTCCAAGCTGCGCGCGAGCTCGGGGTCAAGAAAGTCGTTCACACGTCCACCAGCGAGGTGTACGGCACCGCCCAGTTCGTGCCCATCACCGAAGACCACCCGCTGCAAGGCCAGTCGCCGTATTCGGCCTCGAAGATCGGCGCGGATCAGATCGCGATGTCGTTCTATCGTTCGTTCGGCACGCCGGTGGCGATCATTCGCCCCTTCAATACCTACGGTCCGCGGCAGTCGGCCCGCGCGGTCATTCCGACGATCATCACACAGCTTGCTTCGGGCGCGCGCACGCTCAAGCTCGGCGCGCTGCATCCGACGCGCGACTTCAACTATGTCGCCGATACCGTCGCGGGCTTCATCGCGGTTGCCGAAGCGGACGCTGCGGTGGGTGAAGTCATCAACATCGGCAGCAATTACGAGATTTCCATCGGCGATACGGCGAAGCTCATCGCCGAACTGATGGGCAAGGACGTCGAGATCGTGGCGGACGAGCAGCGCATTCGGCCGGAGAAAAGCGAGGTCGAGCGGCTGTGGGCCGGCACGGAAAAGGCATCGCGCCTGCTCAACTTCAAGCCAGCCTATGCGGGCATCGACGGCCTGCGCCGCGGGCTGCGCGAGACGATCGATTGGTTCGTCGACTCGGAAAATCTGCGCGCCTACAAACCGCACACCTACAACATCTGACGCATGCAATTCATCCCTCTCTCGGTCCCCCACTTGGCCGGCAACGAGTGGACATACGTCAAGGAATGCCTGGATGGCGGCTGGGTGTCGTCGGCCGGTCCGTTCGTCACGCGTTTCGAACGCGAGCTGGCCGCCTATGTAGGAGCCGCTCATGCGGTGGCCTGCGTCAACGGCACGGCGGCATTGCACGTGGCGCTGCGCTTGGCGGGTGTCGAGGAGAACGATGAGGTGCTCGTTCCCACGCTGACGTTCATCGCATCCGTCAATGCGATCTGTTACCAGGGCGCACGCCCTGTCTTCATGGATTGCGACGAGTACTACAACCTCGACGTCGACAAGGTCGCACGGTTCCTGAACGAGCGCACCGATTTCAGCGGCGGCTACACCGTCAACCGCACAACCGGTCGACGCATCAAGGCTATCGTGCCCGTACACGTCTTCGGTAACGCCGCCCGGCTCGAGCCACTTGTGCGGCTCTGCCGCGAGCGCAACATTCGCATCATCGAAGACGCCACCGAGAGCTTGGGCACGCGCTACAACGCCGATTACCTAGGCGGTGCGCACACGGGTACGGTGGGCGATTTCGGCTGCTTCTCGTTCAACGGCAACAAGATCATCACGACGGGCGGCGGCGGCATGCTCGTGACGAACGACGCCGAGGCTGCCGAGCGAGCGCGCTATCTCACGACACAAGCGAAGGACGACGAAGTCCGCTACGTACACGGCGACATCGGCTACAACTATCGCCTGACCAACGTTCAAGCCGCCCTCGGCGTCGCGCAGCTCGAAACCCTGCCCGCCTTCTTGCGAACCAAACGCAAGAATTGGGAGGCATACCGCGCAGCCGTCGCGGAGATCGAGGGCCTACGCATCGCGCCGGGACCCAACTACGCCGACAACAACTACTGGATGTACGCGCTGCAGATCGATGCCGCTCGCTACGGCAAGGACCGTGAGCAACTCATGGAGCACCTGCGCCGAGCCGGCATCCAAAGCCGCCCGGTGTGGCATCTGAATCATTTGCAGAAGCCGTTCGTCGGCGAACAGCACTTCGAGATCGAAAAGGCATTCGAGCTCGCGGAGATCACCTTGAACATCCCGTGCAGCACGAATCTCACCGACGCCGAAGTCGCGCGCGTCGTCGATGCGCTGAGGCAACGATGAGCGACGTGGTCATCATTGGCGCCGGCGGCCACGCACGCGTGCTGCACAAGCTGTTGCAGCGGCGCGGCGAAACAATCGCCGGCTATGTCGCGCCGGAACCCGCCGCGGCATTTGAGCTGCCGTATCTCGGCACCGATGCCGATCTCCCTAGGCTCGCCGCCTCGCGGCCACTGAGTGCGGCCCTGGGGATTGGGAAGGTCACTGCGACGACGCACCGACTCGCCGTACTGGATCGGCTCGAAGCGTGCGGTATCACGTGCCCGGTCTTGATTGCGCCGACCGCGACCGTGCACGACGACGTTGCCTGCGGTAACGGCACCGTCGTTCTAGACGGCGCCATCGTGGTGACCGGCTCTACGTTAGGGCGCGGGTGTATCGTGAACACCGGCGCCATCATCGACCACGACTGCCAAGTCGGCGATGACGTTCACGTAGCGGTCGGCGCCGTGGTGTGCGGGGGCGTGCGTATCGGCCAGCACTGCATGATCGGCGCCGGCGCCACGATCATTCAGTCCATTTCCATCTGCGACGGCTGCACGATCGGCGCCGGTGCAACCGTGACGCGTGACATCACGGAGCCGGGTATTTGGGTCGGCACACCGATCAGGAGAGTTCAATGAACGGCCGACGGCCAACCTTCATCATCGCCGAGGCGGGCGTCAACCATAACGGTTCGCTCGACATCGCTCTCGAGCTCGTGGCAGCGGCGAAAGCATGCGGCGCCGATGCAGTGAAGTTTCAGACGTTCAGCGCGGATCGACTCGTCACGCGCAGTGCGTCGAAAGCGGCGTATCAGAAGACCACGGTGCCGAACGGCGATTCTCAGTACGAGATGTTGAAGCAGCTCGAGCTCGGTCCGGACGCCTTCGAGCAGATTCGCGCCTGCTGCGAGAAGCACGACATCGAATTCATGTCGAGCCCGTTCGACGAGGAAGCGGCCGACATGCTCGATTCCCTCGGCATGCGCGTGTTCAAGATCCCCTCCGGAGAGATCACGAACCTGCCTTTGCTGAGGCATATTGCCGCCAAGCAGCGTGAGATCATTCTGTCGACCGGTATGTGCTGGATCGGCGAGGTCGAAACGGCAGTTCGGACATTGCGCGACGCCGGGGCACGCCAAGTCACGCTGCTTCACTGTGTGACCGAGTATCCGGCACCTTTCGATCAGATCAATCTGGCGGCGATGCACACGCTCGCGACGGCGTTCGGCCTCCCCGTCGGCTACTCGGACCACACGGCAGGCATCGAAATTCCGATCGCGGCGGTTGCACTGGGCGCAACCGTGATCGAAAAGCACTTCACGCTCGATACCAACATGAGCGGGCCCGATCACCGCGCATCGCTCGATCCCACCGACTTCAAGCGCATGGTCGACGCGATTCGCAATGTCGAAAAAGCAATCGGCGACGGGCACAAACGCCCTGCCGCCTGCGAGCTCGCGAACATCGAAATCGTGCGCAAGAGCGTCGTTGCCGCACGCGATATTCCAGCCGGCAAGACGATCGCGCGCGACGACGTCCTGATCAAGCGCCCCGGTACTGGAATTCCACCCGCTGAGCTCGACAGCGTCGTAGGCCGCGTTGCACGCCAGAACATTGCCGTGGACAGCGTCATTCGTTGGCAGGATCTAGGGTGAAACGTCACTGCATCGGAGTCGTCACGACCTCGCGGGCCGACTACGGCCTGCTCTACTGGTTATTGCGCGCCATTCACGAGGATGAAGAGCTCGCGCTACGCCTGTACGTGACGGGCAGCCATCTCTCCGAGCACTTCGGCCTGACGGTGCGTGAGATCGAGAAGGACGGCTTGCCGATTCACCGGCGCGTTCCCATTCTCACATCCAATGACTCCCCTACGGCAGTGACGACGGCCATCGCACGTGCAGCCGAAGAGTTCGGCAAGGCGTTCGCCGAAGATGATCTCGACATCGTCGTCCTGCTGGGCGATCGCTTCGAAATCTTGCCGATCGCTCAAGCCGCCGTCGTGCATGGAGTCCCAGTAGCGCACATCCACGGCGGCGAGACGAGCGAGGGTGCGCTCGACGAATACTTCCGCCATGCCGTCACGAAGCTTTCGCTGCTGCACTTTCCGGCGACCGACGCCTATCGTCGCCGAATTCTGCAGATGGGCGAAGCACCTGAACGCGTCCACAATTTCGGCGCCCCCGGCCTCGACCATCTGCACCGCACCGCCTTGCTGACGCGCGAACAACTACAGCAAGAGCTCGGCTTGGACCTCGGCCGCCCGACTGCGCTGGTCACGTACCACCCCGTGACGACGGAGCCGTACTCGGCGGCGGATCAAGTCACGCAACTCTTGCGTGCAATCGAATCCGAAGCAACGTTGCAGGCGGTATTCACTCGTGCCAATGCCGATAACGAGGGTCGTATCATCAACGCATTGCTCGAACAGTTCTGTAGCAAACGACCCGAGCGCTACCGGCTGTTCGACAATCTCGGCACGTTGCGCTACTTGAGCTGCCTCAAGCATCTCGATCTTGTGATCGGTAATTCATCGAGTGGTCTGATCGAAGCGCCGTCGTTTCGACGCCCAGTGGTAAACGTCGGCAACCGTCAACGCGGCCGGATCATGGCCGCCAATGTCATCCAGACCGACTACAGCGAAGCCAGTATTCGTCAAGGAATTGCTACCGCGCTGTCGGCGTCGTTCCGCGACAGCCTTGCCGACATGCGCAACCCATACGATCGATTCGGCGATGGAAGGGTCAGCGAGCGCATTGCCGCATGCATCAAGACGTTTGTCCGCAATCCGGGGTCGCTGAAAAAACCATTCATCGACATGCCGCAGGGCTCCAATTATGATCAATGATCTCGTCATCAGCCGCGGCGCACGCCTGCGCGATGCGTTGCGCCAGCTCGAAACCGCGGCCAGCAAGACGTTGTTCGTCGTGGAAGATGGCCTCAAGTTGTTCGGAACACTCACCGATGGCGACGTACGCCGGTGGATTCTTTCCGGCGGCGACATCGAAGGCATCGTCGATCACGCCTGCAATCGGCAACCCTACTTCGTCGCGCCTGGCTTCATCGTGGAAGACGTTCGACGGGAGATGCTCCAACGCAACATCACTTGCGTTCCCGTCGTCGCCGAAGACGGGCAGATCGTGGATATCCTGCTCTGGGAGCGTATCTTCAGCGGCGAACCTGTAGCCACGCCCGCACGACAAATAGATGTTCCGGTCGTGATCATGGCAGGAGGCAAAGGCACGCGCCTTGCGCCTTTTACTACCGTACTGCCCAAGCCACTCATCCCGCTCGGCGACAAGACGGTGATCGAGCTCATCATCGATTCCTTCCGCCACTTTGGCGTCAACGACTTCTATCTGTCGGTCAACTACAAGTCGCGGATCATCAAATCGTACTTCGAAGAGCTCGATCCCCCCTACAACGTGAGCTACATCTACGAGGACAAGCCGCTCGGCACGGCGGGCAGCCTGCATGCCCTCGCGGATAAGATGAAGAGCGACTTCATCGTCACGAACTGCGACGTCATCATTCGCGTTGATTGCTACGACCTGCTCGCACATCATCGCAAAGAGAACAACGACATCACGCTCGTCGCCTCGCTGAAGAACTACAGCATTCCCTATGGCGTGTGCGAGATCGAGAATGGCGGTCATCTCAAAGCCATCAAGGAGAAGCCGGAGTACAACTTCCTGGTGAATACCGGCTTGTATGTGCTCAAGCCCGATGTGCTCAGCGAGATTCCGAAGGACGAGTTCTTCCACGTCACCGATCTCATAGAGAAGATTCGGGCGCAGGGACGACGCGTTGGCGTCTTTCCGATCAGCGACAAGGCATGGATCGACACGGGCGAGTGGGCTCAGTATCGCAGTGCCGTGGCGCAACTCACCGCTGACCGTCGCCAAACACCCCGCTGAACGTCGCCTTGCACGGAGGTTCATCCTTGACTCAACCATCGGAAATCGTTGCGGTAATACCTGCACGCGGCGGCAGCAAGTCGATTCCGCGCAAGAACATCGTGCCGCTCGGGGGACGGCCGCTGCTGGCATGGTCTATCGAGGTTGCCAAGCAAGTTCCGGCGATCAACCGGATTCTGGTCTCGACCGACGACGAGGAAATCGCCGCCTGTGCGCGCACGTTCGGTGCCGAGGTGTCCATGCGTCCCCCAGCGCTTGCCACCGACGATGCCCTGGTCATCGATACGTTGCGAGACCTCATCGCACGGCTGAACAATGAGGGACGGCCGCCGCGCGTCATCGTGTTGCTCGAACCCACATGCCCCTTACGAAGCGCCGAGGACGTGGAGTCCTGTCTGAAGCTGATCGAGGACGACACCATTGATTCGGTGGCGACCTTCAAGGCGGCCGAGCTCAATCCGATGCGCGCTTGGCGCATCGAACAAGGTCGCCCGACGCCGTTCATCAAGGATGCCTATCCGTGGCTGCCTCGACAGCAGCTGCCCCAGGCCTACCAGCTCAACGGTGCCGTCTATGCATTTCGCGCCGATCGGCTTCGTCCCGAGCATCCTTCGATTCTGTTCGGCAATACGGCGGCAGTCGTCATGCCGGCGGAGCGTTCCGTAGACATCGATAATTGGATCGACCTGACGCTGGCGGAAGCCGTGCTCGCGAGGAGAGCCGCATCATGACGTTGCCTACTTTGCTCATCACCGGCGTCAGCAGCGGCGTCGGACTGTCCTTGGTTCGCCATCTGTCCGACCGGTTCCATGTGATCGGCCTCGTGCGCAAGCTCGATGCGGCCCGCGAGTCCTTCAAGGACCTCGCCCACGTCAGCCTGTATCAAGTCGACGTAGCCGATCAGGCAGCGCTTTCGGCCCGCCTCGATGAGATCTTGAGCCGTCACGGCAGCCCGTCTTACCTCATCAACAACGCCGGCGTGAATATCGCCGGTTCGTTGGAGCAACTCCAGCGTAGCGATCTCGAGCTGTCGCTGGCCGTCAACTTCCTCGCCCCGGCACTCATTATGAAGCGCCTGCTGCCTGCGATGAAAGCAAGCAACTTTGGCCGCATCATCAATATCACTTCGGGTGCGCCGCTCAACTGCTTCGCCGGCTATGCCGCCTATAGCGCGTCGAAGGCCGCGCTGAACGCGCTTACGGTGACGGCTGCTCGCGAGCACGAAACCCTCAACATCAAGATCAATTTGATGAGCCCGGGTCCCGTGCGCAGCAACATGGCACCGAATGCACCCATGGATCCGAGTGTCTGCCATCCGACCGTCGACTACTTGTTGAACCTCCCTGCCGACGGACCCACCGGCCGTTTCTTCTGGCTTGGCTACGAAATCCCTCTCGCTCCCGATCTCGAGGGCGTGCAGTGGCTGGAAGGCAAGGCTAGCGATCGCTTCAGGAAAGTGCTGTGACTTTGAAGCTTGGCATCATCGGATTGAGCGAGGGGAACGGGCATCCCTTCTCGTTCTCCGCCATCATCAACGGCTATTCCGACGCTGGCTTAGCCGACTCGGGCTGGCCGGTGATCTACGAGTACGTGCGTCGCCGCGATCCGTCGGAATTCGAGTTTGCCGATGCACGCGTCACGCACGCGTGGACACAGGATCCCGACATCACTCAGCGTCTGTGTCGCGCGTGTCGCATTCCGCATGCAGTGGACTCGCTCGAGGCCCTGCTCGGCAATGTCGACGCAGTCATCCTCGCACGCGACGACTACTCCGAGCATCTGCACATGGCCATGCCCTTCCTCAAGGCCGGCCTGCCCGTCTTCATCGACAAGCCTCTTACCGTCGAGCCGAAGGAGCTGGAGGCATTCCGGCCCTATTTGGAAAGCGGTCAGTTGATGTCGTGCTCCGGGATGCGATTCGCGACGGAGCTCGATGTCCCGCGCGCGCAATTTGCGGAATACGGCCAGGTGCATCTGATCCGCGGCGCCATTCTCAACGATTGGGAAAAGTACGGGATCCATCTCATCGATGCGATCCTCAATGTCACGCCGGCACGGCCTGTCGCCGTAACGCCGCTTCGCGCCCGCCACCAATCATTGGCGGTTTCCATGGATGACGGCTCCTGCCTGCAGCTCGATGCGCTCGGCAAGATCGGCCGGTGCTTCCGCGTCGACATCTTCGGCGAGCGAAAGATCTCTACACACGAGATCACGGATAATTTCAGCATGTTTCGCCGCCTGCTGTTTCATTTCATCCGGGGCGTCAAACTCCGCCAGCCGGCTATTCCGCCGGCGGACACACTGACGTCGATTCGTCTTCTCATCGCCGGCCGCCAGGCGCTTCTCACCAATCGCAGCGTGGAACTCCATGAAGTCGGGATATAAGCAGCTCTTCGATCTCACCGGAAAGACCGCCGTTGTCACCGGGGGCGTCGGCATCCTCGGCCGTCGGTTCTGCCGAGGCCTGGCCGAGTTCGGCGCGCAAGTTGCGGTGGTGGATTTGCGCGAAGAAGATGCCACGGCGCTGGCCAACGAGCTGGCTGCGGACTACGGAATCCGTTCGGCTGGCTTTGCCTGCAACGTCGCCGACCCTGCATCCGTACGCACCATGGTGGAGAACGTCGTCGAACGATTCGGGGCCATTCATATTTTGCACAACAATGCCGCCTCGAAATCAGAAGACCTCGATGCGTTTTTTGCCCCGTTCGAGGACTACTCCATTGAAGAGTGGCGCCGCATCATGTCCGTCAACATCGACGGCATGTTCCTCGTGGCGCAAACTGTCGGCAAGCAAATGATCAAGCAGCGCTCCGGCGGCAGCATCATTCAAACTTCGTCGATATATGGAATCCTGGCGTCCGACAAGCGGATCTATGAAGGCTCTTTCTATCTCGGACGTCAGATCACCAACCCGGCGGTATATTCCGCATCCAAGGCTGCGGTCTGCGGCCTGACGCGCTGGCTCGCCGCGAACTGGGCGGAACACGGCATCCGTGTCAACACGCTCATACCTGGCGGTGTCGAGAGTGGCCAGAACGACGAGTTCAAGAAGAAGTACTCTGCGCGAGTACCCATGGGCCGCATGGCACAGGCCGACGAGATGGTTGGGGCCTTGATCTACCTCGCCTCCGATGCGTCGAGCTACGTGACCGGTCAGGAAATCATCGTCGACGGCGGTCTGAGCGCCTGGTAATCGAGCAACACACACAATTGAGCACAGGGATTCACGTCATGAACAGACGCGTCACGATCGTGATGTACCACTTCGTCCGCAACTTGCGGCGCTCGCGATATCCCGAGATCAAGGGACTGGATCTCGCCGATTTCGTCGGTCAACTCGAGTACATCAGCAAGCACTACAACGTCACCACGATGGAGGACGTGATCGAAGCGGCCCACAACAAGGACAAGAAGCTGCCGGAGCGCGCGCTGCTCCTGACGTTCGACGATGGCTACGCCGAGCACTTCCACACGGTCTTCCCGCTCCTCGACCGGCTTGGAATGCAAGGCTCATTCTTCCCCCCAGCCCGCGCGGTGCTGGAACGCCGGGTGCTCGACGTGAACAAGATTCATTTCCTGCTCGCATCCCAACCCGACAAGTCGAAGATCGTCTCCGCCCTCGAATCCGAAGTTGCCGCAAACACGAACGCCTATTCCTTGCAGCCATTGGAGTACTATCGCCAAACCTACGCGCATCCCAACCGCTACGACACTGCCGAGGTCGTGTACATCAAGCGCATGCTGCAAAAGGCGCTGCCGGAGGAGCTGCGCGCCCGAATCGTCGATGCCCTCTTCCGAGACTTCGTATCGTCGGACGAAGCTGCCTTTGCCGAAGAGCTTTACGTGACGCCGGAGCAGCTTCGTTGCATGCTCCGCCATGGCATGTTCATCGGCAGCCACAGCTACGATCATTACTGGCTAGACACGCTCACGCCGCAAGAGCAGCAACGAGAGGTCGTGCGCTCCATGTCGTTTCTTCGCGACCTCGGGTGCAACATGGATAGTTGGGTTATGTGCTACCCCTACGGCGGGCACAACAACACGCTTCAAGGTATCTTGACCCAGAATCACTGTGCCATAGGGCTCGCCACCGAGGTAGATATCGCTGACCTAGACAAGCACAGTCCATTGGCACTACCAAGAATCGACACCAATGACCTTCCCAAGCGCGGTGACGCACCTTGCAACGACTGGACTCGCGCCGCCTAAGTTCTTGAGGAGAACCCGATATGCCATCAATGATGCAGATCCTGGCCGACCTGACTCCGCTCAATCGCGTCGTATGTTCGGATGATTACGACAAGACCATTGAGTACATGAAGAAGGTGCTCCCATTCGAGGAGCTATCTTTCAGCCATGATGAAGCGTACAACGGCTGGGTCATTCCGCCGAAGTGGAACGTGCGAGAAGCGAAAATCCTCCGCAACGGCAAGGTCATTTACGACGGCACCTGGCATCCAATGGCCGTCATTGCTCTATCGAGCCCATTTCGCGGCAAGGTATCCCGAGAGGAATTGCGCCAACATTTGCACTACGACCACCGTTACGACGACAGCATCCCTTTCCATTTCCGCCAGCTGTTCCGCAGCTGGAACCGTGACTGGGGCTTCTGCGTACCCAAGCGCTTCTATGACGCTCTCGAGCCTGGCGACTATGAAGTCATCATTGACACGGATGAGTCTCCCGGTACCCTCCGGATGCTCGAGTTCACATTACCTGGCCGCGTCGAAGAAACGATCGTATTTGGAACGAATCTGGATCATCCTGGCGTTTCGAACGACGGGCTCGCGGGCGTCGTCGTCGGTATTGAACTGTTTAGACGACTCGCCAAGCGCTCCACGAACTTCACATACCGGCTCGTGCTGCCGCAGGGAATCATCGGCACCGAGTTCTACCTGGGAAAGCAAGCACCGGAGCGCCGCAAACAGTTGCTGGAAGGCGTGATGCTGGAAATGCTTGGCTCACGTACGGAGCTTGCGCTTCAGCATTCTCGGTCTGGCTCTTCCAACATCGAGTACGCCCTGGAGCAGGTATTGAAGACAAGTGGTGTCCAGCATCGCGTGGGCGCGTTCGAGAGCTGGCTCCTCAATGACGAATACATCTGGGAAGCGTACGGCATACCAATGGCGTCCCTCTCACGCTTCCCCTATCCGGAGTATCATTCCGATCGCGATAACGTAACAGCTATCTCCGAGAGCGCCCTCAACGAGGCAGTGGACGTCCTGGAGAAGGCCATCGATATCGTTGAATGTTCCCCTCTCGTGACCAAACGATTCGAGGGAATTCTGTGTTTGTCGAACCCGCAATACGACCTGTACATCGACCCTGGTCAAGTCGTTTTTGGTGACGGACCCGACGAAACACGACGCCGCATGCGCCTACTGATGGATACGATCCCCACCATCACGAAACCGGTCACCATTCGCCAAATTGCGGAAATGGTGGAACTTCCTATTGACGTCGTCGCTCAATACCTCGAGAAGTGGCGAGCAAAAGGACTCATCGACATCAGGGGTAATGCCGTCAGCCCCACATGATGGCCATCCCTGGGCCCTCCGAACTAAGCGCAGCTGCCTGGCCGAGAAACCTCGGACTGATAGCCCGGATTCCTTGATACCAAGTTAGCTGCGCTTCTCTAACTTGAGTGTGCGCTCCCAAACCTCAGCAACGCCTTCGACGCACGCTTGCTGTCCAATGCTACTCTTACCGCCACCTCCTTTCGCCACCTCGCGCCGTCATCGTTCGTTAGATTGAAGTACCCGAGTAGCCAACGCCACCATACTATCTGGCAGGTACCTCTTGACTTTCCTACTGATCCAGTAGCGCAGACGTCTGAGTGGGTGATACCAGCGCACACGCGCCGCCAAAGCCACCAGCGCAGACGGCCTGGCAGGATGCCCCACTATCTCTTGATTGATTGGATCGTAGTGTCGGTACTCGATATCTCGGGCAATCATGAAATGCCCGAACATCTGGGCGCCCACTTTCGGCAAGGGCTTCAGATTCCGGTCATTGAGCAACGCAATGACCTCATCATGAGTCGACGGGGTGTAACATGACCCACCGTACTCATACACATCTCTACCAATCAGAATCGATGGCACACCAGCGAAGGCCGCCTCAATACTTACCGTCGATCCGAAGGTCACGACCTTCTCCGCCGCCTCCATGAGCGCATAGGTATCTATCCGTTCCTCGGCACCAATCACACGTACGCGAGACCGATCCAATCGGGCAATTGCCTCCGTCTGACTGTTCTTGAGCCCAGCCAGATGCGGATGCACACGAAGCCACAGGCGAATATCTGGATCCAATCGAGGATCATTAATGATGGCCTCTAATCCCACCATCTGGTTCTTATAAACCGGATTGTCATACCCTTCGACAGCAATGAACTCGAACTCTGAAGAGTTGAAGATTACGATATTCCTCTCCTCCCGCGAGAAATCAGGCGGCAGCAGGCCCTTCGCTTGGTGCTCTTTGAACTTGGCCTCCGGGAAATTCCGTCCCGAGCCGTACCGTCTATCGTTGTAAAAGCGTACCGCCAATTCTTCCCGTCGCTGAGGCTCGGACGCTGCCCGTTCCCAAAGTGCGACCATGTCCTTTTTCTTTCGCTCGAGATCGTGAAAGTAGGTCCCTCGCACCAGAATATATTTGTCGCTTGAATGACCCATCTCGTAGGTCACGAACTCGATTCCCGCCTCCTGCGCTAGTCGAACCAGTGGCATCTGAGAGGAACGCCTACCGTTGAAGAGATAGATGCGATCCGGTCTGAACATTGGCAGGTGGCGTTTAAACCACCGGTATAGCCCTACGCTCGTTCTAAGGTTGTTGGACACGAGCTCACGTTCTTTTCTCAAGTCTGGACGAGGATCAATGAGTACAGTCACCACAGACGAGGCGGCACCGAATCCCAAATTCACTCCATCTACCTCGAACTTCTTGAGATCATCGACCGTCGAGAAGACGGGTTCGTCGAACTTCAGGTCCTCCTCGCTGAAGGTCACTTCATGAACTCTTACTCCTGACAGTGCTGGCGCAGAAAGAGCAGAATCGAGCCGCGACCTACAAAGACGACATGCAAGACCGTCATGCCGGCTGTTCGATGGGCACGCGAACAATGCGCCACGGCACACAACGAGATCGACAGAGTCTCCAGCGGCAAGGTGCTGAACGGACAGCTCCAAAGGCACACCAAACGTTGCGTTCAGCACATCGTCAACGAAAATCAAGACCCGCATCGAGCGTTCTCCAAAGCTAGTACGATCCCCACCCGCGACTTAACTCACACTTGCCCGAAAACCGAGCATTGATGCCATACACTTGACCGAGCATTTCACAACCGCCGCGTCCAACCGACCATATCGAATAGCTCTTCCAAGGTGCGCGCGGGCCTTGCCCGGGTTCGAACGCGCCAACAGATCCGCAGCGTCCACGTGGTAGCTCGCCAATACTTTGCGATGAACCTTCACAATCTCTGGCGCCGGCTCCAGTGCCATGATCTTTTTACGCCCCTCAATCTGATGCCGTAACACGTGCTCCACGCGGTTGGACACGTTCGTCGAGTGCAGACGGCGTAAGAAACCCACTTCTCGATCAACGCCTATATCGAACCGCAACGCAATCCTATAAAAGAGATCGTAGTCTTCCCCGGCCTGGAGTTTTTCATCGAAACCGCCGACTTCCTTGAACACTGTTGTCCTTAGTAGAGCCGATCCGGTAATAGTGAAGTTCTCGCTAGCCAGGATACGTCTAGCATCGTAGGAACGTAACGTACCCTGTTCAGTCAACCCCGCAGCCTGAAACAAGTCGAGAAGCTCTGCACATGTTTCGAAATGGCTATGCTCCCACGGACCTCGTTCATTGAAGTTTCGATAATCGGTGAAAGTTACGGCTGCCTTGGGATTTCCCTTTAACCATTCACATTGCCGCTGCAGCTTCTGAGGCAGCATGATGTCATCGGCATCGAAGAATCCAATGAACTCTCCCTTCGCCAAACGAGCCCCGTGATTTCTCGGAGCAGCCCCACCTCCGCTATTAGGCTGGCTCACCAGCGTCACGGATGGATACTTGGTCTTGACGATCTCACGTGTGTCATCGGTAGAACCGTCGTCGACGACGATCACCTCCACTGACGGATACGATTGCGACAGGACGCTCGTTAATGTTTCCTCGATGAATCGGCCAGCGTTGTACGCAGCGATTACAACCGACACTAAACCAGGGATCACGCTCGATTCACCTGCGTTGTACTAGGCCGCGCCCCGAGCAGCTGCACGGAACCAGCTCGAGTTCCTCATGAGGTCGTCGTACGACCCGCTCGCGACCACGCTACCGCGCTCAAGTTGATAGATGACGTCGCATTCCTTCACCGTCGTTAGACGATGAGCGATGAGGATGATGGTCTTCTTCTTCGAGAGCTTGTGGACGGCATTCATGACGTACTCCTCCGTGATGCCATCCAACGCGCTCGTCGCTTCGTCAAGCACCAAGATAGCGGGATCCCTATACAGTGCTCGAGCGATTCCTATTCTCTGGCGCTGACCGCCGCTCAATCGGACGCCACGCTCGCCGATCCTCGTGTCATACCCTTCCGGAAGGCGGGTCTCGATGAACTCCGCCAAGTTCGCAATCTCGGCTGCCTTGCGCACTGCGTCCATGTCGATCTGATCGTCCGGTACACCGAACGCGATGTTGCGTGCAACTGAGTCATCCGAAATATAGATCTGTTGCGGCACGTACCCGAGAATCCGTTGCCAGCTCGCCCGATTCTGATCGTTGATTTCCACCCCATCGACCAACAGCTGACCTTCCGTAGGTGAAAGAAGCCCGAGAATCAAATCTACAGTTGTCGTCTTGCCGCATCCCGTGGGACCGACTAAGCCGACGACGGTGTTGGCCTCGATGGTGAGGTTCAAGTTGCGTAGCGCTCTCTCTGCTGAGCCCTCGTACTGAAACGATACGTTCTTGAGCTCCACTGCGCGCTTGAACGACATCGGCTGCGCTTTTGTCACCTCTTCGAGGTACCGCTCCGGCTCCACGGCCGCGCCTGTGTTCCCCGCAAGATCGTCATGGACGACATGGAGCGCACCAACATTGAACCTCAAATTGGTAATGGCGCTGAACAACGCCTGCAGAGAGGGTAGCAATCGATAACCCGCAAACGCATAGAGTGCCAGCAGGGGCACCATCTCCGCTGCCTTCTGACCACGACTGATCAGGAACAGCACCATGACCAGGATGCCGCCAAAGGCGATGATCTCGAGTGCGTACCGTGGCAATTGTGCAATTACCCCGGCGGTGACGTTATTCGTCGCGTGGCGTCTCGCGAAGAACGCAAACCGATTTAGGAACGTCAGCTCTCTACCCAGGATCTTCAGGTCCTTGATGCCATCGAGCGCTTCGTCCGCGTATTTGTACTTTCGAGCGTTGGCTTCTGCCTGTTGCTTACTGATAACCCCTAGCTTGCGGCGTGCGAGAAGATAAACCGCGAAGTATGAGCCGCCCAGAACACTCGCGATCGTGAGAGCCACCCAAGGATCGACGATAATGAGCAATACAAAGATGGCGGCGGACACCAGCGAGTACGAGATGATGTCCGTCAGCGGACTGATAACGCCGGAAACAACCCGGTTTGCCTCGGTCAGAATCGTACTCCCCATCTCCGAGGTATTACGGCCGAGGAAGAACGTGTAAGGTCGCGCCATGTAGTTGGCCAACAGGCGCCGCGAAAATGTGTGTGCCAACTTGTTGTGATAGCGAAGCGTCAGCCATGTACTGAATGCTTTGGACATGTTGCTGACGATCAGTAACCCGAGCACAACGGCTCCAACAAAGGTAAGAAATGCCTCGTCGTTGCGGAATCCGAGACCGTCATAGACTCTTGCGAGCCACTGGTTCGTGTGAATACTCTCCGGATTCGTCACGATCGCCATGAACGGGAGAATGGAGGCGATCCCTGCCATCTCGAGCGTCGCGACGACGATGAGCACGGCAAGCAGGAGGAGAAACCACAACTGGTCCCGCCTGGAAAGCAGATCGAAAACCTTACGTACTACCGTCACGATCGATGTATCCGAATACTGTTACCGGCGCGCGGATAGCGCCGCGGCCAGTGGTGGGCGCGGCAATTTACCATTAATACCCTATTAGGCCATGGGCCAATTACCGAACGGTTCGCAGAATCCACGGCAGAGGCATGTACCTGACCGCCCAAGAGCTGCCGGTCCGTCACCCCAACCTGTCTTGGCCGCGTGCAAAGCACCTCAGACGTAGGCCAGGATGGCCGATATTATGTCAGATCCCAACCAGGACGAAGGTACTGAAGCATTAGGCAAGCAGACTCCTATCAGGATCCGCCACCCACCGTGATGAAACCGATGAGAGACCAACGCGACGGTGGAAGCCAGGACACTGCCAGAGTCCTCACCTTTGCAATTGGCGGCCGGGACTCTTCCGTCACTAGCACATCACCAGGCAAGCCACGAAGGAACGAACCAGTAGTGTCGAGTGCGCCAATGTCAACAGTGCATAGGCGGTGCGCAGGCTCACTCCATAGCACTATCGGGCAAGCGTGACAGACGCCCGGACAGGCTGAAAATGCGCAGTGTATAGTTCGATCACTCGATTCCCGCTCTCACTCAGTCAAACAAGAGCAACGATAGCAACCAGATGTGTGGAATATGCGGCTTCCTTGCGTTAGATGAGCGGCTCAACGAGCCCGTCCTCAGACGGATGAACGCCACCATCGAGCGCCGCGGTCCAGACGGCGCCGGCCACTACTTCGATGGTAAGGTGGGTCTTGCCATGCGCCGCCTGGCGATCATCGACCTGGAGGGTGGCCAGCAGCCTATCTTCAACGAGGATCGTAGCGTCTGCGTCGTTTTCAACGGCGAGATCTACAACTACCGTTTGCTGCGTAAGATCCTCATCGAGCAAGGACACCAATTCCAGACACACAGCGACACGGAAGTCATCGTCCATCTGTACGAGGAGCACGGCGCGGAATTACTGTCCCACCTCGAGGGCATGTTCGCGTTCGCTCTCTGGGACTTGAAGCAGCGCACGCTGCTGCTCGGCCGCGATCGCCTTGGCATCAAGCCCCTTTACATTGCCGCCACGCCGGGCGGCATTGTCTTTGGCTCGGAGATCAAGGCCGTTCGGGCGAGCGGCCTCGTCGATTCGACCATCGACCTTCAGGCGCTCGATGAGTACGTCACATACACGAACATTCCAACTCCTCGTACGATCTACGAGGGCATTCGGCAGGTCGAGCCGGGTACGTACGTGCAGATCTCGGCAAACGGAGCCATCAAAGCGTCACGCTACTGGAAGGTTCCTCTCGTGCCCGAGGACGATCGCAGCGAGGCCGAATGGCTCGCGGCCTGCGAGACAAGCCTGAAATCGGCCATTCAGAGCCACCTCGTCGCCGATGTTCCCGTCGGTGCCTTCCTGTCCGGAGGCGTCGATAGCGGCCTGATGGTCGCCATGATGGCCGAGATGCTTGACCGCCCTGTGGAGACTTTCACGGTCGGTTTCAAGGACGCTGGATCGGCCTTCATCGATGAACGCCGCTACGCGCGGGAGCTGGCGAAACGCTACAAGCTCAACTACCACGAAATCGACGTCACTCCTAATCTCGAGGAGATCGCTAACGATATCGTCGATGCGTTCGACCAGCCCTTCGCAGACGATTCGGTTGTCCCCTCCTACTACGTCTCGCAAGTCGCCGGGCGCAACGTCAAAGTCGCGATGACCGGACTCGGCGGCGACGAGCTCTTTGCCGGCTACCGGAGACATCTCGGCCTGATGCTCGGAGAGACCTATGCGCGACTGCCGCGATGGTTGCGTGAACGGATCATCGAGCCTGCCGTTCGCCGACTTCCCGAATCGCGCAATTCCAGCGATGTCATTGATCACCTGAAGCGCTTCACGCGAGCCGGCGGCGTCCCCGCCGCTCAGCGGTATCAAGATTCGCTGTCCGCGCTTACGTGGCTCGATCGTCAGACGCTCTACGCGCCGGACGTCGCCGCACGGATAGATCCGACCTCAACGACGCACGTGCTCATCGGCCGGTTCACCGAGGGCTCGGAACCTTCCACGCTCGAGCGCGCACTGCGCACCGACCTGCAGACGTACCTCGTCGACGACATCCTGACGCTCACGGACCGGCTAAGCATGTGGCATTCGTTGGAGCTCCGCGTGCCCTACCTCGATCACCGTCTCGTGGAGCTCGTCGCCCGAATGCCCTCCAGGCTGAAGATCCACGGTCGCACCCAGAAGTATCTTCTCAAACGACTCGCCGAGCGTTGGCTGCCGCACGAGATGATCTATCACAAGAAACAGGGCTTCGAGGCGCCAATGGGCCGATGGTTGCGTGGACCGTTGCTTCCGTTCTTCGACAGCGTGGTAAACCGCCGTAGCGTCGAAAGAACTGGACTGTTCAACTTTGAGACCATCGAGCGGCTCAGGAACGAGCATGTCTCTCGCCGAAAGAAGCACAGCAAAGTGCTGTTTTCGATCATGATGCTACAGCTCTGGTACGATCGCGTCCTTGGCTGAGGACCCGCGACTCATTGTACGCACGTCTTGGTCAAAGGCGCATGCTGCCGGACTTCGTCCATCGCTTCTTCAACGTATAGATCAACGACGGCCTGTACGAGTCGATCTCACGAATACGACGCATCGTAGCCGCCGTCATTCTCTTGCGTTCGCGCAATGCCTGCGGTACCCCCCTCAAGCCATGCCATACCGCTCTAGCCCACCACAGAAGATACCCGTCCCTCAGCGCGTAGAAGAACATGGCGGCCGTTTGACGCAGAACCGTCACTGTACCGTAGGTGAGCGGTAGGTTGCGTATCGCCAACCAGAAGGTGTTCCTAGTATCGAAGTAATAGTTGCGCCAGGACTTCCTTCCCTCAGGCGCAAACGAATGTGTCACCGTGATGGCTGGACTGTAGATCACGCGCCATCCTTTATTCATGATGCGAAATGCCAGATCTGGGCCCTCGTGGCTAAGGAAGAATGGCTCCGGATAGCCTCCGACCTCTACGAGCGCGCTCCGCCGAAATGCCACCGCACCTTCGGTGATTTCGTACGTATCAAATACTGAGTCACAGTACTTCTCTACCTCGCGATGGTGGACCCAATTCACGATCCTTCCGGTTCCCTCCTCCAGCACTTTGAAGTTGACAGCGGCAATCTCCGAGTCGGAGAAAATGCGGCCAAGCTGGTCACGCGCGTCCTTGCTGAGCCCGAACACATCGTCGTCCAGACAGATGATGATGTCGCCCCGCGCGACCTCGAATCCTAGATTCCGGCCCGCAGCGCCGAGATTGCGCGGAGCCCTGACGGTCGTCACACCAGGATAACTGTCGGCCACCGCGGACGCAGGTACGTCGGACGCGTTATCCACCACGATAACTTCGACATCGTCTCGCCGAAGCTCCTCGAGCTCTTCGAGCAATCGCCGTAGTAGATGACCGCGATTGAACGTTAAGATGACGATCGAATAAGAGAACGGTTGCGTGCGGGTTGTGGTCGACATCGGAGTCCGTTTTATGGGCTCGCCAGGATTCTTCGTCCCGTTATGCAGCGGAGAAATAACTGACACGAGCGAGCCAGTTCTGCTGCGGCTTCGCTCGTCACTGTTGTCGGGTCACACGGAATACTGCGCAACGGCGCTTCATTCCGATGCCCACAATCTACATACGTCCCGGTACGCAACTGTGGTCGAAATTCTATCGAACTATCGGCCCCTTCTCTACGGGAACTCTTTCGATCAAACCCGACAAATGGAGAACCGATACTTGCTATTGCGTTCCTGTTCCAAACGACTGACACGATTGACTCTTACGATGACATCATCGCCGAACTCCTTTTGAAACACCGCGACTAGCTCCCGCTCCACTTCATCGCTGTACTCTGCCGCGGGCACAAGGTTCAGCACGAACTCTTCGAGCCCTTCCTGAATGATTTGGAGCTGCCCGATTCCCGGAAAGGCGGTGAGCGTCTTCTCGACCAGAGAGATACCAGCAACACGGGATCCGTCGCGTCGCTTCAGGGAATCCGCCGTCCGTCCCGTTAATCTTTCCATTAACGGCAACCCGCGCCCGCATTCACACTTGCGGTCCGAGGGTACCCCCATGTCGCCGACCGCATAGCGAATCAGCGGCATCCCGCGATTCATGAAATCAGTCAATACGATGCTGCCTTCCTCACCGGGAGCTGCGGGCGCCCCGTCCTCGCGAATGAATTCCACTAGCACATGCTCAGCATTGAGGTGCAATCCTTGATGAATCTCGCATTCGCTGGCGATGAGCCCCACTTCTTCGCAACCGTACCGGTTTGTAACTGGCGCCCCGAACACGCTTTCGATCACTTTGCGCTCGTTCTCGAGCAGCATCATCGAGGTGGATATGATCCCATCAACCGGCGGGACTCTAATGTCTCGGTCACGGAGAAACTCGGCAAAAATAAACAAGGAATGCGCGTGACCAAAAAGCATCTCCGGCTTTCGCTCCCTCATCCACCTAGCGAAAGCGGCCATCGACTCCTCGTCGAGCCGCATGGTGTCGAGGAACATCAAGCGGTCATGGAACGTGTTGCGGATCTTCTCTTTGAGCGTCCGAGGTACGGGTGGTGTACCCCAGAGTCCTGCAATCGTTGACCCCGGCTTCCAGCCGGCCCAGCCATCCGTCCGCATCGCCGCCGCATTGCGCGCTTTCTGGCAACGCTCGTCGAAGTACACACGAAGCGCGACACCCGTCGAGCCGCCCGTCTTGGCGCCGATGAGATCTTCCTTCGCGAACTCCGACGAAATTAAGCCCTCGACCTCGCTACTGACCTGCGCCTTCGTGACGACGGGAAGTTGCCTTATATCTTCGAGGCATTCGATCCGGGGGAGCCCTTTCCAATACTGCCGGTAGAATCGGCAGTGTTCGTACGCGTACTTTGTGATGAAGCGAAGACGCTCCAGCTGCAGTTTCGCCAGCTCTTCAGGACGCCAATACTGCGAGCGCCGCAACGACCGCAGCTCACGGAGCCGTCCCGTCCCGTCCCAAAGGTCCCAAAGGGGATATGTAAAGTACTTGCAGAGGACCTGCCACGCCGAGCTCACCGTTCTCGCCTCGACTTATTGCCAAGTAACCGTTCTGAAAGGATTATTGTAAGTTTTTCAGGGCGTAGTCGAACCCAATTAGCTGAGCTTACCGCTAACATTTATCTCGATCATTGATGCATGCACGTTATGTAGTGGTACCTGGCAAAACGGATCTGCGCACCATCGTTGGGATAGCCCGAAAGACACGTATTCAGTTTAGGTGTCGCTGAATCGCGTCATGAGGCTAAGTCTCAGGAAGGAGCGAGCAAAGACCTTTACCGACTTGGAGGGGGCCACTCACCATATTGTCGGTTTAAGCAGACTTTTCCCGTATGCGCCGCGACTCGACAATAATCGCAGACGTGGTTCACACCCTACCGCGTCCACTGGCGGTACGCTTCTTCGAATTCCCGGGACTCGGTCCATGCGTTGCGCCAGGATGAGGACACTTAGTCGTTGCTTCGGGCTCCGAAGAGGCAACCTACGATCGGATGTTCATCGAGGATCATCAATGAAACTGCATCTTTCATCGCTGTGCATATTGGCTGCCGCATCGAGCCTCGCAACTTACACTCATGCGGCACCTTCGCTGTCTCAAGTTTCAGGGACAGTTTCTCACGGTAGCTCGGTGACCGTCACGGGAAGCAATTTCGGCAGCAAGGAGAAGGCATCTCCATTAGTATTCGATGATTTTGAAGCCGGCAGCAGCGGCTCCAAAGTAATGATGTCAAAGGCCGTCGTAGGTCAATGGCAAAGCGGCGCCGGTTACGATCAGCCTACCTATACGACGGAACGCGCCTATGCGGGCAGCAAGTCTGTCAAGCTCGCAGCTCGCCCCAATGCCTATAATCTCTCCGTCAATCAGAACGGCAGCTTTCCGGTCATCTATATGGACTGGTGGGTACGTGTTGACCTTCTCGATAATGTTTCCCGCAATTGGAAGCCTTGGCGCGTCTACGGCGCAAACGACAAGTTGCAGGTAAACGGCGTGGTCATGTGCAACGGGAACGGACTCAGCTTCCTCAACGAACAACGAGAGGTAGGCTATTGGTGGGGTGAGGGTGGCAGCTTCAGTAACGGTCAATGGCAGCATTTCCAGGTCATGATGAAGGCTTCATCTGCACCCAACGTCGCCGACGGCGCCATCAAACAATATATCAATGGAAAGCTGGTAAGCGATCACAAAGGTCTCGTGACTCGCACAACATCTGCACACTGGGATCAAATTCGAATTGGTCACTACTGGGCTACCGAAGCCGTGGACGCCTGCACCAGCAACAGTGGCGCGAACATCTATCTCGATAACGTGTACATCGACACGTCGTGGGCGCATATCGAGCTCGGCAACGCGAGCACGTACTCCGCTTCTACGAAGCGTGAAATCCAGATCCCGACGCGGTGGTCGTCAAACTCGATAACATTTACCGTGAATGCCAGCTCCTTCCCGTCCGGTTCAACCGCCTACCTATATGTGACCGATGCGAACGGAGAGGTGAATGCGAACGGATTCCCCGTGGTTATCGGAGCCGGCTCAGCGGAGAAAGTGCCGGCCCCACCCGCCAACGTCTCCGTGCAGTAGCTTGAACCAAGGTTAGGGATACCTTTAAGGGGCACTGAACGGTGCCCCTTTTTCTTTTCGATCACAGCCCCACAGCGGACAAAGAAGCAGTGCAATATCCTCCGAAACAAGGGGCCGTCGACCACGCCCGGTCTCCTCGCAGTTACAATGATGACCTCCCCCGAAGAATGACACCACAAGATGAAGGTCGCGTTTCTCATAGATACGATCAGCACAGACACGGCCGGTACCCAGAAGCAGCTGCTCGAAATGATTCGACGCCTCGATCGAAGCACCTTCGAGCCGCAGCTCATTTGCCTATGGGAATCGCCCTGGATGAAGAAAAACTCCCTGCCATGCACGTGCACAGTGCTCGGCTACCGCGGTTTCCTCAAGACCAACTTTCCAGGCGTAGTCCGTCGATTGGCACGCATCATCTCTGAGCAGCGCATTGACATCGTCCATACTTTCTTCGAAGACTCCATTTTCGTGGCCTGGTTTTCTGCCGCATTCGCTCGCCCACGACCAGTGCTCCTTTCCAGCCGTCGTGACATCGGGCTTGGTCGAAAGAATCAACCTTGGTATCACTCCCTTTTTCGCCTCGCTCTGCCTTATGTGAATCGAAGCTTTGCAGGCATCGTCGCTAACAGCGAGGAGGTGCGCAGGTATGTCGCGCAACGGGAACGCACCCCTCTGTCGAAGATAAAGGTCCATTACAACGGAGTCGCATTTCCGACTCATGATCCAGCCCCCGCTATCCCTGCCACCATCGCCGCTCACCCGAATGCCACCTGGATCGCTATCTGTGCCAGTCTCACGCCAGTAAAGCGTCATGACCTGCTCTTCAACGCATTCGCCAGGCTGCCAATAGATGGCGCCTCCACCCCGCCTCGACTAATTCTATTGGGAGAGGGCCCCGAGCGGTCCACGCTCGAGTCATTAGCAAGCGACCTTGGAATCAGGGATCGCGTCCATTTCGAAGGAGCCGTAAAGGACATCAACACCTACCTGCGACATGTCGATATCGGAGTTCTGTGCTCTGATCGAGAAGGGCTGTCGAACGCAATACTCGAATATATGGTGTACTCCCTTCCGGTCGTCGCCACTCGGGTCGGCGGCAACGTGGAGCTAGTAGATCATGATAACGGCCGCCTTGTGCCCCCGGACGATGTGGACGCCCTCGCCGCCGCATTGCGCGAGCTCATTGACGATGAACCATTACGCCACCGTCTCGGCGCAGCTTCCCGCCGCAAAGTCAGCGAGCGTTTTTCGTGGGAGCGCTCGATGCGCACGATCGAGGATTATTATCGTTCGCTTGCGCCATCGAACTAGCGCCGTGCGCCCGCCAAAGCACAAACGACCAATAGCTAGACCCTATTGGGGGACTAGACGTTCATACAGGCGAGAATAGGCTTCGAACATTTGCTCACTCGAGTACTCGCGACGCAAGCGCTCCCATGCATTATCGGCCAGGCGTCTTCCCAAGTCCGGCTGCCGCACCAGACGTTCGATCGCCTGTGCGAGTACCTGCGGGTTGCTCTTGGGTACCACAATGCCTGTCTCGCCATCCACGATGAGCTTCGGTACGTCACCCACCGCGGTCACGATCGCCGGCACCTTCGACGCCACCGCTTCCAATAAGCTCATCGGCATCCCCTCATCCAGCGAAGGAAGAACGAAGATATCTGCCTCCGCCAACACGCTTCTGACGTCCTGTCGAAAGCCAAGCAACCGCACGCGGTCAGTTACACCGGCGCGTTCGATCTGCCGCTCGAGAACCGCTCTCAGCTCACCGTCTCCCACGATGTCCACTTGAACACAACCAATCGATGGATCCATCAACGACGCTGCAGCAACAAGATCACATTGCGCCTTCTGCTCCGACAATCTGGCCACGTTAAGCACGCGAATCGGCTCGCCTGGACGACGAACCCGCGTACACATCGAATAGTCCGAGAGAGCGATACCGTTCCTAATCAAGCTGATGCGATCTTGCGCCACCTCGTGATCAAGCAGAATCCGCTGAATGTCCTCGGACACGGCCGCGATCGCAGGATAGTGCCGATACAGGCGCTTTTCGATCCGCATCATGATTCGCATTTTCCACGGCGCATTTGCATCCACGAACCACAGGTGACATGTTGCAAAGATCTCTATACCCGATAAACGACGCAGGAAGTACGCGTATACCGCCGGTTTGTATCCGTGCACGTGAATTAGATCGATCTGCAGACGCTGCAGCTCTCGCGCCGCTCTTGGAAGCTCAAACAGAACCCGAGCGTTCGCGATTCTGATTCGATGCGCCTCAATCCCGTAATCGCGAGCGACCTCGACCAGATCAACTCTTTCGTCATCCCTCTGAACGATGCATCCGATCACAGGTTCAAAGTCACCCTTGACCAGCATTTCCCTTGACAGGTTAAGAATTACGCGTTCCGCACCGTAGATGCCACCTGACTCGATCAGATGAAGAACCCTGCGCCTCGCCCCCGTCGTGCCCATCCCCACTATTTCCTTGCGTAAATCTTGTACTTCAAGCCGTAGTCTCCGCCGCCGGCACCAGTCTTCTTGCCGCTCAACTCGAAATGCGCATCCAGCAAGTTCCTCACCGCTGGTGCTTCGTCCATGTTGAAATCGTCCTGGACGAGAATGAACTTGATGTCGTCCCAGCCGACGACGCTGCCGAACGTTTCAGGCGGCGTCGTATAAACGTCATAGAACTCAAAGCCCGATTCGAAACGATTCTCGAGCATATCGAACAGCACAAGGGTCGTTCGCTCTTCCCAGTTCTTGACATGTCGTTCTGTGAAGGTCAGGCCCTCGCGCCGGTCACTCTCCAGCAAGCGCTCCACGACGGCACGTGTTCGCTCGATGCAGCGCGTGTTCTTCGGCAGAGTTATCGCGTCAAAACCCAGTACATAAATGGCGTGGTCTGACGCGTTCTCTGAGACCCACTCAACCAGTTCTGTATACGGTGCAGCACGAAGAAACAACACCTGTCGTATCGACTGCGCTCCCAACACAGCCAGCAGCAACCCTGCTGCAACGATTGTCCAACTACGGTTACGCACGCTGCTTAGCGCGTACGCCGCCATTACATAGAACACAGGCAGTGCCGGCAGCATCCAATACGCGCGCATTTGCCGGATCAGGCTGAACAGCAAGAGCCAGCCCACGGCTACTACGGCTATCGTCTTTATCTTCGACGATGCCAATGCGCGGTCACGAAACCCGACCCAGCATCCGGCGACGATGACTGGTACCGCTATCCACCCCGTGCCGCGCAGGATCGTGATAAATTGATCGCCCCATTCGAGCCACGGCGAAATATCGTCCTTGTAGTTCGCCATGCGAAGCTTGAGATACAAGAGCGGATCGAACAGTGGAGAGCCCGCAGAGACACAAAAGAGAAAGAACGACACCCCAGCGAGGAGAACGAAGCGCCCGAATCCTTCTCGCAATCCGTGTACCCGAAGCAGATCAATGGCAAGAAATATCGCAAGAAACGCACCATGTAGCTTCTGTCCAGCGGCCACCCCTAACAGAACCGCACTGACCATCAGCCATCCGTAATGCCGACCAGCCTCTGAGCGCAAATAAGAAAGCAAACCCGCGGCGCAATAGAACGACAGAAATGAATCAGGCCGCGCCACGATGCCCGACCATATTACGTTGTAAGACAACGCATACATCGCCACCACGACGACCGACGCCCAACCGGACCATCGATGTTCTAGAACCTGCCGCGCTATACGATAAACAAACCAGAGCGTGATGAGATCGACCGCCAACGTGATCCAGCGATATGCGAGCACGTAAGCACCAGGATCCCCGTAGAAATCTCGGTAGGCATCCGCCACAACGTTGAGGCCGATCCCGGTGTCCACCAAGCCCAACGCGACCTTGGTAAGATAGACGACGATGCACACGAGACCATACACCCAGCTCTCGATGTACATCCGCTGCGGCGGCGCATGGCCGAACCACACTAGAAACCCTCCCTCGAAAGCCGTATCGTCGTCTACTGTGATGTGCGGCGCCCCTGACCCGATCACCAGACAGCGCAGCACTATCGTCACTGCGAACACGACCAACAGAGCAAGACTGGTTGGACTGAGCGCTGCCCGACTCATCCGCACAGAGATTGCTTTCATCCTCGCCACCCTATCTCTTGCGTGCCCGAGTGTCGCCCGTAAACACCCAGCATCTGTTGCCAGTGAAGTTTGTTGCGAGCGAGAACGCGATCGCTACGCCTTGTGCCAGTTCGGGACTCATACCCATTCCGCGAGTCAGCAACGCCAACACCGCCAGATTCACCCCAAGAGAGAGCACATTTACCGCCAAAAACCGTAAGAACTCGCTTCGTCTCGCGCGACCTTGCACTCGAAACGTAAACCGCCTGTTCAGTACGTAGCTATTGAGCAGGCCGACCGCGTAACCGCTCGCAGAAGCGACAAGCAGAGGAACTCCGAAGATTCGAAACAACAGGACGAACGTACAGAAATGCAGAGCGGTGTTGACAATGCCAACGAGCAAAAAAAGCACGAACTGCGCCGCCGCCCTCATTGATCGAAGTTCACCTCGTCCTGAACGACATATAAAGGTCGACGCTTCACTTCTTCGTAGATGCGCCCCACGTACTCACCGAGAATACCGACGCAGATAAGCTGGACCCCTCCGACGAAGAGCACGGCCGAGAATGTCGATGCCCATCCGGGAATGACGGTCTCCGGAAAGAACACTCTTTGAACGAGTCCGTACACCATGGCGACGAAGCTCACGCCGGCGCAGAGCAACCCGAACGCCGATGCTATCTTTAGCGGTATCTGCGAAAACGAAAGCACGCCGTCAATGGCGAACTTAAGCATCTTCTTAAACGGATACTTCGTCTCGCCTGCGTACCGTTCCTCCCTTACGAACTGAACTTCTCCCTGCTTGAATCCCAACCAGCTCACCATACCACGCACGAAGCGCGCTTGTTCACGCATCTTGCGGAGTTCCTTGAGCACACGCATGTCGATCAGACGAAAGTCCCCCGTGTCGACGGGAATCTGAACGGCGGTCATGCGCCGTAACAGACGGTAGAAGATCTTCGCGGTTGTCTTCTTGAACCAAGTCTCGCCCTTACGATGAGTGCGGACCCCGTAAACGACATGATAGCCCTGCCGCCATTTCTCGAGCATTTCAGCAATGACTTCTGGCGGATCCTGCAGATCGGCATCGATAACCACGATAGCCAGCCCGCGACAGCGATCCATGCCTGCGGTAATGGCGATCTGATGACCGAAGTTGCGGGAGAAGTTGATCAGCTTGACTCTTCGATCAGTCCTGCAGATCTCCTGCGCGAGTTCCAGCGTGCGATCACGACTTCCGTCGTTAACAAGAATAATCTCGTAAGACGACACGCATCGCTCAAGGGCCGCTGTGAGGCGCTCGTACATCGCTCGGATAACAAGCTCCTCGTTATAGAGCGGTACCACCACGCTCAATGTGACGGAAGAAGGAACGTGCTCGTCTTGGTGCGTAGCCGGCTTCGTTACGACCACCTGTTCAGTTAGTTCTTTCATTCTCGGTCTCTGGGATTTCTAGTTCGCGCTTACCGCAGAGCACTTGTCCGCCGCCAGTCTGCAAGGCTTAGACAGCTCGAATAAACGCGACCAACGCACTAGGCGCTACTTGATACAGCCCTGACTCGCTCCGCGCGCTAGCATTAAACGGCCGATGGCAAGTGCTCTATACTAGGGGCCGTCCGCGCAGAAGACCCGTAACGCGATCACATATTAGTAAAATACTAGCGTTTTCAATGGCTTGCGCTGAGATCGCGCGCCCTTCCGCATCTGAAATAGCCCTGTGTCCATGCCCGCCAGCACACCGCCGCCATACCCCACGTTGAGACTCCCGCAGATCGCAGTCTTCAACCTCCTGATCTTCGCATGGTGGCTTGAAGTCGGATTGCGCGTTTCGCTTCTGGCCGCCATTCGCTTTGAGTTTCTTTTGGCGGCTACCTGCATTGTGATGGCCGTGTTACACGCACAGGCCACACCGCGACCCCGAATCCGCCCAAAGGCTGAAAGCAACTCTGACATCATCAAGTGCAGCGTCGTTTTTGTCATCGTGCTGGCGCTTAGCCTCCCTTTTGCCCTCAATTTTCAGATTGCGTGGAATTCATTCTTCAACCGGGTAGTTAAGCTCGCGATTATCGGCCTGCTGCTACCTCAGTTCGTCGTTTCACCCTTTACGCTGCGTATTTATCTATTTACCACCCTTCTGGCCTTCCTGAAGATTGGCCAGGAGGCCTTTCTCGGCAAGGTGACCGGTAGCATGGTGTGGTACAACCAAGGCGTGCCACGACTACACGGCGAACCCGGCACCATGTTCGGACATCCGAACTCATTGTCGGGTAAGACAGTCAGCTTATTGCCGTGGATGTGGTACATCTACCCGACGGTCCAGCGTCACTGGGTCAAGCTGCTACTAATTCTTCAGCTTGTATTTTCAATCAACATCATCATCTTCACTGGCTCACGCACAGGCTATCTGACTGTAATAGCAGTTGCTTTGCTCACAATTGCTCTGGCAAAGAAGTATCGCGGACGCCTCCTGATTGCATTCGTCGCTGCAGCCATTGCCACGGTCATATTCGTTCCGCAAGAGTATAAAGACCGGTTCACGTCCGCATTCACGGGTGTGGAGGCAGAGGGCAAATCTGCCGATACGCGTAAAGCTCTCTTCTTCGACTCCCTACAAGCATTCGCGGACAACCCCATTGGGGTTGGAATTAGCTGTTTTCCGCTGTATCAAGCAATTCACAAGCGGAATGCACAGGATACGCATAACCTCTACACTCAGCTTCTTGCCGAAACTGGCCTTCAAGGCTTTCTCTGCTTCCTTGCTCTCCTATATGTGGTGCTCCGAAAGGCATTTCGCTGCCGCAAGGTCTTCATGAGTCTCATAGGGAAACTGGAACAGAGTGCCCCATCCAATCCTTCCGACGAAGCGATCAATAGCGAACTACGAGACGTGCGCCTGCTACTGGCGACCACAAACGCGCTGATCGTTTTCACGTTCACGCGACTCGCACTCGGCGTATTCGGCCACGATCTGCTCGAGATCTACTGGTGGCTTGCCGCAGGAACGGCAATGGCTTTACACAACATGAGGCTCGTTGCAGAACGTCGGTGCGAAGTGCTACTTCAAAAAAATGCCAGCGGCGCCGATTTGGCGCTTTCCCACACCGTCCGGCATGAGAGGTACAAGTCCCCGCGATACCCACTGCAGCGCAAACTGTGATCCGTCGACAACCTCCTCGCAGCCGCTCCGCTATTATTTGAAAGCTCTTTGCAGGAAAGGACCTTCGAGCGCTCTTCACATGACCAGCCCCCTCGTTAGCGTCGTCATTGCGACTTACAACTCCGGGCACTATCTTTCTCAGGCCATCGAGTCGGTACTCCAACAGACCGTTAATGACCTTGAGGTCATCGTGATCGACGATGGATCGACGGACGGTACCCGGAACCTGGTTGCGAGCATCGACGACCCTCGACTGCGTTACGTCTGGCAGGCCAATGCCGGCCAGACGGTCGCCAAGAATCATGGCGCTCGTCTTGCGCGCGGTGAGTTTGTTGCGTTCTGCGACGGCGACGATTTCTGGTACGAGAACAAGCTCGAGCTTCAGCTACCCTTGTTCTCGAAATCTCCTTCCGTAGCGGTGGTCTATAGCCCCGCGGATACGATAGACGAACACGGTCACCCTCTAGGCGACACGTTGTTCACGCCACATCGCGGCACAGTCACCCATGCGCTTTTCATGAGAAACTTCGTTCCATTCGGGACCGCTGTTGTTCGCCGACGCTGCCTCGAGGAAGTCGGAGGCTTCGACGAATCACTGCGAATGGGCATCGACTGGGATCTCTGGCTCAGAATCAGCGTACGGCACCAGTTCGACTACGTGGAGCAGTCCACTTATGCGTACCGCATTTGGCAGGGACAGATGTCCAAGAATTGGCGCGGTCGCTATTCGTCTGCCTTCCGGATCATGAACAAGTTCGTGGACGAGCATCCAAACGCCATCCCTTCGCGCCTTCGGCGCCATGCCTTTGCTGATACCTTCGCCAATCGCGCACGAGCCCGCCAGCAAGAGCAACGTTGGGCCGCTATAGGAGATGCAATGAGAGCTCTGGTACTGCACCCGACGCGCTCCTACATCTGGAAGACGTTAGGACGCGTCGTCGTGGACAGCGTGACTGCAAACTCTTCCGATTCTCGCACCAACTAGCTCTAGCACTCCGCGACCTAGCACACACCAAACCTCTTCGGAGGACGAACGCTAGCGACTCGGGGAGCCTTTCAACGACTAAGAGAATGTCCGCTTCGCATGCACGTCGTGCCAGATGGTAAGCTCTGACACGTGGTGTCCGGTTGCACCTCCGACGAATGCTGCCCAGTCTGCCCGAGCGTCTTCGGTGGCTTTCCATGCACCATCCGTCTCTTCGCCGAAAGGACCGGAGCTTCCTTCCGGGAACAGCCAGCCGTCTGAACCGAGCACGCCCGAAGTACGCACCTGCCCGCCAGAAGCCGATGAAGCTTTCGACTTCAAGTTCGACAGAACAAAACCGACTCCAGGCAGTGCTTTTATCTTGCCCTTGATCTTCGTCTTGAGAGACGGAGGCGTCACGACCAGCTGTTTTTGTGTAGTTTGATCGATAATCTTGCACTGGCCATAGTTCAGTTTAGCGAGGCGAGTAAATACCTGATCCGCGAGCTCGTGCTGCCTTGGCAACTCAAGGGAAATATAACTTGGTCCGATGTCCGGCCTAATGTCCTGCAGACAGAAGTGTTCTTCCCCGTGCAAGCTCATCTTAAGGTAGTAAGGCACGCCGTACTTGGCAAAGAAATCGCGCAACGGCCAACACTCTACATCGACAGGATGCGCCTTCCGCCCCAGCCGTGTCGCAACTTCGCGATCGAACGAATTCCAGAGTCGATGTCCTTCGCAGATCCAAAACTGCGCAACTTTCCGTTCGGGCGCTAGAGCGACGTTGACTAGCTCAAGCCTTCCGCTTGCCACTTCCTTCGCGAAACGCTGTTTGAGCTCTGGAATCAAAGACGGATCGGCTTCGATACCCACCACGCGATAGCCTTTCGCGAGATAGTAGGCCGTGTCGTCTCCATTGTTCACGCCAACGTCGTAAATGAGATCCGAACGCACCTGCTCGTCCACTCTTACCTCCCACCAACGCCCACGAACATCGTTACCACTGATCCATCAGCCAACCCGAGGCTGCCATAGCACCTGCTTCTCGCCGCGAACGAAGCGCAAGAATGCAACGGCGGACGCGACATTCAGCAGCGCGAAGTAGTAACAGTAGCGACTGAGCGCAAATCTGCCTGCACGATTGACCCCCGAAAGCTCAAGCACGCACAGCGCCGCGAAAATAAGCTGCGATACCACCCCGGCGACGTAGATCGTCCCACGGGCCACAAGCCACCAGTTCAAGACGACCGCCAGCAAAAGCGGCATGAAGCTCAAGTACCGAAGCAGCTTGTGGGACCAGAGCTGCCATGCGAACAGCGGGTGCCTGAGAGGATTCAGAAGGCTCTTGTTGTCTCGTAACGCCCACAACGCACGCAGCGCAACGCGTACGCGCATCCGAAACTCGGATGACTGGGTAGTGAGCGTCTCCTCGGTCAGGAGTGCTTCCGGCTCATAGACCACGCGGTAACCACGAGCAACCACCCGCAACGGAAGCACAAAATCCGGCAATTGGTCGGCTCTCATCGGCTCGTAAAGCGACCGTCGGACAGCGTCGACACCGCCATCCACACCCACAATCGACCCCAGCTTAGTCTCCGCCGAGCGAAGAGCATTCTCGTACCGCATGAATGCGCTGCAGCCATCGCCGACGAGGGACCCGTCGGGATTGACATACACCATCTTGCCGGTCACGTACCCCACGCTCGAGTCTGCGAAGTTCTTGACCAACTGGCGCACGGTATCGGGCTTGTAGATCGAGTTTGCGTCCGCAAAGACGATGATGTCGCCCGAAGCTAACGGAACAGCCAGATTCAACGCGCTTGTTTTGCCTTGCCTTGGCACCTGACGCAGCAGCCTTACACGAGGATCGCTGCGCGCGATTCGCTCCACGATCTCGTCCGTACCGTCGGACGACTCGTCTGAAACGACGATCATCTCGAGCTGATCGGACGGATAATCCTGTGCTAGCTTGTTGAGAACGGATGCTTCGATGTGTGCCGCCTCATTATAAGCGGCGGTGATGATGGTGACCTTCGGCACGAAGTTCTCGTCGTGCCGCACGGGACGCGCACAAAGACTGCCCGCAAGCCGCACTACGAGAGGGTAGACGACGTACGGATAGGCACCGACAAATAAAAGAATAAAGAAAGCCGCCTCTAGCATGGCACGAGATAGTGCCACTAGGCAGAAAGCAAACCTGTGTCACAGAGCACGTTTCGCACGGTCGTGAAACGGAACTCATCGATCAGGCGCTCTAGCCGACCATAAGTCTTGCTCAGGTTCGTGTAGTGCCGAAAACGCGAACGCCACTTCGCTTTGACCCGCGGTTGCTCGGGGTCTACTTCCCACGGATGCAAGTAGAAGACGAAGGACTGTCCCTCACTTGCGTTGATCCGCCTCAAACCTGCTCGCGTCAGCCAGTACGGCAATAGTCGAAAGTAACCACCGCCCGCCACAGGCACATGGACGCCAGCCAGCGGAGCCGTCGATGGTGGGAACTCGACAAGCTTTTTTCCGCTCGGTGTCTCGACGACACCCGGGCGACGCGGCGCTCCGGGAATGCCATAGATATCGTGACGGACTGGGAAGATACTGGAATCGTATTCGAACCCCAGACTGTGAATGATGTCGAGCGCCCAAAGCGACTGTCGCGTAATCGACCAGCTGGCAGCCCTGTACCCCACTACCGGCGCACCGACAATGTCCTCCAGTAAGTGCTTCGAATCGCGCGTCTCTGCTTCAAATTCTTCCGGTGTTTGTCGGTAGATCAGCCGATGGCTCATCCCGTGACAGGCGACCTCATGTCCTGAGCTGTAAATCTCGCGAATCAGATCGGGACTGCGACGCGCCACCCAACCAAGGATGAAGAACGTTGCCTGAATACCCTTCCTTGCGAACAGCTCAAGCAACTTATGCGTGCTACTCTCGGCGCGATACTCCATCCGTGGCCAGTCTTCCTCACGAATAACGTCTGATAAGGCGGCGACATGGAAGTAATCCTCCACGTCGACGCTCATTGCATTGCGCAGCACCTGACTCGTCATAGGCTCCGAGCCGGCCACCAGGATAGAGAGAGGGACACGCGGTTCTCGGTAAATTCGCTTGCCTTGAGCGTACTTTTTCGATCCATCCAATCGTACTGCAAGCGCAGGTCCATCCTGCGCCCAACTTGCCAATCCAGGTAAGCGCCGGCCTCGATCTCGTCTGTATCCACGTCAACCTCGTCATACCGCTCCTGTTCATAGTTGGCAAACACCCTTAGCTCTAGTAGCGGTCTTAGCTGACGAGAAATGTAGATGGTCGCGGCGGCCACTGTTCGGTCCGTTGCATCACTTTCCTCATAATCTTCGTCGCTGTAATGCACACTGAGACCAAATCTTGTGCGACCACGAAAGAAATTGTATTCGACCGACGCAAAACGATTCTCGAACGGCTCGCTCGTCGTAAGCACAGATGATGTTTCCAGGGTGACGCCCCGTGTAACTTGCCCCATGCGAAACATCTCGGCCGAATTGGAGTATTGTGAACCAAGACTGATAAACACAGACGACGACTGCGATAACCGGCGATTGATCGAACCTCGCAACAATACACCGCCAGGTGACTCGTTTCCGATCTCGAGCATCGTATAGCCGGCGTCCAGATGCAGGACCGTTCTCGCACTCTCTGCCTGCAGCCGGATGAAGCTCTCGTAACGGTCGTAGTCAAAACCGTCGCTGCCCTCTTCGACGTCGACGCGCGCGCCTGCCACATTGAGCGAAAGCGACGATCCTTTTGAACCGTCACGGACGAGACTTACCACCGCGTCGTACTGATTGCTGTCGAACAGACTCATCTCGTAGTCGGACATGGTGTACCGAGCAGAAAGTGCCAGGTATGTGCGCCCGCCGCCTATTCTCAGATCGGGGCCTGTCGAAAACACGTTGATGTTCTCGCGCGTCTCCGGCGTCGCTGCAAAAAAGGGATCGCGCGCTACCTGACCGAAATTCTCTTCGACTGTCCATCGCAACCTATCTGGCACGAGGTGCCCAACCAAGCTGGCCGAGACACCACCTATCACACCGTCGTCGAAGGTATCGTCGATATAGTGTTCGTACGACACATTGCCGTCGATCGACACGTCCAACTTGGCGCTAGAGTGCTCATAGCCCAAGATGACGCCTGCTCTCGCAACCGAGCCACTCTCCTCGTCCTGCGGCGCACGAGCGACGTTATCTGACCAGGACCCCCCCGCAGTGATGGCGAAGCTCGCCCCCTTTTGCAGCTCTCGGGCCTCGCCGACCTCCGACACATCGCGCTCCTCGATCGATTGTTGCGCAATCGCCGGCAAACTAGCGATCACAGCACCGACGAGCGAAATAGCTTTGGCGCCGCGCTGAGCATTGCGAAATCCGGGCCGCATACGCTTCCTCCCGCTTGTTGTTCGTGTAGATCAAATCGCCGACGCCCAGATCACGCAGAGCGATCGTCCCCGTAGCCGTAGCCGTAGTAATACCCTGGAGTGCTCGAGACAGCTGCCCGATTGAGCACGAGCCCAATCGGCCGGTCGTTGCCGAGAGCATCGATCGCATCGAGCACAGCTCGCTGGGGTGTTAGGCCGGCCCCAACAACAAGAACGATTTGTCCCCCAACGTGGGCAAGTGCCCGCGCTTCACTCGTCAGCAACACTGGCGGCGAATCGATGACCACGATTTGCCTCGCATCACCTGCCTCTAGTTCTTGCATGAGAAGCCCCATGCGCCGACTTGCCAGGAGCTCGGAGGCGGTTTCGGTCATCTTGCCAGCCGGCAAGATACTCAGGTTAGGAACGTCCGTCTGCAACAAAGTCGACGCCAACGGGACATGCTCGTCTCTCAACAGGTCCATCAGACCGGGTCCCTTCTCGACACCGAAGATCCGGCTGATATGTGGCTTGAGAACGTCCGCATCCACAAGCAACACAGAGAAGTCTTTCTCTAGCGCCATGCTGAGGGCGAGGTTGATCGATGTAAACGTCTTGCCCTCTCCAGGCATAGCGCTCGTCACCATAATGAACTGTCCGCGCTCGACTCGATCACCACCTCGACCTGTGATGGCCGCAATCAGCTGACGTTTTATGTGTCTGTATTGATCGGCGAGCACGCGTTGCTGGTGCTCGGGCGGAATGAGCCCTTCGCTGCGCAATGCGTTACGATCGACTTGTACGATCTTGTCGGTCCTATGCGCAATACGTCGCTCCGTAAGCCCGCTCGATACGCCATCAGCGTCGACAACGACTCCGACAACGCCTGCACTAGATCGCTGCTCTGCGCTCACGCTCGAGCGTGCAGCCTGCATCTTCTTGATCGCTTGTTCGACGAGGCTCATAGATCAACCTGATGCGACTGGATGCAGCAGACGGACCGCCGCGCTGTGGAACAACATTACCGTCGCGAACGCGATAAACAGCATTGCTGCCGCGCCACTGAAGGCAATTCTCTGAATTCGGGTAGCGGCGCGGTGCTTCTCGACCCAGGTCATGCTCACCACACCGAGCACGGGCAACCCCGTGATCTCGTTCAACGTCCGCGTGTTGGTGAATACCGGCCGGAATTGATGCAGCAGATAAGCCAACCCCCCGCCAGCACCAAGCCCCCCAGCAAGCACCATTGCCAAAAGCAGCAATCGATTCGGTGCAACTGGGTAAAACGGTGCTGCAGGCGGATCGACGATATCGAACTTCACCACACCCGTCTCAGCCGCGTCGTCGGTCAAACGTGCCTTTTCGAGACGCTCCACGAGCGCGTTGTACTGTGCTCTCGTGACGTCGTAATCCCGGTTGAGGCGAGCAAACTCTGCTTCGACCTCTGGAGCAGTGTTCACCAGCGCGCGCAGCTCAGCGATCTTCCGGCGCCGATCCGCCAGCTCGCCACGGAGCGTTGCGATTTCGACTTCAGCCTGATTGAACGCAAGCTGGATGCTTTGATATACCGGGCTAGCTGCGGCACCGGCCGCAGCAATAGCTGCAGGATCGCCTCTCCGAAGGGCATCGAGCTCCGCTTCCCGCTTCTGCTTTAGTTGTTCCAAGGTTTCCTTCAGCGCGACCACGTCAGGATGCTTTTCCGTGTACCGGAGCAGCAGCTCATCCAGCCGCGACTGAGTTTCCTGAATACGCGACATCGTGTCGTTGGCAGGAGTGCCCGACCGCTGCACCCCTACTCCACCCGGCGTTGTAGTCACGGATGCTAGATAGGGGATCTCGCTCTTGAGCTGTCGCTCCAGCTCGTCCCTGCGGCGTATCGCGTTAGAGAGCTGCGATTCGACCTTCTGAGCTGCATCTATCTCACTCTGAAGCCGCGCGAAGTAATCGCCTTGCTCACCCGGCATCAGGCCTACGTTCTTGCGTTTGAAGTCGGCAAGACGCGCTTCGGCCTGTGCAAGCCTCTGCTCGTACTCCGCGATCTGTTCTCGAAGAAAGCGCTGAGCGCTTTCCGATCCTTCCTTCTTTCCCCCCAAGGTGTCCGAGACGAAAGCCTTCAAGAGCGTCTCAACAACTTCGATGCTACGGTCGCGCTGCGTGTCTTGGTAGCTGATCACGTAGAGCCCACCACCCTCATCCAAATCGCCCCCTTCGATCTTGATCCGCGATCGAAGATCATCGATGAACGCCGCACGCTGCTGCAGAGTCATGTCCGGCTTAAAAAGGTTTGTAGCTTGCGCAACACGCTCCAGGTGGGGCCTACCAAGCAAGGCCTGCTGCACCATCAACAGTTGCGAGTCCACGTCAGACTCGAGCGCAATCCCTTGCAGGATTGGGCGCAGCGCCGTACGCGTATCGACGTAGACCTTAGCGCTCGCCTCGTACATGTCCGGCAGGCTCAGCACAATCAACCACCCGCCGAGACAAACGACCCACGCCACGATGAGCGCAGGCCAGCGAAAACGCCAAGCGCCGCGGACGTGATCAAGAACTTGTTCGACAGCAGGATTCATCGAAGTCCCTTAGAAGATGGATTGCGGCACGACAAGCACGTCGCCGGGCTTCAGCTCCAGGTTGTGACGCATGTCACCCTTGTTCACCAGGTTGTCGACCTTGACCTTGATCTCGCGCTGCTTGCCGCCTTCGTTGCGCACGACCTTGGCGCGATTGCCCGCCGCATACGGACCAAGCCCCCCCACGGCCAGAATCGCATCGAGCACCGTCATGCCTTGACGGTACGGAATTGCCTGCGGTTGTTTCACCTGGCCGATAACTCGCACTTGACTGAAGGCGCTCACCGGCTGCGTCACGATCACGCTCACCTGCGGCGAGCGTACGTACTCTGACAGCACCGTCTCGATGTCACGGGCGAGCTGCGACGGTGTCTTGCCCACGGCCACCATGTCCTCGACCAAGGCCGTTGAGATCTTTCCGTCGGGGCGAACGGGAACGGTGTTCGTGAGCTCCGGGTTGCGCCACACAAAAACCTGAATCGTGTCTCCAGGTCCGATGACGTAGTCGTCGCCCACCTTGCTTTCTGCCGGCTGACGCCCGGGCGGGTTGGCGCCACTTCCAGGTTCCGGCACTGCGGCTCCTTGCGCCATTGCCACGGTAGAGAGCATGGCGCAAGCCATGATCATGCCAACGACGGAGACCGTGATCTCGCGAACCCAGTTAACAACGTTTGACATGGCGGATCGACCGTACTTATGGGAGGGTACTGATGCAGCTGAGCGGCGTGAGCTCATTCGTGCAAGGTTAGCAGATAGCGAACGACGGAATTGCGATGGCGTGCAAACTCTGAACAAGGCATCCGTGCTTACACCCACCGCCCGCGGGACACATATTCGACTCTGTCACAGACCCAGCGGTGGGCAATCCTGGCCACAGAGCGCTTGCCTTGCCCTCGAGCGTTGGCCCAAAGGCTTGTCAAGCGTACAGGAGCCCCTGCACGCCCCATATCTTACAGCGCCCCGGCAGCCCCCTTACGCCCGGACGGTGCTGGTTGGTTCCCACCGCCCCCCAAATGACTCCGGCCAGGCCCGGCCGGCTTCCCTTCGGTTGATGTGGCAGGTGGCCACGCCCGGCTACGGCGCGCGAATCCCGTACTTGTCCATGAGATCGTAAAGCGTTGGGCGGCTCACTCCGAGCAGCTCCGCCGTGCGGGAGATGTTCCCGTTCGTGATCGCCAGGGACTGCTGGATCGCCCGTCGCTCGGCGCGCGCTCGCACTTCCTTGAGATTGAAGAGCCGTTCGCCCTCGGCTACCTCCTTAAGCCCTAAGTCTTCCGCCGTGATGAGCGGCCCCTCACCCAGGATGGCGGCCGTCCTCACCTTATTCTCCAGCTCGCGCACGTTCCCCGGCCACTCGTAAGCCTCGAGCGCGGCCAGAGCCCCTTCCGTAAACCCTCGCTTCGGTCGTCCCTGGCCGCCCAGCTTGCGCAGGAAGGCATGAGCCAGCACGGTGGGATCTCCCTTGCGCTCGCGTAGCGGCGGCACGGCAATCACGACCTCCCCAATACGGTAGAAGAGGTCTTCGCGGAATTTCTGCTCGGCGATCAGCGCCTGAAGGTTCTTGTTCGTCGCACAGATGACGCGCGTATCGACCGCAATCTCCTCGCGTCCGCCGATCCGCTCGATGACGCGGTCCTGCAGGAATCTGAGCAGCTTGGCCTGGAGCGGTAATGGCATGTCGCCGATTTCATCCAGGAACAGCGTTCCGCCGGCCGCCAGCTCGACTTTGCCGACCGTCCGCTTGATGGCGCCGGTGAATGCGCCCTTCTCATGCCCGAAGAGCTCACTCTCGAGAAGTTGCTCGGGAATCGCCGCGCAGTTGATTGCCACGAATCGCCCTGTGCGGCGCTCGCTCTGTGCGTGCAGAGCTCGCGCGATCAGCTCCTTGCCCGTTCCGCTCTCGCCTGTGATCAGCACCGATACATCCGTCGGCGCGACCTTCTCGACGATGCGACACACTCTCTGCATCGCTTCGTCAGTTGCGATGAGCCCATCGAACGGCGAATGCGCCTGAGCTTCGCGCAGCCTGCGATTTTCGTCCTCGAGGTCGTAGATGTGAAACGCCCGGCTCACGATCAGGCGCAATGCGTCAGTGTCGAGAGGCTTCAAGTAGAAGTCATAGGCGCCGAGCGAGACTGCTCGTACCGCGTTCTCGCGATCTCCATGACCCGTGACTACTATCACCTTCGTCTGGGGCGCCAGCGCCAGAATCTCGCGCAGCGTCTGCATGCCTTCATCTACGCCCTCGGGATCCGGCGGCAAGCCGAGATCCTGCAGCACCACACGTGGCTCGTAGCGCCGCAAGTGTGCGACCGCCTCGTTTCGAGTCGTCACCGTCAGCACTTCGTATTCGTCGAAGCACCACTTCAATTGTTTCTGCAGGCCCAGATCGTCCTCGACGATGAGCAGCCTTGGTTTGTCGCTGATCGACATTCTCTTTCCTCAGACAGGGCCAGAGGCACGAGCCTGCATCGGTTCGTTGCTCCGCCCTTGCGCGTCCTCGACTCGGGGCAGCGTAAACGAAAAGGACGTGCCGACGTGCGGCGTGCTTTGCACTTCGACAGTGCCGCCCAGTGAGCGGATGTACTCCCGCGCCTGATACGCCCCGATCCCCATTCCCTTCGCACCTTTCGTGCTGTCGAAAGGCCGGAACAACCGGTCGCGGACGAAGTCCGCCTCCATGCCGGTACCCGTGTCGGTCACCGTGACGCGCGCACCAGCATCCGTACGACTGACCTGCACATTGATCGAACCGTTCTCGGCTGTCGCGTCCTGGGCGTTACGCAGAATATGCTCGATGACGGAGGTCAGTCTTTCGTTGTTCGCCATCACACGGCTGATTTCCGTGACCTCCACTGTTGGGCGAGGCTGTCGATCGGCGCACCGCCGCGCCGCCTGCTGCACGATTGCACCGAGGTCAACCTCTTCGAGGCGCTCGAGCTCTCTCCGACCGCGCAGCTGTTCAATGAGCTTGGATATCCGCTCCACCGCATTGCGGATGGTCTCGATCGCATCGTCCACGAACTCCGGGTTGTGCTTGTGGCGAACCGAGTTGTCGACGATCAGCTTGAGCTGCGCGACCGAGTTCTTGAGATCGTGCATCATGAAAGCCGTCAGGCGATTGTAGGCTTCGAACTGTCGACTTTCGGCGAGCCTGCGGCTCGCATCGTCCTGCGCGATGTGCGTCGCGACGTGACGCCCCACCGTCTTCAGCAGATCGCGATCCTCGTAGGTCAACTTGAACGGTCGTGGCGGATCGCAAAGACAGATGAATCCCACCACCTCGTCGAGTTGCAGCAACGGAGCCACGAGCCGCAAGGCCGGCATCTCCATCAGCCAATCAGGAACGCTGATATTGTCGTACACCTCTGGTGCGACGCGCAGCTCGCGCAGATCGATGATCCAATGTCTACGCACCAGAAACTCCGCGAGATCATCGTGCAATGCGACTGGTCTTGCCTTGTCGGACAATTCCAGCGAAGCGGGCCATGCGGCTTGAAGCACGAACCTTGGCTCATCGCTGTCCTTCAGGAACAGCAGGCCGCCTGGACTATCGAAGATCTGCGCGATCGCGCGTACGGCGGTGCGCCGCACATCAGGTTCGTCGGTCGACGAAAGCGTGCGAATGAACCGTAGCCACTCGATGCGGTAGTCGTACTTGTTGCGGTAGAAATGCTTGCTCAAGAAAACGGCTGCGTGCCTCCGCAGCGTCGCGGAGGACAGAATGCCTGCGAGAGCCACCACCGCGCCGACAAGGAAAACGAGTTGGCCGACTCGACCCCATTCGCCGCCAAGCTGCCGCACGTAGTAGCCGCCGACGACAACGACCGCCAGGTACGCAAGCGACAGCAAGACCGTGGTCGAATAGAAGACCACCTGCCGCGAAACGAACACATCGACTGACCAATCGCGAGTGCGTTGCGCAGAAACCGCGATCAACGGAGCGACGAAGACGTACAGAAGCCCCCGAGCGCTCCAGAACTCGAACGACATCCCTCCCCGCAGCTCCGCGTGCGAATACAGGAGCAGATCACAGGCAAACAGGAGCGCCACACCGACCACGAACCAACGGGTCGACTTGCGCCCACCAGGTGTCGGGTTGCGGTAGATCTGTTCGAGCAGGATCAGCCCGCAGAAAGACAACGCGAGCTGCGTTCGCTGAATGAGCGTAGCCGGGTCCGCGTAGAAGACCTCCAGCCGTTCGAGGCCCCACAAGATCGCTGGCGCAAGACATGCGGTTGCGCCCACCGCGACAGCAAGCACACGCAGGCCGCGCTTGAGCAACGGTCCGCCTAGCACGACGAGAGCCGTCAGCCACGCACAGTCGGCGAGCGTCTCGACAACGTAGGTGGTGAGAACGGACAGATCTCGTGTCGCACCGAGGGCGAGGACGATACCCCAGGCGGCGGTCATTCCGACCGCAGCGATCAAAGCGATGCCACGCGGCGCACCTCGCCAACTGATGGCCATCAGCACGGCAAGGCAGGCGAACGCGAGCCCGGCAGCGCCGTAGCTCATCGTTGCGAACACATTCAGACTGGTCGAGTCCACGGGCCGCTAGTCGACTGCCCTACCCCGACCACACACGCCGGGGCCTTCACTGATCAGCGTGCGCCCTTACGCCACAGGATCACTTCGACTGTTTGCACAAGGATCGCGAGATAAAAGAGCAGGCTGTGGTTTTTCACGTAGAAGAGATCGTACTGCAGCTTCTCGGCTGCGTCCTGCTCCGAGGAACCGTACGGGTAGCAGAGCTGCGCCCATCCCGTGATGCCCGGCTTGATCGAATGACGCTCGCGATAGTACGGGATGCGTTCGTTCAGCTGCTCGACGAATTCGGGCCGCTCGGGCCTCGGTCCCACGAAGCTCATTTCGCCTCGCAGCACATTCAGGATTTGCGGCAGCTCGTCGATCCGCGTCATGCGAATGAATGCACCGACCCGCGTCACACGGCTGTCATTCTTCTGCGCCCATTGCGCCCCGTCGCGCTCGGCGTCCTCGCGCATGCTGCGGAACTTGAGCAGGCGGAACGGCCGCCCGTACTGTCCGACGCGCACCTGCCGATAGAAGATGGTCGCCCTGGGGCCTTCCGTGATTTTGATGGCAAGCGCCGTCGCAATCATGATCGGGAGGGTGAGCACCAACAGGAACAGGCTGGCGATGATGTCGAAGGCCCGCTCGAGGACGCTGTGCAGGCGCCCCTGCCGAAAGCCCTCGGAAAAGATCATCCAGCTCGGGTTGAGCACGTCGAGGCGGACTTTGCCTGTCTCACGCTCCAGGAAGGTCACGAGGTCGGTGATGTCGACGCCCTCGAGCCGGCACTCGAGCAGCTGATCCATAGGAAACTGCCGTCGGCGATCGTCCATCGCAACGACGATCTCATCGACTTCCTTCTGCCTGCAGAGCGTCAACAGGTCGCTCTCGACCGTGAGCTTCGCATCGGCGGGAACGCCATCGACCTGGTCGCCCTCAGCCGGCACGTAGCCGACCACGATGAACCCGCGACGATCCGAGCGGCGCCGCAGTTTCGCGATGCTCGCCGCGCGCCGACCGGCGCCATACACGAGCACGCGCCGCTTGAAGATGTCCTCGTCGACGAGCTTTTCGAACACCGTGCGCAGGATGAAGGAGGCCGCGAACGCGACGGTACACGTCAACAGAAGTTGCGAGCGACTGATGCTGAGCGTTGGCATAAGATACGCCAGGATGGCGATGAGCATCGTCCCACCCAGCACGCTCGCCGCGACGCGCGCCAAAACGCCCGCGAGCCGCGACCGCTGCCGTGCGTTGTACAAGCCCGTCGAGGCCATGGCGACAAAGAGCACAGCAGCAAACAGAAGCCCGGTCCCCCAGTGCACCTCCCAGGCATCGACCGGCAACCCGGCAGCACGCCCGAGTAGCGGCGCCACCCACGGTGCCACGAAAAAGAGCACAGCCTCCATCAGCGCCAGAAGCGCAAGCGGCAGCTGCCAATAGTGCTGAAAGATCCGAATCGCCACGAAGCGCTTTCCCCTTCCTCTCTTTCCTCGCCAATGACGGCAGTGCACGCAGGCGCAGCCTAGAACGCCCGTCGATCGTGGCGTGACACCAACTTAAGCGAAGAACTTAGAGGGCTGGATCGAACTGTCGTACATGAGCCGCCAAGTCTAGTGGTTTCCACGCGACGGCCCGTGACTGCAGTCACAAGGCGAAGTGAACTATTGTAATTGACAATGATTCGCATTTGGTTTTAGATGTGCCCGTACGCTCGCTACATCACGACTACCATGTACGTCTGCCTCTGCAACGGCATCAGCGACCGCCAGATCCGCGAATGCGTCGACCGCGGCGCAACGACGCTGGACGAGGTCCAAGCTCGTCTTCCCGTCGCCAACTGCTGCGGTTGCTGCGAGAGCACGGCGCGCGAAATCATCGAGCTACATGCCGAGTCGAAGTCGCGACCGATCGCGGCCTAGTCTCCCTCCGACGATTTCCTCGATCGACACAACGAGGCTACCGGATTCGCGGTTGCCCCTCGACTGAGGGGCGCGAATAATGGCGGCTCGTCGACTTTCGGAGCCCGCAATGCAAGGCAGCCCTACCGTCATTCGTCATCTCAACGTCGTGCTCAAGAACGAGCTCACCGCGATCAACCAATATTTTCTGCACGCGCGCATGTTCGACAACTGGGGGCTCAAGCGACTCGCAAAGCGCACGCGCGAAGAATCCATCGACGAGATGAAGCACGCCGACAGATTGATCGAGCGCATCCTGTTTCTCGAGGGGCTGCCCAATCTGCAGGATCTCGGCAAGCTGCTGATCGGCGAGAACGTCAAGGAAGCGCTCGAGTGCGATCTCAAGCTCGAGCTGCAAGCGCATCCCGATCTCAGAGCTGCCATCGCCGAATGCGAGAAAGTAGCCGACTACGTCTCGCGCGATCTCTTCAAGGAAATCCTCGAGTCGGAAGAAGAACACATCGACTGGCTGGAGACGCAGCTCGATCTCATTGCAAGGATCGGGATCGAGAACTATTGCCAGAGCCAACTCGAGGAGTAGGAAAGCCTGCCGGCGGCGGGTCTAGCTGATGGTCTTCGAGACGACCTCAGACAAGCCGCCGGCAATCCCACGGCTGTTGACCGCCGCCACTGCGAAGTACCACGTCCCCGAGCTCAAGTTCTCCACCACGTAAAGGCTGAGCGACGGGTTCATCAGCGAGATCCTCTGATCCAACGCATCGCGGTCCTGGCCGTACCAGATCTCGTATCCGGCGAGATCGGTGAGCACACTGCCATCCGTATTCCGGTCAGGCGGCATCCATGACAGCGTCGCCGAGCCGACCGCCGCGTCGGTCACAGTGATCGAGAAGGGCGGAAGCGACGTCGAAGCGCGACCATCGGAAACCGAGACGACAATCCTGTGGTAGGTGCCGATGTCCGCCTCCGTGGGCGTTCCAGACAGCCTCCCCGTTCTCGGATTTAGCGTAAGCCAGCCAGGAAGGTTCTCAGCGGTGAAAGTCAGAGCATCGCCGTCCGGATCCGTCGCGACAGGCTGGAATGAATAGGACTGCTGCGGTCGCACGGTACTCGCAGGAACTCCATCGATCCGGGGGGCCCGATTGCCGGTACCCGCTCCGTTACCGTCCCAGGATTGATCGCCAGACGCCGGAGTCCCGCCATCTCCTCCTCCGCAGCCGGTTGCCAACAGCAAGCTGCACACGGCGGTCGCTATCCAGCGTTGGATCTGCTTCATCGGTCTCCAGGAAGACAATTAGTCGTTAGGTCCGGCGGGACTGGCTCTTATGTACAATGGCCATGCCAAAAGGAAAAAGTTACGTACTGATAAGCACTTAGGGTGACCGCCCAGGCAACTCGGTTGTGCCGACTGTCTCCGATCACCGACGGAGCCGTTTGACGTTCGCAAGAGATCGATCGTATTTTTTTGATTTTGCTCACAATTCCGTCGTCGCGCCGAAGCGACAGCCTTGTCAGCATCTTCGATCTTTACTGACGACACTCGGATGCCCCTCCGCGCGACCGGTGCGCGACGCTGCTTAAGCGTGCTCGGCACAACTCCGCTGGTCCTGCAAGCACCCGCGTCCAAACCTCGCTCGCGGATCAATCACGCACGCGAGCGAGTTCTTCGCTACGAAAACTTGACTTACTCGCTCGACGTTCATAGAGTGCGCGGCTCCCGCGTGGGGCTATAGCTCAGCTGGGAGAGCGCTTGCATGGCATGCAAGAGGTCGCCGGTTCGATCCCGGCTAGCTCCACCAAGCCCTCATCGCTTCAGCGTCCCCATCGTCTAGAGGCCTAGGACATCGCCCTTTCACGGCGGTAACCGGGGTTCGAATCCCCGTGGGGACGCCATCTCAAGACTCAAAAAACGATAGCGTCATCAAGGATGGAAAGCCCCAAGACGAGGGGCTAGGTAAACTCGCCGGAACAAAGTAGAGATCGCCTGCGCCGCCTCAGGAGCAAGGGAATGCGAGCGCGACGGGAGCTTTCTCGCTGACTTTTCTCAGCGGTTGACCAGCGCGGGATGAGCGTTTCGAGACTCGAAGGGATTCAACGACTCATTAGAACTATTGAGCCAGCCGTCGTAGCCTAGGCATCAAACCCGGCCGCAGTATTCCACTGCCTTTTTGAGCCGCTGCAACGTCATCTCGCGTCCCAGCACTTCGAGGGTGACATCAATCGGCGGCGAGACGGACGTCCCAGACACCGCCACACGGATCGGTTGCGCCACTTTGCCGAGGCCGACGCCCAGCTGCGTGGCGGTATCGTTCACCGCTTGGTGAATGGCGGCCGCTGACCACGTCTCGAGCGCTCCCAGCTTCTCCATGACGAGCTCGAGTGCAGGCTTGGCTTCCGCAGTCAGATTCTTCTTCGCCGCCTTCTCGTCGTACGCGGCAGGCTCGCGGAAGAAGAACACGCTGTTCTGAGCCATCTCCTTCAGCGTCTTCGCACGCTCCTGCTGGCTCTTGGCCACCGCCGCCAGCTTCTCCTCGTCGTCCACGGGGACGCCGAGCGCAGCAAGGTGCGGCTTGAGATGCTTGGCTAGGTGCTCAGGCGTCGAGCGCATGATGTGCTGCTGGTTGAGCCACAACAGCTTGTCCGGATTGAACGCCGAGGCGGCCTTGTTGACGTCCTTGATGTCGAAAAGCCGGATCATCTCTTCGAGCGAGAAGACTTCCTGGTCGCCGTGCGACCAACCGAGCCGCACGAGGTAGTTGAGCAGCGCCTCGGGCAGATAGCCTTCCTCGCGATACTGCAGGACGCTCACGGCACCATGACGCTTCGAGAGCTTCGCGCCGTCCGCTCCCAGGATCATCGGCACGTGCGCGTACTTGGGCGGCGTGCCGCCCAGCGCCTTCAGCATGTTGATCTGCCTGGGCGTGTTGTTGAGGTGGTCATCCCCGCGGATCACGTGCGTGATGCGCATGTCCCAATCGTCCACGACCACGCAGAAGTTGTACGTCGGCGTCCCATCCGAGCGGGCGATGATGAGGTCATCGAGCTCGGAGTTCTCGAAGCGGACGTTGCCGTGGATCTCGTCCTCGACGATCACCACACCTTCCTGCGGGTTCTTGAAGCGGATGACCGGATCGACGCCAGGACGCGGCTCCGTGCGATGCCGGCACGTACCGTCATAGCGCGGCTTCTGCTTCGCCTCGAGCTGGCGAGCGCGCATCGCCTCGAGCTCTTCCTTCGTGCAGTAGCAGCGATAGGCGTGCCCAGAGGCAAGGAATTGCTCCAGCACCTCACGGTACCGGTCCATCCGGCGCGTCTGATAGAAGGGACCCTCGTCGGCGTGCAGGCCGAGCCACTCCATGCCGTCCAGAATGACTTGCGTGGCCTCCTCGGTCGAGCGCTCGCGGTCGGTGTCCTCGATGCGCAGGACGAACACGCCGCCGTGACGCTTAGCGTACAGCCACGAGAACAAGGCGGTACGGACACCGCCGATGTGCAACATCCCGGTGGGACTAGGAGCGAAGCGAGTGCGAACTGTCATGGATGTCCGGCGATTCGTGGATCGTGACCCGACCGAGCGAGCTCCTCCTCGCGGGATACGGACATCCCCGCGCCAGTCACGAGTCGCTCATCACGATTTACGCGAGAGTGGTGGGCGGTACAGGGATTGAACCTGTGACCCCTGCCGTGTGAAAGCAGTGCTCTACCGCTGAGCTAACCGCCCAAAGAATCGACCGAAACTCGATGCACTTGGACGAACCGGCGCCCGGTTCGGAAGGGCCGCTAGTGTAGGCAGCGCGAGCCGCAGGGTCAACGGATCAGGCGCCCGAAAAGCTCATGCGACGGCACCCCCGGCGGTCGCGGCGCAATTGAACTGGGCACAGTAGGCGCCCACCGAGCCGACGGCCTCCATGTAGGCCCCGAACTCGACTGGCTTACGGACGTAACTGTTGGCCCCTGCCTGGTAGCTGGCAAGCACGTCGGACTCCTGTCCCGAGGACGTGAGCACGACGACCGGCACATGCCGCGTATGAGGGTTGGACCGAATCCTCCCGAGCACCGCGATCCCGTCCAATTTGGGAAGCTTCAGGTCGAGCAGCACGAACGTGGGGAGCACGCTTGGGTCACGCCCCGCATGGCGCCCCGTGCACAGGAGAAAATCGATGGCTTCGGCCCCATCCCGCATCACGACGACCTCGTGTGCGATACCCCGTTTACGTAAGCTGAGCAGCGTCAACTCCTCGTCGTCGGGATTGTCTTCGACGAGCAGGATAAACGGCGCGCCCACGTGAGCTCCTCCATGTCCGCCCCATCGATCACAGATCGGCCGCAGCCCATGCTGTCGTTCTGGGGCGGATCCTCTGGACCGGCCGACTCGCCTCTTGGAAGGACCGTCATCCAAACGATCCCGCGGAGAATCATCCTAGCTGAGGACGCGGCCGAGACCACTCGGAAAAGCCCTGATTTGGGCGGACTAGAAAGGGTTTGAGCAGCCGGGCGGCCGCGTGGCCGACCGCCCCTGCCGCCTGGGTCAGGCGTCAGTGCGCTTCTTCGCCGCCGATGAGGCTCAAGAGCTCGGCGGTCTTTTCTTGCATGAGCGCGCGATCGCCCCGGCTTTCGACGTTCAAGCGAATGAGCGGTTCGGTGTTCGATGCACGCAGGTTGAACCGCCAGCCGTCGAATTCCATGGAAAGCCCGTCTGTGAAGTCCACGGTCCGCGCTGCAGCCTGGTACTTCTCCTGGACACGGCTGATCGTCGCCTTTGCATCCTCGACCTTGCGGTTGATCTCGCCGCTCGCCGGGAACTTCTCGATGCGCTCGCCCACCAGCCGCGACAACGGCATGTCGAGCTCGCACATGAGCTGCGTCACCAGCAGCCACGGGATCTGGCCGCTGTCGCAATAACCAAAGTCGCGGAAGTAGTGGTGCGCGCTCATCTCGCCGCCGTAGATGGCGTCAGACTGGCGCATGACATCCTTCATGAAGGCGTGCCCGGACTTCGACATCACGGCCTGTCCGCCGAGCTCCTGGATGATGTCGAGCGTGGCCCAGGTCAGGCGCGGATCGTGGACGATCCTCGCACCACGTTCCTTGCGCAGGAAAGCCGACGCGAGCAGCCCCACGATGTAGTAGCCCTCGATGAACCCCCCGTTCTCGTCGAACAGGAAGCACCGATCGTAGTCCCCGTCCCAGGCAACGCCGCAGTCGGCCTTGTGCTTACGGATCGCATCGATGGTCGACTGGCGATTCTCCTCGAGCATCGGGTTCGGGACACCGTTCGGGAACGTCCCATCGGGCTCGTGGTTGATCTTGATGAACTCGAACGGCAGGTAAGGCTCGAGCGCGTCGACCACCGCGCCGGCGCCGCCATTGCCTGCATTGACGACCACCTTGAGCTTCTTGAGCTTGGAGCGGTCGAGGTAGGTCAGCAGGTGCTCGATGTACTTACCCTTTACGTCGAGCTCGAACTTCTTGCCCTTGCTCGCCGGCTCCGTGAAGGCATTCGCCTCGGCGATGCGCTTGATGTCCTGCAGCCCCGTATCGCCGCTGATCGGCCGTGACTGCTCGCGCACGAACTTCATGCCGTTGTAGTCGGGCGGGTTGTGGCTCGCCGTCACCATGATCCCGCCGTCCATCGACTCGCTGAAGGTCGCGAAGTAGACAACCTCGGTGCCGCACAGTCCGATGTCGTACACATCGACGCCCGAATCGATGAGCCCTTCGCTCAGTGCTGCGGCCAGCTCCGCGCTCGATAGGCGAATGTCGCGGCCCACCACCACGCGCTTCGGCTTCAAGAACTCCGCGTAGGCGCGGCCGATGCGGTAAGCCACGTCGGCATTGAGCTCGCCGGGGATCCGCCCTCGGTAGTCGTATGCTTTGAAACCGATGATGGGACCAGCGGACGGCTTACGAGCGGACGATTGATCTGAACTCATCTCGATGACCTTCAAGCTTTTGTGACGATCGAGCGAACCGCAAGATCGATAATCTCATGCGAACGAGTGCCTCACCCGAACGTTGACTCGCGACGCCCGGTTCCGCTGCATATCTTGCGCGATTTCCGGCGTCCTTTCGATCTGGAAGCAAGTTGCGGTCCAAGACGAGACCACCCGGGAATCGGCGCGCCGCCCCCTCGGCCCAGGGGCATGCACGCCTCCCTGCCCGCTGCGTTTGAGACTCACTCGCTCTGAGGCCGTCCCGTGTCGTCGAAACGGACGATGTCGTCCTCGCCGAGATAGGCCCCCGACTGCACCTCGATGATGTGAAGCGGAATCTTTCCCGGGTTCTCGATCCGGTGCTTCACACCGAGCGGAATGAACGTCGATTGATTCTCTTCCAGCAGGAAGGTCTCATCGCCGCGCGTGATCCGCGCAGTACCGGCGACGACGATCCAGTGCTCGGCACGATGATGGTGCATCTGCAACGACATCGCCGCACCAGGCTTGATCGTCAGCCGGTTCACGATGAAGCGCTCACCGCTGTCGATGCGATCGTAGCTGCCCCACGGCCGGAAGATCTCGCGGTGTACCGAGGTTTCGTAGCGCCCTTGCTTCTTGAGCTGCGCCACGAGGTCTTTCACGTCCTGAACGCGATTCTTTGGCGCGACCAGCACAGCGTCTTTGGTCTCGACCACGACGTGGTCGCGTAACCCAACCGTGGCCACCAAGCGGCTCGTCGATTGCAGATAGCACCCGCGCGTATCGGACGTCAGCACGTCACCGATTGCGACGTTGTCGTTGTCGTCCGCCGGAATCGCCTCGTGCAGCGCCGACCAGGAGCCGACATCGCTCCACTGCGCATCGAGCGGCACGACGACGGCGTGCTTGGTCTTCTCCATGACGGCGTAGTCGAACGAGTTGCTCGGGCAGTTCCCGAACTCCTTCGCCGGCAGCCGCGTGAAATCGAGGTCGCGCCGCGCAGCCGTGAACGCCTGGGCACAGGCTTGGTAGATATCGGGCGCGAGCGAGCGCAGCTCATCGAGCGCGACGCTCGCGCGGAACATGAACATCCCGCTGTTCCAGAGATATTGCCTCGAGTCGACGTAGCGCTGCGCCGTCGCGAGGTCGGGCTTCTCGACGAACTCTGCGATCGGATAGACGGGACCCGGGCCGTCGCCCTTCTTGATGTAGCCGTAGCCCGTTTCCGGCTTGTTCGGGACCACGCCGAAAGTAACGAGGTTCCCCTGCTCCGCCGCCTTGATGCCGATGGCGACCGCCTCGCGGAATGCGGGCACGTTCTGAATGACGTGGTCCGCCGGCAGGATCAGCAGAATTGGATCGGCGCTCTTGGCCGGCGAGGGTTGAGCTTGCGTGACCGCAGCCATCGCAGCGATGGCGATTGCCGGCGCAGTGTTGCGCCCTGTGGGCTCGAGAATGATCGCCTGAGGCTTGGCCCCGGCTTCGAGCAACTGCTCGGCGACGAGAAAGCGATGACTCTCGTTGCAGACGACGATCGGCTCGCCCACCCCCTCCACGCCCGCGAGCCGCGCCAGCGTCTCCTGCAGCATCGTTCCCTTGCCGACGAGCGGCAAGAGCTGCTTCGGATAAAGCTCGCGCGAGAGCGGCCACAGACGAGTACCGGAACCGCCCGAAAGAATGACGGGGATGAGCATTGCGAGTCCCTAGGAAACGGCGAGCAACCGGCGAACGGAGCAGCGTGTCGTCAAACGGCCCGCCGCTCGCTCGGCACGCTGACGCTGTCGCCGCGCCCGATCGCGTAGTAGCCGAATCCGTACTTCTTCACGAAGGCAGGATCGTAAAGGTTCCGTCCATCGAAGATGACGGGGTTCTTGAGGAGGCTCTTGATGGCCTCGAAGTCGGGGCTGCGGAACTCCTGCCATTCCGTGACGATCGCCAAGGCATCGGCGCCTTTCAACGCATCCATCGAAGTCTTGACTATCTCGAGATCCGGACGGTCTCCGTAAATGCGCCGCGCCTCCTCGTGCGCGACCGGGTCGTACGCGCGCACCTTCGCGCCGGCGTTCCAGAGCGCTTCCATCAAGGTTCGGCTCGGCGCCTCCCGCATGTCGTCCGTGTTCGGCTTGAACGCCAGGCCCCACAACGCGATGGTCTTGCCGGCCAGCTTGCCGTCGAAGTAGCGCTGAATCTTGTCGAACACCACCGACTTCTGGCGCTTGTTGACCTGCTCCACCGCGCTCAAGAGCACCGCGTCGAAGCTGTGCTCGCGTGCACTGCGCTCCAGCGCCTGAACGTCCTTCGGGAAGCACGACCCGCCGTACCCGCATCCAGGGTAGATGAAGTGGTAGCCGATGCGCGGATCCGAACCGATACCCTGCCGTACCTTCTCGATGTCGGCGCCCATACGCTCTGCGAGGTTCGCCAGCTCGTTCATGAAGCTGATCTTCGTCGCGAGCATCGCGTTGGCAGCGTACTTCGTGAGCTCGGACGAGCGGATGTCCATGACGATCATCCGCTCGCGATTGCGCGTAAACGGGTCGTAGAGCACCTTCAAAAGCTCCGCTGTGCGCGGGTTGTCGGTGCCCACGATGATGCGATCCGGCTTCATGAAGTCGTTGATCGCAGCGCCTTCCTTCAAGAACTCGGGGTTAGAAACGACGTCGAACTCGACGCTCGCGTCACGTTTCTTGAGGGTCGCTTCGATCTTGGCCTTGACCTTATCCGCCGTTCCCACCGGCACCGTCGACTTCGTCACGACGATGCGGTACTCCGACATGTTCTGGCCGATGGCCTCGGCGACCGCCAGCACGTACTTGAGGTCCGCCGAGCCGTCCTCGTCCGGAGGCGTCCCGACCGCGATGAACTGGAAGAGACCGTGATTGACGCCCTCAGCTGGGTCCGTCGTGAACTTGATGCGCCCCGCCTCGAGATTCTTCTTGAGCAGTTCGTCCAGGCCCGGTTCGTAGATCGGGGACTCGCCGCGCTTCAGCATGTCGATCTTCCGCTGATCGACATCGACGCACATGACGCTGTTGCCCACCTCTGCCAGGCAGACGCCCGTAACCAATCCGACGTATCCCGAGCCAAAGATCGTAAGTCGCATGTGAGGTCTTCGAGAATCTCAGCTGTTGGAGGTTGCTCTTCGGTCGTCGCCTCCGAAAGCGGCTGCCACAATTATTCGCCGCGATGGGGCAAAGTTCCCACAGGATACCGGAAGAGCTCCACCCTCGGGGACGGATGCGTCACATTCCGAGGTTTCGGGCCAGGCATCTCCTCAGTACGAACCACCACCGCTGTCCAATGACTGAGCCGCGGCACCGCTCCGCGCTGGCTAGAACAGTCCGGCATCCATCCTCCGCCGAAGATCCTCCACCGCCCTGACCGCCGCCCTCCCGTCCCAACGCGGCGGTACCTTACTCTGCGGCCAAGTTCCGTCCAGAGCTCGGGCGACGTACTGTTGAAGATCGCAAGGCTTCACGAGCCGATTGGTCCCCATTGTGACGGTCACGGGCCGTTCGGTGTTATCACGGAGAGTCATGCAGGGAATGCCTAGATAAGTTGTCTCTTCCTGCACACCACCCGAATCTGTAATCACCGCTCGTGCGCTGGAGATCAAGCTCATGAACTCGATGTACCCAAGCGGCCCCGTGAGCACCATTCCCGACTCCTTCTGTAAGCGTTCGAGCAAACTGAACTCCTCGAGCCGTTTGCGCGTACGCGGATGGATCGCAAAGACAATCTTTGTCTTGCGTGAAATCGCCACAAGCTCGCTCACAAGTTCGCTCAGCGACTCAATGTGATCGACGTTACTGGGACGATGTAGTGTGGCTACCAGATACCCCCCGGGACTAACACCGAAACGCTCGGTGGCCGCTGCCTGCTCAATAAGTGGACGCAACATTTCATAGGAATCAATCATCACATTGCCGATACATTCGATCTTCTCGGCCGGCACTCCTTCAGAGCGGAGATTCTCATCGGCATCTTCCGACGGCGTCCAAAACACATCGGCAATAGCGTCAGTAACCAAACGATTGATTTCTTCAGGCATCCGACGATCACGGCTACGCAAGCCCGCTTCCAGATGCACAACCGGAATGTGCAGCTTAGCCCCCACAATGGCGCATGCCGCGGTAGAGTTGACATCTCCGACCACAACAATGAGATCCGGCGGATATTCGAAACAAACCCTTTCGTAAGCGATCATCACGCCCCCAGTCTGCTGGGCGTGCGTTCCGCTGCCGACCTCAAGGTGGAAATCGGGCTTAGGCATGCGCAAATCCCGAAAAAATGCATCCGACATGCTCGGGTCGTAGTGTTGCCCGGTATGCACGATCCTCGCTTCGCACCATTTCTCCTCACTTAGCGCGTGATAGAGCGGCGCGATCTTCATGAAATTCGGCCGCGCAGCGGCGATTAGATGGATAACCTTCGACACGAGTTCCTCGATTAGCGAGCGCGCGGTAACGCCGTCGAGCCGTTAAGCGCGACTAGAATGCGACCCGCCGTATCATCATGCAGTTATGGCATCTCCATCCGTGCGTACCAGCCGTGTTATGCCACTGGGCATGAGCCCGCTGTATTAGACTCGCTGCCACGGATGGAGCCGCGAATATTCCAATGCGCTACAAGACTTCAAGAACGCAAGCGACACATTTTCATTTAGTTGGAGTGCGCAGTAGGACCACCAGACGACGGACCAAGGCGCGCTCGGCGCGATTGCAATGTCGTCACGTTCTGTGCCTCAGAATGCGCGACTTCGACGCGCCGGCGCCACACTAAATCCTGCAATTCACCGTTCGGCCGATATTCCGCGACGGCCCGCATCAAGAGCTGGCGGGCACGCTCACAGTCCAAGCGATTGAGCGCTTCAGTAAGCTCGGAGATGATTTGCTGGACCTGAGACCAAGGCAGTGAATGCTCCATCGCGCGCATAATCATCGGGTGCTCGGTCCCGGTAACATTGGTGCCGATGAGTAGCTCCTCGAACAGCTTCTCGGCCGGCCGCAATCCGGTGTACACGATCTCGATATCGCCATCTGGATTCTGTTCGTCCCGCACCGTCAAGCCCATGAGATTGATCATGCGCCGCGCCAAATCGGCAATTCGTACCGGCTTGCCCATGTCGAGCACGAACACGTCGCCACCCTTGCCCATCGCGCCTGCCTGCAACACGAGCTGCGCGGCCTCTGGAATGGTCATGAAGTAACGAATAACATCCTTGTGTGTCACCGTGACCGGGCCACCGCGGCGGATCTGTTCGCGGAACAATGGCACCACCGATCCGGAGGATTCAAGCACGTTGCCGAAGCGCACCATGCAGAAGCGCGTCTGGCCACCGCGCTGCTGCAAACCTTGCAGCACGATCTCGGCGAAGCGCTTGGTCGCGCCCATTACATTGGTCGGATTGACGGCCTTATCAGTCGAAATTAAGACGAATGTTTCGACGCGGCACTCTGCAGCCGCCTCGGCGGCATTCAACGTGCTGAAAACGTTGTTGTATATACCTTCAATAACGTTTTGCTCGACTATGGGCACATGTTTGTACGCGGCAGCATGGTAGATCGTCTGCACGCCGTAGAGCTGCAGAATCTCCTTCATACGCTGCTTGTGATGAGCGTTGCCGAGCAACGCGACTAGATCGACCTTAAGCCCTTCGCTCGCAATCAACATGCGAAGCTCGCGCTCAATGTTGTAAAGCGCAAGCTCGGACATCTCGAACAAAAGCAACTGCGCAGGCTTGAGCTGCACTATCTGACGGCAAAGCTCCGAGCCAATTGACCCGCCGGCGCCCGTAACCATGACCACCTTGCCATGAATACACGCATCGAGCAGACGAAGATTGGGCGGCACAGGGTCTCGGCCAAGCAAGTCGCTGGCATCCACGTCTCGAATATCCTCGACGCGAGCGTTCCCAGACAGGATGTCCGCGTAATCTGGGACGGTCTGCACGAGGAGTGAATACGGCTCAAGCGCTTTTAGGATCTCCTGGCGGCGACGGCGCGATTGCGTCGGCAACGCCAGCAGCACGGCCGCGACACCCTCTTCGCGAATCAGATTGCGCAGCGAGCTCAGACCGAAGACCTCCAATCCATTGATCGTGCTGCCATGCATGGCAGGGTTGTCGTCGATGAAAGCGACCGGATGATAGCGGCCGCTGCGAGCCAACGCAGTGGCTAGTTGTACTCCCGCCGCACCCGCGCCGTAAATCACGACGCGCTGCGTGCCGCTCGTCCAGCGGAAATTCAAAAGGCCGCGCACAATGAAGCGCGTGCCGCCAACGTAGATGAGAGCGAATGCCCAATAAATGAACAATGCGCCGATTGGAACAGCGCGCTGTGGCCACACCGTCGTAAGTAATGCCAACAGGACAACGGAAGCCGTGACACCTGCCGCGACTGTGAACACAGCGCGTGGACCCAGGTACCGAACAACTGCTCGATACAAGCCCATGCGAATGAACACCGGCACGCTTGTGAGTAAAGCAGCAACGTAGATCCACTCGGTGCCGGAAACGTGATGATCGATCCTTCCAAGCCGCAGGGCGATACTACCCCAGAGGACCAATGGTATTCCCAGGGTATCCGCGGCCAACATTAGCACTCGCTTCCGAGTGCGTGGCAGATGCGCGAGCCGGTTGACCAGCCGCTCAATCCACTTCGGCATTGAATTCGTCATCTAATTGCTCTTTGAGCTCAGACTCCACGAAGGGCCGCCTTCCACTGAGGCCGCTGTGCTTGGGCGCTATCCACGCTTTCGAACGCCGGGTGATTCTCGCAAAATCTGGGCCCATTTGCACTGACTCCAGAGGCCGACAGACACGTTCAGCGGCGTGAATTATCGTGTAATTTAGGATTAGAGTCCGTGACGTATGGTACTTCCAAGAAGAGCAAGCATCGCACTTGCCCGGCGTGAACGAAACCATCATCGGCCGCGACCGAAAGGCAGTTTCAGTCGGCGTTTAGTGCATCTTGCGCCCGCGATCCACCTGTCGAAATCATGTGGTACCGCCATCGCTCACTGCCCGCCAAAGCCTATATGGGAGCTATCAACGACGTGTCGCATCCCTACCCCACGACGTCCTCGTCGGCATATGTCCGCAAGAGACGAATTGATCTTCCCCCGAAATCGTGGACACGCTGCTAAGCAACTTTGCTCATCGCCTCGAACTCGGCCGGCGAACGGTAGCCGAGCGTGGAGTGACGACGTTGCCGGTTATAGAACACCTCGATCCATTCGAAAATGTCCTGGCGTGCTCATCGCGCGTGAGATAGCCACGATGATGCACGAGTTCGACTTTCAGCGTGTGAAAGAAGCTTTCCACGACAGCATTGTCCCAGCAGTTGCCCTTGCGGCTCATCGAGCAGGCGATGCCGTGCTCG